>Ga0076930_100156_pt1 | contig 93731 bp, 82 predicted proteins | sample HotLakConsoUCCRE_FD_71149 | JGI IMG/M metagenome (GOLD analysis project Ga0076930, IMG submission 71149) | Hypersaline microbial mat communities from Hot Lake, Washington, USA - Hot Lake Consortium UCC-RE (version 3) (version 3) ...
ACGTGTTCTGCGGCGAGCATCTACTGGCGGCCAAGCTGCGCCGCTCGAACATCGATGCCAGCGCGGGCGCGACCGAGGAGATCGCCCGCATCGTCACACGCATCCGCGCGCGCTGGCCAAGGGTGCGCATCCTGCTGCGCGCCGACAGCGGCTTCGCCCGCGAGGCGCTGATGGCCTGGTGCGAGGCCAACAAGGTCGACTACCTGTTCGGTCTGGCCCGCAACTCCAGGCTGGTGGAGCAGATCCACATCGAGCTGGCCTGGGCCGAGGACGAGGCGGAGCGCACCGGCAAACCGGCCCGCCGGTTCGCCGACTTCCGCTGGGCCACCCGCGACAGCTGGAGCAAGCGCCGGCGGGTCGTGGCCAAGGCCGAGTGGATGCCGGACCGCGGCGAGGCCGGCGCCAACCCGCGGTTCGTCGTCACCTCGCTCGCCGCGACGGAGGTCCACGCCAAGACGCTCTACGAGCGCCTGTACTGTGCACGCGGCGACATGGAGAACCGGATCAAGGAGTGCCAGCTCGACCTGTTCGCCGACCGCACCAGCGCGGCGACCATGAAAGCCAACCAGCTGCGCCTGTGGTTCGCCTCCATGGCCTACGTCCTGCTCGCCGCCCTGCGCCGGATCGCGCTCGCGCATACCCAACTGGAAAAGGCAACCTGCGGATCGCTGCGCCTGAAGTTGCTGAAGATCGGTGCGCAGGTGACGGTCACCCTCCGCCGCATCCGCGTCGCCATGGCCTCGGCCTGTCCCCACGCAGAGGCGTTCGCCCTCGCGCACGCCCGATTGTGCCGCTGATCCGCGCCAGCCGCGCTCCTCCACCCGCCCGTCAACAACGCTGGACCCGCACCGACCCGGAACGCGCCAATCAGGCGCAACGGACACGCCTGCCCAGACCTCCGGCCGTCAGTCCGCCACCGTCTCGAACGCCTTCACGCACCGGAAACCGCACGCTCGTGAGATATGCGGGCTAGCCGGAAATGCCCACGGCGGGGAGCAACAGGCTTGTCGGGAATCCCGGAACGCTCGACGCGATCCAGCGGCGGGCCCGTCCGCGCCCGACGGCCTCCACCTTGCCGTTACGGGCAAGCTCGTCGAGCGCCCGTTGTACCGTGCGAGAACTCACGCTCAGTGCCAGCGCCAGGGCTGAACTCGACCAGGCTTCGCGGTCGCCGAGCAGGGCAAGCACTTCGGCGTGCTCACCTTCGAAGGGCGGCGCCAGCACGGCGACACCATCTGCGGCGTGAGGCTGCAGTACAAAGCCCTGCTTGGTTGCACTCAGCGCCGCCAGCGGCTTGATTGCCTCACGCAACCGGGCGATCTCGACACGCAGTCGCGCGCGGTGAGACTCGTCGGCATGACGGGCCCGAAGAGCACGCTTGAGGAGCGTTTCGCGCGGCACACCCTCTGGCCATGTCTCCGCAAGAGCCCGCACGAGTGAGAGCAGCACGGGACGGGTGGTGAGCGGAATGACCATTGCTCCCGCACGCACGACGTTGCGGCAAGCGTCGACAATGAGCGTATCGGAGGCAAATAGCCTTTCGACCTCTTCAAGATGGAGCAGTCGCTCCACGTGTTGAGTGAAAATGCGCGCCGCCGGTGCTTCGAACGCTTGCACTGCCTGGTCGACCTCGGCCGCGAGCGCCGGAATTTGCGCGCTCTCCGCTATCCGCCGTCCCCGCTCCAGAGCAGTTCTTGCTGCCTCTGTTCTGACGCGCCGCATGGCTATGCCCGCCACCACCAATTCGCATCCGACCCGCGAAGCGCTGAGCAGAAAACCGGCATCGACCTCACGGAGCACCGCTTCGGCTTCATCGAGACGGCCGATCAGGAGAAGGTACCGTGCTTCGAGATAGCCGGCGTGGGCCGCGTTCGTTCGGTCGCCGGCCGCTTCAAGCACCGCCCGCGCGGCGTTGAGTGGTTCCAGGGACCGGCCCAGGTCGCGCGAAACAAGTGCGATTTCGGCTTCGGCAAGGGCACATCGCGCATGAGCCACGGGCTCTTTCGAACCGAAACCGCGTGCCGCGCGTCGCAGCAACTTTCTGGCGCGCGTGAGGTCTCCCAGCTGCGCCATCGCGATGCCGCGCAATGCGAGCGCCGGCGGGTCCTCGCGCAACGAGATCCGTTTCAATGCGGCGAGGGGATCGCCGGCCGAAAGAGCCTGTGCCGCGGCGGTGATCAGCAAGTCCATTGAAATCCCGTCACACTTGTAACTCTCACCTGTCCCCGTGTCTCGCATAGCGTCTTTGCATCGCAACACTGGGAATCGGCTAATTCGCTGAATCGGTCGGAACGACGATGTTTGCAGCAAGAGAGACGCATGACTCGTTGCTCATCTCGGTGGTCGATGTGGCCGGTCGGCTCGGGCTCGCGGCCGCCTTGGCGGGCATGATGATCTGCTCTGTCGTCTCAGATTTCGTATCCATCAACGACATGGGGCTGATGGCGCCGCTGGTGAGCCTCTTTCACCTATCGCCTTGGTTGAAGCTCCTTCCAGTCCGTTCGCAGCACCGCAACATGCCTACGACCCAAATGAGGGAAGCTGGAAATGCAACACGCTGTTGTTTCATACGATGACTGGCTGACGGCCTGTCGAAACCTCCTGAAAGCGGAGAAAGAACTCACTCGTCTTCATGACAAGATCGCCCTAGAGCGGCTTGCGCTGCCATGGGTAAGGATTGAGAAGGAATACGTGTTTGATACGCTGAACGGCCCGCGGACGCTTGCTGCTCTCTTCGACGATCGATCGCAGCTTCTGGTGCAGCATTTCATGTTCGCACCGGGATGGAAGGAAGGCTGCCCGAGCTGCTCCTTCATGGCCGATCACACTGACGGCATGAACATGCATCTGGCCAATCACGACGTCACCATGATCGCGGTCTCGCGCGCGCCGCTCGCTGAAATCGAGCCCTACCGCAAGCGTATGGGTTGGCAGTTCGAATGGGTCTCGTCCTTCGGCAACGACTTCAACTATGACTTCCGCGTCAGCTTTACACCCGGAGAAGTCGCGGATAATGCGATTGACTACAATTTTGGAGTCTGGCCGGAGACTGGCGGAGAATGGCCCGGCATCAGCGCGTTCTTCAAGGACGACTCAGGTGCGGTGTTCCGCACCTACTCCACCTATGGTCGGGGAGTCGAAGCGATGATGGGCACCTACGCCATGCTCGATCTAACGCCGAAGGGTCGCAACGAGGCCGTCGGAATGGACTGGGTGCGCCGCCATGATCGCTACAGGTAGCCGACCAAGAGCAGTGGCACGTCGACCGGCTGGCACCCGAGAAATGGGATGATTGCCGGACCAGACCGGTGTGGCGCCATGTGCCATTAGAACTGTGATGCACTGACTCTTCCTCGCGCTCGATGGTCGCAACGAAGCCGTCAGAATCATGGGCTGGGTCTAATTGCACGACCAATGCCGGGTCGGGTGGAACCCGCTCACAGAGTTGGTTGGGACGGCCAATTGCCTCAAGGGCCATTCCTCTTGACCGCCGTCGCCGGGAGAGGCGGGACACTGGCGCGAAGTCGACCTCTGAACTGCGAATAAGAAGCATTCGCTTGACCCTCCTCCCGGAACAGCCTCACTCTTGGCGGAAGGAGGGAGGCATGAGGCTCGAACCAGGCGCGGTGACGGCGCGGGAGCTCGAAAGGGCGGCAGGATCCTTCGGGTACCGGTATGCCGTCGTGTCGCCGGGCGTTGCCGGCGAGGGGGAGGGGCCCGCGCTGTTCGGCGGCGCGATCGGTCTGCAGTCGCTCCCCTGCGGCGCCCGGGTCTGTGTCAGCGACCTGACCGCCCTATGCGGAAGCGACCATGCCGGAGAGCTGTCGCGCTCCCTGACCGTCGTTCTTATGCTCGATGGGCCGCCGGCAGATTGCGAACTGGGATCGGGAGATCGCCTCCGGGTGCCTTCCGGCGGCGCGGCGGTCGTGTCGATCGCCGACGCCGCGCGACCTGCGAGCAGATACGCCACCGGGCAACGGTCCCGGTGGGTTCTGGTGCAGACGCGGCCGGAGGGTCTGGCGGACGAGGACCTAGCGGACCGCGTGGACCGGGCGACCCGCGCCACGGCGGTCGTGCCGTTGGTCGTGTCGGCCCGCGTCTCCGCTCTCGCCCGGGAACTCTTCTCTCCCGGCCTCGCCGGAGGCGTCGGGCGCCTCCTTGCGGAGAGTTGCGCGCTGGAACTCCTCGCCCGCGGCCTGACGGACGCAGGCGACGACGGCGACGATCGGGCGATCGCCCTGAGCAGGCGCGAGCGAGCGCGGATCCTCAGAGTGCGGGAGAGGCTCGTCGCCGAGCCCGATCGGCCCCACCGGCTTTGCGACCTCGCGCGGGAGGCCGGGGTCAGCGTGACGACGCTCAAGACGCGGTTTCCGATCGTCACGGGCAAGACGGTATTCGAGTTCCTGAGGGATGTTCGCCTCGATCGGGCGCATGCCGGACTCGAACAGGAGGGGTGGACCGTCGCGCAGGCCGCGCATTTCGTCGGCTACGCCCACCAGAGCAACTTCTCGACCGCCTTCCGCAGGAAGTTCGGCGTCAGTCCGAGCGCCGTCCGCCGTCGCGGCGACAGGCTCCTCCAATACGACTTTCGACCGCCCGCATAAACCTGCCTCATGGCGTCAGGATATCGGGCTCTGATAGTCCTGGCCATCGACGATACTGCAAATCAATCGCACGGACGGGACGCGACGTCGCGCCGGAACCGGGACGCTCGCCGCTGTGCCGCCCTCTGGAAGGGATGCAAATGGGCCGCGGACCGACGGACGCCGGTCGCTTCCGGACCGCGGGCGCAAGTCAATCGGAGGGGGCATGAACGGACGGGCCGACGGTGCGAATGTGGACCTCGAAGGCGTTCCCGAGACGATGCTCTGGCCGCTCTGGAACCGCGCCGCCGAAATGCGCCGCCAGGACCGTCTCATCGACGATCCGATGGCGGTCGACCTGGTCGAGCGGATTGACTACGACTTCGCGGGAACCTTCGGCAGGCCCACCGTCTTCCACCCGATCCGCGCCAGGGTCTGCGACGACCTCGTCAAGGACTACGTTTCGCGCCACCCCGGCGGCCCCGTGGTCGTGGCGCTGGGGGAAGGGCTGGATACACAGCCTTGGCGCGTCGGCGACCCAAGGGTGCGCTGGTGCAGCGTCGATCTGCCCGAGGCGATCGATGTGCGGCGCAGGCTTATTCCCAGCCATCCCAAGGCGACGTTGATCGAGAGGTCCGCGCTCGACCCGTCCTGGATGGACGCCGTTCCTCGAGAGGCGCAACCCTTCGTGAGCGCCGCCGGGCTGCTCATGTATTTCAAGGAGGCCGAGGTGCGCGATCTGCTCGTGAGGATCGCCGCACGCTTTCCCGGCGGAGAGGTCTTCTTCGACACGATCACGCCCCACGTCTCTCGCCGGACGCTGCGCGGCATGAAGGTCACGAAGCGCTACACGGCGCCGGCCATGCCCTGGGGGATCACCCTCGACGATCTTCCCCGATTTCTCGCCGGCATCCCCGGCGTCGAAGCGGCCTCGGTGCAGAGCTACGCCGACCCGTTCCCGAGGCGGACACGGCTCTACAAGCTGCTGTCTCGCCTTCCGCCGATCAGAAGGCGCTTCGCCGGGGGGCTGGTCTACCTGAGGATGACGCCGCGGTCGGGCGGGGTGGGGTATTGCTGACCGTCACGGGCGGATCGTTCGATCTCCCTCAGCCTGGCTCCCCGGCGACCATCGCCGCGAGGGCCTCTACCGTTCTCGCCTGCGGTCCTTCCTCTCGCCTCCGAGCGCGGCCCCGGCGCCCGGGGCGGGGAGGCCCCGGCGCCCGGGGCGGGGAGGCCCAGGAGGGCGAGGCACTGGCGGCGGATCAGGCCGGCCCGTGCGCGATCCGTCGGGGCGTCCGGCCACAGCAGACTGGTCTCGACCGCGAAACGGCCGGCCGCGCGCAGATGGGCGAGGACCGCTTCGGCGATGCCGCGCGCGGCCAGGGCGTCGGCATGGCGGGCGATCGCCTCGGCGGTCGCCCGCGTCTCCCGCGCCCACGCCTCCGGGACCGGTACCGGGGCGGGCCCGGGCCCGGGCTCGGGCGACGGCAGGGGTGGCTCGCCGGCCGGGCCGGCCTCGCGCAGGGCCAGGCGATGCATCAGGTTTCCGATCTTGTTGCGCCAGATTTTTCGGCGCAACGTGGCGAACTCCAACTCGATCAGGCGGAAGTCGCTGCCGTCGTCCGGCACTTTGGTCAGGGCGTAGAGGCGCAGGGCCGGGTCGCCCTCCCGGGCGTCGGCCCAATCCGTGTCGCTGGTCGCGAAGCCGCGGACGCCGGCGCGCATCGGCACCGCCAGCCCCAGCCCGGCCTCGGCGATCGCCGGCCACAGGACTCCATGGTGGAAAACGATGTTCTTCCCGAAGAGCTGGGCGAACGCGGCTTCGGCGGTCGGAAAGCCCTGCGCTGCCAGAACCTCGGCCAAGGTGGCGTTGCCGACCAGGGAGTCGAACGACATGTTCGCGGACGATACGATCTCGTCCATCACGAAAGTGACGATGAAGGGCAGCCCCTGCCCGCCACGCTTCGGGCGCCAGCGTCGCCAGAGGCGGCGGAGGCGATGTGGACGCTGAGATGGAGGGCGAACCGATCCCGGTCGAGCCATCGGCGAGGCAGCCCGCCGGCGCAGCCGAAATCGACGACGCCCCCCCCGCCGTTCAGGGCGGCCAGCGCGGCGACCACGGACAGGCGGGCCTGTTCGGCGGGAGAGGCCAGGAAGGCCCTGGAGCCGGCCGCATGCTCGGCCGCCGAGTCCCGGTCGCCCGGGCGCGGCGAGAAGGCATCCGAGCCCACATCTGCCGGTTTATGGTTCATTGTGGCCATCGACCGAAGGCAGAGTTGCCGCTGGCCTCAGGTCAATATCGAGGAACCGACGCGATCGGGGCGATGGGCGATGGGCGGCAACCGCCTGGGCCCTAGCCCCGGCGCAGCCGCGGGGGGCTGCCGATGCGGGCGGGACGGCGAGGGCAGCGGGGGCGGTGGCGTCCTCGGCCTGGAGGATGCCGTCCGACAGGGTGACCCGCCGGTCGGCGATGCGGTGCAGGATCCGCGTGTCGTGGGTGATGAAGAGCAGGCCGATGGCGAGGTCCCGGCACAGCCCGACCAGGAGGTCGACCGCCTGCTTCTGGACCACCATGTCGAGGCGGGACGACGGTTCGTCGCAGACCACGAAGGCCGGCCGCACCAGCACCATGCGGGCGATCGCGAGGCGCTGCAACTCGCCGCCGCTGAGGGCACCGGGGCGGCGGTCGAGCACCGTGCGGTCGAGCTGCAGACGGTCGATCAGGTCGCGGAGACCGCCCGGACCGGCGTACCGGTCGTCGCGGCAGGGTGTCAGCTTCCGCAACACCGTGCCGGTCGTCAGCCAGGCGGGGAAGGTCGTCGTCGGGTCCTGGAACAGCCGGGCGAAATCCGGCCTCAGCCGCCGGTGGCGGTGCCTCGGCAGCGTCTCGAGCGGCTGCCCGTGCCAGGAAACCGTACCCTCGGTCGGGACGCCGAGACCCAGGGCGAGATTGCCGAGCGTCGTCTTGCCCACGCCCGACGGTCCGGACAGGCCGACGATCTCGCCCGGGTGGACCGCCAGCTCGACGTCCCGGAACAGGAACTGGGACGCGCCGCCGATCCGGTAGCCGACCCGGTCGAGCCGGACCAGCGGCGGGTCCGACCTCGCGGCGGACGCGGACCGGTCGGGCCAGCGGCCCGGTTCCGCCTGCACCAGGGTCTTGAGCGCCAGGCTCTCCGGCCGGTCGAGGAGGGCCGCCATCGGGCCCTGCTCGACGATCCGGCCGCCCTCCAGGACTGACAGGTCGTCGCCGATTGCCCGTGCCAGCGCGAGGTCGTGGGTGATCACGAACACCGCCGGCCCGGCGCCCTTGAGCCGGTCGAGCAGGATGGACACCTCGTGGCGCCGCAGGGCGTCGAGGCCCTTGGTCGGCTCGTCGCAGACGATGAGATCTGCGTCGGCGGCGAGGGCCATCGCGATCAGCACCCGCTGCAGCATGCCGCCCGAGCAGGCATGCGGCAGCTTGCCCAGGTCGTCCGTCGTCAGGTCGACGGCCGCCGCGGCCTCCGCGAGGCGGGCCACGGCGCGGCCGCGGGCCGGCCGCCAGCGCAGGACCTCGGCGATCTGGCTGCCGATCGGGGCGGTGGGGTCGAGAGCGTCGGCAGGTTCCTGCGGCAGGAGGAAGACCTCGCGCCGCCACGGCGGGGCTGCCGCGTCGAGCCTGTTCTCGCCGCCGTCCGACCTGCGCAGCCGGCCGCGGACCTGGGCACCCGGGATCGGCACCCCGGCGACTGCCTTGGCGATCAGCGACTTTCCGGCGCCGGTCCGGCCGACCAGCACGCGCGCCTGCCCGGGCCGGAACGTCAGCACGTCGACCTGCACCAGCGTCCGTGCCGGTGCGCCCTGCACGATCTCGAGATCCGCGACTTCAATCATCGGCCGCGGCACCCGAGGCGAAGCGGGAAGTCAGGCCCTGGCCGACCAGAAGCGCCGCGGTGACCGTCCAGGCCATCGCGGCGACGATCGCGAGGATCTGGACCGTCGCCCGCTCGAAATGGGGCAGCAGCTCGCTCACCATCGCGCCCCATTCCGCCTGCGGCGGGGCGATTCCGATCCCGAGAAAGCCGAGCGAGGCGATCGCCAGGATGACACGCCCCAGCGCCAGGCTGCCGATCCCGGCGACGTAGGGGACGGCCTCCGGCAGCATCTGGTACCAGAGAACGGCCGGCATCGGCGCACCGGCCAGCCGGCTGGCGAGAACGTGGTCGCTGGCGGCCACCTGTCGCAGCACGCCGCGCGAGACCCGATAGTATTCCGGCCAGCTCGCCCCCCACAGGGCGGCGACCAGCACCGTGACGCCGCCGCCGAACAGGCCGGCGACGACCAGGACCAGCAGCAGGCCGGGGACGGCGTAGATGCCGTCGGCCAAGGCGGTCAGGGAGGTGTCCCAGGTGCCGCCGAGGGTCGCCGCGATGCCGGCGAGAATCATCCCGGTCGCCATGCAGAGCCCGACGATGCCGGCCGCGAGAGCCAGGGAATGGCGGCCGCCTTCGATCAGCCTCGCCAGGATGCTGCGGCCGTACTGGTCGGTGCCGAGCCAGTGATCCGGGCCGGGAGCGGCGAGCGCGGCGCGCAGCGACTGGGCGTTGGGATCGGCGTCGATCACCGCCGGGGCGACGGCGAGGACCAGGACCAGGGCGACCAGCATCCCGGCCCCGACGGCGAGGCCGTTCATGGCCGGCCGCTCCGCCCGATCCGGGGATCGAGCCGCTGCGAGACCAGGTCGGTGGCGGCGGTCAGCAGCAGGTAGGCCAGCACCAGGGTCAGGGTCGCACCCTGGATCACCGGCAGATCGCGCGCCTTGATCGCGTCATGCAGCGCATAGCCGATGCCAGGATAATTGAACACCACCTCCACCACGACGAGGTCGTAGAGCAGGAAGACGTAGAGCGTCGACATGTAGGCGAGGACCGGCAGCGAGGCGTTCCGCAGGCCGTGCCGGAGGAACAGCCGGCCGGACGGGACGCCGCGCATCCGGGCGAAGAAGAAGTAGGGCTGCCGCGTGACATGGGCGACGGCGTTGCGCACCACGCGCAGCAGCGGCGCCGAGGCGACGAGCGCGACGACGAGGCCCGGCAGGGCGAGCCGCCCGAAGGAGCCGTCGCCGCTCAGCGTTCCCATCCCCCAGTCGACGACGACGATCCGGATCAGCAGGACGCCGAGCAGGAAGGCAGGCACTGCGGCGAGCAGGCCGCAATAGACGGCGGTGAGGCGGTCCGCGGTTCCGCCCGGTCGGCTGCCGGCGAGGTGGCCGAGCGGCAGCGCGACCAGCACCGCACCGGCGAGACCGACGGCGCCGAGCGCGAGGCTGTTGCCCAGGTAGAACGACAGCTCGTCCGCGACGGGCCGCCCGGTCACCAGGGACCGGCCGAGATCCAGGCGCAGCACGTGGGCCAGCCAGTCGCCGTACTGCACCAGGATCGGCCGGTCGAGCCCGTAGGCGGCCCGCAGGCCATCGGCGAGGCCGGTGTCGGGCGGCGTGCCGACGAACCTGCTCCCGGCGACCTGGAGGGCCAGGTCGCCGGGAAGCGTGTGCATGCTGAGGAAGGCGAGTGTCGCGATCAGCCAGGAGAGCCCGGCGGCGAGCGCCACCTTCGCCAGGAGCGTCCGCACCTCAGTCCGACCACCGCACCCGGTTCAGGCCGTAGCGCATCTCATAGGGGTCGAAGGCGAACCCGTCGATCTCCGGCGAGACCGCATAGGTGGCGTCGTACCAGGTGATCGTGACCAGCGGCAGGTCCGCGTGCACGATCTCCATCATCCGTGCCCGCTGCGCCGCCTGGTCGGCTCCGTCGGACGTTGCCTGATAGGTCTCGACCAGCCCTTCGAACTCGGCGTCGTGCCAGTCGAGCGCGCCCCATGGGCCCCCGCCGCCGGTGAAGTTCTGGGCCAGCGCGCCGATCGGGTCCGGCACGTAGGCGAAGTTGTCGGAGACCATCGCCATCTCGAGGGTCCGGTCGTCATGCCGGGCCGGAATGGCGGTCCAGTCGACATTGGATATGGTCGCCTCGATGCCCACCTCGGCGAGCTGTGCCTGGATCGCGGTCGCTACCTCGCGCAACTGGCGGGCGTCGTAGGTGAGGAGTTCGACACTGAACGGCTCACCGTCGCGTTCCAGCACGCCGCCGGAGCCCGGCGACCAGCCCGCCTCGGCGAGAAGGGCGCGGGCCGCCGCCGGATCATGGGCGAACGGCGCGAGGTCCGGTCGGTACCAGCCGGCCACTGCCGCGGGCATCAGCTGGGTGGCGGCGATGCCGGGATTGCCCAACAGCGCGGTCGCGATGCCGTCGCGGTCGATCGCGAGACTGATCGCCTGGCGGACGCGCAGGTCGTCGAACGGCGCCTGCCCGACATTGAGCTTCAGAGCCCGGATTCGCGCCGTCTCCTCCGACTGAACGGTGACCTGGGACCCCGCCGCGGCCGCGGCGAAGGCATCCAGTTCGAAGGCCAGTTCCGCCTCGCCGGCCTCGACCATGGCCAGGCGCGTCGCATCGTCCGCGGCGAATACGTAGCGGGCGTGCCCGATCGACGGCCGCTCGCCCCAGTAGTCGGGAAATGCCTCCAGCGATAATGACTGGCTGCCGTCCTGACCGACCACCCGGTAGTATCCGGTGCCGATCGGCTGGACCGCGTCGCCGTCGTCCAGAACCGCGGCGGAAAGGATTCCGGTGCTCCAGTGTGCCAGATGCGCCGGCAGCGGGGCGAACGGCCGGGACAGGCGGATCACGACGGCGTTGCCGTCCCTTTCGATCGACTCCACCGGAGCCCGGCGCAGGGAGCTTTCGTCCGCGAAGGCGGCGAGGTTGCGGGCGACCACCTCGGCCGTCAGCGGCGTCCCGTCATGGAACACCACGCCTGGCCGGATGCGGAAGCGCCAGGTGGTGAGTGTCTCGTCGGCCGTCCAGTCTTCCGCCAGCAGGCCGACGATCGTGCCGTCCTGGTCCGGCCGGGTCAGCGGTTCGGTCACGCCCATGCGCTGTAGCACCGTGCCGGTGGCCGCCGGGGTCAGCACGCCGATCTTCCACGGCGCGGCGACCGTGACGGTGTCGTCGCTGCGGTCGGCCAGCGCCGGGGGCGAGACGAGGGAGGCGCACAGGACGATGGCGGCGCCCGCGCGCAGATAGTCGTTGAAGGGGATCATGGAACCTCTATCCCTGGCTGCCATGCGAAATCCGACCCGACCGGACACGCTCTCTTATAGTGCGAGTGATAATCAGACTCAATAGCAACAACGACGTGTCGAAGCAGGGGAGATGCTCCGGGAGGGGACAGGGGCGCGGCAGCGGCCGCCACGGGTCACCCGCGTCCCAAAAGGCAACGGGAGCGGCGCTTTACCCGGCACCGGGGGTGTGATACCAACTGGAGGGCGTGTCGTTGCGAAGCAACAAAATATCCCATGTTTCGTTAGCTAATCAACATCATGCGCCGCCAGCAACTCTCGAAGAAAAATATGAACCCCTCCAAAGAAAAGAGCTACATCACCACCCCGATCTACTACGTCAACGGCGCACCCCATATCGGTCATGCGCATACGACGGTGATGGGCGACATCCTGAAGCGGAACCGGGCGGCGCTGGGCATCGATGCCAAGCTGACCACCGGCTGTGACGAGCACGGCCAGAAGAACCAGGAGGCCGCGCTGAAGAGCGGGATGGCGGTCGAGGACTATCTGGCGATGCGCAGCGGCGAGTTTCGTCGCGTGTTCGACATGCTCAACGTCGACTACGACTACTTCGTGCGGACCAGCCGGCCCGGCCACATGGAACAGGTGGCCCGGGTCGAGCAGAAGCTGATGGACGAAGGCGCCATCGTCAAGAAGCAGTACACCGGCATCTACTGCACCGGCTGCGAGCAGTTCAAGAAACCTTCGGACCTGAACGACGAGGGACGCTGCCCCGACCATCCGTCGCTGGTGCCCGAGGAACTGGACGAGACCAACTACTTCTTCCGGATCGAGCCGTACCGGGAGCAGCTGATCCGGCACATCCACGACAACCCGGACTTCCTGTCGCCGCCGCAGTTCCGGACCGCGCTCCTGCGCATGCTGGAGGAGCCGCTGGAGGATCTGTGCATCTCGCGCCCGATCCGCCGGGTGTCGCTGGGGGTGCGCCTGCCGTTCGACGACGACTACGTGACCTATGTCTGGTTCGACGCGCTGATCAATTACCTGACCAACATCGGCTGGCCCGAGCCGGGCTACGGGCCATGGTGGGACACGGTCGAGCACCTGATCGGCAAGGACATCCTGAAGACCCACGGCATCTATTGGCCGATCATGCTGCTGGCGATGGGCGAGAAGCCGCCGCGGCGGCTGTCGATCCACGGCCACTGGGTCGGGCCGGGCGGCATGAAGATGTCGAAGACGCTGGGCAACGTTGTCGACCCGGTCGAGGTGGTCGACATCTTCGGTGCCGATGCCCTGCGCTACTACCTGGCGCGGCACATGCGGTCGGACGGCGACAGCCAGATCTCGATCGAGCTGATCCGCCAGACCTACAACAGCGAACTCGGCAACAAGATCGGCAACCTGTTCTCCCGCGCCGCGAAGTTCGCGTCGAGCCGGTTCGACGGCAAGGTCCCGGCGCGCGGCGTGCCGTTGGAGGAGGACGAGCGGGTTCGCGCCGTGGTCGGGGAGGCGGTCGGCGGCTTCGCCCGCCAGGTGGAGATGTTCGAGATCCCGCGGGTCACGCAGGCCATGGTGCAGGCGGCGGAGGTGCTGAACGAGTACTTCGCCGCCCAGGCGCCGTGGGATCTGATCAAGGATCCGGCGACGGTGGAGCGCTGCGGCACGGTGCTCTACGTCACGCTCGACAGCCTGCGGCTGGTGTTCGAGGCGCTGCGACAGATCATCCCGACGGCGTCGGACAAGGCGCTGGAGACGCTGGGCTGCCTGCCGGTCGCGCCGGACGGGGAGGCCTGGCGGCCCGCCGCGGACCGGCTTTCAGAAGGGCAGGGGCTGGGGCCGGTGCCGACGCTGTTTCCCCGCGTGACCTAGCCATGGCGGCGGCGTCGGCCGACGGGCGGTTCGACCTCGCCGAGATCGACCTCCTGACCACGTCGGTGGGCCGCAGGCTGATCCGCGAGACCTACCGGACGGTGCTGGCCAGCCTGGACTTCGAAAGGAGCTTCTTGCGCCCTGCGTGGCGGATGTGGGATGGCGGCGCCGAGGTGAGGGGCATTTCGGGCAAATCCCCACCATTCACCGCCCATTAACCTGCCGAGGGGCAAGCTGTCTCGCGACCCTTGCAACCTCGTGAGCCGCCCTCGCATGCCGTTGACCCCCAGCGAGATCGTCAAGGTGCTGGTTGCGCATGAGCGCTGGCTGGCCAACAAGCAGAACGGGCGGCGCGCCAATCTGGCGGTGGCCGACCTGACCGGAGCGGCGCTGCAGGGCGCGACCCTTCGATTGGCCAAGCTGGCGGGGGCGCGACTGGTCAAGTGCACGCTGACCGGCGCCGATCTCAGCCACTGCGACCTCTTCGCCGCCGACCTGGAGAAGGCCCGGCTGACCGACACCAATCTCTCGAACGCCGACATGCGCGGCGTCCGGCTGGTCGGTGCGAAGCTGGTACGCGCGAATCTGGAGGGGGCGGATCTTCGGGAGGGCGCGCTGATCACCGGCGGCGCCGGCGAAGACCCCATCCGCGATCCGGCCGGCGGTTCGGTGCAGCTGGTCGGGGCCGACCTGTCCGACGCGAACCTGACCCGCGCCAATCTCTCGCGCAGCACGATGAGCGGGGTCAATCTCAAGGGTGCCAGGCTGCGCTCGGCCAAGCTCGTCGACACCAAGCTGGAGCGAGCCCAGTTGTCCGGCGCCGATCTGTCGGGGGCCGATCTCTCCGGGGCGGATCTCAGCGCCGCCGACCTGACCGGCGCTTCCCTGACCGGGGCGAAACTCGTCGGCGCCAATTTCGCCGGGGCGGATCTCACCGACGTCGACATGCACGGTGTCGACATCTCCAACGCCAATCTCCAAGGGGCGACGGTGCTGCTCAGCCCCGACAACCTGCCGGCGTCGATCCAGAAGATCCTCCAGGACCACGCGGTCTGGATCGAAAGCAACGGCGCGGTTGGGGTCCGGGCGACACTCGACGGCGCCGACCTGGGCTCGACCGATCTCGCGGGAGCCAACCTCTCCGGCGCCAGCCTGCGGGGCGCCAACCTTGCCGGCAGCCGGCTGACCGCCTGCAGCTTCGTGATGGCCGACCTGTCCGGTGCGGATCTGTCGAAGGCGGATCTGACCAAGGCCTCGCTGGGCGGCACCAACCTGGCCGAGGCCGACCTCAGCCGGGCGATCATGGTCGGCGCCAAGGTGACGGCGGTGGAGATCAAGGGACCGGACGGCCGCTCGACCGGCCGCTTCTGGCCGGCCAACCTGTCCGGCGCCCGGATGACCGGGGTCGATCTGCGCGGCGCCGACTTGCGCATGGCGACCATGACCGAAGCGGACCTGACCGGTGCCGACCTGACCGACGCGGACCTGAGCGGCTGCGACGCCGACGATGCCGTGTTCGACCATGCGGTCACCACCGGCACGACGCTGCCGGACAGCCTCGTTCGTCCGCCCCAGGCGACCGCCGGCGCGGCATAGCCGGGAAAACCGAACCAGGTCGTCCTGTGCGGGGCCGGGGCTTCGACGGCGGTCGGGCGTCCCGTCGGTCGTCCCGCGTAGCGCGGACGATGGCCTACCCCTGCAGCGCGATCGTCAGGACGACGACGAGCGCCAGCGCGGCGCCAAGTCCGACGACGACCGCGAGACTGCGCACGAACTGCGCGAACTCGCCCTGCTTCCAGGCGCTGCGGGCGAGCAGCAGGACGTAGAGGACGGCAGCGAGGCCAAGCCCCTGGAAGAAGGTCATCGGGGTCCCCCACCATGGCCGCGGCCCGCGGTCGAGCGCCGCGCGGCGGCGCGAGCGGCGGTCAGCCCTCGCGGTCGCGGTCGAGCAGGTTCGGGTCGCGCGCGGCAATCCGCCCGGGCCGCGCACCCAGGATCCGGCGTAGCAGGATGGCGGTGCCGATCCAGACCACGGCCAGGGCCGCCAGCACCGGAGTCGGGCCGTCGAAAGTACCGGGTGCGAGCCACACGAGAACGGCCATCACCGCGAAGGCGCCAGCGCCGGCCAGCATCAGGAAGCCGCCGACGAACAGCTCCAGCCCGGCCAGAACGGCGGCGCCGACCAGCCAGAACCAGGGCGCTCCCGGATCGATCAGGGCCAGGGCCTCCATTCCGTCTCCTCCGTCCCGCTATTCCGGGGCCGCCGGCGCCGGTCCGGCTCAGGCGCCGCCGCGTGACTGGAACATGCGGCCGACATCCTTGAACGCGTCGGTCAGGTCGGACGGCAGCACGATGAACTTGGCGTTCGGCGACGCCGAGACCTGGCCGACCGCCTCGACCTGCCGCTTCAGCATCTCGTACTTGATCGCATCCAGGCCGCCCGCCGCAATGGCCTTTGCGATGGTCTCCGTGGCATAGGCCTCCGCCTCGGCCTGGATTCGCACGGCCTCCGCCTGTTTCTGCGCCTCGTAGAGCTCCGCGTCGGCGTTCAGCTCGACCGCCCGCTTGTCGCCCTCGGCCTTGGTGACGGTCGCCCGCCGCTCGCGCTCGGCGTTGAGCTGCTTTTGCATCGCCTCGCGCGTGGCGGCATCGACATTCACGTCGATGATTTCGCAGCGCGTGATCTCGATGCCCCATTCGTCGGCGATCTCGATCAGCTCGGTCCGAAGCTTGCCGTTCAGCTGGGTGCGGTTGGACTGCACCTCGTCGAATTCCGAAACGCCGATGATCGACCGGACCACGCCTGTCACGGCGGTCTGGATCGCGCCGTCGATGTCCTTGATCCGGTAGACCGTGTATTCCGGCGAACGCACCCGGTAGAAGGTCGAGGTCGTCACGTTGGTCAGGACGTTGTCCTTGGTGATGACGTCGGACGGATGCTCCGGCAGGCGGCGCTCCAGGATGTCGATCTTGTGCGCCACCCGGTCGAGGAACGGCACGATCAGATTGAGGCCGGCATTGAGTGTCGTGCGATACTTGCCGAACCGTTCGACCACGTAGGTCTGGCTCTGCGGGACGATCTTGATGCCGCTCGCAATCACCAGGAAGGCGAGCACCACGATCGCGACGATCGTGACGAAGGTCGGGTCCATCGGTCGGTGTCCTGGGCTGGGCCTTCCGGGAGGAGTAGGCCGGGGAGAAAGCGATTCTTCCGGCATTATACGCGACGGGCGTTAAGCATCCGTTGTTCGCCTTCGGGTCAGGGGAAATCCCGCGAAGGCCTTCGGGCTGACCGTAGAGAGGGACGGCCCCCCGGTCGCAGGGCCGGTCCGGTCGTCCTGCCACGACTTGCCGCCGGCGGCTGCAGGGCCCACCGTGTCCGAAGGAGCGTGTCCCCGACGCGTCCGCCACCCGCTGCCTCCCCTTTCGGAGGCCTCTGCCCGTTGTGCGACCGCCGAGGGAAACCGCATGTCCGAGCGCCAAACCGTCTTCGTCGTCGGGCTGGACGACTTCAATCGCCGGAAGCTGCAGTCCATTCGGGGAGCGGAGCACCTGGACTTCGTCGGCCTGCTGGCGAACGAGGACGTCGAGCATCGCACCGACCTGGACATCGACGCCATCCTGGACAAGGCGCGGGCGCAGCTTCGCCGGCACGACGGCGCGATCGACGGACTGGTCAACTACATCGACTTTCCGGGAAACTCGATGGCCGCGATCCTGGCGGAGGAATTCGGATTTCGCGGGCCGAGCCTGAGATCGGTGCTGACTTGCGAACACAAGTACTGGTCCCGGCGCGAGCAGCAGGCCGTGGCGCCGGACGCCGTGCCGGCGTTCCGGGTGGTCGATCCGTTCGACGACCGCTCGGTCGCCGCAATCGACCTGCCGCGGCCGTTCTGGCTGAAGCCGATCAAGGGCTTCGGCTCCTGGCTGGGGTTCCGGATCGGGGACGACGGCGATCTCGATCGCGCGATCGAACAGATCCGCCGGGACATCCACCAGCTCGGCCGGCCGTTCGACAGGCTGATGGACCGGATCGAGCCGCCGGAGGCGATCACCGGGATCGGCGGGCACCACTGCATCGCCGAGGCACTGGTCGGCGGACGGCAATGCACGGTCGAGGGGCATGTCTTCGGCGGGGAGATCGGCATTCACGGCATCATCGATTCGATCCGTGCTCGGAACCGGTCGAGTTTCCGCCGCTACGAATACCCGTCGCGCTGGCCGCGCGAGATGCAGGAGCGGGCGATGGCGATCAGCCGCGACCTGGTCCGGCGGATCGGCCTCGACGACTGCGGCTTCAACATCGAGTTCTTCTGGGACGAGGAGCGGGACGTCCTGCGCCTGCTGGAGATCAACCCCCGGATCAGCCAGTCCCATTGCGACCTGTTCGAGAAGGTCGACGGCGCCTCCAGCCATCAGATCCTGGTCGAGATCTCGCTCGGTCGCCGCCCGTCGCTGCCGCACCGGCAGGGCCGGCATGGCGCGGCGGGCAAGTTCTTCATAAGGGCCTTCGCCACCGAGGGCCGGGTGACCCATGCCCCCGACGACGAGGCGATCGCCCGGCTCAGGCAGCGCTTTCCCGATGCCGAGCTGCGGGTCCGGATGGAGGCCGGCGACGGCCTCGCCGACCAGCCGTTCCAGGACAGCTACACCACCGTGCTGGCGATCCTGTTCCTGGGCGCCGAGAACCACGACGCCTTGCTGGACGCGTACGACGAGGCGCTGTCGATCCTGACCTTCGAGGTCTCCGGTCCCGACGGCGCGCCCGTGGAGGTGAAGTGATGCAGATCGCCGTCCTGCCGCGCCCGGTCCGCAAGCTCGAGACGGTCTGGATCCCGATGCCGGACGGTGCCCGGCTGGCGGCCTCTGTCTGGCTGCCGGAGGACGCGGGCGACCGGCCGGTGCCGGCGATCCTGGAATACATCCCCTATCGCCGGCGCGATTTCACCCGGCGTCGGGATTCCTCGATGCACCCCTATTTCGCCGCCCATGGCTTCGCGTCGATCCGCCTCGACCTGCGCGGCAGCGGCGACAGCGACGGCGTCCTGACCGACGAATACCTGCCGCAGGAACTCGACGACGGGGTGCAGGCGATCGACTGGATCGCCCGCCAGCCCTGGTGCTCCGGCACGGTCGGGATGATCGGCATCTCATGGGGCGGGTTCAACGGGCTGCAGATCGCCGCCCTGAGGCCGAAGGCGCTGGGCGCAGTGGTGACCGTCGCGTCGACCGACGACCGCTACGCCGACGACGTGCATCACATGGGCGGCTGCCTGCTCGGCGACAATCTGAGCTGGGCATCGGTGATGTTCGCCTACAACAGCCTGCCGCCGGACCCCATGGTGGTCGGCGAGCGCTGGCGGGACATGTGGCACCGCCGGCTCGACGGCAGCGGGCTCTGGCTCGCCCAGTGGCTGGCCCATCAGCGGCGCGACGCCTACTGGGCCCACGGGTCGGTGCGCGAGGACTGGGACGCGATCCAGTGCCCGGTGATGGCGGTATCGGGCTGGGCCGACGGCTATTCCAACTCCGTGTTCCGCCTGGTGGAGCACCTGAAGGTGCCCGTGCGCGGGCTGATCGGCCCCTGGAGTCACAAGTACCCCCATATCGGGGAGCCCGGGCCGGCGATCGGCTTCCTCCAGAGCTGCGTCGACTGGTTCCGCCAGTGGCTCAGGGGCGAGGACGCGGGCGCGCTGGACGGGCCGGCCCTGCGGGTGTGGATGCAGGACAGCATGCCGCCGACCACCAGCTACGCCGAACGGCCGGGCCGCTGGGTCGGGGAGGGCTCGTGGCCCAGCCCGCGGGTCGCGTCGCGGCGCTTCGTCCTGCGCCGGGCGGTGCTGATGCCGGAGGGGCAGGACGACGGCCATGCCGGCAGCGCCCTGCCGATCCGCTCGCCGGTCTCGGTCGGGCTCTATGCCGGCAAGTGGTGCAGCTACGCCGCGCCCCCCGACCTGCCGCACGACCAGCGGGAGGAGGACGGCGGCGCCCTGGTCTTCGACACCGCGCCCCTGGCCGAGCCGATCGAGATCCTGGGGAGGCCGACGGTCGAGCTGGCTCTGGCGTCCGACCGGCCGGTCGCGATGGTCGCGGTCCGGCTCAGCGACCTGCAGCCGGACGACAAGGCGACCCGCGTCACCTACGGCCTGCTCAACCTGACCCAGCGGGACAGCCGGGAGCACCCGGAGCCGATGCCTCCGGGGCAGAAGCTCCGGGTCCGGGTGCCGATGAACGGCTGCGCCCAGCACTTCCCGGCGGGGCACCGGATCCGGCTGGCGATCTCGACCAGCTACTGGCCGCTCGCCTGGCTGCCGCCGCGGCCGGCGACGCTGACCGTCTGGACCGGGGAGAGCACCCTGGAGCTGCCGGTGCGACCGCCCGATGCCGCCGATGCCGCGCTGCCGGCGTTCGGCCCGCCGGAAGGGGCGGAGCCGCTCGACCGCCTGCTGGTGGCGCCGGGCGACCATCACTGGCGGGTGATCCGCGACCTGGCGCGGGACGTCGCCACCCTGGAGGTGGTCAAGGACGACGGGGTCACCCGGCTGCCGGACGTGGACCTGACGATGGAGAACCGGGTGGCGGAGACCTATACGACTCGGGCCGACGACTTCGACAGCGCCCGCGGCGAGGTCGTGGCGACCCGCGCCCTCAGCCGCCCCGGCTGGTCGATCCGCACCACCGGCCGGACGCTGCTGACCAGCACGCCGGAGAGCTTTCGCGTGCGCGCCCAGTTGGATGCGTGGGAGGGCGAGACACGGGTCTTCAGCCGCAACTGGGACGAGGAAATCCCGCGGGACTTCGTGTGAAGGAGCCGCCTGGGACCGCTCCCTCGGGCGCTCACCCGCCTGCCTCTCGGCCACCCTCCCGCAGGGCACCTTCCCGCGATGCGGGGAGGGAGCCCCTTTCCGGCGGCCTTGCGAGGTGCTACCTCCCGAGGGGGATCCCGCAGGGCGCGCCGGGGCGCGCGGAGGGGCGTTTCATGTCGACCGTCCGGACCTTGACGCCGGTTCAGCGCCGGCGCTCGCTGATTGCGGTGCTGGCCAGCGCGTTCGGCGTCGGGCTGGTGATGGGGCTGTCGATGCCCCTCATCTCGCTGACGCTGGAGGCGCGCGGCTGGTCGACCGGCGCGATCGGCCTCAACGCCGCGGCGTTCGCGACCGGCATGCTGCTGACCGGTCCGTTCGTGCCGGCGATCGCGGCGCGACTGGGGACCCTGCCGACGCTGTGGCTGGGTGTCGCCCTGGTCGCGACGGCGCTGGCCTGCTTTCCGCTGACCGAGGGCGCGCCCGCGGCGGCGTTCGCTCTGCGGGTGGTTCTGGCGATCGGCACAACGCTCGACTGGATCGTCAGCGAGACCTGGATCAACACGCTGCCGGAGGAGAAGAGCCGCGGCAGGATCATTGCGATCTACGCCACCCTGTGGGCTGGCGGGATCGCCGCCGGCCCGGCGGTGCTGATCCTGATCGGCACGGCGGGCGCCGGCCCGTTCCTGTTCGCGGCGGGGCTGATCGCCGTCGCCTATCTGCCCGTGCTGGCGGTGCGCCGGACGGCGCCGAGGCTGGGCAGCCGGGCCGGGCCGCGGGCGGCGCTGATCCTGCTCGGCCTGGCGCCGGTCGGGCTGCTGGCGGGGTTCCTGTCGGGATTCGGCGAGGGCGCCATGTTCTCCCTGCTGCCGGTCTACGGCCTCGCCGGGGGGATCGATGCCCAGGCCGCGGTGCTGATGACGACGGTGTTCGCGCTCGGCGGCATCGCGCTTCAGGCGCCGATCGGGTGGCTGGCCGACCGGATGGACCGCACCCGGCTCCTGTTCGGCTGCGTCCTCCTGGCGGTGGCGCTGGCGCTCCTGATGCCGGCCGCGACGGACTCGCTGCTGTGGCGGTGGCCGGGGCTGTTCGCCCTCGGCGGCGCGATCATCGGGTTCTACACGATCGGCCTGATCCTGATCGGCCAGCGCTTCGCCGGCGGGGACCTCGCCGTCGCCAACACCGCCTTCATCCTGATGTACACCGCCGGCAGCGTCGCCGGGCCGGCGCTAGGCGGGGCGGCGATGGACCTGACCGGGCGTCACGGGCTGACCGGCGTGCTGGCGATTGCCTGCGCGCTGTTCCTGCAGGTCGCCTGGCGCCTGCGGCACCGGGAATCCCGGCCGCTGCCCGCCGCTACCGCCGCTCCGGCCGCGGAAGGGGCGGAATAGGGGATGGAGTGGATCGACCGCGGCCTGGTGCTGTCGCACCGGCCGTTCGGCGAGAGCGGTACGATCGCGCAGCTCCTGACTCGGGAGCATGGCCGCCATGCGGGCCTGGTTCGCGGCGGGTCGCGCACCCGGGCGCAGATCCAGCCCGGCACCCGGGTCCAGGCGGTCTGGCGCGCGCGCCTCGCCGACCACCTGGGCAACTGGACGCTGGAGCCGGAACGCTCCGGCCTGGCCGGGGTGATCGACGACCCGCCGCGGCTGGCCGCCCTGGTGTCCGCCTGCGCCGTGCTGGAGGCGGCGCTGCCGGAGCGCCAGCCCATGTCCGGCGTGTTCGACGCGACGGAATCGCTGCTCGACGCGCTGGAAGGCGACGTATGGGACGCCGCCTATGTCGGGTGGGAGCTGGGGCTGCTCGGGGCGCTGGGGTTCGGGCTCGACCTGACCCGCTGCGCGGCCACCGGCGCGACCGCGGAGCTGACCCATGTCAGCCCGCGCACCGGCCGGGCGGTGTCGGCCGGGGCGGCGGCGCCCTACGCCGATCGGCTGCTGCCCTTGCCCGGGTTCCTGATCGGCCGGGGAGAGGCCTCGCCGGAGGCGGTGCTGGCGGGGCTGGACCTGACCGGCCATTTCCTGGAGCGCCGGCTGTTCGCCCAGTCGCACCTGCCGGTGCCGCCGGCCCGCACCCGCCATGTCGAAGCCTATCGAGTCCGAATCGCCAGATCTGGTATGAACCCTGAGTCATGAGCCGCAAGACCAAGACTCCCCAACCGCCGCGCGACCCGCTGCCCGTCTCGTTCACCGAGGCACTGGGCGAGCGCTATCTGAGCTATGCGCTCTCGATCATCACGGCGCGCTCGCTGCCCGACGTGCGCGACGGGCTGAAGCCGGTGCACCGGCGGCTGCTCTACGCCATGCGCGAGCTGCGGCTGGCCGCCAACCAGGCGCCGAAGAAGTCGGCCCGCGTGGTCGGCGACGTGATCGGCCGCTACCACCCGCACGGCGACCAGGCGGTCTACGACGCCATGGTCCGGCTGGCGCAGGACTTCGCCGTGCGCTACCCGCTGGTCGACGGCCAGGGCAATTTCGGCAACATCGACGGCGACAACGCCGCGGCCATGCGATACACCGAGGCGCGGCTGACCGCGGTCGCGGAGGCTCTGCTGGAAGGGATCGACCAGGACGCGGTCGATTTCCGCGACACCTACGACGGCGAGGGGCGGGAGCCGGTGCTGCTGCCGGCGGCATTCCCCAACCTGCTGGCCAATGGTGCCCAGGGCATCGCGGTTGGGATGGCGACCTCGATCCCGCCGCACAATGTCGACGAGCTGTGCGGGGCGCTGATCCATCTGATCGACCGGCCCGACGCCGACCTCGAAGGCCTGCTGCGCTTCGTGCGCGGGCCGGATTTCCCGACCGGCGGCGAGCTGGTGGAAAGCGCCGACGCGATCGCCGAGGCCTACCGCACCGGGCGCGGCAGCTTTCGGCTGCGGGCGACCTGGGAGAAGGTCGATATCGGCCGGGGCCAGTACGAGATCGTGGTCACCGAGATCCCCTACCAGATCGCCAAGTCCAAGCTGATCGAGAAGATCGCCGACCTGATCCACGCCCGCAGGCTGCCGATGCTGGCGGATGTGCGCGACGAGTCGGCCGACGACGTGCGGATCGTGCTGGAGCCGAAGAGCCGCAATGTCGACGCCGACATGATGATGGAGCATCTGTTCCGCCAGACCGACCTGGAGGTGCGGGTCGGCCTCAACATGAACGTGCTCGACGCCAGCGGCGTGCCGCGGGTGATGACGCTGAAGGAGGTTCTGCGCGCCTTCCTCGACCACCGGCACGACGTGCTGATCCGCCGGTCGAAGCACCGGCTGGGCAAGATCGAGCACCGGCTGGAGATGCTGGACGGCTATCTGATCGCCTTCCTCAACCTCGACGAGGTGATCCGGATCATCCGCGAGGAGGACGATCCGAAGGCCGAGCTGATGCGGACCTTCGACCTGACGGAAGTGCAGGCCGAGGCGATCCTCAACATGCGGCTGCGCAACCTGCGCAAGCTGGAGGAAATGGAGATCAAGCGCGAACACGACCAGCTGACGGCCGAACGCACCGACCTGATGGACCTGCTGGCCGACGAGGGCCGGCGCTGGGCGACCCTGCGCGGCGAGGTCGAGGGCATCCGCGAGCGGTTCGGCAAGGCGACCGCGCTGGGCGAGCGGCGCACTCGGATCGGCGCGCCGCCCACCGGCGCTGTCGTGCCGCTGGAGGCCTTCGTCGAACGCGAGCCGATCACCGTCTTCCTGTCGGAGAAAGGCTGGATCCGCGCCGTCAAGGGCCATCAGGCGGACACCTCGGACGTCAAGTACAAGGAAGGCGACAAGGAGCGGTTCGTCCTCCACGCCGAAACAACCGACAAGCTGCTGGTGTTCGCCGACGACGGCCGGTTCTACACCCTGGCCGCGGACAAGCTGCCGCGCGGCCGCGGCTTCGGCGAGCCGATCCGGCTGATGATCGAGCTCGGTTCCGGGGTCGAGATCGTCGCCCTGCGCCGGCACGACCCCGAAGGCCGGCTGATGGTTGCCAGCGAGGACGGCCGCGGTTTCCTGGTCAAGGAAGCCGACGTCGCCGCCCAGACCCGCGCCGGCAAGCAGGTGCTCAACCCGGGGCAGGGGGCCAAGGGCCGGGCCCGGGCCATCGTCTGCGACCCGGTCGCCGGCGACATGGTGGCGGTGCTGGGCAAGAACCGCAAATTGCTGGTGTTCCAGCTCGACGAGATGCCGGAGATGGCCCGCGGCCGGGGCGTCATCCTGCAGAAATACAAGGACGGCGGCCTCGTCGACGCGGTGGTGTTCGACTGGGAGAAGGGCCTGCCCTGGGGCCGGCGCACCCTGATGGCGGAGGACCTGACCCAGTTCCTCGGCAAACGCGCCCAGGCCGGTCGGATGGTGCCCAAGGGCTTCCCGAAGGCGAACCGGTTCGGCTGACCCCTGGCGCCCCAAAACTCTCGCCCCCAGCCCTGGGGGGCTGTCCGGCGAGGCGGGGAGGGAGAATTCTCGCCCCCAGGGCTGGGGGGCTGTCCGGCGAAGCCGGACTGGGGGGCGGCGGGCGGCAGCCCGCCGAGGCCGGCGTCTCCGGTGGCAGTGTCGCCGGGCGCCGCGCGGCGCCCGCCCCTCCGCCCCGCTGGCGCGGGGCACCTCCCCGCAAGCGGGGAGGGAGAGGTCAGCGCCGTCGGCTTTTCCAACAGCCGATCGCCAGGAACACCGCCACCGCGCTGAGGCTCAGCGGGAACACCGCCACCAGGATCGGCACCGCGCCGATCACCAGCGCCAGCAGGGCCCGCCCCCGCGCCGCCACCAGCAGCGAGACGCCGCCCCAGAACAGCCAGCCGATCAGCTCTTCCCGCCGCATGGCGCCTTCCGCGTTCCGTCGCGCCGAACCCTTTGCGTGCCCCGTCAGAACGGCGCCTCGAGCGTCCCGAGTTCGACATAGACGCTCTTAAGCTGGGTGTAGTACTCGATCGCCGCCGGGCCGTTCTCGCGGCCGAAGCCCGACTGCTTCATGGCGCCGAAGGGCATCTCGATCGGCGTGATGTTGTAGGTGTTGATCCAGCAGGTGCCGGCCTGCAGCCGCGCCACCACCCGGTGGGCGCGGGCGAGGTCGCGCGTAAACACGCCCGCCGCCAGGCCGTAGGGCGTGTCGTTGGCGCGGGCGACCACCTCGTCCTCCTCGTCGAAGGGCAGGACGCTCATCACCGGGCCGAAGATCTCCTCGCGCACGATCTCCATGTCGTCGCGCAGGTCGACGAACACCGTGGGCTCGACGAACCAGCCACCCTCGCAGCGGCCGGGCACGGTGCGCCGGGCGCCGCCGACGATGGCGGTGCCCCCTTCGGCGCGGCCGGCGGCGATGTGACCGAGCACCTGGGCCATGTGCTGTTCGCTGATCAGGGCGCCGATCTGCGTCTCCGGGTCCATCGGGTCGCCCACCACCAGCCTTTCGGTCCGCGCCACCAGGTGGTCGACGAAGGCGTCGAACACCCGGCGCTGGACATAGACCCGGGTGCCGTTGGAGCAGATCTCGCCCTGGGTGTAGAAGTTCCCGAGCATCGCGCCACCGACCGCGGCATCCAGGTCTGCGTCGTCGAAGACGATCAGCGGCGACTTGCCGCCCAGTTCCATCGTCACGGCCTTCAGCGTATCGGCGGCGGTCGCCATCACCTTGCGCCCGGTGGGGACGGAGCCGGTCAGCGAGACCTTGGCGATGCCGGGGTGGCTGGCGATGGCGTGTCCCGCCTCTCCGCCGCCGGGAACCACGTTGAACGCGCCGGCCGGCAGCCCCGCTTCGGTCAGGATCTCGGCCAGCTTGATGGCCGTCACCGGGGTCATCTCGGACGGCTTGAAGACCATGGTGTTGCCGCAGGCGAGCGCCGGCGCGGCCTTCCAGCTGGCGATCTGGATCGGGTAGTTCCACGCGCCGATGCCGCCGACCACACCCCACGGCTCTCGCCGCGTATAGGCGAAGTTGCCGCCCAGGTCGTAGTGGTCGCCTTTGATCCCGGCGGCCAGCCCGCCGAAATACTCGAAGCAGTCGGCGGCCGAGCCGATATCGGCCTCCGGCGCCTCGGCGATCGGCTTGCCGGTGTCGGAGACTTCGAGTCGTGCCAGCTCCAGCTTGCGCTCGCGCAGCAGATGCGCAGCGCGGGTGAGGATGCGCCCACGCTCCGCCCCGGTCATCGCCGACCAGACCGGAAACGCCTCCTGCGCCGCGTCGACCGCCCGATCGACATCGCTCGCGCCGGCCATCTGGACGGTGGCGATCGGCTTGCCGGTCGCCGGCTCCAGGTTCTCGACCGTCTCGCCGCTGCGGGCGTCGGCATGCTGTCCGGCGATATAGGGGCGGATGACGGTGTCGGAAGCGGACATGGGGCGGTTCCTCGGCGGTCTGGAACGGGCGGCGCTCGACGGTCAGATGGGGACGGCGACGGCCGGTATCGACGGGTCGGCAAGGCAGTGGGGTGGGCGGCTCAGCGCTGGCGCGTCTCCCACCCGTCGACCACGCCGACCGCGGCGTTGGACGGGGGCAGGGGCTCGGCACCGCGGATCAGGTCAGCCGCCTTCTCGCCGATCATGATGGTCGGAGCGTTCAGGTTGCCGGACGTGATTCGCGGCATGATCGAGCTGTCAACGACGCGCAGACCCGCGATGCCGTGCACCCGGCAGTCGCCGTCGACCACGGCCAACGCGTCCGTGCCCATCTTGCAGGCGCCGCTGGGGTGGTAGGCGCTCTCCGCCCGGGCGCGGGCGAACCGGTCGATCTCGGCGTCGGTCCTGACCTCGGCGCCGGGCGCGAGTTCCGGCCCCCGGAACCGGTCGAAGGCTTCTTGGGCAAAGATCTCGCGGCTCAGCTTCACAGACTCCCTCAACTCACGCCGATCGCGCTCCTCCGCCAAGTAGTTGGGCTCCAGGATTGGCGCGTCGCGCGGATCGGCGCTCTTCAGCCGGATGGTTCCGCGGCTGGCCGGGCGCATCGGTCCGACATGGACCTGGAAACCGTGACCCTTGGCCGGAGCCGAACCGTCGTAGTTGATCGCCAGCGGCAGGAAGTGGAACTGGATGTTGGGCCAGGGATCGCCCGGCTCCGACCGGATGAAGCCGCCGGCCTCGAACTGGTTGGACGTGCCCAATCCCCGTTTGAACAGAAACCATTCCAGGCCGACCTTCAGCTTGCCGATCGGCGTCAGCGCCGGGTAGATCGACACCGGCTCCAGGCAGCCCTGCTGGACGTAGAGTTCCAGGTGGTCCTGCAGGTTCTCGCCCACGCCCGGGAGGTCGTGCACCACGTCCACGCCCACCGCCCGCAGGGGGTCCGCCGGGCCGATTCCGGACAGCATCAGGATCTGCGGCGATCCGATGGCGCCGGCCGACAGGATCACCTCGCGCTCGGCCCGTGCCTCCTGCCGGGCGCCCTTACGCAGATAGGCGACGCCCGTCGCGCGGCCGTTCTCGACCACGACGCGCTCGGTCTGCGCGCCGGTCTCGACCGTCAGGTTCGGACGCTCCATGGCCGGGCCCAGATAGGCGACCGCGGTCGACCAGCGCCGGCCCCGGTGGACGGTCATGTCCATCCGCGCCACGCCCTCCTGCTGGCGGCCATTCATGTCCGCGGTGAAGGCGTAGCCGGCCTGCCGCCCGGCCTCGATCCAGGCGCGGTAGAGCGGATTTTCCGCCTTCCCGACGCTGACGTGCAGCGGCCCGTCGCCGCCGCGCCAGTCGTCCGGACCACGGTCGTAGGTCTCCGCCCGGCGGAAATAGGGCAGGCAGTGGGCATAGCTCCAGTGCTTCAGCCCGGGATCCTGCGCCCAGCCATCGAAGTCGCCGGCATTGCCGCGGACATAGGCCATGCCGTTGATCGAAGACGAGCCGCCGAGCAGCTTGCCGCGCGGCCAGTGCAGCCGCCGACCGTCCATGTGGGCCTGCGGCTCGGTCCAGTACTGCCAGGCGAGCGCCTTGGTGTTCATCGGATAGGACAATGCCGCCGGCATGTGGATGCGCCAGTCCCACCAGTGGTCTCTGCCGCCGGCCTCCAGCAGCAGCACGCGCACGTCCGGATCCTCGGTCAACCGGCAGGCCAGCACGGCGCCGGCCGACCCGGCCCCGACGATGACGTAGTCAAAGGCGGCCGACGAGGAAACGGAAGCCATGGCGGGTCCCTTCCGAACGAATATGGGGCTCGGGCGCGGGCGCCGGCCGCGCGCCGCGGCCGTCGGGTGTAGCAACCGTCCGCCCGTCGCGCCAGGGCGGAACAACCCCGTATGCCCTTCCCGAATCGCGGCGTCGAGAGCGGCTGTTGCGCTGCGCCGCGTTGCGTTTACCATAGCCGTCACCGAACGGGTGGTCGACGTCCGGCCTTGCCACCGTTGGCCGCCGTGCGAGCCGGCTTCGCCGGACGGGTCGCGCCGCCCAGCCCGCCAGAGACGAGGTCCGGCGTCCGATGCGGGCGGCAGGCCATCCGGTGCCGGCGGCCCGGCCGGCGCTCGATCCATGAGCCAAGGGGAGGCACGCAAGAACCATGACCCTCGATCGCATTCGCCCGGCGCTGGCCGCCGGGGCCGCTGCCGTCGCGCTGGCCGCTGCCGGCCAGGCCGCGGCGCAGGACCCGGACAGCTGCCGCGAGGTGGCGTTCTCCGATGTCGGCTGGACCGACATCACGGCGACGACCGCGCTCGCCTCCACCGTGCTGGAAGGGCTGGGCTATCAGCCGTCGACCGACGTCGTGTCGGTGCCGGTGACCTATGTCAGCCTGGCCAACGGCGATATCGACGTGTTCCTCGGCAACTGGATGCCGACCATGACCGCCGACATCGAGCCCTATACCGAGGCGGGGACGGTCGAGGTGGTGCGCGCCAACCTGGAGGGCGCCAAGTACACGCTCGCGGTGCCGCAATACGTCCACGATGCCGGGGTCCAGAATTTTGGGGACCTGGCGACCCACGAGGAGGCGTTCGACGGCAAGATCTACGGCATCGAGCCCGGCAACGACGGCAACCGGCTGATCCAGGAAATGATCGACAGCGACGCCTTCGGCCTCGGCGGCTGGGAACTGGAGGCGTCGTCGGAGCAGGGGATGCTATCCCAGGTCGACCGCGCGACCCGGCGCGACGAGTGGATCGTCTTCCTGGGCTGGGAGCCGCATCCGATGAATGCCAACCACGACATCGCCTATCTTGCCGGCGGCGACGACTGGTTCGGCCCGGATTTCGGCGGCGCCACGGTCTATACCAATGTCCGCTCCGGCTATCTGGAGGAATGCCCGAACGTCGGTCGACTGCTGCAGAACCTCGAGTTCACGCTTTCGATGGAAAACCAGGTGATGGCGATGATTCTCGACGAGAACATGCAGGCCGATGCGGCCGCCAGGCAGTACCTGACGGAGAATCCGGAGGTTCTGGCGCGCTGGCTCGACGGCGTCACCACCTTTGAAGGCGAACCGGGCCTGGCCGCGGTTTCCGAGCATCTCGGCCTCTGAGCCGGTATTCGGCTGGGGCGGTGCCGCTCGCTCATCCCCCGCAGGCGTACCGGCCCCGGCCGGCCGGCCGACCGGGGGGTGGGGGTAGGGACGCAGCGGCGCCCTCCACCGTCTTGCGGAGACCGCCTCGCCCATGGACGGCCTGATCGAGCTCCTGACCACAAAGATCCCGCTCGGGATTTGGATTCGGCGCGGCACGGACTACGTCACCGACAACTTCGCCGGCACCTTCGACCTCATCTCCGACTCGCTCGGCTTCTTCATAGAAGGTCTGATCGATCTCCTGCTGTGGCCGCCGCCGCTGCTGTTCATCGCGATCATCGCGGTGCTTGCCTGGCTTCTGCACCGCAGCCTGCGCATGGTGCTGCTGGTGGTGATCGGGTTCGGCCTGATCTTCAATCTCGGCTATTGGGAGCCGACGATCGAGACGATCGCGCTGGTGGTCTGCGCCACCCTCCTGTGCCTCGTGATCGGCGTGCCGCTGGGGATCTGGGCGGGCCACCGGGAGTGGCTCTACACGCTGCTGCGGCCGGTGCTCGACCTGATGCAGACGATCCCGCCCTTCGTCTACCTGATACCGACCCTGATCCTCTTCGGCCTCGGAGTCGTCCCGGGGCTGATCTCCACGGCGATCTTCGCGATCGCCGCGCCGATCCGCCTGACCTATCTCGGCATTCGGGGCGTGCCGACGCCGCTGGTCGAGGCGGGCCAGGCGTTCGGCGCCAGCCGCATGCAGCTTCTGTGGAAGGTCGAGTTGCCGCATGCCCTGCCGACGATCATGGCCGGCGTCACCCAGTGCATCATGCTGTCCCTCTCCATGGTGGTGATCGCCGCTTTGGTGGGGGCCGACGGGCTGGGCGAACCGGTGGTTCGGGCGCTCAACACCGTCAACATCGCCCAGGGGTTCGAGGCGGGGCTGTGCATCGTCATCCTGGCCGTCCTACTTGACCGGCTGGTCAGGAGCAGCGGCCCCGCCACGACGGGAGGTCAGCGATGACCGCCGATCCGACGACCGAGACGGCGACGGAGTCGCCGGCCGCCCCCGGCGCGGTCGGCCCTGACGCGGCGGCTGGCGCGCCGCCGCTGGTCGGCTTCGACAGCGTCGACGTGGTCTTCGGCGACAGGGTCAAGCCGGCGCTCGATCTGGCGGATCAGGGGCTCGGCCGGGAAGAGATCCTGGCCCAGACCGGCTGCACCGTCGCCGTGCGCAACGCGTCCCTGGACATCGCGGAGGGCGAGCTCTGCGTCCTGATGGGGCTCAGCGGCTCCGGCAAGTCGTCGCTGTTGCGCTGCGTCAACGGCCTCAACCCGATCACCCGCGGCCGCGTCGTGGTGCGCTGCGCCGGCGAGGAGATCGACGTCGGCGCGGCTGGAGCCCGCCAGCTGAAGCGGCTGCGATCCGACTGGGTGTCGATGGTGTTCCAGCAGTTCGCCCTGATGCCGTGGCGGACGGTCCGCGACAATGTCGGATTGGGGCTGGAGTTCCGCGGCGTGCCTAAGGCCGAGCGGCGGCACATGGTCGAGGCGCAGCTGGAGATGGTCCGCTTGGTCGAATGGGCGGACAAGTATCCGGCCGAGCTGTCCGGCGGCATGCAGCAGCGCGTCGGCCTCGCCCGGGCGTTCGCCACGGGATCGGACATCCTCCTGATGGACGAGCCGTTCTCCGCGCTCGATCCGTTGATCCGCAGCCACCTGCAGGACGAGTTGCTGGAGTTGCAGCGCCGGCTGAAGAAGACCATCCTGTTCGTCAGCCACGACCTCGACGAAGCGCTGAAGATCGGCAACCGGATCGTGATCATGGAGGGCGGACGGATCGTCCAGGTCGGTCGGCCGGAGCAGATCGTGACGCGTCCGGCCAGCGAGTACGTCGCGAATTTCGTCGCCAACGTCAATCCGCTCAACGTCCTGCGCGGCCGAACCCTGATGGTCACGCTCGACACGCTGCCGGCGGTCGAGAACGGCCGGCGGCTCGAGGACGGCTCCTTGGTTCGGCTGGACGAGAGAGGCCGGCCGGCACGGGTGGTGGAACCTGACGGGCAGGAGCGCGGACCGATCAACTATGGCCGGCCGGAGGCGGCGGGACCCGGCGATTGGGCGAGCGCGCCTGCGGAGATCCCGATGCGCGAGGTGATTGAGCTGCGCCACCGCACTCAGCGCCCCGTGCTGATGACCGATCCGTCAGGCCGATTGGTCGGCGTCGTCGGGGAGGGGGAGATCGTGAACGCCCTTCTCAATCAATCGCGCGCAGAGAACGGCGTGAACGCGCAAAAATAGCTTTTCTTTATAGAAAGACTCGTATTTTAATGATCCGCTAACCGCTCCGGCTCTGAACTACCGCTCTGACCACGTGTGGGGACGATCGTCTTCGCCATTCCGGGAAAGAGGAGGGGCGCGATGGGCACTGAGCGACGGGAGCCATCCGGCCGGGCAGCAGCGGCCGACCGGCCGCGGGGATTGAGCATCGCACGGCTGCTGCCCCTGTTGGCCATTGGCTTGGGCGTCACGGCGGCGCTGGTAACGGGAACGATCGCCTTCGTCGAGGCGCGGACGAGTCTGACCGTGGCCGCGGAGGCGAAGATGGCTGCCCTGCGTGACGAGCGCACGCGCCAGTTGGATTCCTATTTCGCCGGGATCGTCGACGATCTGGAGATTCAGGCGGGCAGCCAGACCGTCCAAGCTGCACTCGGCGCGTTTCGCATGGGCTGGGCCGGAACGGATGCCGAGACGCTGCAGCGGCTCTACGTCGGCGGCAATCCGCACCCGGCAGGGCAGCGCCTGTTGCTCGACGACGCGGGCGACGGCTCCGGCTACAGCCGTGCCCATGCCCGCTTCCACCCGTTCTTTCGCGATCTGCTGGAGCGGCGGGGCTACGACGACATCTTCCTGTTCAGCCGGACCGGGGAACTGGTCTACACCGTCTTCAAGGAAGCAGATTTCGCGACCGACATCGCCACCGGCCCCTATGCGGGCAGCGGCCTTGGCGAGGCCTTCAAGGCCGCCTTCGAGGCCGAGCGCACGGTGTTTGTCGACTATGCGCCCTATGCACCGAGCGGCGATGCGCCGGCGGCCTTCGTCGCCACGCCGGTGAGAGACGCGAATGGCGGCACGATCGGCGTCATCGCCTTGAAGATGCCGACCGGGGCGATCGCCGCGCGAATATCGCCGGCCAACGGCCTCGGCGATACCGGCGAGGCGGTCCTGATCGGTGCGGACGGCCGGATGCGCAGCCTCTCCCGCCTCGACCCGGCCCTCGGTGTGCTCGAACCGGCCGCGGAGATCGATCTGCTTGCCGAGGCGCTGGCGGGCGATCCTGGCGTGGCGATCGACACCGACCACCTGGGGCGGGAGTCCGTCATCGCCTACGGCGCCGTCACCGTTGCCGGAACGCCCTGGGCCGTCGTCGTGGCCCAGAGCGTCGACGACGTGCTGGCGCCGGTCGGGACGCTGGCCCGGGACCTGGCGCTGGCGATCGTCGGCGTGCTGGTGGCGGTGGCGCTGGCGGGGCTTTATGCCGGCCGCACGATCAGCCGGCCGATCACGACGATGACGGCGGCGATGCGGCGGCTGGCCGACGGCGACCTCGCGACGGAGGTTCCGGCACGGGATCGCAGCGGGGAGATCGGCGCCATGGCCGCCGCGGTATCGATCTTCAAGGACAACGCTCTGGAGAACCGGCGCCTCCAGGAGCGCCAGGCCGACGCCGAAGCGGCTGCCGCGTCGGAAAAACGCCGTACGTTGGAGGCACTGGCCGATCGCTTCGAGGCGTCGGTCGGGGAGGTGGTGGCCGCGGTTTCGGCGGGGGCGTCGCAGATGCGCGATACCGCCGGCGGCATGTCGGGCGCGGCGGCTCGCAGCCTGGATGCGGGGGTCGTCGTCGCCGCCGCGGCGGTGGAAGCCACCGGAAACGTGCAGACCGTCGCCGCCGCCGCCGAGGAGCTCTCGGCCTCGATCCGGGAGATCGCGGCGCAGGTTGCGGATTCCAGCAGTGTCTCGCGCGAAGCGGTCGTCAAGGCGCAGGAAACGGACCGTCTGGTGGCGGGGCTGGTGGCAGCGGCCAGCCGGATCGGCGACGTGGTCAAGCTGATCACCGACATCGCGGAACAGACCAATCTTCTCGCCCTCAACGCCACGATCGAGGCGGCGCGCGCCGGCGAGGCCGGCAAGGGCTTCGCCGTGGTCGCGGGGGAAGTCAAGAACCTGGCCAGCCAGACGGCTCAGGCGACCGATGAGATTGGCACCCAGATCCGGGAGATGCAGAACGTCACGGCGTCGGCGGTCTCCGCACTCGAAACGATTCGCGAGATCATCGGTCGGATCGACGACATATCGGGGGGCATCGCCGCGGCGGTCGAGCAGCAGAACGCCGCGACCGCCGAAATCTCCCGCAATGTCCAGGAGGCGGCTCAGGGCACCGATAGCGTGGCGCGGCACATTGAGGATGTCCGCGTCGCGGCGGAGGAGACGGCCAGGTCGGCGGAACAGGTCGTCGGGGCGGCGCAATCCCTCGGCGCCGGCGCCGGCCGGTTGGAGGCCGAGGTGCAGCGCTTCCTCGGGGAAATCCGCGGCGCCGCCTGAGACGAGGTCGACGCTGGCCCTAGTTGGCGGTCGTCGCTGGCTTCTGGGGCGGCGGTGCGTCCTGGGCGGGAGCCTCGGCCTCGCCGCCGTCCTCCTCGATCGATTGGTCAGCGTCGGATTCGTCGACCGCCGTGGTCGGGTCCGCCGGCGGCTGGTCCTCCTCCGACGGCGCGGTGTCGGGCGCCGTCGCCCCTGTCGGCGCCGTGTCGTCGTCCGCCGTCGGGTCCTCGGGCAGCGGTGGCGGGGAGGCGGCGTCTTCCTCGCCCGGCAACGGCGGCGGTGTCGGTGCCTCCGTGGCGGGCAGGGGGGGCGGTTCAACCGGGAACAGGGCGCTCACGTCGTCGACCGAACCGGCGGCTTGCCACTGCGCCATCCCGTCCCGCCAGACCAGGGTGTCGCGGTCGATCGCCCCGTCGTCGATGGCCTCTTCGAGAGCCTCGAGGGTCACCGGCCCCGCCCGATCGCCGCCGCTTGCGTACCACCATTCCGCCGGCGCCTCGGGTGCCGACGCTGCCGGGGCACCGGACGCGCCTGATACCGGCCGCGCCGCTACCGTCAGCCGAGCCGATGGCAGCCCGCTCGATTCGAAGGTGCCGACCCAGATGTCGTACTCGCCGGGCTCCGCAGACAGTATCTCGACGCCGGGGTTCAGACCGTTCCAGTCGTCATTGCACAGCCATTCGTCGTCGGGCGTGTAGACGATCAGCGTGGTGTCGGCGACGGACTGGACCCGGACATCGAGATCAGCCGTACCAGACCCTTGCAGATTGATGCGGAAATCCGGCGCTTCCGCGACCATGCCGACGCAGGCGGGACCGAGATACTGCTGGGCGCTAAGGTTGCCGCCGGCCTGAAGATCGAGGCTGACACGGCCGGCCTCCGACGTCGACAAGGTACGCGTGCCGTAGGTGGGCGGAAGGTCCTGAGCCAGGGCCCCGGCGGACCAGGCGGCGGCGAGGGCCACGATCGCGGCACCTCCGCCGAACCGCCGGTGCGCGACGCAGCGAGAGACAGTCTGTCGCCGGGTCAGGTACATGATGGCTCCTCCGCTCGGTTCCCTCCGGTGCCCGTCATGTCGACCGGCTGACCGTTCGGATAATCCGCCAGCGGCCGGCCGGGAAAGGACGATTGCGAACCAATGCACGCTTAAGGAAGCGATCATTGCGATGCCCGATGCGCCTGGATGGTCGGGGTGCGGCGATCGGAATTCATGTGCCGATCCGCTAAACCTTTGAATCGGAGAGAGGATGAGGGCGAAGCTTTCTAATGAACCGGCAGTAAAAATTGTTATCTTATGTGTTAATCGAGATCAAAAAATCTAATGATGTTGCTTTGTGGGCATGATTGTAAGCGTTGACGGAGAGTCGATCCGCGGGCTTCCCTCTGGCTGGTGGATGACCGCCCATTGTTTCCCGGCATCGGCAGGGCGATGTCGGCTCCGCGCGGTCGCGACAATCCTGGAGGCGCCTCCATGTCGTCGGGAATGGGTCCCCGCTCGTCTTGTCGCCGCACCACGGCAGTCCTGCTCGCCGCCGCGATCTGCATCGGCGGTGCAGGTGGCGTCGTTCCGGCCGAGGCGCAGTCCCGGTCGTCGACGACTGTCGCCGGCCGTACCGTCACGCTGATTGGCGGCGGCAACCAGTCGATCACCCAGATCGGCGAGGGCGCCCGGATCGAGATCGGTCGCCACCGCATCGAGCTGTCGCCCGACGAGATCGTGATCGACGGGGAGAGCCATGCGCCGGGCGACTACCGGGAGCTGACCGTCGATGCGACGGGGTGGGGCCTCACCATCGAAGCCGACGGCGTCGAGGTCGTGTCCCTCGATGGCCTTGCCGGGCTGGAACGAGCTGCCGAGGCGGGCGATCCACTGGCTCAGAACGACCTTGCCGTCCGCTACGCGACCGGCGACGGCGTTCCGGCGGATCCCGGGCGGGCGGCGACGCTCTATCGCGCCGCCGCCGAGCAGGGGCTTGCGGTCGCGCAGTCGAACCTTGCCTTCGCATACTGGAACGGCGAAGGCGTCCCCGGCGACCCCGGAGAGGCCGTCCACTGGTTCCGTGTCGCCGCCGAGCAGGGCAACGCCGTTGCACAGAGGATGATGGGTCGGGCTCACGAGGAGGCTGCCGGTGTCGCCCGCGACATGGCCGAAGCCGCCCGCTGGTACGGTCTGGCGGCGGAGCACGGCGATGCCGTGGCCCGGAACAATCTCGCTAACCTCTATGCCGATGGAACCGGTGTGCCACGCGATGCCGCTCGCGCGGCCGCCCTCTATCGTGCTGCCGCCGAACAGGGGCTGGCCGTCGCCCAATCCAATCTCGCATTCAGGCTGCGCGACGGGGTCGGCGTTCCGCGCGATCCGGAGGAGGCCGTGGAGTGGTTCCGCCGGGCGGCGGAGCAAGGCAACACCGTTGCCATGGTCGAATTTGCCGAAGCGCTCATCGGCGGCCAAGGAGTTGAGCCGGATGCGACGGCCGCGATCGACTGGCTGGAGCGGGCCGCCGCCGGCGGCGACGCGGGGGCGATGAACCTGCTCGGCCATCTCTATGCCAGCGGCACGGCGGTCGGCCGAGACCCTGTCCGGGCGGTATCCTGGTTCCGGCGAGGCGCAGACGCCCTTCATCCGGTCGCGGTCCGCAATTTGGCGATCCAGTACCTCGACGGCGCCGGAGTCGAGCAGGACTGGACCGAGGCCCGCCGGTTGCTGGAGAGGGCCCTGGACCTCGGCTACGAGCCCGCTCGCAACGACCTTGCCTATATGGACGCGAACACGCCCGGGGGCGCAGCCCCGTCGGGCCGCGAACCGGCGGCGTCGGCCGACGCCGAGACGGCGGAATTCTGGTATGCCGAGGACGGGCGGCGGCACGGACCCGTGGCGCGGTCGGAACTGCGTCGCCTTCTCTCGTCCGGAGATCTCAGCGCCTCGACGCTCGTATGGCGCCAGGGCATGACCGGCTGGGCTCCTGCAGCGGAGGTTGACGCTCTCGATTGACGGCGTGATTGCGGCGGATCGCCGTCGCCGCCGAACGCCGCCCTGCCCAGGTCTCGATCAGGCAAGGCAGCGATGCTCCTGCGACGCTTCTACTGGGCGCCGGCGGCGATGGTCGCGCGTTCGATCCGCCCCGGCTCTCGCGGGGGTTCGCCCTTCGGCAGTGCGTCGACGGCGTCCATGCCTTCGACCACCTGGCCCCAGACCGTGTACTGGTTGTTCAGGTGCGACGCCGGGGCGAACATGATGAAGAACTGGCTGTTGGCGCTGTTCGGATCCATGGTCCGCGCCATGCCCAGCGTGCCACGCACGAAGGGGGCGCTGGAGAACTCCGCCGGAAGGTCGGCCTTGTCCGAGCCGCCGCGGCCGGTCCCCGTCGGGTCGCCGCCCTGGGCCATGAAGCCGTCGATGACCCGATGGAAGACGGTGCCGTCGTAGAACCCTTCGCGCACCAGTTCCTTGATCCGGGCGACGTGGCGCGGGGCGAGGTCCGGGCGCATCTCGATCACGACGCGGCCGGTGGAGAGCTCCAGGATCAGGGTGTTCTCGGGCTCCTGGGCGGCGGCGGGTCCGGTGGCGGTCATGGCGAGGGCGAAGCTCCCGATCGTCAGCAGAAACAGGCGGCGGAACATGGCGCGGTCGTTGCTCCATCAAGCGGGCCGACCGGCAAACCAGCACAATCTTTCGGCCGCGTCCAGTCCGCCGAGCATCCGTGCAGAACCTCCCTGCCCATTCAGGAGGAGCTGCCGCGCGCTGCGCGACCGGGGCGCGGCGGGTGCGATCCCGCCGATGCGGTCTTTCCCAGCCGCCCCGGCCCGCATGTCACTCCTCTTCGGCATCGGCCTCCATCACCGCCTTGGCGACGATGCGGGCAAGCGAGAAGATCCGCTTCAGCCGCTCCAGGCTTTCCATCTCGCGATTGTAGGTATGGAACCGGTTGGGGTCGGCCGCCAGCAGTCGCTCGGCGCCGCGGCGGTGGATCTCGCGCTCCAGCGCCTTGACGGCGGGCTTCATCGCGCGGGCGCGCGCGGCCTTGTCGGTGTCGTTTTCCAGCGCCGCCGTCATCGCGAGGTCGAACGCCTCCAGCACGGTCGCATGGTAGCGCTCCAGCAGGCCGCGGGTGCCTGGGCTGACCTCGACCGCCTCTTCGAGCCGGTCGAGACCCAGCTTGACGAGGTCCGTTTCGACCAGATCGCCGATGCTCTCCAGCGCGTTGGCGATGCGGATCAACTGCAGCATCTCCTGCGCCTGGTTGGCGGTGATCGCCTTGCTGCCGATCCTCCGGAGATACTCGACGATCGCCTGGTGTCGGGCGTCGACCCGGGCGTCCCGCGCGGCCAGGTCGAGGAGGCGGGAGCGGGAGCCGTGCACCACCGCGGGCATGATCTCGACGAGCATGTTGCGGACCTCGCGGCCCAGCACGCCCACTTCGCGCCGCGCCGCCTCCAGCCCCAGGGCCGGCGTCTCCACGAGCCGCGGTTCCAGATAGGCGGGCGTGATCGGCGCGGCGGTCGGCAGGTCGGGCAGCAGCCGCTGCAGCCCGCGCGCGATCGGCCCGACCAGCCCGATGAAGATGAGGGCGTTGGCGAGATTGAACAGCGTATGGGCGTTGGCCAACTGGCGCGGCACCTCCGCCGCCAGCCGGACGGGGCCGCCGAGCTCCGGGTATGTGGGCGAGATTGCGGTGACGGTGTCGGCCAGCAGCACGATGAACGGCAGCCAAAGGGCCGCGCCGCCGAGGTTGAAGAGCACGTGGGCGAACGCCGTGCGCACGGCGGCGCGGTTGCGCCCGAGGCTGGCCAGCAGCGCGGTCACGCAGGTGCCGATGTTGGCCCCCAGCGTCACCGCGATGCCCGCCTCCAGCCCGATCAGCCCCTGGCTGGCCAGGGTGATGACGATCGCGATGGTGGCGGCCGAGGACTGAAGCACCGCCGTCACGGCCGCGCCGAGCGCGACGGCCAGCAGCGGCCGCTCCAGCCCGACCATGGCGTCAGCGAAAGGCGGCCAGTCGCGCAAGGGGGCGACCGCCCCGCTCATCAGCGACATGCCGAAGAAGACGAAGCCGACTCCCATGACGGCCGCGCCCCACTGCCGCGGTGCCTCCCGCCGGCCCAGCACGGCGATGGCGAAACCAGCGGCGATCAGCGGCAGCGCCAGGGCCTCCACGTCGAACGCCACGATCTGCGCCGTCAGGGTCGTGCCGATGTTGGCTCCGATGATGACGCCCAGCGACTGGCTCAGGGTCATCAGCCCGGCGCCGACGAAGCCGACCAGGATCACCGTCGTCACCGAGGACGACTGCACGACCGCGGTCACGAAGGCGCCGACCGCCACGCCGAGCAGCCGGTGCGCGGTCAGCCGCCTTAGCGCCCTGCGCAGTTCGTCGCCGGCGACCGCCTTCAGGCTCGCGGTCAGCCGTTCAAGGCCGAACAGGAACAGCGCCAGCCCGCCGGCCAGCCCGGCCGCGAGGGCCCACAGGTCGATGGTCAGGGCGGGGGCGTCAGGGCTCATCCGCGGTTCGCCCTGTCGCGTGCGAGCGGACGGTCGCCCGCCGGTCCGCCCTTCGCCCGGACCGGGCCCCGGCATCCCGGGGCGATGGTCCCGCGCGGCCGCGCCGTCGAGCCGTCATCCGGCTTCGACCTCCACCCCCAGGATTTCCCGGGCGAGCCGGCGGAGTTCTGGATCGAGGGGCGGCGGTTCGGTGTCGACGCCGGCGCCCAGGCCCTCGACCAGATGGCCGATCGCACCGACCCGCGCCACCTTCTTCGATTCCGACGCCACGAGGTGCCAAGGCGCCCTGCTCGTCGAGGTGTGCGCGATCATCTCGTCGATCGCCGCCTCGTAGTCCCCGCGGCGCAGGTGGTTGCGGAAGTCTTCCGGCGAGAGCTTCCAGCGCTTGACCGGGCTGTGCAGCCGTCTCTCGAAGCGGTGGACCTGCTTCTCCGCGCTGAGATGCAGGAAGACCTTTATCAGGCGGACGCCGTCGGTCGTCAGCATCCGCTCGAAATCATTGATTTCGTCATAGGCCCTGCGCCATTCCGCCTCGGTCGCCAGGCCCTCGATCCGCTCGACCAGCACCCGGCCGTACCAGGAGCGGTCGAAGATCGCGACCGTTCCCCGCGGGGGCAGCCGCTGCCAGAAGCGATAGAGCCAGTGCACGCCCTGTTCGCGCTTCGTCGGGGCGGCAATCGGCCAGACCTTCAGGGTTTTCGGGTCCATCACCTTGCCGATGCGGCGGATCGTGCCACCCTTGCCGGCGGCATCCCAACCCTCGAACACCATGATGCCGCGGTCGCCGGTTCGCAGATAGGCCTGCTGGATCTTCCGCAGTTCGAACTGCAGCGCATGCAGCCGCGTCTTGTATTCTGAGTGGGGCAGGCGGGCCGCCAGGTCGACGTCTGCCAGCCGCTGCGGCCGGAGACCCTTCGCCGCATGGTCGTTTCCTGCCCGGTTCATGGTACATCCCTTCGGTAGCGGGCGCCGAACTCGGCACCCGATTTATGACAGTCTAGCGACAGTCGGATTGCCGCCGCCAGCGGGTCGCGGCAGGCGGCCGCCTTGTCACCGGCGATGGGGCATGCGTCGGTCGGCCGCGCCGTCCAAAAAACTGCAACGCAAACCTGCTATCACCCCCGCTGTGCGCCGCCCTGCCATCCCCGACCTCTCGACACCTGCGGCAGGCCGGAAGCGCCGCCGGTGGCCACCTCGGCCGGTCGGCCCGCTCACTGACAGGGAAGGAAATCAGACACATGACCGTGAAGCCGATTCTCGCGACCGCCGCCGCCGCGCTGACGCTCGGCCTTGCCGCGCCGGGCGTCACCGTGGCGCAGTCCGGGCCGCTGATGATCTATACCTCCACCCCCACCGAGGCGATGAACGACCTGATCGCCCGGTTCAACGATGTCTATCCCGACATCGAGGTCGAATTCTTCCGGTCCGGGACGACCGAGGTGATGAACAAGCTCGAGGCGGAATTCGCGGCGGGGGATCCCCAGCCCGACGTGCTGCTCGTCGCCAACTCCCTGGTCATGACCGACCTGAAGAACGACGACCGGCTGATGGCCTATCCCGAGGCGCCGGTCGACGGCTTCGACCCGGCGGTCTACGACGCCGACATGACCTATTTCGGGACCAAGCTGATCACCACCGGCATCGCCTACAACACCGATCTGGTCGCCGAGGCGCCGACCTCCTGGACCGACCTGACCTCGGACGATGCCGCCAACAGCGTGATCATGCCCAGCCCGCTCTATTCCGGCGCGGCGGCCTATCACGTCGGCACGGTGGTCCAGCAGGACGGGTTCGGTTGGGACTACTACGACGCGCTGATGGAGAACGGGGCGATCGCCGGCCGCGGCAACGGCTCTGTGCTCGACGCGGTGGCCCGGGGAGAGCAGGCCTACGGCATCATCGTCGACTTCATGCCGCTGAACGCCAAGCGCGACGGTTCGCCGGTCGATTTCGTCTTCCCGGTCGAGGGCGTCTCTGCCATCACGGAGCCGGTCGCGATTCTCTCGACGGCGGACAACGTCGAGGCCGCGAAGGCGTTCGTCGACTTCCAGCTCAGCGAAGCGGGGCAGCAGTTCGCCGCGGAGCAGGGCTATATCCCGGCGAAGCAGGGCGTCGCGCCGCCGGATCACTTTCCGCCGGTCGACGATCTGACCATCATGGCGGCCGACCCCGGCGTGATCATCGAGAATGACGAGGCCAACAAGCGCGAATTCGCCGACCGCTTCGGTGGCTGAGGCCGGTTCCGTCGAGGCTCCGGCGGCGGGCGTTCGGCCGCTCGCTGCCGGGGCTTTGCGCCCGCCCGACGCGGAGCGGCTGCTGCTCGGCGCGGCGGCGCTTTATGTCCTGGTGTTCTGTGCGCTGCCCCTCGTCCGCCTGTTCGCCGAGGCCGTTCTGCTGGGCGGCGAGGGTCTTGTTCTGACGCGGGAGGTGTTCTCTTCCCGCTTCACCCGCGCCGCGATCTGGCACACGCTGGAGGCCGGGCTCGGCGCGACGGCGGTCTCGCTGCTGCTCGGCACCGCGACGGCGCTGGCGGTCGGGCTGACCGACCTGCGGGCGAAGGGCGTGCTGGTCTTCCTGCTGATCATGCCGCTTCTGATCCCGGCGCAGATTTCGGCGCTGGCCTGGCTGGAACTGGTTGGCCCGGCAAGCCCGCTCTGGCAGTTGCCGGGCCTTTCCTACCCGCAGGGTCTGCGCAACCCGCTCTATTCCCGCGAGGGCATCGTCCTCCTGATGGGCATCGAGCACGCGCCGATGGTCTTCCTCGCCGTGCGGGCCGGCCTGCGCGGCATGCCCGGCGATCTGGTGGAGGCGGCGCGGGCGGCCGGTGCCGGACCGGGACGGATCACCGCGACCATCGTGCTGCCGCTGCTGCGCCCGTCTTTGGTCGCCGGGGGCGCGCTCGCCTTCGTCGCCGCCATCGGCAATTTCGGCGTGCCTGCGCTGCTCGGGATTCCGGGGCGCTACACGATGCTGACGACGCTGATCTATCAGCGGCTCAACGGTTTCGGCCCCAGCGTCCTGGGCGAGGTGGCGATCCTGGCATTCGTGCTGGCGCTGTTCGCCGCCGCCGGTCTCTGGGTCCAGGCGCGGGCGGGCCGCGGTGCGCGGATCGCGGTGGAACGCGGCGGCCGGCCGCTGGCGCCCTTTGCCCTGGGCGAGCGCAGGCTCTGGCTCGAGGCGCCGCTCTGGCTCCTTCTGGTCGGGATCGCGATCCTGCCACTGGTGGCGCTGGTTTCGACCTCGCTGATCCCGGCGATCGGCGTGCCGCTGACCTGGGAGACCGCGACCCTCGGCCAGTTCCGCGACGTGCTGTTCGGGGCAGACGCGACCCGCCGCGCCTTCGTGAATTCCTTCCTGCTCGCCGCCGGCGCGGCGGGCCTGAGCCTGGCCGCGGCGGTTCCTCTCGCCTGGTTCGCGGTGCAGCGCCGGTCGCGGATCGCCCGCGCCCTCGACCTGGTGGCGGACGCCCCGTTCGCGCTGCCCGGGATCGTCCTGTCAATCGCCTGTATCCTGGTCTATCTCCGTCCCCTCCCGGTGCTCGAGGTCTCGATCTACAATACCTTCTGGATCCTCCTCGTCGCCTATCTCGGCCGCTTCCTCGCGGTCGCCCTGCGCCCGGCCGCCGCCGGCATGGCCCAACTCGATGCCGCGCTGGATGAGGCGGCGCGGATCGCCGGTGCCGGCGGTCTGCGGCGTCTCGCGACGATCGTCCTGCCCTCGGTCGCGCCCTCCGCGGCAGCGGGCGCGCTTCTGGTCTTCCTGTTGGCGTTCAACGAGCTGACGGTTTCGGCCCTGCTCTGGTCGACCGGCAACGAAACCCTGGGTGTCGTGGTGTTCTCGCTCTACGACGAGGGCAATGCCACCGCCGCCGCGGCGGTCGCGGTGCTGTCGGTGATCGCGACCTTCGCGGTCGCCGGCCTCGCCAGCCTGACCGCCAGACGGCTGCCCCACGGAGTGCTGCCATGGCAGGCCTGAGGCTCGACCGGGTGACCAAGCGCTTCGGCCCGGTCACGGCGGTGGACGCGGTCGACCTTGCGGTCGATCCGGGGGAGTTCGTCGCCCTGCTTGGCCCCTCCGGCTGCGGCAAGACGACCCTCCTACGCCTGCTCGCAGGGTTCGAGCGGCCCGACGACGGCATGATCGCCATCGCCGGGGAGACCGTCGCCGACCGGGACCGCCACCTGCCGCCGGAGCGGCGACGGCTCGGCATGGTCTTCCAGTCCTACGCCCTCTGGCCGCACATGAGCGTCGCCGAGAATGTCGGCTATGCGCTCAAGGTCCGTCGCCTGCCGAAGGCGGAGCGGGAACGCAAGGTCGCTGCCGCGCTCGAGCTCGTCGGGCTGGGGGCACTGGCCGACCGCCGTCCGGCCGCGCTCTCCGGTGGCCAGAGGCAACGCGTGGCGCTCGCCCGCTGCCTTGCCATGGATCCGTCGGTCGTGCTGCTGGACGAGCCGCTGGCCAATCTCGACGTCCACCTCCGCGACAGCATGCAGGCCGAGTTCCGGCGTTTCCACGGCGCCACCGGCGCAACCCTGGTCTATGTCACCCATGACCAGGCGGAGGCGATGGCGCTGGCCGACAGGGTCGCGGTGATGGAGGACGGCGGGGTCCGGCAGTTCGCCCCGCCGCGCGCCCTTTACGCCGAACCGGCGACGGCGATGGTGGCCCGCTTCGTCGGCCGGGGCATGGTCGTTCCCGTCACCGTTCGCGGCCGTGCCCAGGCCACGGGAGGGACCGGGGCAGGGCAGGAGAGCCTCCGGGTGGCCGCCGACCTCTGGGGCGTGCCGGTCGGCCTGCGGGCCCGGGCGGCCGCCGCCGGCCCGGCCCGGGCCTGCCTGCGCGCCGAAGCGCTGGCGCTCGCCGACCCGGCCGAGGCCGCTGCAGGCCGGGCCATCGCTGCGCGGGTCGAGCGCACGGCCTTCCACGGCGCCGCCACCACCGTGGTCGCGCGCCCCGAGGCGGACCCCGACGTCGAACTCCACCTCGCCACGTCTGGTCCACCGCCGGAAGCCGGCAGCGCCGTCGCGATCACCGTCGCCGACGGCTGGGTGCTGCCCGAATGACCCCTTTTCGGTCGGGTTGGAGTGCAGCGAAAATCCGACATCCCGCCCTTCGCATCAGCAAAAAATCCGACGACCAAGGCACGAAGAAAAATAATTCGACCGCAGAGACACAGAGGAGATCCGTACCTGCGCCTGCGGCGCGACAGGAGCAATGCGCCGCAGGCGATGATCTCTCTATCCAGCACCCTTGGCGCTTCCGGCCAGAGCATCGCCTTCGCCACCGTGCGATTGCTCTGTGTCTCTGTGGTTCCCTCTTTCCCTTGATGTCTCTTGGTGTCGTCGTGGTTCCCTTCGAGCCCTGACCTCGGAAAGACCTACCAGTACAGCTTTGCCGTCCCGCATTCCGGGCATTCCCAGTCGTCCGGCAGGTCTTCGAAGGCGATGCCCGGCGGGATGTCCTGCTCCGGCACGCCGAAGGCGGGGTCGTAGAGGTAGCCGCATTCCTCTTCCGGGCAGCGGATGACCGGCAGGTCGCAGGTTTCGCTCGCCGAAGCCCGTGTCGCGAGGGAGAGGCTGCCGGCCGTGGCACTGATGCCCACCAGGCCGAACAGGGTGTGGACGAACACGCGCCGGGTGGTCTGGCCGCGCAGGGTGATCAGGCTCATTTGTCTGGTCTCCAGGAGCAAGGGGTTACGCGCCGGCCGGCGGATCGAAAGCGGTTACGGTCGGCACCGGTCCGTCGGCCTTCACCAGTTGGACCATCGTGGTCTGGGCGGTGCAGCCCTGGCCGAGCGCCGACGTGCCCACGTCGCGGGTCAGCACGTTGGGATTGCCGTGCTTGTCCAGCGCGCCGGGCTCGCCGGGCCGGTCGGGGTCGTACCAGGCGCCTTCCGCCAGCATGACGACGCCCGGCCGGACCCGGTCGGTGACCCGGATACCGACGAGGCAGGCGCCGCGGGCGTTGACCAGCCGCGCGACCTCCCCATCGGCGATGCCGCGAGCCGCGGCGTCCTCCGGGTTGACCCAGCACGGCTCGCGGCCCTGGATCTTCGCTTCCGCGGCCCCCGGGCCGTTGTCCATCTGACTGTGAAGCCTGTGCTGCGGGTGGCTGGAAATCATGTGCAGGGGAGCCTCGTCCTTGGCATTGCCCAGCCATTCCGCCGGTTCCAGCCAGGCAGGATGGCCCGGGCAGTCGTCGTAGCCGAAGCCGGCGATGGTTTCCGAGAACAACTCGATCCGTCCCGACGGCGTGCGCAGCGGAAAGCGTTCCGGATCGATCCGGAAGTCCCGCAGGAAGACGAAGTCGCAGTCGCCCTCCGGCAGCTGCACCTGGCCTTCCTCCCAAAAGGCGTCGAACTCCGGCAGGGCCACGTCGTAGCGGGCGGCGCGTTCTCGGCCCCGATCCCAGAAGTCGCGCAGCCAGGTCATCTCGTCCTTGCCCTCGTGGTAGTCCTCGCCGAAGCCGAGGCGATCGGCGAGGGCCGAGAAGATCTCGAAGTCGCTGCGGGCCTCGGCGATCGGCGGCACCACCTGCTTCATCGCGATGATCCAGCGGTCGCGTGCCGAGGCACTGATGTCGTTGCGCTCCAGCGTCGTGGTCGCCGGGAGCACGATGTCGGCGCGCCTGGCGGTCGGCGTCCACCACGGCTCGTGCACGATGACGGTTTCCGGCACCTGCCATGCCCGCACCAGGCGGTTCAGGTCCTGGTGGTGGTGGAACGGATTGCCGCCCGCCCAGTAGATCAGCTTGATGTCGGGGAAGGTCACCTCTCGGCCGTTGAATGGAATCGTCGCTCCGGGTTCCAGCAGCAGGTCGGCGATCCGCGCCACCGGGATGTCGATATCGACCGGGTTTCGGCCCGAGGTCATGCCGGGGATGCTGATCTCCGCCCGCGGGGCGCCGATGCCGTTGGTCGAGGTGTAGCTGAAGCCGAAGCCACCGCCCGGCAGGCCGATCTGGCCCAGCGCGCTGGCCAGCAACACCGTCGCCCACCAGGGCTGCTCGCCGTGGTCGGCGCGCTGCAGCGACCACGAGGTCATGATCATCGTCCGAGTGCCGGCCATCCGCCGGGCGAGGGCTCGGATCGTCTCCGCCGGGAGGCCGGTAATCTCCCCGGCCCAGGCGGCGTCCTTGACCACGCCGTCGCCCTCACCGGCCAGATAGGCCAGCACGCGGTCGGCGCCGACCGTGCAGCGGTCGAGGAAATCGCGGTCGGCGAGCCCCTCTTCGACCAGCGTCTGAGTCAGGGCGAGCAGCAGGGCCGCATCCGTGCCCGGCCGCGGCGCCAGCCATTCGAAGCCGAGCTCGATCGTCTCGTCCTCGGCGACCGGGTTGATCGACACCACGGGGACGCCGGCCGCTGCGATCCGATTCAGCCAGGGTTTGGTGGTGTGCTCCCCCATGCCGCCGAACGTGATCTGGCCGTTCTTGAAAGCGGCACCGCCGACCATGACGATCAGCCCAGTATGCGCCATGATGCTGTGCCAGGTCGTGACCGGCCCGCCGATCGCCTGGTTGCCGCCCAGCACGTGGGGCAGAAGCACCATTCCCGCGCCGTAGCTGTAGTTGGTCTCGCTGCCGACATAGCCCCCGAACCCGGCCAGGAAGCGGTTGGTCAGCGTTCCCGCCAGGTGCAGTCGACCTGCCGAGCCCCAGCCGTAGGACCCGCCGAAGATCGCCTGGTTGCCATAGGTCTCCCGGACCCGGGTCAACTCGCCGGCGACCAGGTCCAGCGCCTCGTCCCAGGACACCGGGACGAACGGGTCAGCGCCGCGTCTGTCCGTCGCCGCGCCCGGGCCGCCCTGCAGCCAGCTCTGCCGCACCATGGGCCGGTGGATACGGGTGCGGCCATGCACCAGTTCAGGGAAGTTGCGGATCATTGGCGTCGGCGCCGGGTCCATCGACGCAGGCACGATCCGGACGATGCGCCCGTCGCGCACGCGGGCGGTGAAGGTGCCCCAGTGCGATCCGGTCTGCACCTCGGTCACCGGTGCCCCCGCCGTCGCTTGCGCCGACGCGATCCCCGGCCGTCCGTTCAGCATGCTGAGACCCGCCAGCGCCGTGGCGCCCATCAGGAAGCCGCGGCGACCCAGTGCCGCCGTAACGAATCCTGCTGCCATACGATCCTCCTGCTTCCGACCGCACGCTCCCTGGCGCGCAGACGAACGGTCGGGCAGGAGCCGCATGGGGACATTGAGGCAGGTCAAGCAGGGACGTGCCGCCGATTCAAGAAAATGAGGAAAATCAGATAGTCAACATCACCGTCATCAAAAATTCATCGCCCCGTCGCCGCTTGGCGCGGCCTCGTGGGTGGATCCTCCCGTCCCGTCGGGCAGACGAGACGATGCCGCCGCCGCGCCACTCCCCCCTCGTGTCTGTGTGGTTCCCATGGTCCCGGCGGGCGGAAAAAAGACCCCGGCTCTCCGCGTGCGGGAGAACCGGGGCCAGGCCGCCTTCCGTCGTGCGGATCGGCGCTCAGTCGGTCGTCACCAGGGGCGACCGGCTGCGCACGACGGTCTGCGGGAACAGAAGATCGATGAACTTCTGCGCCGTGGGCTGCGGCTCGTGGTTGGCGAGACCCGGCCGTTCGTTGGCCTCGATGATCGCATAGGCCTCGCGGTCCGGCGCCTCGACCATGAAGTCGAAGCCGACCAGCGGGATTTCCAGTGCCCGCGCGCCGCGCACGGCGGCATCGGCCAGCACCGGGTGCAGCTGGGCGGTGACGTCGTGGATCGTGCCGCCGGTATGCAGGTTGGCGGTCTTTCGCACGGCGATCGCCGCCCCCTCGGGCGGCACGTCGTCCATGCCGTAGCCGGCGGCGGCAAGGCACCGCTCGGTCTCGGCATCGAGCGGAATCCGGCTCTCGCCGCCGGTCGCTGCCGCCCGTCGGCGACTTTGCCGCTCGATCAACTGGGCGACCGTATGCTGGCCGGTGCCGACGATCTCCGCCGGCTTGCGGATCGCGGCCGCGACCACCTCGTCGCCGATCACGATGATCCGCAGGTCCTGGCCCTTGACGAACTCTTCCAAGATCACGGTGGAGTCGATGCCACGCGCGGCTTCGACGGCGGTCTCGACCTCGTCCGGCGCGGTCAGGTCGACCGCGACGCCCGCGCCCTGTTCGCCGCGCGCGGGCTTGACGACAACGCTGCCGTGCTCCGCCAGGAACGCGGCGTTCTCCTCGGCCGTGCCGGCGACCCGCTGGGCCGGGCAGCGCAGGCCCTCGCGCTCCAGCAGGCGACGGGTGACCTGCTTGTCGTCGCAGCGGCTCATTGCCACTGCGCTGGTCAGTTCCGACAGGGACTCGCGGCAGGTGATCGACCGGCCGCCGAAGGTCAGCTTGAAGTACCCAGCCTCCGGATCCACCGGCTCCACCAGGATGCCGCGTCGGCGCGCCTCGTCGATCAGAAGCTGGGCGTAGGGGTTGAACCCCTCGTCCTCCTCCTGCGGGCCGGTGAACAGCTTCTCGTTCACTGCGTTGCGCCGCTTGACGGTGAACACCGGCACCCGCCGGAACCCCAGCTTTTCGTAGAGACCGACCGCGCCCTCGTTGTCGTGCATCACGGAGAGGTCCATGAAGGCGCGACCGCGCCCCTGGAACCGCTCGGCCAGGCGGCGCACCAAAGCCTCGCCGACGCCCGGCGGTGCGCTCTGCGGATCGACGGCCAGACTCCACAGACTGGTTCCGAAGTCCGGGTCGCGGAAGGCATGGACGTGGTCGACGCCCATCACGACGCCGACGACCTCGCCCGAGGCCTCGTCCTTGGCGACCAGCCAGGTCAGCGTGCGCGACCGGCGGTGCTTCCAGACGAAGTCCGGATCGACCGTGACCATGCCGTGCACCGAATAAAGCCGGTTCAACTGTTCGATTTCTTCCGGCGTGCGGACCGGCGCGATGGTGAACCCCGGCCGGCGCTGGCGGGCCGGGCGATACTCGCTCAGCCACAGCCGGAAGGTATGCGACGGATCGAGGAACAGTTCCTGCGGCGCCAGCGACAGCAGGACGTGGGGGTCCTTGATGTAGAACGCGATGTCGCGGTGCCCCGGCGCTTCGGCGCGCAGGGCCTCGGCCAGCTTCTCCTGACTGGCGAAGGTGTGGCCGAAGATCAGCCGGCCCCAGCCGCAGTCGATCACAGAATCCGCAGCAGGCCGGGTGTCGGGCGGGCCCTTCGCCCCGGTGTGGCACGGGCGAACGGTCTCGCCCATCAGACGCTGCAGCCGGTGCCGAAGATGATCTGCCGAACGCCGATCCTGGGTGGCGGTCATGATGTCTGTCTCTCCCCCGGGTGAGCCGTTTATGCAGCGTGGGTCCGCAGCCACATCTCGAGCAGACCGATCTGCCACAGCTTCGACCCGCGCAGCGGCGTGATGTGCGCCTCCGGATCGTCCAGCAGCATGTCGACGTAACCGGGATCGAACAGGTCCCGTTCCCGCGCGGCCTTCGAGGTCACGGCGTCGCGGACCATCTCCAGGTACGGGCCCTGGAGATATTTCAGCGCCGGCACCGGGAAATAGCCCTTGGGTCGGTCGATCACCTCGTGCGGGATGACCTGGCGGGCGGCCTCCTTCAGGATGCCCTTGCCGTCCTGCGCCAGCTTGTATTCCGCCGGGCAGCGGGACGCCAGCTCGACCAGCTCGTGGTCGAGGAACGGCACCCGGGCCTCCAGGCTGGAGGCCATGGTCATGTTGTCGACCCGCTTGACCGGATCGTCGACCAGCATGACGTTGGTGTCGATCCGGAGCGCCTTGTCCACCGGCCGCGAGGCGCCGGGCTGGGCGAAATGCGCCTCGACGAAGGCCCGCGCGTGGTCGCCGTCGTGGAACCGGGGGTGCACCGCGCGGCGGTATTCCTCGTAGTCGCGGTCGAAGAAGACGCGGGCATAGTCCGCCACAGGGTCATCGCTTTCCAGCAACGGCGGATACCAGTGATAGCCGCCGAACACCTCGTCGGCGCCCTGACCGGACTGCACCACGTTGACGTGCTTCGCGACCTCCCGCGACAGCAGGAAGAAACCGATGTTGTCGTGGCTGACCATCGGCTCGTTCATCGCGGCGATGCAATTCGGCATCTCCGGCAGCACCTTTCGACTGTCGACGAACAGCTTGTGGTGCCGGGTGCCGAAATGCTTCGCGACCAAGTCGGAATAGGAGAACTCGTCGCCCTGCTCGTTGCCGACACTTTCGAAGCCGATGGAGAAGGTGTTGAGGTCGCTGGCGCCCTGCTCGGCCAGGAGGCCGGTGATCAGGCTGGAATCGAGCCCGCCCGAGAGCAGCACGCCGACCGGCACGTCGGCGACCGAGCGGCGCATCACCGCGGCGCGCAGGCCGTCGAGAATCCGCTCGCGCCAGTCGTCCTCGCTCAGCCGAAGGTCGTCTTCCGCGCCGTCGTAGTCGACGGTCCAGAAGCGCTTCTCGGTCATCGTGCCGTTCGGCTCGCAGATCAGGAGGGAGCCCGGCGGCAGCTTGCGGACGCCGCGGAAGATGGTATGCGGCGCCGGCACCACGGCGTGGAAGCTCATGTAGTGGTTCAACGCCACCGGATCGACGTCGGTGTCGACGCCGCCGGCGCGGACGAGGGCGGGCAGGGCGGAGGCGAAGCGCAGGGCGCCCGGACCGTCGGCGAGGTAGAGCGGCTTGATGCCGAGCCGGTCGCGACCCAGGGTGACCCGGCCGGTCTCCCGCTCCCAGATCGCGAAGGCGAACATGCCGTTGAACCGCTCGACCGACTTCTCGCGCCAGGCATGCCAGGCCTTCAGGATCACCTCCGTATCGCCGGAGGAGAAGAAGGTGTATCCCATCCCCTGCAGCTCGCGCCGCAGTTCGGGATAATTGTAGATCGCGCCGTTGAACACGATGGTCAGGCCGAGGTTGGCATCGACCATCGGTTGTTCGGCCGCGTCGCTGAGATCGATGATCTTCAGCCGGCGGTGGCCCAGCGCGACCGGGCCGCGGGCGATCAGTCCGGCGCCGTCGGGCCCGCGCGGGGCCATGGCGTCGCCGCACACCTGCAGGCGGCCGGGGTCGACCGGACGCCCGTCGAAGCGGATTTCTCCGTAGAGTCCACACATGTCGAATTCGGTCTCGGATTGTTGGTCCTGGTGATGATCCGGCCGACCCCCCTGCGCCCGGGGCCGATGTCGGCGGAATCGCCGCAGCTGCGAGCCTGCCCTGGTGGGGCGGCGCAATCTGTTGTATTCGTTCGCAGCGATGTCTGCAACATAAGCATCGACTTTCGAATGTCAACCACAGCCGTCCAATACTCGTGCCGCGGTCATCAATATTACGCCGAACGGGTCGTCATCTTCTTCGTCTGAAGAGGATTTGCCGATCTCAAAACGACCTAAGTATATTTTATTCAAGAACTACTGCCGAGAGCCGATGCACGCCTGTTTGGGGCGTGGCGAACCCTCTCGGTGCCTTGGTTTCAAGGGACGGTTGCGGGACCTCGTTGCGTCGCACCGCCTTGGCTGCGCCGCGGCTCTGCGGCATAAGGGGGCGATCGGCGGTCGAAGCGGTCAGGAGGAGCAGATGATGGGCACGACGATGAGCAGGCGGCAGGCGCTGGGGACGGCCGGGGCCGCGGCGGCGGGGCTGGTCGGCGGCGTCGCCTTTCCCGCCCATGCGCTCAGGCTGGAGCAGGCGCCGGCGCCCCTTGCGGAGCGCTATCGCGCGGCCTGCACGGCGGAGGCGGCCTTCCACGCGCGGCTGCGCCGGGATCTGGCGGCCGCCCTGGCGGCACAGGGCGTTCCGGCGGATCCGGCGGCGCTCGACCGGCTGGTTTCCGGGATGGCCTGCCCCCGGTGCGGCTGTCCTCTGGGGTAGGGGGGCCAGGACGATGGCGCCTGCGGCCGCAAGTTGCGCGAGACCGGAGATAGGAAAGGGCCATCGGTCGCCGCTACGGTAATTATCGTGCTTGGTTAACGTATTCATCCTTTATTAAGCATAATACTTTGTTATCGTGCTCGGACATCGGGGCAGGTCCGATGGAGCGGCCGATCGTGCGGCGAGCCGCTCTCGAGCATGAGGAAAACGAACGATGCCGGAACTGTCCGAGGAGACGCCGCGCCGACGGTTTCACCGAATCGACCGTCCGTGCTTTGCGGCAGAGCTGGGCGGGCGCCGCGCCGTCACCAAGGACTGGTCCTGGGGCGGGGTGGCGCTGCGCATCGACGACGGGGCCCCCTTCGACCTGCGCCCCGACCAGATGGTGACCGGCCGCATCGGCTGGCCGCAGTCTCCGGACGGCTGCGTCATTCGGGGCCGCGTGGTCCGCGTCGATCCGCGCAGCCGCACGGTCGCCCTGGAACTCGCCGATCTGGGCGAAGAGGTCTTCCAGCTGTTCGAGACGGCCCTGCGCGCCCACCTCCCCCCGCGGGAGGCGCGTGTCGAGGCCGAGGCTCCGGCGCCCTTGGCCGACATCCTCCCCGATCGCCGGCGTGCGGTGGGCTGAGCCGGGCGCGGGATACCGTCGCGCGGCGGAGGGGGTCGTGCAATCGATTGCACGGCGCTCCCCCGGCGACGTCGGCAAGACCATCAACCGCCGCGCACGAAGTCCTCGATCGCCGCGCCGACGCCCCGCCGCGGCCGCCAGCCGGTCGCGGCCATCGTCTGGGTCGGATCGGCCTCGAGCGACCCGGCGAGCTGCTCCAGCGTCGCCGACATTCCGGTCAGCCGTCCGCCCAGCCGCAGCAGATCGACAGGGCAGGGGAACAATCGCGCGGCGCGGCCCTGAGCCCGGCAGATCGCCCGAATCAACGCGGGCGTCGACAGCGCCTCTGGGTCGGCGGCCAGCAACGTCCGCCCCGCGCCGGCACCCTCCGCGGCCAGGACCAGGAGGTCCGCCAGGTCGTCGACATGGAGCAGGCTGCGGCGGTTGGCGACCGATGCGAGCGGCAGGGGCACGCCCCGGCGGCACACGGCGGCCAGCCGCGCCAGGTTGCCCCCGGCACCGGGACCGCAGACCAGCACCGGCCGCACCACCGACACCTCCATGCCGGTGCGTTTGGCACTCTGCCGCAGACCCTCTTCGGCCTCGAACTTGGATCGGGCGTAGGGACCGACCGGGGCCGGCGGGTCGTCGGCCCAGTAGGGCGGGCGGCCGGTCGTGGAGGTTCCGTTGACGTGGATCGTGCTGACGAAGACGAACCGGCCGACCCCGGCCGCCGCCGCCTGTTCGGCCAATGCCAGCGTGGCGTCCCGGTTGGCCCGACGGAAGGCGGCCAGCGGGTCCGGCTCCCGGTCCCGCATCACGTGGACCCGGGCGCCGGCATGGATGACGGCCGCGGCGCCGGCGAGGTCCGCGCGGTTATAGGGAGACCCGCTGTCGGCGGTCGCGTCGCGCCGGATCGGCATCGGCTCGTGCCCACGCTCCGCAAGGGCCCGGACGACGCGCCGCCCGACAAAGCCGCCGGCACCGGTGACCGCGATGCGCATGTCGTTCACTCCAGATACCGGTAGCCGCCGCCAGGGTTGCGGGGCGACGGTGCTCGCCGCACTCTGTCGGCGGGGTCGATTCGCCCCGGTGGTTCCGGCCGAGACCGGTTGCCACCGTCCTCCGCCGCCGATCCGGTTGACATGCCCGACATGCTCCCCACGGTCCACGCCCGGCTGACGATCGGGATCGTTACCTACAACAGCGCCGCCGTGATCGGCGAGACCCTCGACAGTCTGAGGACCAATCTGCGCCCGAACCAGGATGCGCGCATCCTGGTCCGCGACAATGGGTCGGTCGACGACACCCTCGCGCTGATCCGGGAAGCCGCGTCCCACGATCCGCGGATCGTCGTGCTGGAAGGGGACAATGTCGGTTTCGGCCGCGGCAACAATGCGATCCTGGACCGCGTTGACAGCCGGTTCCACGTTTTCTGCAATCCCGACATCCTGGTTTTCGAGGACACCATCGACCGCTGCATCGGCCATCTCGAGGCGCACCCGAAGGTGGCACTCGTCTCGCCTCGCATGACCTTCAGAGACGGGACGCTCCAGCATTCCAACAGGCGCCATCCGACCGTGGTCGATCTCGTCCTGCGCCGATTCGCATCGAAGGGACTCCAGCGCCTGTTCCGACGGCGCATGGCGCATTACGAGATGGCGGACATCGGCTACGACGCGCCGTGCGACGTGCCCTTCGCGTCCGGCAGCTTCATGGTCTGCCGTACCGAGGCGCTGAAGGCGGTCGGCGGCTTCGATGACCGCTACTTCCTCTATTTCGAGGATGCGGACCTGTCCCGGATGCTGCAGGAGGCTGGCTGGCGCACGGTCTATCTTCCGGACGCGCGCGTCGTGCACGGCTGGCAGCGCGCAGCGCACAAGAGCCTGAGGGTGGCGCTGATCATGGCCCGCAACGGCGTGCGCTACTTCGCCAAGTGGGGCTGGCGGCTCTATTGACGGGCCTCGCCTCGGAGTCACCCGGCTCGCGCGATCCGGTCGAGATGCCACAGAAAAAGAGCGACTGCCAACAGGGCGACGGCGGTCAGAGCCAGGGCGGCCGGTCCAGAGGCCGCAGCGGCGACCGCGAGCCCCACCAGGGCCGCGTCGATCGCCGCGACGCGCAGGGTGATCGCGTCGTGCCGGCCACGGCGGCGGGCGGCGCGTTGATAGAAATGGGTCCGGTGCGGCTGCCACACCTTCTCCCGCGCCAAGCCTCGCCGCACCAGGGTCACCGTGGCGTCGGCCAGAAAATAGGCGGGCAGGATCAGTGCAGCGGCCAGGTGCCCGGCCGCTGCCAGATGGACCAGCAACCCCGCCGACAGAAAGCCGATCGGGACGCTGCCGACATCGCCGAGGAAGATCCTGGCCGGGTGCCAGTTCCAGACCAGAAACCCCGCGGCGGCGGCCGCCAAAGTCAGGCCGAGCATCGGCTCGGGCAGAGTCGCGCCGGCATCCGGGCCGGCAATGACCGCCACCGCTGCCAGACCGACGCCGAGAGCGACCGTTTCCACCCCCGCGATGCCGTCGATCCCGTCCATGAAGTTGAACAGATTGACGAACCAGAGCCACCCGATCCCCACCACCAGCCGGTCGGCCCAGAACGGAATCCAGCCCTGGAAGACGAGCGCGTCGCTGGGCAGCATGGAGATCGCCGCCGCGACGGCGGTGGCCTGGACGGCAAGGCGCAGCCCGGCGGACAGCGGGCGGCGGTCGTCGATCCACGACACGCCGATCAGCACGACGGCCGCCACCAGCAGCACGAACAGGTCCGGCCGGTCGGCGACCACGGCGATGATCGTCCAGGCCGGCAGCACCCCGGCCATCACGCCCCAACCGCCGCCATAGGGCGTGGGTCGCTCATGGCTCGACCGATGGTCGACCTCGGCCAGATAGGCGCGACGAAGGGCGATGCGGCGTGCGGTGCCGGTGACGACCCAGGCAAGGACAGCGACGACGATCAGAGCCAAGAGGAGGAACATGGGCGATACGACGGGTGGCGGGGAGAGGCGCGACTCGGGGGGCCGCGGCATGGAAACCGGAGGGCCGTACCGCACCCGAACGTCGGGCTTGGTTGGGCCGCCGCTTTTTTGTAGAAGCACCCAGCGGCGTTTTCCATCGTGCACGGGGCCTGGATGAGCGAAAGAATTTGCGTGATCGGCCTGGGCTATGTTGGCCTGCCGGTCGCGATGGCGTTCGCCGCCCGGTTTCCGGGGACTGTCGGTTTCGACATCGACGCTCGCCGTATCGACTCACTGCGCCGTGGCGAGGATGCGACGGGGGAGGTGGCGCCGGAGGATCTGCGGGCCGTTGACCTTGCGCTTTCGGACGACCCCGAATCGCTGCGGGTGGCGAGTTTCTTCGTCGTCACCGTCCCGACGCCGATCGACGCCAACAAGAACCCGGACCTCGGCCCGCTGCGCGGCGCCTGCGGCCTGATCGGCCCCCGCCTCAGCCGCGGGGCGATCGTCGTGTTCGAATCGACCGTCTATCCCGGCGTAACCGAGGAAATATGCGGCCCGCTGCTGGAGCGGACATCTGGCCTCGTGCGCGGGCGCGATTTCACCCTCGGCTATTCGCCGGAACGCATCAATCCCGGCGACCGCCAGCACCGGTTTGAGCAGATCGTCAAGGTCGTCGCCGGCGAGGACGAGGCGACCGCTGACCGGGTCGCGTCCGTCTACGGCGCGGTGGTCGAGGCGGGGATCCACCGTGCGCCGACGATCAAGGTCGCCGAGGCGGCCAAGGTGATCGAGAACACTCAGCGCGACCTCAACATCGCGCTGATGAACGAACTGTCGCTGATCTTCGACCGACTTGGTCTGCGCACCGCCGACGTGCTGGCCGCGGCCCGGACCAAATGGAACTTCCTGCCGTTCACCCCCGGGCTGGTCGGCGGGCATTGCATCGGCGTCGACCCCTACTACCTCACCGCCAAGGCCGAGGCGGTCGGCTATCGGCCCGACGTCATCCTTGCCGGCCGTCGCGTCAACGACGAGATGGGGCGGCACGTCGCCCGGCGAACGGTCAAGTTGCTTGCCCGCTCGGGGCGTGACATCCGCGGCGCCCGTGTGGCCGTGCGCGGCCTTACCTTCAAGGAGGACGTGCCGGACCTCCGCAACAGCCGCGTTCCCGACATCGTGTCCGAACTCGCCGACTACGGCTGTCTTCCGATAGTTCACGACCCGCTCGCCGACCCGGTGCAGGCGCGGGAGGAGTATGGCATCGACCTCGTGGACGAGGGGCAACTCGTCGACCTCGACGCGGTGATCCTGGCGGTCGCGCACCGGGCCTATCGAGAGAACGGCATCGCCGACCTCGCGGCGGCGCTGAAGCCGCGTGGCGTCTTCGTCGACGTCAAGTCCATGGCCGATCCGGCCGCCCTGCGCTCGGACATCACCTATTGGAGCCTCTGAGATGACCGGCGCGGGCGGCGAAGGGCGTATTCTCGTCACCGGCGGTGCCGGATTCATCGGCTCGGCCTTCGTGCGGCATCTGCTGGCCGCCACGCCGCATCGCCTGCTCAATTTCGACAAGCTGACCTATGCGGCCAATCCGGACGCCTTGGCCGAGGCGGAGGACCACCCGCGCTACCGGTTCGTCCGAGGCGACATTGCCGACCCTGCGGAAGTCGCTGCTGCCGTCCGCGATTTCCGGCCCACGGCGATCGTCAATTTCGCGGCGGAAAGCCATGTCGACCGCTCAATCGACGATGCCGCGGAATTCGTGCGGACCAATGTGCTGGGCACCCAAGTGCTGCTGGACGCCGCGCGGGCGTGGATCGCTTCACTGCCGTCGGCGGAGGCGGACACCTTCCGGCTTCTGCATGTGTCGACCGACGAGGTCTATGGCTCTCTTGGACCGGAGGGCGCCTTCACGGAGGCCAGCCCCTATGCTCCGAACTCTCCGTATGCCGCCAGCAAGGCCTCGGCCGACCATCTTGTGCGGGCATGGCACCGCACCTATGGCCTGCCGACGATGATCACCAACTGTTCGAACAACTATGGTCCCTGGCAGTTCCCGGAGAAGCTCATTCCGCTGGCGATCGTCAAGGCGCTGAGCGGCGAGGCGATTCCGATCTACGGCAAGGGCGACAATGTTCGCGACTGGCTCTACGTGCAAGACCATGTGCGCGCCGTCCTTCGCGTCCTCGAGGCCGGTCGCCCAGGCCGCGGCTATAACGTTGGCGGCGGGGCGGAGCTGAGCAATCTCGAACTCGTGCGGCGCCTCTGCGCCCTCCTGGACGGGCTGTCGCCGCGCCCGGATGGGCAGTCCTATGCCGAACAGATCACCTTCGTCGCCGACCGGCCGGGTCACGATTGGCGCTACGCCATCGACGCCACGCGCATGCGCGACGAACTCGGCTGGCAACCCGCCGAGTCGATCGATTCCGGCCTGGAGCGGACGGTGCGCTGGTACCTCGACCATGCCGCCTGGTGGCGCCGCGTCCGGGCGGAGCGGTACGGCGGCCAGCGCCTCGGGACACGGACCGCATGAGCGGCGTGCCGCCCTTGGTCGTCCTCGGTGCCGGCGGGCAGCTCGGCCGCGCCCTGCTGGAGGCGGCGGCGGCATCCGGCGGGAAAGTCGTAGGCTATGACCGCGGCCGCCTCGACATCCGCGACGGCGACGGACTGGCCGCCATCCTGGCCGACCGGCCGGACAGCGTGGTGGTCAATGCCGCCGCCTGGACCGACGTCGACGGGGCGGAGGATGCCGAGGCGGAAGCGCGCGCCGTCAACGCACACGGCGCCGCAGCGGTCGCATCCGCCTGCGCGGCGGCCGGGGCGGCGCTGATTCATGTCTCCACCGACTACGTCTTCTCCGGTGACGGCGATCGGCCGTGGCGTCCGCTCGACCTGCCGGCGCCGATCAATGCCTATGGCCGAACGAAGCTCGACGGCGAGAGGTCGGTGCACGAACGGATGCCGGGAGCGCTGATCGTCAGGACGTCGGCCGTCTTCGCACCCTGGGGGCGGAACTTCGTCACCACCATGCTGCGGCTCGGGCGGGAGCGCGATCGGCTGCACGTCGTCGCCGACCAGGTGCTGGGGCCGACCTCGGCGCTCGACCTGGCGCGGGCGCTGGTCGAGGCGGCTCCTGCGGTCCGGCATGGCACCGGCGGCATCGTCCATTTCTGCGGCACGCCGGAGGTCAGCTGGTACGACTTCGCGCGGGCAGTGTTCGAGGAGGCAGGCGGACCGGCCCCGAGCGTCGAGCCGATCGCGTCCGCCGACTGGCCGTCGCGGGCTCGGCGCCCGGCCTATTCCATGCTCGACATCGATAGCTTCGTGGCGGCATTCGGTCGGGCGCCACTGCCCTGGCGCGCGTCGCTGGCCGAGGTGATCGCCCGGGCACGCGGCGGGATGATAGCCGAGGGGACCGGAAGCGCATGAAGGGCATCATCCTCGCCGGCGGCGCTGGAACGCGCCTGCATCCGGCGACGATCGGGGTCAGCAAGCAGCTCCTGCCGATCTACGACAAGCCGCTGATCTATCACCCGTTGACGACGCTGATGCAGGCCGGGATCCGCGACATCCTCGTGATCACGACGCCGCATGAGCAGGCGCAGTTCCAACGGCTGCTCGGCGACGGCGGCCAGTTCGGGCTGACCCTGCGCTACGCCGTCCAGCCTGCGCCGGAAGGCCTTGCGCAGGCCTTTCTGATCGGCGCCGATTTCATCGGCGGCGATCCGGTCTGCCTAGTCCTCGGCGACAATATCTTCCACGGCGAGGGACTTGAGCCGGCCCTGGAACGCGCGGCGCAGACCACCCGCGGGGCGACCATATTCGGCTACCGGGTCTCGGATCCGGAGCGCTATGGGATCGTCCAGTTCGACCGATCGGGCCGGGCCATCGACATCGAGGAGAAGCCGCTTCGACCGAAGTCGAACCATGCGGTCGTCGGTCTCTACTTCTACGACAACGACGTGGTGGAGATCGCCGCAGGGCTCACACCGTCGGACCGCGGCGAGTTGGAGATCACCGACGTGAACCGCGCCTATCTGGCCCGCGGCGACCTGCGGGTGGAGCGGCTCGGTCGCGGCTGCGCCTGGCTCGATGCCGGCACCCATGACTCGCTGCTGGATGCCGCCAACTTCATCGCGACCCTGGAGAAGCGCCAGGGGCTCAAGGTGGCCTGCCCCGAGGAGATCGCCTGGCGGCGCGGCTGGATCGACGACGCGGCGATGCGGGCTACCGGCGAGGCGCTTGCCAAGAGCGGCTATGGCCGGTACCTGCTAGCCCTCCTGGACGCCAGCGAGGAGCCGGGTCCGTGAAGGTGATCGAGACCTCCCTGCCGGGCGTGCTGATCGTCGAGCCGGCGCGCTTCGGCGACGCGCGCGGCGCCTTTATGGAGGTGTGGAATGCCCGCCGCTATGCGGATGCGGGAATTCCCGACCGCTTCGTCCAGGACAACGTCTCTCGGTCGACGCGCGCCGTGCTGCGCGGCCTGCACATGCAGCACCCGCACGCTCAGGGCAAGCTGGTCCAGGTTCTTGATGGCGAGGTGTTCGACGCGGCGGTCGACGTGCGGGTCGGTTCCGAGCATTTCGGCCGCTGGACCGCAACGGTCCTCTCCGCCGACAATGCTCGCCAGATGTGGGTCCCGCCGGGTTTCCTGCACGGTTTCTGTGTCTTGAGCGAAACGGCGCTGTTCGCCTACAAGTGCTCCGACTACTACGCGCGCGAGTCGGAAATGGGCGTCGCCTGGGACGATCAGGACATCGGCATCGATTGGCCGGTCGACTCGCCCGTGCTGTCGGCCAAGGACGCCGGGCTGCCGCGCCTGCGCGACATTCCAAGGGACCAGCTGCCGCGGCTCTCGGACTTGCGACACTCCCTCGCTATCGATGGTGGATGACCATGCCTGACTTCGAGATCGACGGCCGTCCGGTCGGCCCCGACCATCCCCCGCTGGTGATCGCGGAGGTCGGGATCAACCACGAGGGCGAGGTGGACAAGGCGATCCGGATGGTGGACGCCGCCGTCGCCGCCGGGGCCGAAGTCGTCAAGTTCCAGTGCCACATCACCGAGAAGGAGATGGTCCCCACCGACATGAAGCCGGGGGAGATCTCCGAGGAGCGACTGTGGGACATCATCAAGCGCTGCGAACTGACCGAGGAGGAGGAGCGGGACGTCCAGGCCCATTGCCGGGAGAAGGGGATCATCTACCTGTCGACGCCCTTCTCGCGCGAGGCGGCCGACCGGCTGAATGCCATGGGCGTTCCGGCATTCAAGATCGGGTCGGGGGAGTGCAACAACCGTCCCCTGCTGCGCCACATCGCGCGGATGGGCAAGCCGATGATCCTCTCCACTGGCATGAACGACCTGGAGTCGATCCGCAGGTCGGTCGAGACGATCGAGGCCGAGGGTGCGCCACTCGCTCTCCTTCACTGCACCTCGATGTACCCGACTCCCTACGACAAGGTCCGACTGGGCGGGATCACGGATCTGGCGGCGGCCTTTCCCGGGCGGCCGGTGGGCCTCTCGGACCACTCGCTCAACATCTGGACCTGTCTGGGCGCGGTGGCGCTCGGGGCTTCGATCCTGGAAAAGCACTTCACCATTTCGCGCGACTGGCCGGGGCCGGATACCGGCATCTCGATCGAGCCCGGGGAACTGCGCGACCTGGTCGAGGGATCGAAGGCGGTGTGGCAGGCGCGCGGCGGGGGCAAGACTCGCCTCCAAGAGGAGCAGCCGGTCATCGACTTCGCCTATGCGACCGTGGTCACCACTTCACCGATCAAGGCGGGGGAGGCGTTCAGCGAGGCCAACACCTGGGTCAAGCGCCCTGGCACAGGCCCGATCCCGGCCGACCGGCTGGACGAGGTCGTGGGCCGCACGGCGACCCGGGACATTCAGGCCGACGTGCATGTCCAACCGGGCGACATCGACGGGTTCGATCCCGCCACTGCCGGAACCCGATGAATATCTCGGATATGCTCCTCCGCCGACCCAAGCGCCGGCTGTTGATCGAGCGGCGCCGATGGCGGGAGCGGCAGGCGCGGCATCGGCTGGCCCGCGAGCCGCAGGTCTGGGCCTGGCTGCATGAGTACCTTGCTCAGACCGAATCGACCGGGTGCAGCTATGGCGACTACTGGACGCTTTACAGCCACGTCCGGCGCCACAGACCGATTGAAGTGCTCGAATGCGGCACCGGGGTCTCGACGATGATTCTGGCGGCGGCGATGCTCGAGAACGAACGCGAGGGCTGGCCGGCGGGCCGCATCACCTCCATGGAGGATCACGAGAAGTGGCTTGAGATGTCGCGGGCGTTGCTTCCGTCGGAACTCGCCGGCGTCGTCGACTTCACCTTTAGCCCCTCGGTCGAGGGGCGGTTCTCCCTGTTCAGGGGGATGCATTACCAGGACGTGCCCGACCGCCGCTACGACTTCGCGTTCGTTGACGGCCCGCACTATCGCACGCCCGACGGCACCCTGACCTGCGATCTCGACCTTCTGCTGATCCTGGACAAGGCCGAAACGCCGTTGATGGCCGTCGTCGACAAGCGGGTCAGCACGTGCTGGGTGCTCCAGCAGGTGCTTGGAGTTGAAAACGTCCGATTTGATCCGGCGCTGGGGCTCGCATTTGTCGGGCCGGTCACCGCGGCTGACGTGCGCGAGGTGCGTCGCGATACGCCTTCGCTCTCCTTTGCGGCCAGCTATTCAGCGATCGGCAAGACCCGGCTCGGTTTCTCGCGCGATGCCGCGCGGCGGGCTTGGCGGTGATCTGGTGCGCGGCGCCCTCGCTGGTGGGTCGCGGGTGTTGAATCGTTTGGCTCAAGCGCGTAGTAACCACCGGTCTTCGATGGCCCCATGCGGCCGGAATGGCCCCTTCCGTCTCGGCGCTTGCCTGGAGTTCGGTGTGTTCGATGTCGCTGTGACCGGGGCTTCGGGCTTTCTGGGCCGTGCCGTTGTAGGAGCCTTGCGACGCTCGGGGCGGTCGGTTGCGGCGGTGTCACGGCGCCCCGGCAAGGGCCTGGTCACGGTGTCGGACTATCGGGAGACACCGGCGGCACCGGTGATCGTCCACCTCGCGGAAACCAGCGACCGGGCGGCGGCCAACGGAGAGGGCGAAGCGACCGTTTCGGAGGCCGTCAACCGGGTCAGGGCACTGATCGGCGACGGGCGGGCCCACATCGTTCTGGGCTCGAGCGTCGTCGTCTATGGGGAGCGCGGGGTTGCCCCTTTTAGCGTCGGCGATCCGACGCCTGCGGACGACGCCTATGCCCGGGCGAAGCTCGCTTCCGAAAGCGTGGTCCGAGAGGCCGGGGGAGCCATCCTGAGGCTGTCCAACGTCTACGGGCCCGGAATGGCTCGCCATTCCGTCCTCTCCGACATTCTGGCACAGATACCTGGCGAGGGACCACTTGAGGTTCGGGATGCGACGCCGGAGCGGGATTTCCTCTGGATCGACGATGCGGCGGCGGCGTTCGTCGCGGCGGTCGTAGAAGGGCCGGCAGCCGCGGGAACCTGGAATGTAGCGTCGGGGCGCTCGGTGGCCATCGGCCGCCTCGCCGCCATGGCCCTGGCGGCGGCGGGGGAGGCTGGCCGGCCCGTGCGCTCTCTGCGGCCGGGCGCCGGCGGGTCGGTATGGATCGACATTGAAGACACCGTCAGCAGGTTCGACTGGCGGCCGTCCACCTCTCTCGAGGAGGGCATCGGCCGGCTGGTCGGCGCAGGTCGAGGACGTACGGAAGAATGACCCGGACCATCGCCATCTTCACCGGCAATCGGGCAGAATACGGGCTCCAGTTCCCCATCTTGAAGGCGGTGGAGGCCCATCCTGATCTGGACTACCGGCTGCTGGTGTCGGGAGCGCATCTCGACGACCGCTTCGGCCGAACCCTTGCCGAGATTGAGGGCGACGGCTTCCGCATCGATGCCGAGGTGGCAATCCGGATGGATGTGGATTCGCGCATCGCTACTGCTCAGGCGATCGGGAGCGGCGTGCTTGCCGTCGCCAAGGCTTTGGATCATCTTCGGCCGGACATCACCGTAGTCTATGCGGACCGTTTCGAGGGTTTCGCTGCCGTAGTCGCGTCGACCCAGATGAACATCCCCACAGCGCATGTGGAAGGCGGCGACCTGACCGAAGGCGGCGCGCTTGACGACAGCGTCCGCCACGCGATGACGAAGCTGTCGCATCTGCATTTCACGACGAACGAACAGGCCAGCAACCGTTTGCTGGCAATGGGCGAAGAGCCGTGGCGGGTCCATACCGTTGGATTTCCTGCGATCGACCTGATCGAGGAGGGGCGCTTCGCCTCGAAGAAGGAGGTCCTGGACCGGCTTGGCCTCGACCCGTCGCGACCGGTCGTCGTGTTCACTCAACATTCGGTAACGACCGAGTTTGAGCAGGCGGCCGACCAGGTCGCGCCATCCCTGGAGGCCGTGCGCCGGCTCGGCGCTGCCGGCGTCCAGGTCATCGCGACCTATCCCAACAACGACGCCGGCGGAAGGGCCATCATCAATCGGCTCGAAGCCCTGCGCGACGAGGCTCCGGAGGGTGTGCAGGTTCACCGCTCGCTCGGCCGGAACCTCTACCACGGCGTACTCGGCTTGGCCCGCGATCCCGCCATGCGGGTTGCCTGCGTCGGCAACTCTTCGTCGGGGCTAAAGGAGACGCCGGCCTTCGGGTGCCCCGCCGTCAACATCGGGTCGCGCCAGGACAGCCGTCTCCGCGGCGACAACGTGATCGACTGCGGCTACGATGCCGACGCCGTGGTCGAGGCCACGGAGCGCTGCTTGTTCGACGACGGCTTCCGGGCGCGGTGTCGCACTGCGTCGAACCCCTACTATCTCGGAGGAGCGGGTCGGAAGATCGCCGACGTCCTTGCGACGGTAGACCTCGATCCCGAGCGCATGCTGCGCAAGCGGATGACGCTGCGCGGCGAAGTTCGTGACGGGTGGTTCCGATGACTGATCGGCCGCTCAGCCCCGAAGCGCGATTGCGGGATGCGGTCCGCGCGATCGAGCAGTCCCGCCGCCGGATTGCGGTGGTGGTGGACGAGGGCGGCGTCCTGCTCGGGACCCTGACCGACGGCGATGTCCGCCGATGCCTTCTCGACGGCGGCAGCCTGGAGACGCCGGTGACCCGCGCGATGGCCACCGAGCCTCGGGTGGTCGGCATCGGCGCGTCGGACAGCCAGATCCTTGAGGTCATGCGCCAGGGCAACGTGATGAGCGTGCCGCGCGTCGACGTCGACGGACGTTTCGTCGAGCTGATTCATCTCTGGGACATCGATCCGGAGGCAGCCCGAAACCAGCATGCCCGCGGTTTCGCTGCCGCCGTGATCATGGCAGGGGGCCTGGGCAAGCGGCTGCGGCCCGTCACGCGCGGCGATATTCCCAAGCCGATGGTAGAGATTGCCGGCGTCCCGCTACTCGAACGGCTGGTCCGGCGACTCGCGTCCGCCGGCGTCCAAAGGGTGATCGTGGCAGTCAACTATCTCGGCCACGTTATCGAAGAGCATCTTGGGGACGGCCGTCATCTCGGACTGTCGATCGAATACCTCCGCGAGACGATGCCAATGGGAACGGCCGGCGCGTTGTCGCTGCTGCCGTCCCTGCCCGAGGGGCCGCTGCTTGTCATGAACGGCGACATTCTGACGACGTCGGATTTTGGCGGCCTGTTCGACTTTCACGAGGCTCATCGGGCCGACATGACGGTCGCGGCCATCGAGTATCGGGTCGAAATCCCCTATGGCGTCCTCTCCACCGAGGGTAGTCGGGTCACTGGGCTGACCGAAAAACCGTCCCAACGCTTCCTGTGCAATGCGGGCATCTACAGCCTGTCGCCACATCTGCTGGCGGAAATCCCGAACCGGTTCTACAACATGACCGACCTGCTGCAGGCGCAGATCGACAATGGCGCGCGCGTGGTGCTTTTCCCGATCCACGAATTCTGGAGCGACATTGGAACCCCGACGGACCTCGAGCGGGCGCGGGCGTCCTTCCGGCAACTGGAGCAGCAATGACGGAATCTCTTGCGGGACGGCGGGTGTTCGTCACCGGGGCCGACGGCTTCATCGGCAGCCATCTGGTTGAGCACCTGGTCGCCGCCGGGGCGCGGGTGCGTGCATTCGTCTACTACAATTCTTGGAACGAGATGGGCTGGCTGCGGGACGTGCCGGCCGACGTAAGGGGTTCGATCGAAGTCTTGCCCGGCGACATCCGGGATGCCGAGCGGGTCGCTCAGGGCGTCGAAAGCGCAGAGTATGTCTTTCATCTGGCGAGCCTGATCGCGATCCCGTACAGCTACGAGGCTCCCCGAAGCTACGTGGAGACCAATGTCGTCGGGGCGCTCAACGTACTGGAGGCCTGCCGCCGGTCGGACACGCTGACCCGCCTCGTTCACGTCTCAACCTCCGAGGTGTACGGCACAGCGCAGCGGGTGCCGATCGACGAGGATCATCCGCTGGTCGGTCAGTCGCCCTATTCGGCGAGCAAGATCGGTGCTGATAAGATGGCCGAGAGCTACCATCGGTCGTTCGGGCTCCCGGTGGTCACGGCCCGGCCGTTCAACACCTTCGGTCCGCGGCAAACCGCGCGGGCCGTCATCCCCACTATCGCCGCCCAACTCGCGGCGGGCCGCACCGTGCTGCAACTTGGCGCGCTCACTCCGACGCGCGATTTCAACTACGTGACCGATACCGCCGCCGGTCTGGCCGCCCTCAGTCTCTGCGCCGCCGCCGAAGGCCGCGTGGTGAACATCGGCACGGGCGACGAATGGTCCATCGGGCAGGTCGTCGACCTGCTGGCGGAGATCTTCGATCGGCGCGTCGAAGTCCGCATGGAGGAGAGCCGCATCCGTCCGGAGAAGAGCGAGGTGAACCGCCTGCTGGCCGATGTCGGCCAGTTGACGCGCCTGACCGACTGGCGGCGCGCGATCGCGTTCCGCGACGGCCTGGCTCGCACGGCCTTCTGGATCCGGGACAACCTCCATTTCTTCGACGTCGACCAGTACGCAAGATAGGGCCACAGATTCAATGCGCATTCTCACCTACCTCGAGGAAGATCGCGAGAAGCTCGCACTCTCTGTCGACGACGAAATTTTCGACCTCGCCGCAGTCTGCCGCTCCCTCCGCGAGGTGAAGGCGATCTCAAAGCCACGCCTCTTCGCGGCAGACGAGGCTGAAGGCCTGACCATGATCGATCTCATCGAGCGCGGCGACGAGGGATTGACGCGGTTGGCCGAGGTCGAGCGCTACATCCGCTGGCAGACCGAGGCTGACCCCTGGGTTCTTCGCAATGCGCGCCGCGAGGAGGCGGCGATCGCCTGGCTGCCGCCGGTCACCCGGCCGCCTGCCGTTTACGGGATCGGCGGCAATTCACCCTTGTTCTTCAGGGACAAGGCATTCCAGATCCCCGGCTATCCGCGCGGCTTCCTGCGTCCGACCAACCGGCACGCGCTGATCGGGCACCTCGCCGCCGTCACCCTGCCGTCGCAGTACGCCACCATGCGGAGCTCCGCCGAACTGGCGGTCGTGATCGGTCGCCACGGCCGCGATGTCCCTGAGGCCGAGGCGATGGACTATGTCTGGGGCTACACGCTGGTCAACGACATGTGCTCGGACTCCTGGAAGACCGTGGCTTTGCGCGGGGAGGACGAGAGCCGGATGCACGAGGACATCACGATCTTCACGCAGCGTGCCGCGACGTCCTACTACTCCCGCTCGACCGACAGTTTTGCCGCCATCGGGCCTTGGATCGTGACCAAAGAAGATGTGCCGGATCCCTACAACCTGATGGTCTGGAACCGGCTCAGCGGGGTCCAGCGCGAGCGGGCCTACACGCAGGCGATGGTGAACGGTGTCGAGCGGACCGTCTCGTTCCTGTCCCGCATCTTCATGCTCCGGCCCGGCATGATCTTCCACTTGGGCACCATGGGCATAGACGGCTACACCGTCGAGGCCGACATGTTCTTCGACGCCGATGACTACTTCGAAATCGAATACGAAGGGATCGGCGCGCTGCGCAACTACATTACCGATCTACGGAAGCCCGCCCCATGATCAGGACACCCGAAACCCAGAATTGGGTCTTGCTCGGCACCGCCGCGGCCTCGCACAGGGTGTGGGGCCTGCGCCGCATCGAATTCCCCTGCGGTTACAATGTCCCTGCCGGAGCCTTTGCGGCGCCCGGTCAGGCGCTCGAGATGCCGGCCCCCGGATCGCAGGCTTGGGTCCTCGGCGGGTTCGCCCTGGAAGTGGCGTCTGGCGGCAAGGGACTGACATCCGACGAAGCGCGAAGCTGTGTCGCCGGTTACCGTCCCTGGATCTGCGTCTACCATGCGGCGCTTCTCGACGAGTTGGAGGCGCGGACCCATACGATCGAGATGTGGGATCGGGGCGTCGCGATCTTCTACGGCCTGTGGCGCGAAGCCACGCATGCGCTTGGAGATCTCGTGCCGGCGGAGCGCTTCAAGTCCGTCGCCCCGGCGGCGACGCAGCTGACGGTGGGTGAGGCGACGGCCGAGGGTGAAGCGGCAGCCGCCTATGCCCATGACGCTGCGTCTATTCTGCCGTTCATGTCAGACTTTATGACGGTCTCGCAGGGAGATCTGTTCGTCCAGGGGCCTCTGGTTGCGCTGCCGCTTCCATCGGGCGCGGTCGAGGCCGTGTTCCAGGCTGGCGACGTTCGCCACCGGGTCGAGCTGGCATGACGATGGATGCCGCGGCGCCGGTGGTGGCGGTCATCCCGGCAAAAGGGCGATCGCGCCGCGTGCCGCACAAGAATGTCGCGCCGCTGGCTGGCGTTGCCATGTTCCGGCACTCCGTCCGAGTGGCGCGGCAAGTTCGGGCGATCGGGCACGTCGTGGTGTCGTCGGACGATCCAGAGATTCTCGCGGGAGCGGAGGAGGAGGGAGCCCGGCCCATGCCGCGGCCGCCCCATCTTGCCGGGGACGACGTCCGAAACTTCGACGTGCTTGTCGATCTCCTGGCGACGCTCCGCCGCCTCGGCCTCGCCCCCTCAATTCTGGTCCTTCTGCAGCCGACCACACCGTTCCGCACGGCCGCGCCACTCGGCGCCATGGTCGAGGCGCTGGCCGAAGATGTCGATGCCGACAGCCTGATCACGGTCGTCCCGGCGACGCGTCCCGTGGGGCGACTCGACGACGGGCTGTGGCTGCCGGACACAACGCCGAGGCAGCGCATGAAATCGGACGTGGCCCGCCATGCGGTGAGCGGCCACGCCTTCCTGATGCGACCGCGATCCACGCTCGACGCCGGGACGCTCCTCGGCTCGCGCATCCGGGCGGTTCCCCTGCCGGAGGAGTGGCTGGACATTGACATCGATCTGCCCGCCGACCTCTTCATCGCGGAGCAAGTCGCCCGGCCGTTTTTTGCGAGGTGAGCGAGCCGTCATGGATGCCGACCTTCGCCTGCTTTTTCCTACGCAGTCCATCGGATGCCGTTTGTTCTGGCGCCTCAGCCGCGCGCTGGAGCGGCGCGGCGGCATCGGCCGATGTGGATTCTTGGTGACCAACCGCCTGGAATTCGACCGTTTTGCCAAGACCGAGGGCGATTTCGATCGACAGGCGATCGATCTGATCCGCGAATGGGAATTGTTGGCCGCGGCCCGGGCCGGGAGCCCCCCGGAGCCGGCCGCCATCGACGCCTGGGAGCGCGAAATTGGCGACCCGACTCTTTGGAACGCCCTGATCCTAGACCGCCGGTTGGGATTCCCCCTGCGGGCTCAGTTCGTTCAGGACTATCGACCCGCCTATACTCATGGCGACCTCTTGGCTCTGCTTGCGACCGCGCTGGACGCGATTGCGGGGCAGTTCGACCGGGTCCGGCCGCACGCCGTCGTCGGCTTAAATGCGGTAACCGTCTATGACTACATTTACATGCTGATCGCCCGGCGGCGCGGGATTCCGTATTTTCAACTGAAGCTGACACGGATCGAGAATTACGTTTCGCTCTATACGAATCCGTTCGGCATCTCGCCTCACATTGCCGAGAGTTTCGCCCGCCTCCAGGCTGAACGGACGTTGAATGAGGCTGAGCACACGGCGCTGGATCAGGGCCGCCACATCATCGCCCGGACGCGCGACCAGCGATTGGTCTACGAAGGGGCGGTTGCCTCCGATGGCGGTCGAACGCCTTCTCAGGAACCGGTCGCCGCGCAAAGCTCCCTGAAGCGGGTTGCCGGCTTGCCCGCGGAGATCGCCCGCGTCCGGGCAGCGTGGGCGCTCGACGACCCGCACTACCCGCCACCCCTGCGCTTCACCTGGGAAAGCCGCGTTCTTAAGCCGCTCCGTCGCCGGAGCCAGCGCCGACTATTTGACGTCGCCGATGTCACCGCATTCGCGGCCGATCATGCGGGACGGTATGCCCTGTTGCCTCTCAACACCGAGCCGGAAGTGGCGCTCCTCGGGTTCGGTCGACCATTCCGAAATCAGATTGAGACGGCACGGCTTCTGGCAGCCGCCCTGCCCGTGGGGTTCACCTTGGTCGTCAAGGAGCATCCGAACTCCCGCGGTTATCGCACGGCGTCGTTTTATCGTAAATTGGCAGCGATCCCGAACGTGCGGCTCGTTCCCGCAGAAGCCCCGTCAGGCCCGCTTCTGGACGGGGCGGCACTGGTCGCCGTCGTCTACGGCACTATCGGTCTTGAAGCCTTGATCCGCCGCAAGCCGGTGCTGATCTTGTCGCGCCCGCCTTACGATCTCTTCCCCACATCAATGGTGCGCTACATGGGCGATCCTTGGGAGGCGCCGTCGACCATCCGCGCCTTGCTGGACGGTCATGCACACGATGAGGCGGCTCTGGAGGCTTTCGTCGCCGCCCACATCGCAACCGGTGTCCGCGCCAACTTGTTCACCGATCTGCTCGCCAAGCCGGGGCGACAGACCATCTCAGGCGTCGGAGCGATTGCCGATCAGTACAATCGACTGGCCGACTACACGCGCGGCCGCATCGAGGATGAGCGGCGGCGGCTCGGTGCGTCGACCGAGGCCGTTGGCGGTGCGGAAGCCGCGCAGCACTCGCCGTGATGCGGGGCGCTCAGCCGATGCGCACGATTCCAGCTTGTCCAGTACGCGATAGGGCCGTCATGCGGGCGCCCCTCGGGAGATACGCCTCTTTTTCTCGCGAGAATACTCGTCTAGAAGCGTCACCGCACGGCCTGCAGAACGCTCTCGGGCCGATTCGCATGCGCCACTATTCGGATTGTCGATGAACGTGCCTCCATCCTCGTCCTGGTCCGGCCTGTCCGTCCTCGTGACCGGCGTTTGCGGGACCGTCGGCGCCGAACTGCTTCGCCAGATCCACCAGTGCGGCTGCGAGCGGCTCATCGGTCTCGACAACAACGAGAGCGAGCTGTTCTACCTCAGCCAGGTCTATGCCGACGCGGCGAACGTCCGCCTTTTCCTGGGGGATCTGCGCGACGGCGACATGCTGATGCGCCAGCTGCGCGGCATCGACGTCGTGCTGCATGCGGCCGCCCTGAAGCATGTCCTGCTATGCGAGGAAAGCCCGCGCGACGCCGTCCACACCAACATCACCGGCATGATGAACCTGATCGACGCGGCGGAGGCCAACGGCGTGTCGCGGGTGTTGTTCACCTCGTCGGACAAGGCGGTCAACCCGACCAACGTGATGGGAACCACCAAGCTGATGGGCGAGCGGCTGATCACCGCCGCGAACGCCCATCGCCGCGACGACAATGACTCGATCTTCGCGTCGACCCGGTTCGGCAACGTGCTGGGCTCCCGCGGCTCGGTGGTGCCCGTGTTCGCCCGGCAGATTGCGGCGGGCGGACCGGTGACGCTCACCGACCGCTCCATGACGCGCTTCATCATGACCCTGGAGCAGGCGGTCCGCCTGGTCATCGAAAGCGCCTTCCTGGCCAAGGGCGGGGAAGTGTTCGTGACCAAGATGCCGGTGGCCCGGATCGAGGACCTCGCCGCCGTCATGATCGAGGAACTGGCGCCCCAGTTCGGCCGCCGGCCCGAGGACATCGAGGTCCGGGAGACCGGCTCGAAGCCCGGCGAGAAGCTCTACGAGGAACTGCTGAACGAAGAGGAGATCCGCCGGACGGTGGAGCTCGATCGGTTTTTCGCCGTGCTTCCCGCGTTCAAGACGATCTACCGGCAGATCGACTACCGCTACGAGGGTGACGGTGGCCGGCAGGTCGACCGGCCGTACAACTCCTCCCAGGAGCCGTCGATGAGTCGCGGGGAACTGTCGGACTATCTCCGCGCCCACGGGATCTTCGACGCCTGCCGTCCCGGCACTTTTCGGCAAGAGGGCACACTCTGATGCGCATCATGATCCTTGGCGGGGATGGGTATCTCGGCTGGCCCACGGCCATGCATTTCGCCGCACGCGGCGACGACGTGACGGTGATCGACAACTATCTGCGTCGGCAGATCGCGCTGCAGACCGATTCCGAGGCCCTGATCCGCACCCCCAATCTGCAGGAGCGGGCGGACCTGTTTGGCGCGTCGACCAACCACCGGATCGAGGTCGTGATCGGCGACTGCTGCGACTACGATCTGATGCGCCGGGTGGTGCGCGACGCGCAGCCGGAGGCGATCATCCACTATGCGGAGCAGCCGAGCGCCCCGTATTCGATGCGCGACTACCGCTCCGCCGCCCTGACGCTCGACAACAACCTCAAGGCCACCTTCAACGCTGCCTGGGCGGTGATCGAGGAGGCGCCGGACGCTCACATCGTCAAGCTCGGCACGATGGGCGAATATGGGACGCCCAGTATCGACATCGAGGAAGGCTGGATCGAGATCGAGCACAAGGGCCGCAAGGACACGTTCCTCTATCCGCGCAAGGCGGGTAGCCTCTATCACACCACCAAGGTGCTCGACACCGATCTGCTGTATTTCTACGTCCGGACCTATGGTCTGCAGGTGACCGACCTGATGCAGGGGCCGGTCTACGGCCTGCGCACCCCGGAATCGGACCTGGACGAGCGGCTGCAGCCGAATTTCCACTATGACGACATCTTCGGGACCGTGGTGAATCGCTTCCTGACGCAGGCGGTCGCCGGCATCCCGCTCACCGTCTATGGCCGGGGCGGCCAGACCCGTGGCTACCTCAACCTGCTCGACACGCTGCAATGCGTCGACCTCGCCGTGCGCCATCCGCCTGGGGCGGGCCAGCTGCGCATCCTCAACCAGTTCACCGAGACGTTCTCCGTCAATGACCTGGCCGAGAAGGTGCGGCGGGTCGGCAACGGCATGGGCTTGTCGGTCGAGATCCAGACGGTCGACAATCCGCGTGCCGAGGCGGAGGAGCATTACTACAACCCCGCCCACAGCGGTCTGAAGGACCTCGGGCTGCAGCCGCACTACCTGACCGATGACGTGATGGCCGACCTGCTCGAAACCGTCATGCGCTACAAGGACCAGATCCAGCCGCGCAAGGTTCTGCCGCGCGTCCGCTGGAAGCGGTAGGCGGAGGTCGCGATGGCGCGCTTTTCATCCCGCTTCGAGGTAGACGGCACGCCGGTCGGAGAGGGCTGTCCGGTTTTTGTCATCGCCGAGGCCGGCGTGGCCCATTTCGGGGACGAGGACAAGGCCTTTCGGCTGGTCGACCTGGCCGCCGACGCCGGCGCCGACGCGGTGAAGTTCCAGGTCTTCAACGTCGATGACATGATCAGCGGCGAACTCGCGGACTGGAAGGCGCGGCTGGGGCCAAGGGCACTGCCCTACGACGCCTTCGCCCGAATCCAGGCGTACTGCAAGGAGCGCGGCATCACCTTCTTCGCCACCGCGCACGACGAACCCTCGCTCGACTTCCTGGCCAGCCTGGACGTGCCGCTGTTCAAGGTGGGCTCGGGCGAGGTCGGCAACTGGCCGTACCTGAAGAGGGTGGCGTCGTTCCGCCGGCCGATGATCTTTTCCACCGGCATGTATCGCACCGGCCAGGTGGCGGAGGCCCTCGACGCGATTGCGGAGGCCGGCGGCCGAGACGTGGCCGTCCTCCACTGCGTGACGCTCTATCCCACACCGCCGGAGCAGGCGGCGCTCGGGACGATCGCGCGGCTGCGCGAGACCTGCGATGCGGTGGTGGGATATTCCGACCATACCCGCGGTTTCCACATTCCGCTTGCGGCCGTGGCGCTTGGGGCGCGGGTGATCGAGAAGCACATTACCCTGGACTACGACGTGCCCAACGCCCAGGACTGGAAGGTCTCCTGCGGTCCTGACGACCTCGGCCGATTCATCTCCGAACTGCGGGAGGTCGAGTTGGCGCTGGGTGTCCGGGCGGACGGGCCGGTAGGCGCGGAGGCCGAGAGCCTGGTCTGGGCCAGCAAATCGCTGGTCGCCCGCCGCGATCTGCCGACCGGCCACGTCCTGGCGGCGGACGACCTGACCAGCAAGCGCCCCGGAACCGGCATTCCGCCGTCGGAGATCGAGGCGGTGATCGGCCGTCGCCTCGGCAGGGCGCTCGCCAGCGACGGCATCCTGACGTGGCAGCACCTGACGGGGGCGGCGTGAGCAAGCGCAAGGTGTGCGTGGTGATCACCACGCGCGGCAACTACGCCAAGATGAAATCGGTGATTGAGGCGGTGCAGCAGGCCGATGGGCTGGAGCTGCAGTTGATCCTCGGCGGCATGGTGATCCTGGAAAAGTACGGCCGCATCCTGAACCAGCAGGACGGCCGTGACCTGCCGGTCGATCGCCAGATCCATTTCGTGATCGAAGGCGAGAACCCGGTCACGATGTCCAAGTCGGCGGGGCTGGCCGTGACGGAATTCGCCACCGCCTTCGATGACCTCAGGCCGGACATTGTCATGGTCATCGCAGACCGGTTCGAATGCCTGCCGATCGCGATGGCGGCCAGCTACATGAACATCCCGGTCGCCCATGTCGAAGGGGGTGAGGTGTCGGGCTCGATCGACGAATCGATCCGCCACGCCATCACCAAGCTCGCGCATCTGCATTTTCCGGCCTCCAGCGAGGCCGCGCAACGGATCGAGCGAATGGGCGAGGACCCGGCGACGATCCACCCGGTCGGCAGCACCAGCATGGATGTGATCCGGCGGCTCGACCTCGATGACCTCGATCCGGTGCGCCAATACCAGGTGGACTACGGCATGGGGCCGAGGATCGAGCTGGTACCGGGGCAGTACCTCACGCTGATCCAGCACCCGGTCACTACCGAATACGACGACAACCTCGCACACGTGCGCGAAACGATCGCCGCGCTCGAGGAACTGCGACTGCCGACCGTCTGGATCCTGCCGAACATGGACGCCGGCTCTGACGGCATCAACAAGGGGATCCGCCAGTTCCGCGAGGCGAGGCGGCCGGACTACATCCACTTCTTCAAGAGCCTGCCGATCGAGCTGTTCGCGCCGCTGCTGCGCAACGCGGCGGTGATGGTCGGCAACTCGTCGAGCGGGATCCGTGAGGCGGCCTTCCTCGGCACGCCGACGGTCAATGTCGGCTCGCGGCAGCACGGCAGGGAGCGCGGGCGCAACGTCGTCGACGTGGGCTATACTGCGGCAGACATTGTGGCAGGCGTTCGCCGGCAGATCGGGCACGGCCGATTTGAAGCCGACCACATCTATGGCGACGGTCATGCGGCGGAGAAGATCGTGCGGGTTCTGGAGACGGCGGTATTCCAGATACAGAAGACCATCACATACTGATGCGTATCGGTCGCCCGAGGCGCGGTAATTGAGGCGAAGGCGATGAGTGTGATCTGGAATGGTGTCACCAAGGCCGCGGTCACCAGACTGGCCGGCTTGCGTCGCCGACGCGAGACCGCGCAGGCGCGACGGGAGACCGAAGCGGCAATGCCAGAACTGCTGGCGGCCTACGGGGGGTTCGCGAGAGGACAGCAGTCGGGCTCGGTGCGCCAGCCGTTCAAGGGCTGGGACCTGTGGCGGATCGTCGAAGATGCAAGGCCGCGCTTCATTGCCGAGATGGGATCGGGCACGACGTCGGCCGTCTTCGCCCTCCATGCCCTTCGTACCGGCGGCCGCTACGTGTGTTACGAGCACAGCGCCGATTGGGCGAAGGTCACCCGGGATTGCTTGGCCGAGGCCGGCTTGACGGGAGAGGGAATCGACATCCGTACCGTGGAGATGCGCGAGGATCCAGCCCGGCCAGCCACCGGCTTCGTGGAGCCGATCCCTACAGAGGTGGATTTCGTCTATGTCGACGGCCCGCCCTGTCCCACCCGCGACGGCGTCAAATGGCCGAACGACGACGTGGTCCGCCTTCTGGAGTTGGGTGGCCGGCCATCGACGATCGTGATCGACGGTCGGGTGGAGACGGTCGACCTGATCCGCCGCCACGCCGCGGCAAAGGACTATCGGGTCGACGCGTCCTTCGTCTACGCGTTGCGCCGCGGCACCCTGTCAGACGCCCTCGGCTTCCGCGAGCATTCGAGACTGCGGCTGACCGGGCGATGACACAAAAGCCAGTCGCCCTCTACTACTCCGTCCTGAAGTACCAGCCTGCCAACCTGGAGCGGCTGCATCGGGACTTTACCCTGATCGAGCACGCGACACCGGCTGACGACACGCCGGAGGCGCTGGCCCGCGCCGAAGTGCTGTTCGCGCCGCTGGGATGGCAGGTGGACCGCAAGAAGATCGACGCCTGTCCACGGATTCGCGTGATCGCCTCGAACACGACCGGCCATCCCCACATCGACGTCGCCTATGCTCGCGAACGGGGCATCAAGGTCGCCTGCCTGAAATTCGCCCCGGACTTTCTGCGGACCATCACGCCCACCGCCGAGCTGACCTGGGGGCTGATCCTGGCGCTGACGCGCAATCTGGTCCCGGCGCACCGGGCCGCCCTGGCGGGGCAGTGGGACCGGCGGCCCTTCGGGGCGCCGGCGATGCTGTCCAGCCTGTCGCTGGGCATCATCGGGCACGGCCGCCTGGGCTCGATGGTCGCCCGCTACGGCCGTGCCTTCGGCATGGCCGTCCGCTTCTACGACCCCTTCGTCGCTGAGTCAGCAGAAGGCGCGGAGAAGGTGGCGAGCCTCGAGGATCTGGTCTCGACGAGCGACGTCGTCACCCTGCACGTGCCGCACGAGCCCGAGACCGAGGGCATGATCTCCCGAGCCCTGTTCTCGAAGTTCCGTCCTGGCGCCTGGTTCGTTAACACCGCGCGAGGCGAACTCGTCGACTGGACGGCGATGCTGGAGGCGCTGGAGAGCGGCCGCCTCGCCGGGGCCGCGGTCGACGTGTTCGAGGGTGAATTCGTGCCGGGATTCGCTGACCGGTTTCCGAAGCACCCGGTGCTGCGCTATGCGCGGACCCACGACAACCTCCTTCTGACCCCGCACATCGGCGGCTCGACCATCGATGCCTGGGCGCGTACCGAGGCGCATACCATCGACATGGTCGAAGCGGCATTGGTCGGAGTTACGGCGCCGGCTCACGGGAGCGCAGGATGAGCCGAAGCGGTGATGGCATCGCCCCGGCCGATCGGCTGGTCTTCCGCCTTACTCGGGGCCGAAGGCGCCGTTTCGCCAGCGTTCTTTTCTTGATGGTAGCGGACGCCGCGCTCAACAGCATCGGCATCGGAATGGTGCTGCCGGTTCTCCAGGTCGTCCTCCAGCAGGGCGAACTGCCCGAATTTCTGGGCACGTGGTTCCCGGTGCTGGCAGAACTCACCTACGATCAGCGGATCACCGCTCTCGCGGTTGCCACCATCGTCCTGTTCGGCGTCAGAGCAGGTACTCACTATGCCTATATCCGCGCGAACCGCGACTTCGCCGAGGCGATGCGCGTGTTTTGGATTGCCGGCATCGGACGGAACTACCTGCTCGGCCGCTTCCGCCACCTGTTGCGCCGTAAGCAAGGAGAATTGCTCAACAACTGGCAGATGGAAACGGCGTCGGCGGCGCGGTTCATGCTGACATACCTCAATTTCCTGTCGGCGACACTTCAGGTGGCAGCGCTTCTGGTGCTAGGGCTGTTGGTGGACTGGCAGGTCATGTCGGGCACCCTGCTTGTCGGGGCGCTTCTGCTGTTCGGGGTCCGCCGCCTGGCCTTCGGCACGGCGAGAGATCTCGGCAAGCGCAAGCTGGCCCTAAACCAGGAATTGACGGCGCGCATGTCGGAGGACCTGATCAATGTGCGCGACCTGAAGGTGCTTCGGGCTGAACCGAGACGCCTTGCCGAGCTGGAAACAGTATCCGAGGCGTTGCGACGCGTGTTCGTCCGCATGGCCGTCTACGGCGAGATGCCTCGGATCATGGCGGAGTTTTTCGCCGTTGCCATGCTCATGGCGCTGATCGTCATACTGATCGTACTGATCGGCCGCTCGCCAGCCACGGTGCTGCCGCTGCTCGCTTTCTTTCTCCTGGTGCTCTACAAGCTGACGGCGGCGACCAGCCAGATGGTCGGTGCCCGAATGAAGCTGCTCAACGAGTTGCACGCGGTCGATCTGGTGCATCAACTGGCTACCAGGGCCGAAGCGGAAGACACTGGCGGGGGCGAGGCCGTTGACGCGCTGCCCGGCGACCTTCGGTTTGAGGCCGTGCGCTATACCTACGACGACGATCAGGCGGTCCTGACCGGTCTCGACTTGACCATTCCGCGCGGGGAGGTCACCTTCCTTGTGGGGCCGTCGGGCTCCGGCAAGTCGACTGTGCTCGACCTGCTGATGCGCCTGGATGAACCTCAGGCCGGCCGCATCCTTGCGGGCGACCGCGATGCCCGCGACTTCAGCCTGTCCTCCTGGCGGCGGCTGTTCGGCTATGTCGGCCAGGACGCGGTGCTCTTCAATGGCACGATCCGCTCCAACCTGCTGCTCGCGCGGCCCGACGCGTGCGACGATGAGTTGGCCGAGGTCTGTCGTCTTGCCGGAGTGAGCGCCATCCTCGAGACGCTGCCCGAAGGGCTCGACACGTCTGTCGGTGACCGCGGCTACACGCTGTCGGGCGGCCAGCGCAAGCGGATCGCGATCGCCCGGGCGCTGCTGGCCCGGCCGGAGGTGCTGATCCTCGACGAAGCCACGACATCCTTTGAGGAGCGGATGGAGCACGACATGATCCGCGACCTCCGTGCCGCCCGGCCGGGCCTTACGATCATCCAGGTGACCCATCGCCTGCAGACCGCCCGCGATGCCGAGCACATCATCGCCCTGGAGCAGGGCCGCGTGGCGGCCAGCGGCAGCTGGACGCAGATCGGCGAGGCCCGGCTGCGGATGGTCGGGACCGGCGGGCAGGGGGCTTGAGCGATGAACGGCCGCCACCTGCCGATCGACGAGACCCAGGTCCTGGGCGTGATTCCCGCCCGCGGCGGCTCGAAGAGCATCCCGCTCAAGAACCTGGTTGAAATCAGCGGACGGCCGATGATCGACTATGTCATCGCCGCTGGCCGCGCCAGCCGCAGGCTCGACCGGCTGGTGTGCTCCACGGATCACCAAGCCATCGCTGAGGCGTGCCGGGCGCGCTCGGTGGAGGTGATGCCGCGGCCGGAGGCGCTGGGCCAGGACGACACGCCGGTCACGGCCGTGCTTGTCGACATTCTTGAAAGAATGGCGGACGCGGAAGGCGCGGCGCCGGGTGCCGTGGTGTTGCTTCAGCCCACATCGCCTTTCGTCCGCGGCGCGGACGTCGATGCCTGTCTCGATGCTCTGGAGGTCAATTCGGACGCCCTTTCGGCCCAGACCGTGACGTCTGTCATCCACAACGCCCACGCGCTCAATCAGCGGATCATCGAGGAAGGGCGTGTGCGGTTCCGCTTTGTCGAGGAGCGGCGGGCCGCCTACAACAAGCAACGCAAGCCGAAGCATTTTCTTTTCGGCAACCTCGTCGTCACCCGCAGCCGTGCGTTGCTGGCGGGTTCGGACTGCTTCGCCGAACCGTCGATACCGGTCGAGATCCCCCGAGTTCAGGCGCTCGACGTGGACACCGCGGAGGACGTCGGTGTCGCGGATTACCTGGTCCGGTCGGGCCTGGTGCAGCTCGATCCGGTATGACCGTCTCCGGTGTTCGAAGAGCGCTTTTCCTTTCCCGCGACCCGGGCAGCGTCCGGGCGATGCTGCCTGTCGCCAAGGTGCTGGCCGGACCGGCTGGCTGGTCGGTCACGGCCCTCGGCCTGCCGCCGACCTTCGCGCAGGTTCGCGACGGTCTCGCCGGAACCCCTGTATCGGTAGAGGAGATCGATGCGGCGGCCTGGCAGGCGGCGCCGGCGGACGTGCTGGACACCGCGATCGCCCACCATCGGCCCCATGTGGTGGTGTCGGGCTCAAGCCCGGCACTGGGGCCGCCGCCGGAGACGCCGGAACAGCACGTGATCGCAGCGGCCCGCCGAGCGGGCGTGCCGTCGGTCGGCATCCTCGACTTCTGGGGCTTCTACCGCGAACGCTTCGCCGGCCCGGATGGGCGGATCGACCCGGCCCTGATTCCCGATCGCCTGTGCGTTCTCGATCGGATGTGCCGCGACGACCTGGTCGATCTCGGGCTGCCGGATCACAGGTTGGTTACGACACACAACCCGGCACTGGACGATCTGGTGAAGGAGGCGCGGCTTGCACCGGCGAACCGGGTGCCTCCCGACCGGCCCCGACTGATCTTCGCCTCGCAGCCGATGGCAGAAAACCGGTTGGCGCGTGGCTGGAACTGGGACCAGTTCCGCCTGTTCGATGCTGTCGCGGATGCAGTGCCCGCAGAGCCGCGATGGCGGGTTACGGTGTGGCCGCATCCCCGTGAGGACGGGGCGCATTGGCGTCGGTTGTGCCGCAGCCGTCGCGGGGGGCGGACCGATTTCGACATCGATACCGATCGATCGGTCACGGCGTTGACAAACGCGGCCGCGATGCTGACCAGCCATTCGTCCGCAGCCTATCGTGCGGCGTTCTGCGACACCCCCATCATCTCTTTTCGCCCTTTCGCCTGGACCCGTGAATTGCCGATCGTTGATCGGCTCGAACTGGCCCGGTTCGTCGGCGATGGGGACTCGCTTGGCCGGATTCTGGCCGGTTTCGATCCGGAGGCCGAACGGGCAAGGATGGCGCTGCTGCGCGCGAGGCTGGGAGCCGAAGGCGTGTTCTACTCTGACGGCCACGCGACTGAAAGAGTTTGCCGGGTCGTGGCTTCCTGCGCATCAGCTAGCTGAGGTACCATGTCTCTCAAACGTATTGCCCTTGTTACATCCGACCACAGGCGCCATCGCTGGGTTGCCGCGAGGCTGGCGGGCGTAGCAGATCTCTCCGGCGTCGTGGTGGAGAGCAAGCCCTCCGCAGCCCCGTCAGTTGCCGACCGGGATCTCGAGATCCGCAGCTATTTCGAAGCCCGTTCGCTCGCCGAGGAGCGGACGTTCGGCGCTGCACCCGAGTTCGAATCGCTCGGTGCCACGATCATCCGGACGACTTGGCAAGGTACCAATTCGCTAGAGGTCTTCGAATTCCTAAGCACCTATGCACCCGACTTAGTTTTTCTTTTTGGGTCGGCGATTGTCAGACCTCCGTTGCTCGACCATTTTGCTGGGCGAATGATCAACATGCATCTCGGACTGTCGCCATACTATAGAGGCAGTGCGACGAATTTTTGGCCGTTGGTGGACGGGCTGCCGGAATGCGTGGGTGTCACCGTCCATCACGCCACCGCCGAGGTCGATGGCGGCGCGATCCTGGGCCAGGCACGACCGGATGCATCGGCCGACGACGACAGCCATTCCCTCGGGTGCAAGGCCGTAATCGCTGGAGCGGACGTGTTGTGCGTGATGGCGGAGGCGAAGACCCTTCCCGAAGGCGTCCCGCAAACGACCGATGGAAAACTGTGCCGTCGCAAGGACTTTTCACTCGATGCGCTCCGCACCCTGCAGCGAAACTTTGCAAATGGGATGATGTCGCGGTATCTGGTGGACAAGGCCGCGCGGGATCGGCGATTCCCGATCGTCACGCCCGTGCCGCCGCGCGGATGAAGTTGGCCTCCTGACAGTGAGATCGGTCGAGTCGTGACATCAAGTTCTTATCAGGCGGCTGTGCCCGCCAACCCAAGTCTGGGCGTGGTAATCAATGCCCGCCTGCAATCGACCCGGCTGCCGCGCAAGCTTGTCCGGCCCTTCGCCGGGACGACGCTGATCGATATCGCGCTCGATAGACTGAATGACCTCGACTTCTTCGATGGGCGGTATTTCGGCATCGCCGAACATGAGCTCAAGGCCAAGCTGGCAGGACGTCCGAACGTGACGTTGCTGGAGCGCGATCCGGAAGCAGTCAAACCAGGCTACAATGACCATCGAAAGGTCTTCGCGCACTTCGAGCGCATTGAAACCGACTACATCGTATGGCTCAATCCCTGTCACCCTCTCATTAGCTATGACACGTTGCGACGCGCCGTTGATCAAGTCAAGGCGACACGGCACAATTCTTATACATCCGTTGTCGAAACCACCGATTGGATCTTTGATTCTCAAGGAAATCCGCTCACCAACACCAAGGCGAGCATGCTTTCGACGGCGCACTCTCCCAAGTTCTACAAGGTTGCGCATGCATTTCACATTATCAATAGAGCCTATTTCTTGACACACTACCAGTACTGGACGCTGACGAGGAACGATCCAGCGCTGATTGAGATACCGGAGGAGGAGAATTTCGACGTCAATACGCCCGTCGAATTCGATATTGCCGAGGCGGCATATCTGCGGGCGCACCGAACCCGCGGTATTGATCGGACGGCAGGCTAATCCTCTATCTGGAGGCCATGCGATGAGCGGTCCTTCGGCGGGCATCTTGCAGATCGTGAATTATCACTACTGCCAGCCTGCGAGTAACGGCGTTTTCTCCGGCGTGAAGGGCGTGCGCCCAACGCAGTTCGCCTGGCAGACGGCGGCCATGAAGCGTGACTTCCACCCCGTGGGACCGTCGGTGCTTGACGAGGGATCCTTCGATGACCGAATGATTCTGGTTACCGTGGACGACGGCACTCGAGACATATACGAGCATGCTCTGCCGATCCTGCGTGCCCACGGTATCCCGGCCATTCTGTTCTGTTGTTCGCAGCCCCTTGAGGAGGGGCGCGTGCTGGACGTCCAGAAGATTCACCTGCTCCAGGCGCGCTGGGGGCTGAATCGCTTCCGCCGCGCCTTCATGGCCGCCGTGAAGGATGAAGAACCGAATCCTTCTTTGGAGGATCCGGCGCGCCTCGGGCTTGATCGTCTGTATCGCTACGATGATCCAGAGACGCGGGACTTCAAGATTCTCCTCAATGTTCAACTACCCTATTCGGTGCTTCGCCCGGTTCTTGATCGGCTGTTCGAGGCGGAGTTTGGAGATCAGAGCGAAGTCGTGCGCCACATCTATATGTCGCGCGACGAGATTCTGCGGGCACGCGACATGGGCTTCACTATCGGCCTGCACACGCACTCGCATGCGATGCTGAGCCGTCTCGACCGCTCCGAGCAAGAGCTAGAGATCGCACGTTGCGCTTCGTTCTTTGAGACCATTCTGGGCAGCCCCGTCCCTATGCTCTCGTATCCATTCGGGATCAGCGGGACATTTGACCAGACGACAAAGGAAGTCTTGCGGTCGAATGGCATGGTCTGGGCCTTTACACTTGGTCGTCGGTCCGTCACGCGGAGCGACATAGCCGACCCTTTCGAGGTTCCGCGATTTGACGTCAACGATGTTTTCGGCGGGCATGCAGGCACCGACGATGTGGCTTGGGCTGTAGCGGAGCCTGGATCAAAGTCGACGTTGTCAAAATCGGTGGACCGGTGATGGCCTTTGAGAAAGATCGCTTCGACATTGTGCTGGTTGTGGACTACTTCCGGTTCGGCGGACCCTTTCTAAGTCTGCTGCAGGCTTTGCAGCCCCGGTACCGGGTCGGACTTTTTCTGATCCCGCTGTCCGAGGCCGATCTTGCAAAGGCGGGGGATCAACAGGGCCAATTCATTCAGTATTGTCGCGATCTCGGCGCCGTTGTGATCGAGGGGGGCAGACATCGCTGCGATCTGATGATCGTACAGCAACGCCCCTATAGCGACGCGGACGCCGCCGCAGTGCTGGAAGCGGTTCGGCCGCAGCGCGTTGTCGGCCTGATGGCATTGGCCATGGCCGGTCTAGAGGTGCACGAGCGCTATCTCCGGCAATTTGGTATCGAAAAGGTGTATGTGCCGTGTGAAAGATTTCGTCGATTCCTCGTCAGTCGACGCGGTGCCGAGACTGTCTACGACGGCATCGTCGTCGACCAGGTAGGGCTGCCCTATGCAAAGGGACGGTTGGCTCCGGCTGTGGAGGCGGATTGGTTCATCGCCACGCCCACGACTTTCAGTTTTCGTCGTGAGAGCCACCGTCAGGCGTTTCTCCAGTGCGTGCTCCGATTGCTGGATCAGATTGACCCGGGCGACACGGTATTGTACAAGCCGCACAACGGCGAATGGCGGGACTATATGGCATCGCCCCGGTTGGCGCGCTTGGCTCGAGCTTTGCGTCGTTTCCCCGGCGCCGAGGTTCTGGCTCGTTCCGCGGCGGCGCTGCCGGGTGTGGCGGGTGAGCGGCTGGGACGCCTCTACACCGCAATGCTCCAGGAGCGTGTGCTTCGACGCTGCACTCCGCTTCGCGCCGTCACCGACCGGGTTTGGTTGCCGTTCGAGGCCTTCCTGCCCGGGATCCGCAAAGGGGTGATCGGTGGACTGAGCAACACCATCTGGGGCACGCTCTATTTCGGCTTGCCGTTCTACAATTGTGTCGACAAAACTACTCGAGACCAAGTTCCCATAACGGATGCGCCGGGAAAGAAGGACCCCACCAATCTCCTCGATCTCAACCTTGATTTCTTTGGGGTTCCTTACTGTGAAGGCCGGTTGGATTTTTCAGGCGCGCAGGGCCGTGGCATCGTGCTTCCGGAGGACCGCGAGGGAGACTTGATCGCATCGGTCGAAGGCGATCTGGCGGACGTGCGGGAGCGAAGGTCGTGTGCCGGGTAGCTCAGAGGGGATTGGGGATCCTCTCGGCTCTGATGATCGCATTGTACGTCTTCGACGTTCCACGGCTGGTCATTGAGATCTGGGCCCTTCCGCTGCCCCGGTTCGGTGGTCGCCCCCCTTACCTGCTGCCGTTCGTCGCCGTGTTGCTGCTTGCCATGCTGTCGGCCGGGCGGTCGCGAGGTGGGGGCGCCATCCATCCGGTCGACATGGTGTTCGTCGGGGCTCTCGTGCTTGGCGGCGCAGTCGCCGCTTATCATGCAATCGATGGTGCGTCGGCAGGGGGCGGCCTGTTGATTGACCTTGCCGTGTTCTATTCAGGCTTCCTCCTGGTGCGCGCCTACCGCGATGCCTTCTGCGAGTCGCTGCCGGTGCTTCATGTGCTTTGGTGGGTGGCGCTGGGCATCGTAGGAGTGCATTTTCTTTTGCTCGTCTTGACCTTGGTCGGTCTGCCTCCACTTGGCGCCCGGCCAGAGGAGATCGTGCAGCGAAACGGGATTTCCTTTCTCGTCCTGTTCGTTTGTTTTTTCGCATGGTTCCTACGCAAGGATTCGTTGCATTGGCAGAGCAACTTTGCGCTGGCGATCTTTGCTCTGGTGCAGATCCTACTCAACGGTTCGCGTGGCGCGCTGGTGATCTTAATTCTATTCTTGGGCGCCCGTTTCGTGTTGCAAACACACCGATCGCTGCACGGCGCCGGTGTGTTCCTTGTCGCCTCGCTCGTCGCCCTCGTGGCAATCGTGATTGCCGCACCGACCATTCAGCACCTCGCCTCCACATTGGTCGGCAGCGGGGACGATCGGCTCAGTGCCCTGTCCCGATTGCAGACGAATTCCGAACTGTTCGGGTACTTCTTGAGGGATCCTTTCCTGGGTATCGGGGAGGCGGCGACGCACGCGGTGACCTTCGCGGGCTACCCGTCGCACACGTTTCCGATCGTCCTCGCGACCGCCTATGGCTTGTTCGGGTGCGTACCCTTCGCTGTCGCGGTATGGATGATGGCCCGTGGAGAAGGTCGGGAGGTGACGCGCTCCCGCAATGCGTTGGCGCTGACGGTCTTGGTTCTTCTGTTCGTCAACGACGTGTGGCCATGGTTGGCCGCGATCCTGGCCGCAGCCGGTCTTGAAGAGCGGCCGACGAGACCGATGAGGGTTCGAACGGCGGCCGCCCCTGTAAATCCGGGAGCACCGTGATGGAGCGCGACATGTCGGGAATTGAAACGGTCGCCGCACTGCGTCGCCACCTTCCCGCCTTCATCGTCACGGCCGTGCTGAGTGGTACAGGTCTGTTCGCATGGGCGCATGCGCACCTCGGGCGTGCGGAGGCCGAGGCATCTGTTCAGTGGGGGCGGGTCGTCGGTGTCTATGGAAACTATGTCCCGGATGTTCTGCGCGACGCAAACCTTGTGGAGCGCTACTTCAACGATCAGGCGTTCGAAGAGGGCGGTTTCGAAGACTGCCGGATGCTCAGTACCAACGTCGGCCTGACAGTGCTTGAGATCGTCTGCGAGGCCGAATCCGACGAGGCCGCCCTGGACATCACCATGCGGTCTGTGGACTTCATCATGGGGAAGTTCAATGTGCCATTTGGATTGGCGGCCGAGGCTGCAGAGAACCAGCGTGACCTGCTGCAGGACCGGCTGGCGATCGCGTCGCAGGCAGTCGAAGAACTTGAGGAGACCGATCCGGACGATCGGGAATTGGTGTTGTATCGGCAGGCGCTGCCGGAGTGGCGGCGGTTGAAGAACCACGCCCGCGCCGACATCCTGTTTTTTGATCTGGAGACGGCGGAGATGCGGCGGGCAGAACTGATAGAGGCGCCCACCGTCGTCGACACGTCGAGCAGGGTAACACTGGTCGCGGGCGTCAGTGCGGTGTTCGGCCTCCTGATGGGGCTCTTTGCCGCCCTGGTCTTCGCCGCTTTCGATGTGCTCCTTCGTAAGCGGCCGGCGTCGTCGGGAGGCGCCGAGTGACCCAGCCGGCGCTAGACGACACTGGGCCGAAGCAAAGCCGGGAAGCGAACGTCGGCGGCTACCGCCGCTTCCTCGAGGTCTGTCGCGCCGGCGAAGCCGACTTCCGTCTGACCCCGAGCGCCGAACCGACCTCCTATGCGCGTTGCTTCGGCGTTTTCGGCCTGCACCTGATCGGGGAGACCGCCACGCTCGACGCGGCGCGCGACCGGCTGGTCGAGGCACTGCGCCACGACCTGTGGCAAGCCCGGACCGCCGCCGGCGATGGCGTCCCCCGCGACAAGGCGTGGCGTCAGTTGCTCTGCTTCACGCTCAGTGCGCTCGCGCTGCTCGGCGGCCTCGATGAGGACCCGCTGCGCGACCTCGTCGAGGAACAACTGCCGTCCGACCTGGAGACGGAACTGCACCGGACGGGGGCACCGGCCGGTCGAGCGCAGTCCGGCAATCAGGCGATGTTCCTCGCGATCTTCCTGCTGCACGCTCGGGATCGGCTGGGCCGCGACACGACGGCGGACCTTGAACTCTGGCTCCGGCTGCATCGCCAGTCCATGAACCGGTTCGGCTTCTGGGGGCCGGAGGCTGGTCCGACGCACCTGCATTTCCAGAACGGCTATCATCAATACGAGGTTTTCGAGTATCTCGACGCCGACAATCCGGCCGAGCAGTCGGCGCTTCGTTCGGTCGCGTCGTTGGCCGACCCATTGGGTCATTTCGCACCCTATCCGGGCGGCGGGGGCTGTTTCGACTATGATGCGGTGTTCGTGCTCACGCCCGGCGGCAAGGCACCAGAAGACGAAGCGCTCCGCGCCCTCCTGCGGCGCACGGCCGACAGCATCGCGGCCGAGCAGCAGCAGGATGGAGGGTTCTGCGAGAGCCTTCGGGTCCGTCCGCGCCGGACCGGCCTGCCTGGTTTCGCCGAGCGCCTGGCCAGCGCCCGCAATCCTGCGCTGCTTAAGGAACGGCTGCGCTACGCCGTCACCCTGCAGCGCTCGAAACACGATCGCATCCACACCCACTGGAGCCGCTACCAGAGGCGCTGGGGTGAATCGAATCTCTGGGATTCGTGGTTCCGCATGCTGACCCTGGCCCGCATCGAGGCGGCATTCGAGCCGAAGCGAGCGGGTCGATGGGGGTTCATCGACTACCCGGGGATCGGCTGGCATCCCACCCTGCGCGACCGGGTCCGCCGGTCGTGACCTCGGTCTTCTACATCTCTCCGTCGGTATTGCCATCGCGCGCGGCCAATGCGGTTCACGTCGTGCACCAGTGCGCCGGCTTCGCCCAGGCCGGCGCCGACGTGACACTGGTCGCGAAGCGCGGAATGCCGGACCCCGCGGCGCTGCCGGGAGCGATCGCCGATACCTACGGCGTCCCCGCGGGCACCTTCCGGATCGAAAGCTTCTTCAGCCGCGGTGGGCGGGGTGACAATCTGAAGATCGCCGCCCTGGCGCTTCGCCGGCTTGCCGCGGGTCGGCCGCGGTCGGGGCTCGTGCTGTCACGCAACCTCTATGCCGCCTGGGTGCTCGCCGTCCTGCGGCGGTGGCCGCTCGTGTTCGAGACGCATCAACTGGAGACGGGCGCCCGCAGGGCGCTCCAAAGGGCGGTGATGACTCGGCCGAACGTCGTCACCGTGGTGATCTCGGAAAAGCTGAAGGAGATCCTGGCCGAGCATCACGGCATCGCGCCCGCCCGGCCGCTGGTGCTGCACGACGCCGCCCCGGCGGGCATCCGGCCGTTGCCTGCGGCGGAGAAGCGGAGCGTGCTGGCGGGGCTGGTGCCGGCGCTGGCGGAGGAAGTGTCCCGTTGGGATGCGGTTTGCGGCTATTTCGGTCATCTCTATCCGGGCCGCGGCGTCGAGGTCATCGAGGCGATGGCCGAGGCACGGCCCCGATCGCTGTTTGTGCTGTTTGGGGGAAACGACTCGGACATCGCTGCGCGGCGGGCGGCGACTCGGCTCGACAACCTCGTCTTCGCTGGATTCGTCCCCCACGCCGCGGCGCAGCGGGCGATGGCCGCCTGCGATGTTCTGCTGATGCCCTACCAGCGGTCGGTGTCGATCGGTGTGGCCGGGCACGACACGGCGCGCTGGATGTCGCCGATGAAGATGTTCGAGTACCTGGCATCGGGCACTCCGGTGATCTCATCCGATCTGCCGGTCTTGCGCGAGGTTCTGGCGGATGGGCGCAACGCGCTGCTCGCCGCGCCCGACGACCCGGGCGCCTGGCTTGCCGCCCTGGACCGGCTGGCCGGCGATCCTGCGCTGGCCGCGGCGATCGGCACGGCGGGCCACCGCAGCTATGCGGCCGATCACACCTGGGTGCGTCGCGCCGAGGCGATCCTGGCGGCCGCGCGCGGGGTTCGCGGCGATGGTGCCCCGTGAGGTCGTTCTTCGTGCTGGTGCCCTCGCTGCACCCGACCGGCCCGGTGAAGGGGGCGGTGGCGCTGGCGAACGCCCTGGCCGACCGGAGGACGGTCACCTTGGCCCCGGTCAAGCCGGGTCCGGGGGTTGAGGCGCCGATCGACCCGGCGGTGACCGTCTTGCCGCTCTACGAGTCCGGAGGCCGCCGGGCGGGGGTGGGCCGGCTGGCCTCCGCACTGGAGGCGGCCGGCGGTCGCCCCAGCGGCGGCGCAGCGATGGTTTCCTATTGCCTGTCGGCAGACTTTACCGCACGCCGGTTGCGCCGACATGCCCGTTGGATCTCGAGCGTGCGCGGCAATCTGCCCAGGAACTACCGTTTCGACTACGGCAAGGCCGGTGGGCCGCTGGCGACGCTGCATCTCCTGTCTCTCCGCGCCGCCGACCGGGTGGTCGCCATGACCGAGCCGATGGCCGGCCAGATTGCCCGCTTCACCGGAAGGCGGCCCGTGGTGATCGGCAATTTCGTTGACGAAGCGCCGCTGGAGCCTTTCCGCCGCAGTCCAGACCCGGCTGCGCCGCTGACGCTGGCCTTCCTCGGCAGCCTGTCGGACCGCAAGCAACCGCTCGCCCTGGTCGAGGCGGCGGCCCGACTCGCCGGGCAGGGAGTCGACCTACGGGTCGACATGATGGGCGAGGGGCCGCTTCGACCCCGGATCGAGGCTGCCGCCCGTGAGGCCGGGCTAACCGACCGCGTGTTCCTGCATGGGCACCTGGCCAATCCATATCCCGTTCTGGCCCGAGCGGAAGCGCTGGTTCTGCCGTCGCTCTCCGAGGGAATCAGCCGGGCAGTTCTGGAGGCTTTGCAGCTCGGCGTCCCGGTGGTACTCCGCGACGTCGATGGCAACCGCGCGGTGGTCTCGGACGGCCGGAACGGTCGGCTCTTCGGCGATCCGGCCGATCTGCCGGCGGCGATCCTCGCCGCGTCGGGTCTCCGCCGTACCGGCGACGGCGGCAGCCTGCTGCCGCCGACCTTCCGGCAGGCGCCATGCGCCCAGGCCTTTCTCGAGCTGGCGGAGGCGGAATGACCGACCCCGATGCCTATTTTGCCTACCTGACCCGCCGATCGCGTCTCGGAATGATCTATCGCCGGTATTGGCTCTATCCCCGGTTGATCGGTCAATTGGAGGGGCGCGTGCTCGACATTGGCTGCGGCATCGGCGATTTCCTGGCGTTTCGGCCCGGCACGATCGGCGTCGACATCAATCCGCGGCTGGTCGATTGGTGCAAACAGCGGGGGCTGGACGCTCATGCGATGCCGGTCGATCGCCTGCCGTTCGAAGACGCGTCGTTCGACGGTGCCGTGCTCGACAATGTTCTGGAGCACATCGCCGATCCGGCGCCGCTGCTGGCCGAGGCAAAGCGCGTGCTGCGGCCGGACGGCACCCTGCTGATCGGCGTGCCCGGCCGGCGCGGCTATGCCGCCGACCCGGATCACAAGGTATTCTACGACGCCGACTTGCTGGTCGAGACCCTTGGTGCGGCCGGTTTTGCGCGGGGGCGATTGTTCGCCATGCCGCTGCCGTGGGGCTGGCTAGACCGGATAATCCCGCAGTATTGCCTTTACGGCACGTTCGCCGCCGCAGGTGCGGATGGGAAGGCTGAACGAGTGGCGAAGGGAGTGTTGTCTTGAGAGTCAAGAACCTCGTCGCCGGCGAACCCGAATGGCAGCGCTGGCAGGACCAGGCGCCGCGGATCTACGACCGCATTTATTACGAGAGCAACCCCGTGGTCGCCGCGATCAACAATGCAGGCCACACCCAGGTCGAGCGCGCCTTCGGTCCGGAGGTGCATTTCGGCAGGGTGCTGGAGGTCGGCGCCGGCTCGGGGCGCCATCTCGACACCGTGCGACATCGCTACGACCGCTACCTGCTGACGGACATCAGCGAGGGCCTCTTGGCGCACGCCGCCAATCGTCACGCCGGCAAGCCCGGGCTCGACTTCGCCATCGCCGATGCCACCCGCCTGCCGTTCCCGGCCGACAGCTTCGACCGCCTTGTCTCGATCTACAACCTTGAACATCTACCGGCGCCGCACGCCGTGCTGGAGGAGTGGGCCCGAGTGGTGCGGCCGGGCGGCGTGCTGAGCATCTCGATTCCCGCGGAAGGCGGCATCGCCTGGAATCTGGGCCGCTGGATGACCACCCGCCGGTCGTTCCGCAAGGAAGGCCTGGATCTCGACTAAATCATCGCGCGCGAGCATATCAACGCGTGCTATCGACTCGTCGGCCTGATCCGCTATCTTTTCCCGCGCCGCGCGGAGCATTGGTTCCCGCTGCGCGTTCCCTTCGCCGACGTCAATCTGATCTACACCGTGAACGTGAAGCTCTAGGCGCCATGAGCCAGACCCCCGACCTGGGTGCCGTCCGCCGCTACTGGGAGAGCCGCCCCCTCGGCACGCTTGAGGTGGAGGCGGAGCCGGGCAGCCCGGCTTTCTTCGAGCGCTTCAACGAGGTGCGCGAGCAGGACGAGGGTCTCTTCGCGCGGCCGATCTACGGCTTCGACCGGCACGCGGGCCAGCGGGTGCTTGACATCGGCTGCGGCAACGGCTGGCCGGTGGAGAACTTCGCGCGCGGCGGCGCCGAGATCACCGGCCTCGACCTGACCGAGGCGGCCGTGCGCCTGACCCGTCGCCGCTTGGCGCTGGCCGGCCTGTCCGCCACGCTGGTCGTGGGCAACGCCGAGCAATTGCCGTTCCCGAACGGCACCTTCGACCACGTCTCCTCCTCGGGCGTCCTGCACCACACGCCCGAAACGGAGCGCGCGATGGCCGAAGCGGTGCGCGTCATCCGGCCCGGCGGAACCGGAATGATCGCGCTCTACTATCGCCACGTCCTGCTGCATCCCTTGGTCTGGCCGCTGACCCGCCTGTTCGTGCGGGCGCTGTTCGCCGCCGTCCCGGGGCGCAACGCCTTCGGCGAGGTGCGCACGCCCGAGGATCTGGTGCGGCTGTACGACGGCAACGACAACCCCATTGGACGCGCCTACTCTCGCCGGGATATGGACAAGATGCTCCCCGGCTGCCGCGTCGACCGCGTCGAGTTGCACTTCTTCCCGACGCGCTTCCTGTTCAGGCGGATGCCGCCGATGTGGATGCGCCGCCTTCTCGACCGCTGGCTCGGTCTCCTGATCTACGTGCATTTCTCAAGACTGGGAGACCAGAATGATTGAACATCGCCTCGCGGTCCGGTATACCGGCGTCGCAATCAATGACTTCATTGTGCAGTACTGATAAAGAAATACAAACCAAGAGGGTCCGGTGATCTTCAGTCGCCTGCAAAACCGTGCTATCGCGCGGCTCGCAATCGTCGGCGGCATCCGGCGCCACGCCAGCACAAGAATGGGCAGGTTTCGATATCGTATGATTTTGGGATGTCATCGGCTCCACGCTACCTCCAAAGAGCGAAGAACTGGAATGCCGCAAAAATCTCTTCCTGATCTTCTGAATTCAATGATGGAAAGGATTTCTCTATTCGTGGCTTTGGTCTTGATTGCCTCTCTGCGATCTTTTCAACCGGATCCGACTATGGGCCTATTTCTGGCCCACTCAATCTCCGCACAAGTGACCGCGAATGTCATTGTGGTTGTAGATTTCTCCATTGAAAACGATTGCCAATCGTCCGTCGTCGCTCAGGATCGGCTGATGGCCGTGGGCAATGTCGATGATCGACAGGCGGCGAATTCCAATGGCTATATCGCCGGAGATCAACCGACCGTGGTCGTCGGGACCGCGGTGGCGGATAGTGTTGAGCATGCGGTCCAGAACCGCAGCGTCGGTGGTTACGCCGAAAGCGCCCGCTATCCCGCACATGGCGGATCAGGTACCCGTCAACGTTGCGAAATGTGCCGCGGCCCGTTCGGCGGCCCGCCCGTCCCAGAGCTCCGGAACAGACGTCATGGCGCGTTCGCCGGCAATCACATTCCGCGCGGTGTCCAGGAGAGTGTCGGGAGTGACCAGCCGATTGGTCCCCTCGGTGATGGTGACCGGTCGTTCCGTATTGGGACGGAGGGTCAGGCACGGGATTCCGAGATAGGTCGTCTCCTCCTGCACGCCGCCGCATTCGGTGATCACCATCGGCGACCGTAACAGCCGCGCCATGAACTCGACATAACCCAGCGGCTCGACTAGCCCGGATATCTCACGAAGGAAGGTGCATCGGGGTCTGAAATCGGCGAGAGT
>Ga0076930_100157_pt1 | contig 93434 bp, 94 predicted proteins | sample HotLakConsoUCCRE_FD_71149 | JGI IMG/M metagenome (GOLD analysis project Ga0076930, IMG submission 71149) | Hypersaline microbial mat communities from Hot Lake, Washington, USA - Hot Lake Consortium UCC-RE (version 3) (version 3) ...
TCGGACTTACCATCACCCAAAGCGCCCCCTCAGACGGCCCCCGCCGGAGCATTACCATTGAACCCGGCCCACTTGCAGCGCAAGGATGTTATCCGGCTGCGAGACCAGAATGCCGAGAAGCCATACTTTGCGAACTACGCGATAAAGGTTATCCGCATCCTTATGGAGCACTGCATCGATCTCGGTTGGCGCTCTGACAATCCAGCCAAAGGCGTCTCCCTGCTGAAGGTTCAGACAGATCCGCGTTTGCCTTGGCCTCCATCTCTCATAACGGCTTTCCGAAAGGCCGCTCCGCTTGGAACGCGCGAGCGTCTTCTAATGGAGCTTTGTCTGGGAACTGGTCAACGGATCGGCGATGTCCTGAAAATGCGTTGGAGCGACATCGAGGACGGCGGGATTTCGGTCAAACAGAGCAAGACAGGCAAACATCTTTGGGTGCCAATCGTCCCAGCCTTACAGGAAGCCTTGGACGCGGCAACGCGACAGGCGATCTACATTCTAACAAACCATCATGCGACAAACTGCTGGTCTTACCGCGGCGCGTCGCAGGCAATCCGGAACATCCGGGAACAAATCGGCGCGCAGGAGTACGACATCCACAGTTGGCGATACAATGCTGCTTGCGAACTGGTCGAGGCAGGCTGCAGCGACGATCTGGTGGCCGCTGTTACGGGCCAAAGTCCACAGATGGTCGTGCACTACACTCAGCAGATGCGCCAGAGGGTTCGAGCGATTGAGGCGCAAAACCGCCGCAAGACTTCGCGATAGACCGCTCCTGTTCGGGCCAGAAACGGAACAGAACAAAAACAGAATGTTTAGACTTTTGTTTAGACGCGTCGTGCGGTGCGCGCCCAAAATCCGCTAAGTGCTTGATTTTAAATGGAGGCGAGTACCGGAATCGAACCGGTGTACACGGATTTGCAATCCGCTGCGTAACCACTCCGCCAACTCGCCGCCGTGGTGTGGCGTGTGAGGTAACCCAAGCGGCGCGCCCGCGCAAGGCGGGAAAGGGGGCAAACGTCGCATCATCGCAACCGCCCGTTGCGTGAACCCGCGCGGTGTGCGAAGACGACGACAGGACAACTAGACGGATTGGTTCAGTTCCCATGGCTGATTTCGCTGCGCGCCGCCGCATCATGGTCGACACTCAGATCCGCCCCTCCGATGTGACCAGTTTCCCCATCCTCGACGCAATGCTCAACGTCCCGCGCGAGGCCTATGTGCCGGACGCCGCGCGCGATCTTGCCTATCTGGGCGGGCCGATCCCGCTGGGTGGCGGGCGCCAGCTGATGGAGCCGCGCAGCATCGCCAAGATGCTCGAGGCGCTGGACGTGACGCCCGACGAGATGGTGCTCGAGATCGGGCCGGGCCTGGGGTATACCACGGCGCTGCTTGCACGGATGGCCGAGGCGGTCGTCGCGGTGGAGGAGGATGACGGCCTTGCGCGGGACGCCGAGGCCACGCTGTCGGAGCAATCCGTCGACAACGCCGCCGTGCTGACCGGCCCGCTCGTCGAGGGAAGCGCGCGCAACGGGCCCTATGACGCCATCGTCATCTTCGGCGGCGTCGAGGAGATGCCGCCCGCCCTGATCGAGCAGCTGAGGGAAGGCGGCCGGATCGTGGCGGTGTTCATGTCCGGGCCGTTGGGCGAGGTGCGGCTGGGGCGCAAGGTTCAGGGCCACGTGTCGTGGCGGATGGAGTTCAATGCGACGGCGCCGGTCTTGCCGGGCTTCGAGCGTGCGCCAAGTTTCGAGTTCTGATGCCGGGCGAGCCGGTCGGCCGGGCCGCGATCCGGAAGGTGCGACGGGTGGCGTCCACAAGCGAGGGTGAGGGTATGATGAGCAGGATCATCCGCACGGGCCGGGCCGCCACGCTCGGGCTTGTGCTGGGCGCGCTGGCCGCCGGGGCGGCCGCGGCGGACAGCCTGCGCACGACGATGGCCGACGCCTACCGCAATTCCCAGCTGCTGGAGCAGAACCGCTTTCTTTTGCGGGTCCGTGACGAGGGCGTGAACCAGGCGGTTGCGCAGCTCTTTCCGACGCTGACCTTCATCGCCAACACCCGGCGCGACCTGATCACCGACACCACGACCTCGACCGCGCGTCTCGTGGCCGAGTTGACGATCTACGAAGGGGGGCGGCGCATCGCCGCGACGCAAGCCGCCGAGGCCACCGTCGAGGCCACGCGCCAGCAGCTGGTCGCCCTGGAGGCGCAGGTGCTCTTCGACGCCGTCACCGCCTATCTCGAGGTCTGGGAGGCGCAGCAGGTCGTGTCGGTCCGGCAGTCCAATGTCCGGGTCCTGACGCAGCAGTTGCGGGCCGCGCGTGACCGGTTCGAGGTCGGCGAGGACACCCGGACCGATGTCGCGCAGGCCGAGGCGCAGCTGGCGCAGGCGCGTTCGGCGCTGGCCGCGGCCGAAGGCTCGCTCGAGATTTCCCGTGAGCTGTTCAACCTTGCCGTCGGGCGCTATCCCAACGGCCTTGCGGGGCCCGAGGGGCTGCCGCATCTGCCGGGCAACGAGGACGAGGCCGTCCGACTTGCGCGGCAGGAACACCCCGCCATCCGGGCGCTGCAATCCGAGGTGCGGGCCGCCGAGTTCGCCGTCGAGGAAGCGCGCGGCGCCTCGCGCCCGACCCTGTCGGTCGAACTGAGCGCGACCGAGACCTTTGAGGATCCCATTCCCTCGCGCGAAGGGCGTGGCGGCAGCCTGTCGCTGACGCTCAGCCAGCCGATCTACCGCGGTGGCCAGCTCGGCTCGCTCGAGCGGCAGGCCCTGGCGCAGGCCGCGGCGACGCGCGCCAATCTGAACCGGCAGGTGCAGCTGAACCTTCAGGCGGTCGGCAACGCCTATGCCCGCCTGCGGATTGCCAATGCGCAGATCCAGGCCTCGGATCAACGCATCCGCGCCGCCCAGCTGGCCCTTGACGGGGTGCGCGAGGAGGCCGCGCTGGGCGCGCGGACAACGCTCGATGTGCTGGACGCCGAGCAAGCCTTTCTCGAAGCGCGGATCAGCCGGATCGAGGCCGCGTCCGATCTCTATGCCGCGTCCTATGCCGTGCTGTCGGCCAGCGGTCTTCTGTCGGTCGCACATCTGGACCTGCCCGTGCCGCGGTACGACGTCGACGCCTATGGCGATGCGTTCCAGCCCGGCATGCCGCGGGTCGCGTCGCCGCAGGGGGAGCGGCTGGACAACCTGCTGCGGGCCATAGGGCGAGAGTGACCGCAGCGCCGCAAGGCGCCGGGAATTCCGCACAATTCGCGCTATGCGTTGTTTAACGGCGCGCTTGCCGCTATCTTTTCCCGAAAGGCCCCCGTTCGAGGGGCCGATGGTCCGTGCCGGGGTGGCGCCACCGAGGCGCATACCGGTCGCAGGGTGTCGAGGAGTGAGCGGTCATGTCAGACCCAGCCAAATCCGCCGATGAGATCGAGGATGTTCTCGCCTCGATCCGGCGCCTGGTGTCGGAGTCCGGGGCGCCCGCGCCGCGCCCCGCCATGCCCGACAAGCTGGTCCTGACGCCGGCGCAGCGGGTGAGCGAGCCTGACGATCCATGGGCCCCGGTGACGCCCGCCCCTGCCGCGGCCGCCGATGCGGAGCCCGGCGAGGAGGAGGATGGCGATCCGGCATGGGGCCTCGAGGACCGCTTGTCGGACTGGGGCGAGATCGAGGATAGCGGCGACGAGGCGGTGGCGGATGCCATGGCCGAGGACGCGGCCGACCCCGCGCCGCCGGGCGCGCGGCGCGTGGAGCGCGAGGGCGGTGTCGGTCTCGATGCAGAGATCGTCGAAGCCTTCGAGCCCGAGACCGGGGATGCGGACTGGCCCGGCCGGGGCGCCGAGAGCGCGCTGCGCAGCCTGGCCGCTGTGCGGTTCGGGCAGGATGCGCCCACGGGCGTCGGGCCCGCGGAGGTCGAAAGCCACGCATCCCTCACCGATGCGGCGACGCCCGAAGAGGCGCCGATGGTGGAAGCGGCGGATACCGCGGGCGATCCCCTCGACGCCGCGCCGACCCAAGTCGACGCCGCGCCGACCCAAGAGCCTGTCCCTGAACCGGAGACCGCAATGACCGAAGGACCGGCCGACCGGGCCGCGGAGCGCAGCAGCCCCGACCCGACCATCACGCAGGTATTTTCGCGGCGGGCCGATCCGGTGAGTTCGCCCGGCATGCAGGACCCCGAGGCCGCGGACGAGGACGATATCGAGGACCTCGGCGAAGCGCCATCGCCCTTCACCTTCCCCGACGCGGAGGAGGGTCTCCTCGACGAGGAGACCTTGCGCGAAATCGTCGCGGAGGTGGTGCGCGCCGAATTGCAGGGCGTGCTGGGGCAGCGCATCACGCGCAACGTGCGCAAGATGGTGCGACGCGAGATCCGCATCGCGCTGGCCGCCGAGGACCTCGAGTAACCGGGCAGGCGGCCCCATTTTCCTTGACCGCCGCGGCGGGAGACCGAGCTTTAGGCCATGTTCCCGATCCGCGACCATAACCCGTCCACCCGTACGCCCTTTGTCACTTGGGCGCTGATTGCGGTGAACGTTCTGATATTCATCAGCTATTACCCCAGCCACGCCGCGTCGGAGGCGCGTTTGCTGGCGTTCTACGCGGATTGGGCGCTGGTGCCGTCGGAGGTGTTGAGGGGCCTCGATGTCCATACCGTCCTGACCTCGATGTTCCTGCATGGGGGTTGGATGCACCTGATCGGCAACATGCTGTTCCTGTGGATCTTCGGGGACAACATGGAGGATTTGCTGGGTCACCTCGGATTTCTGGCCTTCTATGTCGTCTCGGGCCTTGCGGCCGCGGCGGGCCAGATCCTGGCCGGTCCGGGGTCGAGCATTCCGATGGTCGGCGCGTCGGGGGCGATCGCCGGCGTGATGGGGGGCTACCTGCTGTTCTTTCCGAAGGCCCGGATCGACGTTCTGGTGATCATCTTCTTCCTGATCAAGATATTCACCGTGCCGGCCTGGCTGATGCTGGGGCTGTGGTTCGGGCTGCAACTGGTCAACGGCCTGGCGATGGACATCACCAATGGCGGGGTCGCCTATTGGGCCCACGCAGGCGGGTTCGCAGCCGGTGCCTTGCTCGTGCTGCCGCTGTGGTTGCGGCGCGGGGGCGTTGACTATTGGCAGAAATGGCATGGCAGGCCGCCCCATGACGAGGTGTCCTACGTGGTCGAGCGCCCCGCGAGCAGCCGTGTGCCGCGGGTCCGCCGCGTGACCAATGCCGAGATGGGCGGCACGCGCCCCCGCAGCGACCTGTCGCGCATTCCCCGCAGCGGAGCTCGGCGGGGGGGCGGATCGCCCTGGTCGGGGCAACGCGACTGACCGCCGGGGCGCGGGTTTCGTCGGAAGAAATGCGGCGATCCGATGGCAAAAACTTGATGAACGCATGACCGACCCCATATATGGCGCTGGCATTGTTGGTGGCCCACCGGAAACTGTGTGTTTCCCGATCCAGGTATGCATGTGGCGAATACCACATATGTGGAATTCGCATCACAGAATCGCCTCGAATTCGGGCACAAGGGTCGTCACGCCGGACATGCAAGAGCAAAAACAAAGGACGACGAAATGCGAGATTTCGTTGATGGCACGGCCTTCAACTTCGAACAGGGTCAACGCGCGCGCAAGCTGTTTGCCGCCGTGGTCCTCGCCGCACTTGATGACGCCATTGCCGACGACAAGAAATATGGCAACGGGCCCGATCAGATCGCCCGCTGGGCGCGGTCGCGCGATGGGCGCGAGGTGCTGTCCTGTGCCGGGATCGACCCGAACGAGCGCGTCGTCCAGGGCCTGATGGCCTTCGTTGCACAGGGCGTGCGCACGTCCGTGGCGTTGAGCCGCGAAGAGAGTGAGCGCCGCCACCAGGCCGAGGCCGAAGCGGCCTGACGACAGCCGCCACATCTGCCGATCCAGAGAAACGCGCCCCACCGAGGGCGCGTTTTTCATTTTCCGGTCAGATGGCTGGTGCGGGCGGGGGGACTCGAACCCCCACGGCACGAAGGCCCACGGATTTTAAGTCCGATATGTCTACCAATTCCATCACGCCCGCATCGGAGGGCATGGCTAGCCCGTCGCGGAGACCTTGGCAATCGCGCCAATCGCGCCCGCGGACCGGAAAGGGCGGCGCGGTCAAGGCGGCGGCAGGCGGGCGTTTTCACCCGTCTCGACGCGATGGGCCGACGGACAGGCGAGCGCAGGCCCGTATTGCGTCAGATCAAGGCACCACCCCGGTCCGCGGGGCATGATGGACCCCGACGCGCGGACCCGCTGGATCGCGAGGAGAGGGTCATGCAACTGCGAAACAGAGACACGGTCACCGTGTCGCCACCGACGTTCGATCGGACGGCATTCGCCCGGACCGATGCCGCGCTGACCGCCCCCCATGCCCCGTTCGACCGGGACTGGCTGATGGCGCGGTTCGCGGAGGGCCTCGAGATCCGGATGCTGAAACCGCCCTGCGAAGGGTTGGTGATGTTCCAGCCGGGCCGCCTTGCATGGCGGCCCATCGAGGGCGCGGAGAACGCCGTGGTGATCCACGATCTGCGGGTCGGCGCCGGCCCCTTGGCACGGGAAAGCGTGGCGCGGCTCTGGGCCGTGGTGGGCAATTTCGCGACATACTACGGCTATGCCGCGGTGCTGGCGCTGCTTGGCGAGGGCCCGGGCCTGATCTCGACGGGGGTTGCACCGGGGCGCGGCTGGGTGACCCTCGAAACCGGGCCGGGCGGCGTGCGCCTGGTGGGCAAGGTGTTGCAGGGTCCGGTCGCGCTTGCCTCCTTTCCGTCCGACTGGGGGCGCAGGGCGCAGGCGCTGGGCCACGGCCTTGTCATTCAGACCACCGGCGAAAGCCTGCCGCTCGAGGCGCGGGCCCGCGACCTTGTCGCGGCCCTGACGGCGCGCGGCATCCCCGTCCGTCACGACCGCCTGACGGGGGCCGAGGATGTGCGCGCCCGTGCGCTGTCGCCGGGGGCTGCCTATACGGTCGCCTGCGACGGACACCTCATCGGCGGTGCGGAGCTTGGCCCCGAGGACCTGTTGCGCGCAGCCCTGTGTCAGAGCCCTTCATAGGCACAGATCGCGTGCACCGGCACGCCCATCGCCTCGAGCTTGGCGCGCCCGCCCAGATCGGGCAGGTCGATGACGAAGGCACAGCCCACGACCTCGCCGCCCAGCCGCTCGATCAGCCTGATCCCCGCCTCGGCGGTGCCGCCCGTGGCCAGCAGATCGTCCACGATCAGCACCTTCTGCCCCGCCTCGATCGCGTCGTCGTGGATTTCCACCACGGCGCTGCCGTATTCCAACTGATACTCCTGTTCGATCGTCCGGGCGGGCAGCTTGCCCTTCTTGCGCACGGGAACGAAGCCCTTGGACAGTTGATGCGCCACCGCTCCGCCCAGGATGAAGCCGCGCGCCTCCAGCCCGGCGACCATGTCGATCCGCTCGCCCACGTAGGGCGCCAGCAGCTGGTCGACGGCAAGACGGAACCCGCGCGCATCCTGGAACAGCGTCGTCACGTCGCGGAACAGGATCCCCTCGTGGGGGAAGTCCGGGATGGTGCGGATGTAATCCCGGACGGTCTTGTGATTGGGCATCGGTCTGGCGGTCTTTCCTCGGGTGGGGCCTTTGGCCGGGTCAGGGCGGTCAGGGGCGTGGATAATGGCGGCGCAGTGCTGCGGCGTCCTGTCCGCGCAGCCAGACGGCGGAGTTGCTCGACTCCGCGAAGATCGATCCGGTGTAGGCGGGTGATTCGATGTCTGTCGGCAGACCCATTGCCTGCACCAATTCCTCCAGCACGACCGAGGTGATCTCGCGGCGGCGGATGTCCTGGCTGATGGCGATGGCCGCTGCGACGATGTCCCCCCCGCGCGACCGCAGCGCGACCCGTGCGATGGCGATCTGCGCCCCGTCCAGCTCGGCCAGCGAGGTGCCCTCGATGGTGCCGCCTTGCGGTGTGTCGACAAGGTAGATCGGGATGTCGACATCGCCTTCGTAGACCCGGGTGAGGGACAGCGCGGCGCCCGAGGCGTTGATCTCGGCGATGGCGTGGTCGATGGCCCGGTCCACAATGTCGAGTTTGTAGGACGGGAAGCTGTCGGCGATGCGTGCGATGCCCACACGCAGGGTCTGGCGGCGCGCCTCGGGCCACCGGATCATCGGCTTGGCGCAGGCCCCGCCCGGAGGCGCGGCGCATGCGACGAGGCGATAGAAATCCGCGTCCGAGATCAGGTCGGGCACTTCGATGAATTCCTGCGCCCCCAGTCGGGGCGCGGCGAGAAGGAAGAGACAGAGAAAGGCGAGGACCCGCATGCGGACAGGTGAGGACAAGCCGAGCCGCGGCGCAAGCCGTCCGCGCGTCTTGGCCTGCCGCCTGTTGCGCGAAAATCGCGGCGGGCGGCGGCTGGCCGGTCGACGGCCGGGGCCCTCATCCCCAGAGCGGCGGCTTGCTCACCATCAGCCAGAACACCGTGACCAGCGCGGCGAAGGCGGGCCAGCCAAGGGCGAACCAGACGCGGTAGGCGCGCAGCGCCTCGGGCGGAAGGGGCGTGCCCTCGGCCATGGCGCGGGCGGCCAGATCGCGTATGCGGATCTGCAGATGCACCACCGGCGCCCAGCACAGGAGCGCCAGCACGTAGAGGCCATAGGTCAGCACCAGCCAGGGCTCGCCCCAGCCGTAGCCCGCCAGCGCCACCAGCCACAGGCCCGTCGCAGGCTGCACGATGCCCGCGGGCGTGGTGAACAGCCAGTCGGCCATGACCACCCCCGAGGCGACGCCATGCACCTGCGCCGGATCGCCCCTGCGCATGACCCAGACCATCTGGAACGCGGTTCCGATCCCCGTCCCGAACAGGACGGTGGAGGACAGGATGTGCAGCCATTTGACCAGAAGGTAGGGATCGCCGGTCACCTTTCGTCCTCCAGCAGCATCCAGACGAGGATCAGGGCGAGGATCGGCAGGTTCTTCAACAGCCCGCCCAGCGGCAGCAGCCACATCGCGGGGGCGAGCACCGTGAAGGCCAGCGTGTAGGCCCCGACCAGCCCCAGTTGCAAAACGCCGGTCAGCTGCGGCCGCCAGTTGCGCAGAAGCGCCGCGCCCAGCGCGAGGTCGGCCAGACCGCCCGACCGCGCCAGGGCGATGGCCGCCGCGTCGGGCAGGCTGCCCGCGGTGATCGGCAGGAAGGTTTCGGGCGGCAGGAGCAGGCCCAGAAGGCCCGAGGCGAGCCACAGCATCGCCAGCACCAGCCGCAGCAGGGGCCGCACGAGGTAGAGCCGCGCGTGCCACAGGTCTTGCGTGCCTGCGGGCCGCCGCGTCACGAAGGCCGAGACCGGGCGCGGCCGCGGCGCGATCCGTGCCAGCAGCGCGGTCTCGTCGGCCTCGACCCCCTCGGCCAGTTGCGCCACCGTGGTGCGCGACACCGGCCCCATCCGCAGCGCATCGCCGACCGACCCCAGCGCCATGGCCCCGCGCGGCGGCAGATGCAGAACCCGCGCGGGCGGCAGTCCGAGCCAACCGCGCATGAGCGCGAGCAGCCCTTCCTGGGTGATCCGCTCCGGTCCGCCGATCTCGTGGGCGCCGGGACCGGGGGATGTCTCGAGACAGGCGGCGATGACCGCTGCGAGGTCCTCGGCATGGATCGGGTTGAACCGCTGGGTGCCCCGGCCCACGACCGGCATGACCCATGGCAGGGCCGCCAGCGCGCGTGCCAGCGACGTGCCGCCGTAGGAGGTATCGGCCATCACGAGGCCGGGGCGCAGGATGGTGACGCCCGCCGCCTCGGCCACCGCCTCGCCGCGGCGGCGCCAGCGGGCAAAGGGTGTGTCGGCCGCGATGCCCACCGCCGAGACCAGCAGCGCGGGCGCGCCGGCCTCTCGCGCGGCGTAGACCGCGCGCGGGGCGGCCTCGTGCACCGCGGCGAAGGCGTTGTCGCTCCCGGTCAGCAGACCCGCGGCATTCACCACCGCGCGCCCGCCCGCGAGGTGCGGCGCCCAGAACTCGGGCCGGTGGGTGGCGGGGTCTGCGAGGTCGGCGCGCAGCGTGGCGAACCCCATCCGGGCGAGCCGCGTGACCCGACGGGCCGAGGCCGTCACGTCCCAGCCCAGGTCACGCAGGTGAAAGGCGATATGCCGGCCGATGAACCCGTCGGCCCCGAGGATCAGGACCGACCGGGTCAGAGCACGCGCCCCGCCACTGCCGCCAGCTTCTCGACCATCGCCGCGTCGCGCGCCTCGGGCGCGGTCAGGATGGCGAAGTCGAGCGCCCGGTCGCAGCCATGCGGGCAAGCTGCGCGATCGCGCCCCAACAGGCCCGGAAGGTGCGCGACCAGCGCGCGCGCCTTGTCGGCGTTGCCGGTCAGCGTTGCGATGATTTCGGAGATGTCGACGCTGCCATGCTCGGGGTGCCAGCTGTCGTAATCGGTGATCATGGCGACGGAGGCGTAGCACAGCTCGGCCTCGCGGGCGAGTTTCGCCTCGGGCATGTTGGTCATGCCGATCACGTCGCAGCCCCAGACCTCGCGGTAGAGCCTCGACTCGGCCAGGCTCGAGAACTGCGGCCCCTCCATCGCCAGATAGGTGCCGCCCTCGTGGACGGTGACGCCCGCCTCGCGGGCCGCGGTGGCGCAGGCCGTCCCCAGCCGGGGACAGGTGGGATGGGCGACCGAGACATGGGCCACGAGGCCGGGGCCGAAGAACGACTTCTCCCGCGCGAAGGTGCGGTCGATGAACTGGTCCACGATCACGAAGTCACCCGGCGCCATCTCCTCCCGGAACGAGCCGCAGGCGGAGACCGAGATCACGTCGGTCACGCCCAGCCGCTTGAGTGCGTCGATATTGGCGCGGTAGGGAACCGAGGAGGGGCTGTGGACATGGCCGCGCCCGTGCCGCGGCAGAAAGGCCATCGCGACCCCGCCGAGGCGCCCGGTCAGGATCGCGTCGGAGGGTTTGCCGAAGGGGCTGTCGATCCCGACCCACTCCGCGTCCTCCAGCCCGTCGATCTGGTAGACGCCCGAGCCGCCGATCACGCCGATCTTCGTCTCCATCACTGCCCCCTGCCGCTGTCCGCACCGGAACAAAGAAAAACCATGCAGGGGGCGCCGCTGCAAGCCTCGGCTTGGTTTTGATTGTCAACTACATTATATGACAACTTGTACCGGCATGGCGTGACGCACCGGCTGCGGGCGCCGCATCCATGGGAGGATCGACATGCGAGCGGTCATCGTCGTCTATTCGAGATCCGGGCGCAGCCTGCGGGCCGCCGAGGCGCTGGCCGGGCGGACGGGCGCCCCGATCTGTCGCATCTCCTGTGCGCGGTATGACGGTATGCGGGGCTGGCTGCGTGGCTGGCGCGACGCGTGGCGGGGGCACCTGCCCGAGATCACGATCGCCCCGGAGATCGGGGCGGCCGATCTTCTGATCCTCGGCGGGCCGGTCTGGGCCGGTCGCTTTGCCCCGCCACTGCGTCGGCTGATGTCCGAGGCGCACCGCCTGCCGCCCGTGGCGGGTGTGTTCGTGACCCGGCTGAGGCGGGGCTCGAGCCTGCCACTGGAGGCCGATCTCGAGACGCTGGCCTTGGCGGCCTGCGATCCTGCGGGTGATCCGCCGCTTTTGACCCTTTCCTCGCGCCGCCCCCTCGGCCCGCAAGACCAGGCCGCGCTTGCCCGCTTCGTCGACCGCCTCGCGCCGCTGTTGCGACGTCACAGGGTGCCCGCGGTCCTGCCGGGACGCGCCGCCTGATCCAAGCACCGCGGGCGGGGCTTGCGGCGTGGCTCGGCCTGCGGCCTGCGCCACGACCGCGGTGGCACCGCTGACGCGGTGCGGGCGCGCCCTTTCGGGACAGGCCGGGCGGGATGGCGATGTCGGTGTGGGGGCTCTGCCCCCGTCGCGTTCCGCGACTCCCCCGGAGTTGTATCTGCCAAGATGAAGGGGCGTGTCTTGGATCGCCGGGCGGGGCGTCGGTGTCCTTCATCTTGGCCGAAAAACTCCCGCCGGAGGCATTCGCGGCCGATCCTCCCGCGCTACCGGTGGCCGGCGGGGCGCATCCGCAGGCGAAGCCTGCCGGGTCCGGCGTGTGAGCGAGCGGGCGGTGCGACAGCACCGCGCGCGGGCTCACTGGCGGAAAGCCCCCTTACTCGCCCGGGCGCTTGAGGCTGAATTTCTCGCGGATCACCGAGTAGTCGCGGTAGCCCATCCGCGTCAGCGGATTGAAGCTGAGCACATCGAACTCCCCGTCGATCACGCAATCGTCGCGCAGGTGCACGCCGGTCACCTCGCCGAAGACGGCGAAATTCGCCTCGCCCTCCAGCTTGACGACCTGCGTCAGCCTGCATTCGAGGCTGGCGGGCGCACCGGCCACGCGGGAACAGGCGATGGTCTCGCACCCGGCGCGTTCGATCCCTGCCAGCGCGAATTCGTCCGTCTCTTTCGGCCAGGCGCCCGACGTCCGGTTCATCGCGTCCTTCATCGCGAATTCCACCACGTTGACGCAGAAGACGCCCGTCTCGCGGATATTGGCGACGCTGTCCTTGGTGTCGCCGCGGTCCTCCTTGGCGGAGGTCGAGGCGAACATCACCTGCGGCGGCACGTAGGCAACGGCGTTGAAGAAGGAATAGGGGGCGAGGTTTTCGGACCCGTCCGCGCCGCGGGTGGAGATCCAGCCGATGGGCCGCGGCGTCACGATGGCGTTGAAGGGATTGTGCGGCAGGCCGTGACCATCCTCGGGGCGGTAGAACATCGCGTGTCTCCTTGCGTTTGTCCGAGACCTAGCGGCGTGATAGGCGCGTGACCAGAGGCAAGGGGCCAGAGACAAGGGGCTCGAGAGCGCGCGCATGTATCGGCTGATCCGGGAAACATCCGAGGACCGCTGGGAGGTCGAGGCGCTCTATGACCTGTGTTTCGCGCCCGGGCGCGAGGCGCTGTCGTCCTATCGTCTGCGCGAGGGGGTGCCGCCGGTGGCGAACCTGTGCCTCGTGGCGCGCGATCCCGATGACATCCTTGCCGGTGCGATCCGCTTCTGGCCGGTCCGCGTGGGCCGCGCCGAGGCGCTGCTGCTCGGTCCCGTCGCCGTGCATCCGACCCGGCAGGGCGAGGGGCTGGGGGGTATGCTGATGCGCGAGGGGCTGGCGCGCGCCGCGGCCGACCGCTGGCCGCGGGTCCTGCTGGTGGGGGATGCGCCCTATTACGGGCGCTTCGGTTTCACCCGGCTCGAGGGGGTGGAGATGCCGCCGCCCACCAACCCCGCGCGCGTTCTGGGTGTGGGCGAGTGGGACGGGGTGACGGGCCGCGTCACGCCCTGGGCACATTAGAGTTCGCATGTTCGAGCTGCGCAAAACCGGTCCCCACTTTTGCGCAACATGCTTCAGCCGCGCAGCCGGGCGGCGATCATCTCGGCGGCCTTCTCGGCGATCATCGTCACCGGGGCGTGGGTGTTGCCGCTGGTGATCGTCGGCATCACCGAGGCGTCGGCCACCGACAGCCCGCCGATGCCGTTGACCGTCAGATCGGGGCTGACCACGGCCTCTGCATCGACGCCCATCCGCGCGGTCGAGACCGGGTGGAAGATCGTGGTCGCGATGTCGCCCGCGGCCTTCAGAAGTGCCGCTTCGCCCTCCACCTCCGGGCCGGGCTTGATCTCGCGCGGGGCGAACTCGGCCATCCGGCGCGTCGCCATCAGCCGCCGCGCGTGGCGGATCGAGTCCACCGCGACGCGCTGGTCGGCGGGGGCCGAGAGGTAGCCCGGCCGGATCGCGGGCGCCTTGCCCGGATCGGGCGAGGCGATATGGACCGAGCCGCGGCTTTCGGGGCGCAGGTTGCAAACCGAAACGGTCAGCGCCGGAAAGCGGTGCAGGGGCTGGCCGAAGACGTCGAGCGACAGGGGCTGGACGTGGTATTCGATGTTGGGCGTCTCGTGCTCGGGGCTCGACCGGGTGAAGATGCCGAATTGCGAAGGCGCCATGGCAAGCGGCCCTGAACGCTTGAGCGCGTAGTCGAGGCCGATCCTGAGCTTGCCCAAGGGGCTGGCGTACCAGTCGTTCAGCGTGCGTGCGCCGGTGATGCGGAAGATCGTGCGGATCTGCAGGTGATCGGCGAGGTTTTCGCCCACGCCGGGCGTGTCCTGCACCACGTCGATGCCGTGGGTCTGCAACAGCGCGCCGCGACCGATGCCCGACCGCTCGAGAACCCCGGGCGTGCCGATCGCGCCTGCCGACAGCACCACCTCGCCCGCCGCCCGCGCATGGAAGGCCGTGCCGTCCTGGCGGAAGATCACGCCGGTCGCGCGGCGCCCCTCCATCGACAGGCGCAGGACCTCGGCGCCGGTGACGACGCGCAGGTTGGGGCGGCGGCGCACCGGGTCGAGAAAGGCGCGGCGCGCGTTCCAGCGCAGACCGCCCTTCTGGTTGACCTCGAAATAGCCCGCGCCCTCGTTGTCGCCGCGGTTGAAATCGTCGGTCCTGGGGATGCCCAGCTCTTCCGCCGCCTCCGCCACGGCGTCGAGGATCGGCCAGCTGAGGCGCTGTCGTTCGACGCGCAGCTCGCCCTCGCCGCCGTGGGCGTCATCTTCGCCGCCGTGATGCGCTTCGGACCGGCGGAAATAGGGCAGCACATCGTCCCAGCCCCAGCCGCTGTTGCCCATCTGCCGCCACAGGTCATAGTCGCGGGCCTGTCCGCGGATGTAGATCATGCCGTTGATCGAGGAGCAGCCGCCCAGCACCTTGCCGCGGGGGTAGTTCAGGCTGCGCCCGTTCAGGCCCGGCTCGGCCTCCGTCCTGAGGCACCAGTCGAGCGAGGGGTCGCCCATCGCGTAGAGGTAGCCCACCGGCACATGCACCCAGAGACGGTTGTCGCTGCCCCCGGCCTCCAGCAGCAGCACCTTGCGGGTAGCGTCGGCCGAGAGGCGATTGGCCAGCACGCAACCTGCCGAGCCTGCGCCGACGATCACCACGTCCCAGTCGCCGAAATCCTGCGTCAGCATGGCCCACCTCTCCCTCCCGTTTCGGCCGGTCTAGCGCTAGCGGTCGGGCGGCGTCCAGTCCGCGGGCGGCACGTCACGGCGGCCTAGGCGCAGGGCAAGGCCAAGCGCCACGCCGACCCCGATCGCCACGGTCAGGTCGGCCAATACGGTCAGCATCATGGTCAGAAGCAGGAGCGCGCGGTCCGACATCCTGCCGGTGGTCAGGTAGCCGCGCCAATGGTGCGGTTCGGACATGTTCCAGGCGGTGATCAGCAAAAGGCCCGCCAATGCGGGCATTGCCAGATACCCCGCAAGCGGTGCGGCCAGCATCATCACCGCAAGGATCACGAGCGCGTGGAAGATGCCCGCCAGCGGCGTGCGTCCGTCTGCGCGCACGTTCGTCGCCGTCCGGGCGATGGCGCCGGTGGCCGGCAGCCCGCCCATCAGCGCCGAGCCGATATTGGCCACACCCTGCGCCAGGATCTCGGCGCTGGGCCTGTGGCGGCCCGCGACCATCCGGTCGGCGACCATGGCGGAGAGGAGCGATTCCACCCCCGCGAGAAACGCGATGATCAGCGCCGAGGGCAGTAGCGCGACCAGCCGTGCCGCGCTCATCTCGGGGATCGTGGGCCAGGGAAGGGTCGCGGGGAGCGCGCCGAACCGCGCCCCCAGCGTGTCGACGGAGAGATCGAAGACCGCCACCGCGGCCGAGGCCCCGGCCACGGCGACGATAAGCCCCGGAAACCGCGGAAAGGCGCTGCGCAGCAAGACAATGCCGAGAATGGTGCCGACGGCCACGGCGAGGCTGGGCCAGTGCAGCGTGCCGCGTGCCTGCCAGATCGCGGGCACACGCTCCAGCGTTTCGGCAGGGGTTTCGGGCGGCAGGATGATACCGGCGGCATCGGGCAGCTGGCTGAGCGCGATGATCGCGGCGATCCCGATGGTGAAGCCGTTGATCACAGGCTCCGGCACCAGGCGGATCAGCCTGCCCGCGCGCAGCAGCCCCGCGATGACGAGGATCACACCGGCCATGAGCGTGGCGAGGATCAGCCCGTCGAGCCCGTGCTCGAGGATCACCGCGTGGACGACCACGATGAAGGCGCCGGTGGGGCCGCCGATCTGCACCCGGCTGCCGCCGAGCGCCGAGATCAGGAAGCCCGCGACGATGGCGGTCACCAGCCCCGTTGCGGGCGGCGCGCCCGAGGCGATGGCGATGGCGAGGCTGAGGGGCAGGGCGACCATGGCGACGGTGATGCCCGCAAGCAGGTCGGCCAGCACGGATTTCGGCGTGCTTTGGGGCAGGGTGGTCAGGATCTTGGGCGTCAGCATCGGTGTCCGCCGGACGGGCGCAGCGCCGGGGACCGTCCCGACGTTTCATCCGCCCTGCCGATTGATGGGACCATGACGGCGGGACCGCAAGGGGCTGTCAGCCCTGACGGCGCAACCATTCCATCACCGCGGGGCGCACCGATTGCGCGCCGCTTGCCCGTGTCTCGTTGATCACCGCGCGCGCCTCGCGCAGGTCGACCCGCCGCAACAGCGACTTGACCGGCCCGATCGAGGCCGGACGCATCGACAGCGCGCGCAGGCCCATTGCCGCGAAACAGACCGCCTCGACCGGCCGCCCGGCATCCTCGCCACAGAAGCTCAGCGGGGTGTCGGTGTCGCCGCAGCGGTGCACGATCTGTTCGAGGAAGGTCAGGAAACTGACGTTGAGCGTGTCATAGCGGCGGCGCACCCGCTCGTTCTCGCGGTCGGCGGCGAAGAAGAACTGTTTCAGGTCATTGCCGCCGATCGAGATGAAATCGCAGCTTTCGAAGAACTGCCGCGGCGCGAAGGCGAGGCTGGGGGTTTCCAGCATCGCGCCGATCTCGAGCCTTTCGGGCAGAACGCGGCCCAGCGCCGCCTCGCGGTCGAGCTCGCGCATGAGGTGGTCGCGCGCCTGCGTGAATTCCTCGAATTGCGCGACGAAGGGGAACATCACCGTCAGCGGTCGCCCGTTGGCCGCCCGGATCAGCGCCTGCAGTTGCATCCGCATGACGCCCGGCTTGTCGAGGCCCACCCGGATCGCGCGCCATCCCAGTGCCGGGTTCGGCTCGTCTTGCGGCTTCATGTAGGGCAGGACCTTGTCCGACCCGATGTCGAGCGTGCGGAAAACCACGCGCTTGTCGTCGGCGGCATCCATGACGCGGGCGTAAAGAGCGGCCAACTCGCCCCGGCGCGGCACCTTGTTGCGGGTCAGGAACTGCAACTCGGTCCGGAACAGGCCCACGCCCTCGGCCCCCGAGGACGGCAGCGAGGGCAGGTCGGCCATCAGCCCTGCATTCATCTGCAGCGAGATCACCGTGCCGCAGAGCGCCTCGGCCGGCTTGTCGCGGATCGAGGCATAGCGCTCCTGCGCTTCGGCCTGCATCGCCAGCTTGTCGCGAAAGGCGGAGGCGACGTTTTCCTCGGGCCGCAGGTGCACGATGCCCTGGTCCCCGTCCACGAGGATCGCGTCGCCGTTCAGCGCCTCGGTCAGGATCGGGCGCGCATGGATCACCAGCGGGATCGCCAGGGCGCGGGCCACGATCGCGGCATGGCTGCCGACCGAGCCGTCCTCGAGCACGACGCCCCGCAAACGCCGACCGTAATCAAGCAGTTCCGCGGGCCCGATGTTGCGCGCGACCAGCACCGGGTCGGCGGGCAGGTCGGCGCCGGTATCGCGGCCCTGTCCGGTCAGCCGCCGCAGCAGGCGGTTCGACAGGTCGTCGAGGTCGTGCAGCCGCTCGCGCAGGTAGGCGTCGGGCACCGTCTCCATCCGGGCGCGGGCGGTGGATTGCTCTTTCTCCACGGCGGCCTCGGCCGACAGGCCGCGGGCGATGTCCTCTTCCATCCGGCGCATCCAGCCGCGCGAATGGGCGAACATGCGGTAGGCCTCCAGCACCTCGCGCTGCTCGCCTTCGGCGATGGGCGCGCGCGTCAGCATGTCGTCGATATCGACGCGCAGCCGGTCCACCGCCGCATGCAGGCGCGTCAGCTCGGCCTCGGGGTCCTCGGCGACCGGGTTGGTCACCACCACCCGCGGCTCGTGCAGCCAGACATGGCCCATGGCCGTGCCTTCCTGCGCGCAGGCGCCGCGGATCATCACCTGTTGCTTGTGCCGCTCGGCGAGCGCCGCACCCTCGCCGATGAAGGCGCCCAGTTCGGTCATCTCGGCGATGACCATGGCGACGACTTCCAGCGCGTAGACCTCGTCGTCGGAATATTGCCGCGCATCTCGCGACTGCACCACCAGCACGCCGAGGCGTTCGCCCAGCCGCTGGATCGGAACGCCGAGGAAGCTGGAATAGCGTTCCTCGCCCGTCTCCGGCATGTAGCGGAACCCGCGTTCGGCGGGCGCGTTGGCGGTGTTGATCGGCTGGGCCGAGCGCGCGACACGGCCCACGAGGCCCTCGCCGATGCGCATGCGCGTGACATGGACCGCCTCGGGCGCAAGGCCCTGCGTCGCACACAGCTCCAGCGTGACGGCATCGCGCAGAAGATAGATCGAGCAGACCTCGGTCCCCATCGAATCCGCGATCAGATGAGTGATCCGGTCAAGGCGCTCCTGCCCGGCGGCGGCCTCGGCCATGACCGCCTGGAGGCGACTGAGGAGCTTTCTGCTCTCGGTTTCGGTGCCCTGTGGCATGTGCCGCGCCTGTTCCCTCGCCCGCGTGCGCCTGTCCCCTGCGCCCGTCGTTCCGGGGATCAGGGATAGCGCGCCGGACAGGGGGCGTGCAACGACAATGGCACCGCCCCCGTGCCGGGGCGTGCGGCCGGGCCGTCAGTCTGCGAAGAGATCGGAAAAGACGTGCCGCACGATGTCGTCACGCGCGATGCCGCGCTCGGCCAGCTGGGCATCGCTGAGCGCCTGCAGGCGCAGAACCCGGTCGTACCGGTTCTGGGCGCCCGAGCTCAGTGCGACGGCGCGCGCGAGATGGGCGAAGAAACCGGTGATCGGCGCGAAGACGCGCAACGGCTGTGGGGCGTGAAGGGTCTGGGTTGCCATCGGGAACCTCTTTGAGCGGAATATCTACGGACAGGCCGAACATAATCCGCCGGGGCGTGCCCGGTTAGAGGTCATGCTGCAACGCGGCATTGCGCCCTGCGCATGTGTCCCGCGCAGGCTGCGCCGGGGTCAGGCCGCCTTGTCGAGGCCGAAGGCGTCGTGCAGCGCCTGCACCGCCAGTTCGAGGTATTTCCGGTCGATCAGCACCGAGACCTTGATCTCGGAGGTGGTGATCACCTTGATGTTGATCCCCTCGTCGCGCAGCGTCTGGAACATCTTGGCCGCGACGCCCGCATGGCTGCGCATCCCGATGCCCACGATCGAGACCTTGCAGACATCGGTATCGGCCACCAGCCCCGCGAAATCGATCGCGCCCGCGGTCTTAGCGTCGGCCATCGCCTTTTCGGCGCGCTTCACCTCGTTCACCGGGCAGGAAAAGGTCATGTCGGTCGTGCCGCCGTCCGAGATGTTCTGCACGATCATGTCGACGTTCACGCCCGCCTCCGCCAGCGGCCCGAAGATCGCGGCGGCGATGCCGGGGCGGTCCTCGACGCCTTGCAGCGTCATCTTGGCCTCGTCGCGGGAAAAGGCCACACCGGCCACCACGTTGCTTTCCACGATATCCTCCTCGGCACAGACCAGCGTCCCCGCCTCATCCGACATTTCCTCGAAACTGCTCAGCACGCGCAGCTTCACATTGTAGCGCATCGCCAGCTCGACCGAACGGGTCTGCAGCACCTTGGCCCCGAGCGAGGCCAGTTCCAGCATCTCCTCGAAGGCGATCCGGTCGAGCTTGCGGGCCTTGGACGTGATCCGGGGGTCGGTCGTGTAGACCCCGTCCACGTCGGTGTAGATGTCGCAGCGCTCGGCCTCGAAGGCCGCGGCGAAGGCGACCGCGGTGGTGTCGCTGCCGCCGCGCCCCAGCGTGGTGATCCGGCCCTCGGGGCTGATCCCCTGAAAGCCCGCGACCACGGCGACCTTCATGCCTTCCTCGAATTTCTTCAGGATGTTCGCAGGCGGGATTTCCTCGATCCGTGCCGCGGCATGGGCCGATGTCGTCTTCAGCGGCACCTGCCAGCCCTGCCAGCTGCGCGCGGGCACGTCCATTTCCTGCAGGGTCAGAGCCATGAGGCCCGCGGTGACATTCTCGCCTGCGCTGACGACCGCGTCGTATTCCCGCGCATCGTAAAGCGGCGAGGTCTCCTCCACGAAACCCACCAGCTTGTTGGTCTCGCCGGCCATGGCCGAGACGATGACGATGACGTCATGGCCGTTGGCGACTTCCCGGCCCACGCGCTTGGCCGCGCGCCGGATGCGGTCGAGCGTGGCGACGGACGTGCCGCCGAACTTCATCACCAGAATGGGCATGGCCCGTCCCCTTGCCAGTCGCCGCGCCTCTTACGGTGGCCAGTGCCCGCCTGCAAGAGCGGGCAGGGCATTTGGACCGGTCTGCCCTTCATCTTTCCGCAAATACGGCAGGGGGGTCCGGGGGGACAGCGTCCCCCCGGCGGATCGCCGCCGCAGGCGGCGAAACCTCTCTCAATAGGCGTGCGGCCGACCATCCCAGGTCTCGAAACAGCCCGTGGAACCGAGCGTCAGCGCATCGAAGCGTGCCACAAGCCCCGTGACCGCCTCCTCCGTCCCGATCTCCGCCGCGCCGCCGCCCATGTCGGTCCTGACCCAGCCGGGGTGATAGACGCCCACCGCGATCCCCCGCGGTTTCAGATCGGTTGCCAGGTTCCGCCCCAGGTTCACCGCCGCGGCCTTGGAGGCGCGGTAGATGTAGCTGCCGCCGGTGTTGCGGGTCGAGGAGCCCATCTGGCTCGCCACGATGGCGATCTTCGGCGCTGCGCTGCGGGCGAGGTTGGGCAAGAGCGCCTGCACGGTCAGGAACACACCTGTCACGTTGACGGCGAATGTCTGTTCCCACAGGTCCGGCGCGTAGCCATCCTCAAGCGTCTCGCCCCGGTCGAGGTAGACACCGGCGTTGCAGACCAGCAGATCGACGGCCCGGTCGCCCATCTTGTCGGCCAGCACGCGCAGCGACATCGGATCGGTCACGTCGAGCTGCGCCGTCCCGCTCCCGTCGCGCGCCGTTGCCGTCACCACGTCCCCGCGCGCGCTGTAGGCCCCGGCCAGCCCCGCGCCGATGCCGCGGTTCGCGCCGGTGATCAGAACATGCATCTCGTGGCCCTCCGGTTGCCCGGTCCAAGGGGTAACCGGGCTGCGGGGGATTGCAAGCGCGCGCAACGCGCGTCACCCTGCGAGCTCGGAAGGAGCCCCCGATGCAGTTCACCCTCGACGAGTTGCGCGCCGCCCATGCGCTGGTCACGCGCCACATGGCGCCCACCCCGCAATACGCCTGGCCGCAGCTGGCCGCGCGCACCGGGGCGGAGGTCTGGGTCAAGCATGAGAACCACACGGCGACGGGCGCCTTCAAGCTGCGCGGGGCCATCACCTTCATCGACTGGGTGACGCGCGCCCACCCCGAGGCGCGCGGCATCTGCACCGCGACCCGCGGCAATCACGGGCAGGGGCAGGCGCGGCAGGCGGTGGCGGCGGGGCTCACGGCCAAGGTCTATGTGCCCCGTGGCAACTCAGTCGAGAAGAACGCCGCGATGCGGGCCTTCGGCGCCGAGGTGATCGAGTTCGGCGAGGATTTCGACACCGCCCGGCAAGAGGCCTACCGCGTGGCCGAGGCCGAGGGGCTGGTGATCGTGCCACCCTTTCACCGCGAGCTTGTCCGCGGCGTCGCCACCTACGGTCTGGAACTGCTGAGCGCGGTGCCGGACCTCGACACGGTCTATGTGCCGATCGGCTGCGGCTCGGGCATCTGCGGCACCATCCTCGCGCGGGACGCGCTGGGTCTGAAGACCAAGGTCGTTGGCGTGGTCAGCGAGAACGCCCAGACCGCGAAGCTGTCCGCCGAGGCGGGGCGGCTGATCGAGACCGACAGCGCGCGCACCTTCGCCGACGGCATGGCGGTGCGGGTGCCGGTGCAGGCCGCGCTCGACATCTACGGGCCGGGCGCGGCGCGGATCGTGACGGTTTCGGACGCCGAGGTCGCCGAGGCGATCCGGATCTACTATCGCGACATCCACAACCTCGCCGAGGGCGCGGGGGCCGCGCCCTTGGCCGCGCTGATGCAGGAGCGGGATCGGATGGCGGGCAAGAAGGTCGGCGTGATCCTTTGTGGCGGCAACATCGATACCGACTGGTTCCTGACGGTGATGTCCGGCGGGGTGCCAATGGTTTGAGGCCCGTGCGCGATTTTTTTGAAAAATCGCGGGAAAGGGGGCGCGCCGCTGCGCGGCGCGATGCGAATTTTCGTACGAAAATTCGGGGGGCTCTGCCCCCCGGGCTTCGCCCTCCCCCCGGAGTTGTATCGGCCAAGATGAAGGATCAGCCGGGCAGGTGGCGCGCGGCGTCTTTCGACGCGAAGGGTTTGAGGGTTGTGCCATGCGCGGCAAGCCAGCCCCTGACCGTTTCGGGGTCGCGCTTCGACAGCTCGCGCAGCCACCATGCGATGGCCTTCTGGATGAACCATTCGCGGTCGGGTGCGAGGGTCTCGCACCAGCCGAGGATACGGGTGCGGGCGGCGGCTTCGACCCTGTTCGGGTGGCGCGATTTCGTGAAGGGCAGGGCGAAGACCAGTGCCGCGCGGCGGGTCCAGAGGTGGTCCGATGTCACCCAGACCTCGAGTTCGTCGAGGCGGCTGGGGTCTTGTAGCAGCCGCTTCGCGCCGCCCTGCGCCACGGCATCGGCGATGGCCCAGCTGTCGAACTCCGGCACGAAACCCGTGATGCAGTCCCATGCAGGGCTATCGTCGGGCTTGATGCGGGCCTGCAGGAAGAGCTTTCCGGCGGCCAGCCGGGCCTCGAATATGTCGCTGGCCCAGAGGCTTCGGGCCATCGTGACAAGCGCGGGCAGGTCGCAGGATTTGCGCCATGCCGTGGCAAGCTCGCCGGTCGTGGCGTTCGACAGGCCCAGCACCTCGCGGGTCTGTTTGTGATAGGCGCGCATATCCTTTGCCCGTGCCGGGTCGGCATGCGCACGGAGGGCGGCGATCGCCTCCTCCGGCGTCATCTCGGCCGCGCGATCTGCCAGTCGAGATGTGCCTTTATCGTCGGCCATTCGGTGGCGGTGATCGAGTAGACAGCCGTGTCGCGGATGGTGCCGTTGGGCTGGCGCATATGCGCGCGCAGGATACCGTCGAGTTGCGCGCCCAGCCGCTCGATCGCGCGGCGCGATTGGAGGTTCAGGCGATGGGTGCGGAACTCCACCGCCAGGCAGGACCAGGTCTCGAAGGCGTGGCCAAGCATCAGGCGCTTGGCCTCTGTGTTGAGCGGTCCGCGCTGGGCCGAGGGGGCGATCCAGGTCGAGCCGATCTCGACCCGCGGCTGGGCGTGGTCGATGTTCATGTAGGTGGTCATGCCGACCGGGCGGCCGGTGGCGTCGAGCGTTGCAAAGGGGATCATGGCCCCCACGTCGCGCAGGCGCAGGCGGCGGTCGATCTCGGCCCCCATGCCCTTGGGGGAGGGGACCGTGGTGTACCAGAGCTTGTGCAGATCGCCCTCGGCGCTGGCCTCGGACAGGGACGCGGCATGATCCTGCGAGAGCGGCACGAGGCTGACATGCCGCCCCTTCAGCGTCAGGTCCGGCGGGCCAAGGCGGCTCATTCCACCGTCACCGATTTGGCAAGGTTGCGGGGCTGGTCCACATCCGTGCCCTTGTGCAGCGCCGTGTGGTAGGCGATCAGCTGCGCGGGCACGGCGTAGAGTAGCGGGGCCAGCACCGGATCGACCGTGGGCATCACAAGCGTCTGCCAGACGCCATCGCCCGCCGCCTCGGCCCCCTCGGTATCGGTCACCAGCCAGACGCGGCCTTCGCGCGCCATGACCTCCTGCATGTTCGACACGGTCTTGTCGAAAAGCGCGTCACGCGGCGCCAGCACGATGACCGGAACGGTCTTGTCCACCAGCGCGATGGGGCCGTGTTTCAGCTCGCCCGAGGCATAGCCTTCGGCATGGATGTAGCTGATTTCCTTGAGTTTCAGCGCGCCCTCGAGCGCCATGGGGAACATCGCGCCGCGCCCCAGGAAGAGGACCGAGCGCGCCTCGGCCAGGCGGCGGGTGCGCTTCTCGATCTTCGGCTCCAGCGCAAGCGCCTGGTTGATGAGGCCGGGAAGCGCGGCGAGGCCCGACAGCAGCGCGGCCTCGCGCGCGGCGTTGATGCGGCCGCGCTGGCGGGCGGCCATGATGGCGAGATGCACCAGAACGCCCAGCTGGTTCATGAAGGCCTTGGTGGAGGCCACGCCCACCTCGACGCCGGCAAGGATGGGCAGGGCGAGATCGCTTTCGCGGGCGATGGAGCTTTCGGCCACGTTCACGACCGACACGATCCGCTCGGCCTTGTCGCGGGCATAGCGCAGCGCGGCCAACGTGTCGGCCGTTTCGCCCGACTGGCTGACGAAAAGCGCGGTCGAGCGGTCCGAGACGGGCGGTTCGCGATAGCGGAATTCGCTTGCGATATCGACGTCGCAGGGCAGGCCCGCCAGTTGCTCGAACCAGTATTTCGCGACGTGGCAGGCGTAATGCGCCGTGCCGCAGGCCACGAGGATCAGCCGGTCGGTCGTGGTGAAATCGAGATCGCCCTCGCGGATCGAGACCTGCCTGCCGTCCGAGTAGTGCCGCAGGCAATCGGCCAGCACGGTGGGCTGCTCGAAGATCTCCTTGGCCATGAAATGCCGGTGCCCGGCCTTGTCCACGGCGGTCGCCTCGGCGCTGATGATGCGCGCCTCGCGGTTGGCGAGGTTGCCGGCTTCATCGCGGATCTCGACGCCCGCGCGGGTGACGAAGGCGATGTCGCCCTCGTCGAGATAGGTGATCTTGTGGGTGAGCGGGGCCAGCGCGATGGCATCCGAGCCCACGAACATCTCGCCCTCGCCATGCCCGATTGCCAATGGCGAGCCGCGGCGGGCGGCGACGATCAGGTCCTCTTCGCCATCGAAGAGGAACGCGAGGGCGAAAGCCCCCTCAAGCCGTTTCACCGTCTCGGTGGCGGCGCCTTGGGGGGTCAATCCTTCGTCGAGGAACCGTTCGCAAAGGCGCGCCACCGTCTCGGTGTCCGTCTCGCTTTCGAAGGGACGGTCGGACAGCTCGGCGCGCAATTCGCGGTAGTTCTCGATGATCCCGTTGTGCACGACGGCCACGCGGCCCGCGCGATGGGGATGGGCGTTGGCCTCGGTCGGTGCGCCATGGGTGGCCCAGCGGGTGTGCCCGATCCCGGCCTTGCCGGGCAGCGGTTCGTGCACCAGCCGGTCGGACAGGTTGTAGAGCTTGCCGACCGCGCGGCGGCGGTCGAGGCGCCCGTCCTGTAACGTGGCGATCCCCGCGCTGTCATAGCCGCGGTATTCCAGCCGCTTCAGCGCCTCGAGGATGAAGGGGGCGACCTCGTGACTGCCCAGAATTCCGACGATCCCGCACATGGGCCTACCCTTTCCTTCCGGCCTTGATCGCGCGCAGCCGCTCCATCAGCCGCACCGCCAGACCGGGCTTGTTCACCTGTTTCGCTCGGCCCAAGGCCAGCGCCCCCTCGGGCACGTCTTCCGTGATGACCGATCCGCTGGCCGTCATCGCATGATCGCCCACCGTGACCGGGGCCACCAGCATCGTGTCCGAGCCGATGAAGGCCCCGCGGCCCACGACGGTGCGGTGCTTCATCACGCCGTCGTAGTTGCAGGTCACCGTGCCCGCGCCGACATTCGTGCCCGCGCCGATCTCGGCATCGCCGATATAGCTGAGGTGGTTGACCTTGGCGCCTTCGCCGATCCCGGCGGATTTCACCTCGACGAAATTGCCGATCCGCGCGTGATTGCCGATTTCCGCGCCGGGGCGCAGGCGCGCGTAGGGGCCGACGATTGCGCCCGCGCTGACATGGCAGCCCTCGAGATGGCTGAACGCGCGGATGCGCGCGCCGCTTTCGACGGTCACCTCGGGGCCGAAGATCACGTGCGGCTCGATCTCGGCGTCGCGGCCGACCCATGTGTCGAGCGCGAAGAAGACTGTTTCGGGCGCCTGCATCGCGACGCCCGTCTCCATCATCTCGGCCCGTTTCATCGCCTGAAAGGCGGATTCGGCGGCGGCCAGGTCCGCGCGGGAGTTGATGCCGAGCGTCTCGGCCTCGGGGCAGATGATCGCGGTGGCTGTCAGCCCCTCGGCCTGCGCCAGCGCGGGCAGGTCGGTCAGGTAGTATTCGCCTGCCGCGTTGTCGTTCCCGACCGAGTGAAGCAGTCGCATCATCGTGGCGGCGTCAGCGGCCAACAGCCCGGAATTGCAGGTCTTCACGGCCAGTTCCTCGGGCGTCGCATCCTTGGCCTCGACGATCCGCTCCAGCCGGTCGCCGTGCAGGATCAGCCGCCCGTAGCGGCCCGGATCGGCAGCCTCGAAGCCGAGGACGACGATGTCATGGGCCGCGCGGGCGGCCTGCATGGCGGTCAGCGTCTCGACCGAGACGAAGGGGGTGTCGGCGTAAAGGACCAGCGCGTCGCCCTCGAACCCCTCGAGCGCGTCGGCGGCCTGAAGGACGGCGTGACCGGTGCCCAGCTGCTCGACCTGCCGCACGCAGACGGCCCATGGCGCGAGATCGGCGACCGCCGCCTCGACCGCTTCGGCCTCGTGGCCCGTGACCACGACGACGCGCGCGGGCTCCAGCGCGGCGCCTGCGGCCAGCGCATGGGCGATCAGCGGCACGCCGCCCAGCTTGTGCAGGGGTTTCGGCAGGTCGGAATTCATCCGCGTGCCCTGTCCCGCGGCCAGCACGATCAGCGCGATGGGCCGGGCCTCGCCATTGTCTGCCATGTCTGCCTGCTTTCCCTCGTTTTGTGGCCGTTTTACCCTAGGTGGCCCGCCGCGCAAGCGCGTGTGCTTCACTTTGCCCAACGGCCTGTTACAGGGGTCGGCGGAACCCTGCCACCGGGAGGCACCGATGCGCTGCGTGATCTTCGACCTCGACGGAACGCTCGCCGACACGGCGGGCGACCTGATCTGTGCGGCGAATGCCGCGCTTGGGGTGCTGGGCCATGCCCCGCAGCTGGTGATGGGCGCGGATGACGCCACCGCCTTTCGCGGCGGGCGCGCGATGCTGCGGCTGGCGGCCGAGCGGCTGGCCCTGACCGAGGCCGAGGCGATGGTCGAAGCGGGCTACCCCGTGCTGCTCGATGCCTACGGCGCGGCGATCGACACCCACACGCGGCTTTATCCCGGTGCTATGGAGGCGGTTTTCCGTCTGAAAACCAACGGGATCGCCGTGGGCATCTGCACCAACAAGCCCGCCGGGCTGGCCGAGACGTTGCTCGCCCGGCTGGGCATCCGGGGGGAGTTCGCCTCGATGATCGGGGCCGACACGCTGCCCGTGCGCAAGCCCGATCCCGCGCCGCTGATCGCGGCCGTGGAACAGGCGGGCGGGGCGGTCGACCGGTCCATCCTGATCGGCGACACGGTGACCGACCGCGAGACGGCGCGCGCCGCCGGGCGGCCCTGCGGGCTGGTGACCTTCGGACCGACGGGGCGCGCAGTGGCCGACCTCGCGCCCGAGGCGCTGATCGACCATTACGACGGGCTCGACGCCATCATCGACCGGCTGATCCCGTGACAGGGCATTGACCCGAGGCCCGCGTCCGCCAATTCTCCGCCCATGGAAAAACCCGTTTTCACCGGCAAGTTCACCCAGCAGGAGCCGATCCCCGAGGCGGCGATCGAGGCCGCCGTGGCGGTCATGCGCTCGGGCCGCCTGCACCGCTACAACCTGATCGGCGAGGAGGAGGGAGAGGTCTCCGCGCTGGAGCGCGAATTCGCGGCCTATACCGGCGCGCGCTATGCGCTGGCGGTGGCGTCGGGCGGCTACGCCATGGGCTGTGCGCTGCGCGCGCTGGGTGTGGGGCAAGGCGACAAGGTGCTGTCGAACGGCTTCACGCTGGCGCCAGTACCGGGCGCCATCGCCAGCGTGGGCGCCGAGCCGGTCTTCGTCGAGACGACCGAGGCGCTGACCATCGACATCGACGACCTCGCCGCCAAGGCCGAGATGTCGGGCGCGAAGGTTCTGCTTCTCAGCCACATGCGTGGGCATATCTGCGACATGGAGCGGCTGATGGAGGTGGCCGAGGCCCATGGCTTGCAGGTGATCGAGGATTGCGCACACACGATGGGCGCGGCCTGGAAAGGCGTGCCCTCGGGGCGGCACGGGGTGATCGGCTGCTACTCGACGCAGACCTACAAGCACATCAATTCCGGCGAGGGCGGGTTACTGGTGTCGGATGATCCGGACATCATGGCGCGCGCGATCATGTTGTCGGGTTCCTACATGCTTTTTGGCCGCCACTCTGTGGGTCCTTCTGTGGATAGGTTCGAAAATGTAAAGTATGAGACACCCAATGTCTCGGGCCGGATGGACCATTTGCGCGCCGCGATCCTGCGTCCGCAACTGGCCGATCTGCCTGCGCAGATCGCCCGGTGGAACGCGCTTTACCGCACGGTGGAGGAGGGGCTGCGCAACACCCCCGGCCTGAAAATCATCGAGCGCCCGCCGCAGGAAAGCATCGTCGGCTCGTCGATCCAGTTCCTCCTGCCGGGCTGGTCGCCCGATGCGATGCGCGGGCTGGTCGCGGCCTGCGCCACACGGGGGGTGGAGCTGAAGTGGTTCGGCGCGGCCGAACCCGTCGCCTTCACCTCGCGCTACGACAGCTGGCGCTATGCGCCGCCCCAACGCCTGCCGAAGACCGACGCGATTCTCGCGGGTCTCATCGACATGCGCCTGCCGCTGACCTTCTCCGAGGCCGATGCCCGCCTGATCGCCTCGATCATCCGGGACGAGGTCCGCGCGGCCTACCAGCCCGAAACGGGGGATGGCGCTTCGCGCCCGACGGCTGCATCGTGATCGAAGCAGCCACGACACGAGGTTCCCCATGCTTCGCCACATCGCCCTTGCCACTGCCATGCTGACCGTCCCCGCGCCTGCTCTGGCGGACTGGGTTCACATCCCGTCCGCCGCCCGTGCGCAGGCCACGGGGGAGGGCGGTGTCATGCTTGCCGTCGCATGTGGATCGAACGGCGTGCCCGGCCTCAATGTCGAGGAGATCTGGCCGACCAGCGAATGGGTCTCGGTCGACATCGTGATCGGCGCAACCGAGTATCGGCTGGAGGCGCGCTGCGAGGCGGGTGTCTGCCCGTTGAACCTGATGAGCTTCCCGATGATCGCCGACGTGATGGAGACGCTGCAAGCGGGCCGCGAGGCCGTGATATCCTACACGCAGGGCCCTTACATCGGGCGCGTCTCGCTGGCCGGGTCTCGCGCGGCGATCGGGCAGGTGCTTGCCACATGCCCGATCTGAGACAGCCCTAAACCAGCCGCGAATTCTCTTTCGCCGCGCGGACGAAATCGCGGAACAGCGGGTGGGGGGCGAAGGGTTTCGACTTCAGCTCGGGGTGGAACTGCACGCCGATGAACCACGGATGCCCTTCGACCTCGACGATCTCGGGAAGGCGACCATCGGGCGACATGCCGGAAAAGCACAGGCCCTGCGCCTCCAGCGCCTCGCGATACTTGATGTCCACCTCGTAGCGGTGGCGGTGGCGTTCCTCGATGGCAAGCGTGCCATAGACCGCCGCGACCTTCGAACCTTCCTTCAGAACCGCGTCATAGGCCCCCAGCCGCATCGTGCCGCCCTTGTCGTCGCTGACCTTGCGCTTGACCTTGGCGTTGCCCTGAACCCATTCCTTGAGGTGGTAGACCACAGGCGTGAAACGCTTTTTCCCCGCCTCATGGTCGAATTCCTCGGATCCCGCATCGCCCAGATCGGCGAGGTTCCGCGCCGCCTCGATCACCGCCATCTGCATGCCGAGACAGATGCCCAGGTAGGGCACGTTGCGCGTCCGCGCGAATTCGGCGGCCTTGATCTTGCCCTCCGTGCCCCGCTCGCCGAAGCCGCCCGGCACGAGGATCGCGTCGAAGCCCTCCAGATACGGGGCCGGGTCTTCGCGCTCGAAGATCTCGGCGTCGATCCACTCGGCCTTGACCTTCACCCGGTTGGCCATGCCGCCATGGGTCAGCGCCTCGGCGATGGATTTGTAGGCGTCTTCGAGCTGCGTGTACTTGCCCACGATGGCGACGCGCACCTCGCCCTCGGGGTTGTTGATGCGGTCGGCCACGTCCTCCCAGATGGTCAGGTCGGGCTTGGGTGCGGGGCTGATCTGGAAGGCGTCGAGCACGGCCTGGTCCAGCCCCTCGCGGTGGTAGGCCAGCGGCGCCTCGTAGATCGAGGCAAGGTCCTGCGCCGCGATCACCGCGTCGGGCCGCACGTTGCAGAAAAGCGCCAGCTTTTCGCGTTCCTTGGCGGGGATCGGCCCCTCGGAGCGGCACACGAGAATGTCGGGCGCGATGCCGATCGAGCGCAGCTCCTTCACGCTGTGCTGAGTCGGCTTGGTCTTCAACTCGCCCGAGGCCTTGATGTAGGGCAGCAGCGTCAGGTGCATGAAGATGCACTGCCCGCGCGGCTTGTCCTGGCTGAACTGGCGGATCGCTTCGAAGAAGGGCAGCCCCTCGATGTCGCCGACGGTGCCGCCGATCTCGCAGAGCATGAAATCGACCTCGTCCTCGCCGATCTTGAGGAACTCCTTGATCTCGTTGGTGACGTGGGGAATCACCTGGATCGTCTTGCCGAGGTAATCGCCGCGGCGCTCCTTCTCGAGCACGTTGGAATAGATCCGGCCGGACGAGACCGAATCCGTCATGCGCGCCGCGACCCCGGTGAAGCGTTCGTAATGGCCAAGGTCGAGGTCGGTTTCCGCGCCGTCATCGGTGACGAAGACCTCGCCATGTTCGAAGGGCGACATCGTGCCGGGATCGACGTTGAGATAGGGGTCGAGCTTGCGCAGCCGGACGGTGAAGCCGCGCGCCTGCAACAGCGCGCCGAGGGCCGCCGAGGCCAGACCCTTGCCAAGCGACGAGACCACACCGCCGGTGATGAAGATGTATCGCGCCATGGCTGTCTGAACTCCCGTGCCGGGCCTTGCCCCCTTTTTTTCGGAGGCCACCGCCCTATCCCTCTGTCACGGGATTTGACAATAACCGGATTCGCAGCACGGCGGCAAGCCGCCTTGCTACATGATGTTGGGTCATCGGGGCAAAAGCCCCAGATATGCGAAAGTGACGTTGGGTCAGTCGGCCCGCGGCGGCAGCGCCGGTGCGTCGCCAGAGATCGGTGGCAACAGGTCGGAGGCCGGGGGCAAGGCAGGCTCGTCCGCCGGGGCATCCTCGGTCACCGCGCCTGTTCCGACCCGGTCGAGCACGGAGGACCCGGCCGAGTTCTGCGCCGCAAGGATCGTCAGCGTGATCGAGGTTGCGAGAAAGGCGATGGCGAAGGCCCAGGTCAGTTTCCCCAGCGCGGTCGCGGCCTGTCGGCCCGTCATCACGCCACCGCCGCCGCCCATGCCCAGGCCACCCCCCTCGGAACGCTGGAGCAGCACCACGCCGATCAGACAGATGGCGAGGATCAGGTGGACGACGAGAATGACGTTTTCCATCGGCGGGGTCCCTTCGCGAGGCCGGGCTCGGATTTGCGCCTACTTATGAGATGCGGCATGCCGCCGCAAGACCAACTGGCACAACCTTAACGCGAGTTCCCCCCGCCCGTGCAAGAGGTTTGTTGCAGTTGAAGGCAGTTTTCCGGTCAGCACACCGATGTATACCGATTTTTCATTGGGCCAGCGCAGGCGCACGGCATGCGGCAGCATGTCGCAGTTTCGAGGCCCGGTCCCCAGACTCCGCTTTCAACTGTGCCCTGCGCCCGCTATAGCCGCCGCGGGCTGCAAACCGGAGGATCCGCCATGGCCAATGTCGTCGTCGTCGGCGCCCAGTGGGGCGACGAAGGGAAAGGCAAGATCGTCGACTGGCTGAGCGAACGCGCCGACGTGATCGCGCGCTTTCAGGGCGGTCACAATGCCGGGCACACGCTGGTGATCGACGGGGCGGTCTACAAGTTGCATGCCCTGCCTTCGGGCGTGGTGCGCGGCGGCAAGCTGTCGGTGATCGGCAACGGCGTGGTGCTCGACCCGTGGCACCTGCTGCAGGAGATCGAGACGATCCGCGCCCAGGGGGTGGAAATCACGCCCAAGACCCTCATGATCGCCGAAAACACGCCGCTGATCCTGCCGATCCACGGGGAACTGGATCGCGCCCGCGAAGAGGCCGCAAGCCCCGGCGCCAAGATCGGCACCACCGGCCGCGGCATCGGCCCCGCCTACGAGGACAAGGTCGGTCGCCGCTCGGTGCGCGTGGCAGACCTTGCCGATGATGCGACGCTCGAGGCGCGGGTCGACCGCGCCCTGACCCATCACGATGCCCTGCGCCGCGGTCTCGGGATCGACCCGGTCGATCGCGTCGCCTTGATCGCGAAACTGAAAGCGGTAGCGCCGGAAATCCTGAAATTTGCAGGGCCTGTCTGGAAGGTGATGACGGAAAAGCGCAAGGCAGGCAAACGCATCCTGTTCGAGGGAGCGCAAGGCGCGCTGCTCGACATCGATTTCGGCACCTATCCGTTCGTCACCTCCTCGAACGTGATCGCGGGTCAGGCGGCGACCGGCGTCGGCATCGGGCCGGGGGCCATCGACTATGTCCTCGGCATCGTGAAGGCCTATACCACCCGCGTGGGCGAGGGGCCTTTCCCGACCGAGCTTCTCGACGCGGACGGCCAGCGGCTGGGCGAGCGCGGCCATGAATTCGGCACGACCACGGGCCGCAAGCGCCGCTGCGGCTGGTTCGATGCCTGCCTCGTGCGCCAGACCTGCGCCACCTCGGGTGTGAACGGTATCGCGCTGACCAAGCTCGACGTGCTCGACGGGTTCGAGACGCTCAAGATCTGCGTCGCCTACGAGCTCGACGGCCAGCGCCTCGACTACCTGCCGACGGCCGCCGACCAACAGGCGCGCTGCACGCCCGTCTACGAGGAGATGCCGGGATGGTCGGCCTCGACCGAGGGCGCGCGCAGCTGGGCCGACCTGCCGGGCGAGGCGGTGAAATATGTCCGCCGCATCGAAGAGTTGATCGGCTGCCCCGTGGCGCTACTGTCCACCTCGCCCGAGCGGGAGGATACCATCCTCGTCACCGACCCGTTCGCGGACTGACACCGCAACGACCCGGAAGGGAACTCCATGGCGCTCAGCTACAAGGCCCGGCGGCGTTGGTCGCTGTTCATTCTCGTCATAGGTCTGCCGGCCTACATCGCCCTGGCATGGTGGATCACCAGCCTGTTCGAACGGCCCTCGATCTGGGTGGAGTTCGCGGTCTACGTCGTGCTGGGCATCGTCTGGGCCCTGCCGCTCAAGGCTGTGTTCAAGGGTGTGGGCCAGGCCGACCCCGACGCCCCGCGCGAGGATTGACCACCCCAAAACGCGAAACGCCCCGCGGTGGATGCCGCGGGGCGTGCGATTTTCTTGGATTGGGGCGGCGTCAGTCGCCCTGGTGCGGCTCGATGAGGCGGAAGGCCCCGCGCGAGACACGCTCGATCCGACCGCGCCGCATGAGGCCGCCGAACGACTGAAGCATGTCTTCGCGTCCGATCGAGTTGTCCGTCGCCTCCGCGATCATGCGGAACAGTTGCGGACGGTCGAAGGTGCCGGTGCCGAAGGCCACCTCTGCATATTGCGCGGCAAGCTCCACGACCTCGTCGATCTCGACGGCATCGCTTTGCTCGAGGCGCTGGGCAAACCGTTCGCTGTGTGCCCTGGCGATCGCGTCATGGTCGATGGCATCCGCGGCGGTCTCGGGGTGCGTCTGCTGCACCGGCGAGGGCGTCGTTTCCACGGTGGGGGCGGCCTGCACGTCGGTCTCGACCGGCTCTTCCTCCAGCGCATGCGCGACATTCCCGCCGCGTCCGAGGCTCATGATCATGCCGGCACGCTGGGCCAGTTGCGCAAGGCTGTTGGCCATCTTGCGCGGGGCCGGGGCGGCGGCCTCCTCGTCGGTCGATCCGGCAAGCTGGAGCGGCGCGCCGCTCTCGCCACCGGCATTCACGCGACGCGGACGCACCGGCGCCGGAGGAGCGGCGGGCGTCTCGTCCACGCGCTGTTCGGACACCAGCACCAGCGGCGAGGGACGCGCATCGCCCCGGCGGCGCGACACGTCCACCCGCACGCGACGGGGGCGCATCACGTGGGTCAGGTCCTCACGGTACTCGGCGGTGACGTCCTCCATCCCTTCGTCGGTCTCGGGGGCCAGTTGACGGTCGGCACTGCGTGCGGCAACCGCGGCCTTGAGGTGCTCGATATTCGCGCGACGGCGCGACGTGTCGGCATGCGACAGCCGGTCCTCGGTGTCGTTGAAGAGGCGGTCGGTCTCGTCGATCTGGTCGAAGGGCCGGGCCGTTTCGGGCGCGGCTTCGGCGCTGGTTTGCCCGGCGGTGTCGGCGCCGAGGTCGTCCTGCGGAAGATCGGCCTGGGGCGCGATCGCATCGGCCTCGGCGCTGTCGGTCACGGCCTCTTCGGCGGCGGTGTCGGCGGTGTCGGCCTCCGCGCGGTCGGGCGCGGTGTCGGACGGCTCGGCCGCCCTGGCCAGCGTCGTCGCGGCCACGGCGGCGGTCAGCGGGCCGGTCGCCGCCGCGATGGCGGCCGCAAGCGCTGCGTCATCGTCGGTCGGGGCGTTGTCGTCGTCGATCGACGGCAGCTCGGCGACCGTTTCGGGCGCGGCGGCAAGGGCGGGGGCGGGGGCAGCGTCGGGCGCGGGATCGGCCGTCGCGGCCTCCTCCCCGGTGTCTGCCTCCTGCTCTTCATCGCTGGTCGAGGCGCGGCGGATGCGGGCCAGCCGTTCCGCGACCGAGGCGCCGTCCAACGGCGCATCATTGCCGAAATAGGCGCTTTCGTCGAGGTCGGGCGCGGTTTCCTCGGTCTCGGAGAAGAAGTTTTCCGACAGGATGTCGTCGTCCGACTCGGTGTCGTCGCCTTCGGCGATGTTGCCCGCGTGATCGTCCTCGGCGCGTTCTGCGGCCTCGGGTTCGGCGACCACGTCCTCGCCTTCGTCCCCCGCCGCGTCTGCGACGAGGTCCCCGGAATCGGCCTCGACCGGTGCCGCGTCGTCATCCGCCAGCGCCGCTGCGACCGCGGCGAGGGTATCGATCCCTTCGCCCGCCTGCTGCGCCATGTTTTCGGATGCGCTGGCGTCGTCGTGCATATCGACGGCGGGCGCCTCGGCTTCGGCAGTGTCCTCGCTTACGGTCGCGGCAGGTGTCGCCTCGGCCTCGACGGGCGTGGCGGGGCCGGCATCGGGTGCCTCGGCAGCGATATCGCCTGCGTCCGTGATGGCCGGCGGCGCGTCCTCTGCCGCGATCTCCGGTGCAACCTCGGCGGCGTCCTCGGCCTCGGCTTCGGCCTCTGCTTCCGCGTCCGCGGCGTCCTCGATCTCTTCGTGGAGCTCGGCCTCGGCCTCCGCGGCCTCTTCGACGTCTTCGCGGATGTCCTCGTGATCCTCACGGTGGGGGCGCAACAGCAACCCGCTTTCCATGATCTTGGCCTCGACCCGGCGTTCGATCGCCGCTTCGGTGATGCGATGCAGCATCTCGGTGTCGGGCGTGGGAGGTTCCGCGCCGAAATAACGGTCCTCCGCGGCGAGGTCGCGGAAGTATTCCGCAATGGCCTTCATCGCTTCGAACGGTTGCTCGAACCCTTCGAGGGTACAGGAGAAGGTGCCGTAGGACACCGTAAGGATCTTGTTCGCGTCACTCATGGGTCATTGTCACTCTGCTCGACCGGACGTGGCCGGATTCTTAATGATTGCTTACTGTCTGCCAAAGTGATTCCCCGAAAACGGGACATGATTAGGGCGTTTCGGGGGAGATTATCCTGAATATGGGCAACAATGTGCCGGTCTTCGAGTCCGTCGAGGGGGTGACACTGCTGGGTGGCGGTGCAATTGGCCCCGATGATCTGGCAACCGCGCTGTCCGTCGCGCCGCGCCTTGTGGCCGCCGACGGGGGTGCTTCGGCGGCGCTGGCGGCAGGGCACATGCCCGAGGCGGTCTACGGCGATATGGACAGCCTTGCACCCGAGGCGCGGGCGCAAATTCCCGCCTCGCGCATCCATGCCATCCCGGAACAGGAAAGCACGGATTTCGACAAGGCGCTGCGCCATATCCGGGCGCCCTTCGTGCTGGCGGCCGGGTTCACCGGGGCGCGCGTGGACCACGAGCTTGCGGTTTATCATGGCCTTGTCGCCCGCTGCGATGTGCGCTGCGTCGTCCTTGGCGCGCAGGACGTGATCCTGCATGCCCCCCCTCGGCTCGCCCTCGACCTGCCGGCCGGTGCGCGGCTGTCGCTGTTTCCTCTGGTGGCGCTGCGGGGGCGCAGTCGCGGGCTGCAATGGCCGATCGACGACCTTGCGCTGGACCCGTTGGGGCGCATCGGCACGTCCAATCGCTGCACCGGTGGGCTGGTCGAGCTGGAGTTCGACGGGCCCGGCATGCTCGTGATCCTGCCCCGCGCGCATCTTTCCGCCGCGCTGGCCGCCGTAGCGGAGGCTTCAGTTTGGTCTCGCCCCGCGGGTGCGGCTTCGCTATGACATGACGTGACAGCCCAGAACAGGAGAATGGCCGCGCCATGACCGCCGAGCTTTCCCCCATCGACAAGGCGAAATACGTCGCCGCCCGCCGCGCCGTCGAATTCGTCGAGGACGGCATGCGCGTTGGCCTTGGAACCGGGTCGACCGCCGCATGGATGGTGCGCTGCCTGGGTGAACTGATCCGCGAGGACGGGATGAAGATCACCGGCGTCGCCACCTCCAGCCGAACCGCGCAACTGGCCGCCGAGGTGGGTGTGCCGATCAAGACGCTGGACGAGGTGCGCTGGCTCGACCTGACGATCGACGGGGCCGACGAATATGACGCCAACCTCAACCTCATCAAGGGCGGCGGCGGCGCGCTGCTGCACGAAAAGATCGTGGCGACCGCCTCGGACCAGATGGTGGTGATCGCGGACCTGTCGAAACAGGTCGACACGCTGGGCAGCTTTCCCTTGCCGGTCGAGGTCATCCCCTTCGGCTGGCAGACGACCAAGGCCCTGATCGAGGAGATGCTGTCGAATGTCGACGTGCTCGGCCGCTCGGCCAGCCTGCGGTTGAACGGGGCCGATCCCTTCCGCACCGACGAGGGCAACTATGTCCTCGACCTGCACCTGCGCCGCATCGCCAACCCCGCGCAATTGTCGCTGGTGCTGAACCAGATCCCCGGCGTGGTCGAGAACGGCCTCTTTCTCGATATCTGCGACGTGCTGGTGATCGGCAATGCCGACGGCACGGTCGAGGTGCGCGACATCAACAACGGCACCGTCGAACATGAGCGCATCGACATCACCGACACCGAGAACCTCTTCGCCGACGGGGCGGAGTGATGCCCATGCCGCAACGGTGACGGGCCGCGACATGGCGCGGTCTGGCATCGTCCGCGCGTCCGTGAAATACCGTGCGCCGCACATGATGAAGCGGACAGCAGGACAGCGATGGCGGATTTCGACTACGACCTTTTCGTGATCGGCGGCGGATCGGGGGGGGTGCGCGCCGCCCGCGTTGCCGCGGCGACCGGCGTAAAGGTGGCACTGGCCGAGGACAGCCGCCTCGGCGGCACCTGCGTGATCCGCGGCTGCGTTCCGAAAAAGCTGATGGTGTTCGCCAGCGAATACCGCGAGATGGTTTCGGACGCGCGCGCCTACGGCTGGGATATCCAGGACGGCACGTTCGACTGGACCCGCTTTTCGGGCCACCTCAATACCGAGCTGGACCGCCTCGAAGGCGTCTACCGCGGCCTGCTGGAGGGCTCGAACGTCGAGATCTTCGACCAGCGCGCGCGGCTTGCGGGCCCGCACGAGATCACGCTTGCCGGTGGTACCACGAAATCCGCCAAGCACATCCTGATCGCCACCGGCGGCCACCCCGTTCGTCCCGAGATGGAAAATGCGCATCTGGGCATGGTCTCGGACGACCTTTTCCACATGGAGCGGCTGCCGGGCTCGATCCTGATCGTCGGCGGCGGCTATATCGCCTGCGAATTCGCCTGCATCCTGAACGGGCTGGGGGTCGAGGTGACGCAATTCTACCGCGGTGCGCAGATCCTGCGCGGTTTCGACGGAGAGGCGCGCGGCCTGATCGCCGACCAGATGCAGGAGGGCGGCGTCGACCTCCACCTCGGCACCAACATCGTCGAGATGTGCCCCGCCGACGCCGAACGCCCCGTGGGTCCCGCGGGCGAGGGGCTTGGCGCGCCCGTTTCCGAACCGCGGCCAGGCGCCGAGGGCGGCACGGGCGGACCGGTCTGGGTCAAGGCCTCGAACGGCATGGCGCGCAGCTTCGACGCGGTGCTTTTCGCCACGGGCCGCGCGCCCAACACCCGCGACATGGGTCTGGAGGAGGTGGGCGTGCAGATCGGCCGCCGCGGCGAGATCGTGGTGGACGAGTTCAGCCAGACCGCGGTGCCGTCGATCTACGCGATCGGCGACGTGACCAACCGCGTGAACCTGACGCCGGTGGCGATCCGCGAGGGGATGGCCTTTGTCGAGACGGTCTTCAAGGGCAACCCCACACCGGTCGATCACGACCTGATCCCGTCCGCGGTCTTCACCCAGCCCGAGTTCGGAACCGTCGGCCTGTCCGAGGAAGAGGCGCGCGACCGCGAGCCGGTCGAGATCTACTGCACCTCGTTCCGGCCCATGCAGACGGCCTTCGCCGGGCGGCCCGACCGGGTGCTGATGAAGCTCGTTGTGTCCAAGGAAACCCGTCGCGTTCTGGGCTGTCATATCGTCGCGCCCCATGCGGGCGAGATGATCCAGCTTGCGGGGATCGCGGTGAAAATGGGCGCAACGAAAGAGGATTTTGATCGCACCGTCGCGGTGCATCCGACCATGTCGGAGGAATTGGTGACGATGAAAACACCGGTCAGAACGGCGTGACACGCCTTGATCTCGGGGGAAAAACGCACAGCTTGGCGTGTAACCGGGGGGCCGATGCCCCATATGACGATGAACAGAGACATTTGCAGTTGAGGGGAACGACGATCGATGGCTGGCAATAGTGGCGGACCCTGGGGCGGCGGTGGCGGCTCTGGCGGCGGTGGAAACCGCGGCGATAACGGCTCGGGCGGCCCGGGCGGGCGACGTCCCGGCGGCCCGGATCAGCAGATCCCCGAATTCGACGAGATCGTCCGCAAGGGTCAGGAACAGCTGCGCGTCCTGATGGGCGGCCGTGGCGGCCGTTCGGGTGGGCCCGGCGGCGGCGGCGGCGAATTTCCCGTCAGCCCGCGCACCTTGTGGCTTGCGGGTATTGTGGCGGTCCTTGGTTTCTGGGCGTTCAACTCCTTCTACACCGTCCGCCCGGAAGAGCAGTCGGTGGAATTGTTCCTGGGAGAGTTCTCCTCGGTGGGCAATCCGGGCCTCAACTTCGCCCCCTGGCCGGTCATGACCGCCGAGGTCGTCAACGTCACTTCCGAACGGACCGAGGACGTCGGCGATATCGTGTCGAACCGTGTGGGCGGCTCCACCGGCCTGATGCTGACGACCGACGCCAATATCGTCGACATCGATTTCCAGGTGGTCTGGAACATCAATGATCCCGCGAAATTCCTGTTCAACCTGCGCGACGGGCGCGACACCGTGCGCGCCGTGGCCGAGGCCACGATGCGCGAGATCATCGCCCGCACCGAACTGGCGCCGATCCTCAACCGCGACCGTGGCCTGATCGCCGACGGCGTGCGCGAGGGTATCCAGTCGACGCTCGACAGCTACGAAAGCGGCATCACCATCATCCGCGTCAACCTCGACCGGGCCGATCCGCCCGCCGAGGTGATCGACGCTTTCCGCGCGGTGCAGGCCGCCGAACAGGAGCGTGACCGCCTCGAGCGGCAGGCCGACGCCTACGCCAACCGCGTTCTCGCAGGCGCCCGCGGTGAAGCCGCCCAGATCCTCGAAGAGGCCGAGGGTTACCGCGCGCAGGTCGTCAACGAGGCCGAGGGTGAGGCCAGTCGCTTCCTCGCGGTCCTGACCGAGTATTCCGATGCCCCCGAGGTCACCCGCCGCCGCCTCTATCTGGAGACGATGGAGCGTGTGCTGGGTGACGTGGATCTCGTGATCCTCGACCAGAACGGCGACGGCAACCAGGGCGTCGTGCCCTACCTGCCGCTCGACCAGTTGCGCCGCAATCCGGCGGGCACAAACACGACCACCACGACCGGGAGTTCGAACTGATGCGCCGTATCACCTATCTCATCCCGGTCGTCGTCCTCGTCATCGCCGTGCTGCTCAGCTCGATCTTCGTTGTCGATGAACGTCAGCGGGCGCTTGTGCTGCAATTCGGCCAGATCCGCCAAGTCGTCGAAGAGCCGGGCCTGAACTTCAAGATCCCCTTCATCCAGGAGGTGGTCTACTACGACGCCCGCATCCTCGCGCTGGATACCGATACAATCGAGGTGACGCCCTCCGACGACCGCCGCCTCGTGGTCGATGCCTTCGCCCGCTACCGGATCGCCGATGTGGTCCGCTTCCGGCAGGCCGTCGGCGTGGGCGGGCTGCGCGCTGCCGAGGATCGCCTGTCCTCGATCCTCAACGCCCAGATCCGCGAGACGCTGGGTGCGGGTGGTGTCACATCCGATACCATCTTGTCGCCCGAACGTGTCGATCTCGCGGCCCGCATCCGCGATGGGGCCCGCGCCAGCGCCCTGTCGCTCGGTCTCGACATCCTCGACGTCCGGCTCAAGCAAACCAACCTGCCCGAGCAGAACCTCGAAGCGACCTATGCCCGGATGCGCGCAGAGCGTGAACGCGAAGCGGCCGACGAGATCGCCCGCGGTGAAGAGGCCGCCCAGCGAGTACGCGCCCAGGCCGACCGCACCGTGGTCGAACTGGTGTCGGATGCCCGCCGCGAGGCCGAGATCACCCGCGGTGAAGCCGATGGTGAACGCAATCGCATCTTCGCACAGGCCTTCGAGCAGGATCCGGAGTTCTTCGAGTTCTATCGTTCGATGACCGCCTACGAGCGGGCTCTGCGGCGGCAGAACTCCACCATGGTCATCTCGCCCGACAGCGAATTCTTCGAATACCTGTCGGGGGCCGGTGGTGCCGGGCCCTCCGGCCGCTGAGCGGGGCGACCGATGCTCCTGATCCTCGCACTGGGTCTGGGAATGGTTCTGGTGATCGAGGGGCTGGTGTTCGCACTGGCCCCTTCGCGTCTCGAGGACCTGCTGCGCCTGATGCAATCCATCCCCGTCGAAACCCGCCGCCTGATCGGCCTTGGCGCGATGACGCTGGGCGCGGTTCTGGTGTCCTTCGCGATCAGCGCCGGTGCGATGTGATCGCCCCGCGCCTGCACGGTCTCTATGGCCTTCGGCCCGCATCACGTTACGATGGGTCACGACGAAGTGACGCGCACGTGTCCGGAACCAGCGCCACCGGCATTGATCCGCGACAGTCGGGAGCAAATATCATGAGGGCAAGGACGGCCCTTTGCCCGTCCCCCAAGGCTTGGACAGGAGGTAAGTTCGTGACGATCCAACAGGCCCGATACACTGCACCGCGCCGCGCCGTGCCCGCGCTGGCCGCGACCCGCGAGGCCCAAAGCGGCCCCGTGCTTTACCGCGTCGCGATGGCGCTTCTGATTTCCGCCATGGTCATCCTCGCCAGCGTGATGACGGCCCAACAGGCCCGTGCGCAGTCCGCACCGCCTGCCACATTCGCCGATCTCGTCGACCAGGTGGGCGATTCGGTCGTGAACATCACCACTTCCGCCATCGTCGCCGGCCGCGAAGGGCCCGCACCCATGGTGCCCGAGGGCTCGCCGCTCGAGGACTTCTTCAACGAATTCCTCGACCGCCGCGGCCCGGAACGCGGACCGCGGCGCAGCCAGGCGCTCGGGTCGGGCTTCGTCATCTCCGAGGACGGCTTCATCGTGACCAACAACCACGTCATCGAAGGCGCCGACGAGATCGTCATCGAATTTCGCGAGGGCTTCACCCTCGAGGCCGAGATCGTGGGCACCGACCCCAACACCGACATCGCGCTCTTGAAGGTCGAGGCCGACGCGCCGCTGCCGTTCGTCCCCTTCGGTGACAGCGATGCGATGCGCGTGGGTGACTGGGTCATGGCGATGGGCAACCCGCTGGGGCAGGGCTTTTCGGTCTCGGTCGGCATCGTTTCGGCGTCGGGCCGCGCCCTTTCGGGCAGCTATGACGACTACATCCAGACCGACGCGGCCATCAACCGCGGCAACTCGGGCGGCCCGCTCTTCAACCTCGACGGCGAGGTGATCGGCGTGAACACCGCGATCCTGTCGCCCACCGGCGGCTCCATCGGCATCGGCTTCGCCATGTCCTCGGCCGTCGTCACCAATGTCGTCGATCAGTTGCGTGAGTTCGGCGAAACCCGGCGCGGCTGGCTCGGCGTCCGCATCCAGGACGTGAGCGCCGACATCGCCGAGGGCCTCGGTCTGGACGAGGCGCGCGGCGCGCTGGTCACCGATGTCCCGGAAGGCCCCGCAGCGGAGGGCGGTGTCGAGGTCGGTGACGTGATCCTCAGCCTGGACGGCGAAGAGATTGCGGATACCCGCGAGCTCGTCCGGGTCGTCGGTGACAGCGCCGAGGGCCAGACCGTGCGCTTGCTGGTGTTCCGCGATGGCGAAACCCGCACCGTGCGCGTCACGCTGGGACGGCGCGAGACGGCCGAGGGCATGGCCGCGACGACGCCGGATGGTGCGCCGGTGGCCCCCCTCTCGTCCGAGGTGCTGGGTATGGACCTCGTGCCCCTGACCGACGAGATGCGCGATCGTCTCGGCGTGCAGAACATCTCCGGCGGCCTGCTGGTCGAAGCGGTGGACCCCGCGTCCGACGCGGCATCGAAGGGCTTGCAGGCCGGCGATGTGATCGCCGAGGTCGCGCAGCAACCGGTGCCCGATGTCGCAGCCTTTCGCGAGCGGGTCGAGACGGCGACCGAGAACGGGCAGAAGTCCATTCTCCTGCTGATCCGCCGCGACGGCAACCCGCGTTTCGTGGCCCTCAGCCTCGAAGACTGACGCCCGCCAACCGACACAAGATGAGGCCCCCCGTGCCATGGTGCGGGGGGCTTTTTCTTTCGGCGAGGCGGCGTCTTTTCAGCCGCGACCGCCACTTGCCGCCAGCTCCGGGTTCCACAACGACAGGCCCAATTGCCGTGCGGCGGCCAGCGAGAGGATCTCGCTGTCCAGACCCTGCGGCGCCTGGAAATCGCGCACCGCGCGCATCGTGCGCCGGTTCATCACCCCGGTCACCGGTCCGGAATACAGCCCCCGTGTCGCCAGGGCGCGTTGCATCGAGGCGATGAAATCCGGATCGCCCAGTTGCAACTGGCATGGGATCTCGAACCACAACTCGCGCCGTTCCTCGACGATGCGCTGCTGCGTCTCGGTGACATAGACGGCGGGTTCCCGCACGATTCCATCCGTCCCGATCTGCGGCGGCTGCAACATGACCTGCTCGGTCACGGTCTCGATCACCGCGGGTGTCGACTCGTTTGCATGGCATGCCGCGGGATCGGCATTCGGCGGCCCGGCGCCGCGCATGACCTCGATCGCGCCTTCGCCCGCGCTTATCGGCACGGCGAAGGCGCTGCGCTCCGAGGCGGGCACGCAGGCCGACAGGGCCGTCAGCCCCGCAAGGATCATCGTCAAACGCATGGGATCTGCCCGTCCCGCCTTTTTGTCGTTGAACGAAGGATACACCGGTTTCCGCCCCCGGGAAAGCGCGCGCTGGCTCAGGGCTGATCTGCGGCGCGCGTCGGCTCATGCAGATGCACCAGCTCGTCCAGCATGTCCGAGATATCCTCGACCTCTTCGGCCACCACATGGGTCACACCCGATTGCCGCTGCACCCGGCCCGTCACCCGCAAGAGCCGCCCCGCGATCACCGCGCGGCGAAAGCGCTGGTAGATCTTCTGCCAGACGACCACGTTGCAGACCCCGAACTCGTCCTCCAGCGTGACGAAGATCACCCCCTTGGCCGTGCCGGGCCGTTGCCGCACGAGGACAAGCCCCGCCACCGCCACCCGCGCCCCCTCGGGCGGCAGGTGCAGCAGGTGATGGGGAAGGCACGCGGGCGGGCGCGGCCAGTCGGGGGGGCGAATGTCGGGCTCCATGGTGAACGAATGTAGAACATCGCGACATCGGCGCAACCCCGGCAATTCGGGCTGGAAAGCCGGGGGCGCCCATATTACCTACAGCCGGACGCGCGAGGGCGGCCCGGCTGAGGAAAGGCGAGAGATGGCGAAGATCACCTATATCGAGCACAACGGAACCGAACATGTCGTGGACGTGCCCAACGGCCTGACGGTCATGGAAGGCGCGCGCGACAACAACATCCCCGGCATCGAGGCCGATTGCGGCGGCGCCTGCGCCTGCTCGACCTGCCATGTCTACGTCCATCCCGATTGGGTCGCCAAGCTGCCCGAGATCGACCCGATGGAAGAGGACATGCTGGAATTCGCCTACCAGCCCGACCCCGAGCGCTCGCGCCTGACCTGCCAGCTCAAGGTCTCGGACGCGCTCGACGGTCTCGTCGTGCAGATGCCCGAAAAGCAGATCTGAGACGCCCCCCGGTGGCGCCGCGTGACCCGTTGCGCCGTCGGCCCCGTCCCGCCCGCGGCGCGTTCCTCGCGTCGGCCTTGTGGCTTGCAGATGCCCTCGCGGCTCCGGCCTGCGAAACCCCGCCCCGGGGCGATACGGCGATGGAAGGCTCGCTCACCCGAACCGACGCCGCGCAAGGCCCCGCCGCCGCCTGGTACGAAGATCCCACCACGCGCTACGCCCATGCCGTCCTCGGCGACGGGGTCGAGGCCGACACGCTCGCCGTCCAGCTCGGCCCCGACTGTCGCATTGCCCGCATCACCCTGCCGCGGGCCGAGGTGTTCGAGGATATCGCCCCCCGTCTCGCCGATCTCGACGGCGATGGCCGGGCCGAAGTCATCGTGGTCCACAGCCACCGCGACCGCGGCGCGCGCCTGGCCGTCTACGCGGTGACGCCCGATGGCACAGACCTGCAACTGGCCGCCGCCACGCCCCATATCGGGCGCACCAACCGCTGGCTCGCCCCCGTCGGCGCGGCCGATCTGGATGGCGACGGCCTGACCGAGATCGCCTATGTCGACCGTCCGCATCTCGCCCGCATCCTGCGCGTCTGGCGCTACCTGCCCGAGGGGCAGGGGCGGGGCCGCTTGCAGGAGATCGCGGCCCTCGAGGGCCTGACCAACCATCGCATCGGCGAGGCTTTCATCTCGGGTGGGCTGCGCGACTGCGGCACCGGCCCCGAGATCATCACCGCCGATGCCGATTGGTCCCGCGTCATGGCCACCCGCCTCGACGCGGGCACCCTGACCACCCGCTCCCTCGGCCCGTGGAGCGCCGCCGCCGCCGCCACCGCGCTGGCCTGTCGCGACTAACCGACCGTTAACCTTAACGCGCGCGCGCCTCCCTTCATCTTCCCCCAAATACGGATATCCGGCGGCGCCACCCGCACCACCGCCGGGGTTGACTTCACCGCGCGCCGACGCTCTATCGGCCCGACGCCAGAACAGACCGACACCACCCCGGGGGACCCACCCAGATGCATGCTTTTCGCAGCCATACCTGCGCCGCCCTGACCGCCGCGAACACCGGCGAGACCGTCCGCCTTTCGGGCTGGGTGCATCGCCGGCGCGACCACGGGGGCGTGATCTTCATCGACCTGCGCGACCATTACGGCATCACCCAGGTGCTCTGCGATCCCGACAGTCCGGTCTTTGCCCAGGTTGAAAGGTTGCGCAGCGAGTTCTGTATCCGCATCGACGGCACGGTCAAGGCGCGCGATCCCGATCTGGTGAACCCCAAATTGCCCACCGGCGAGATCGAAGTCTTCATCCGCGACATGGAAATCCTCGGCGGCGTCTCGGGCGACCTGCCGCTTCAGGTTTTCGGCGACCAGGACTATCCCGAGGAAACCCGCCTGAAATATCGCTATCTCGACCTGCGCCGCGAGGCGATGCAGGCCAACATGACGCTTCGGTCGGACGTGGTCGCCTCGATCCGTCGCCGCATGTGGGACACGGGATTTCGTGAATACCAGACGCCGATCATCACCGCGTCGTCGCCCGAGGGCGCGCGCGACTTCCTCGTGCCCTCGCGCCTGCATCCCGGCAAGTTCTACGCGCTGCCGCAGGCGCCGCAGCAGTTCAAGCAATTGCTCATGGTCTCGGGCTTCGACCGCTATTTCCAGATCGCGCCCTGTTTCCGCGACGAAGACCCGCGTGCCGACCGCTCGCCCACCGATTTCTACCAGCTCGACATGGAGATGTCCTTCGTCGAGCAGGAGGATGTGTTCCACACGATCGAGCCTGTTCTGAAGGGCGTTTTCGAGGAATTCGGCAAGGGCCGCACGGTCGACCAGGTCTGGCCGCGCATCTCCTATCGCGATGCCGCGCTGTGGTACGGCACCGACAAGCCGGATTTGCGCAACCCGATCAAGATGCAGATCGTGTCGGACCATTTCGCGGGCTCCGGCTTCGCGATCTTCGCGCGTATCCTCGAACAAGACGGCACCGAGGTCCGTGCGATCCCCGCCCCCGGCGGCGGGTCACGCAAGTTTTGCGACCGGATGAACTCCTGGGCCCAGAAAGAGGGCCTGCCTGGGATGGGCTACATCTTCTGGCGCGACGGTGAGGATGGCACGCTCGAGGCCGCGGGTCCGCTCGCCAAGAACATCGGCCCCGAGCGGACCGAGGCGATCCGCCAGCAGCTGCGCCTGAACACGGGCGACGCCGCTTTCTTCCTCGCCGGCAAGCCGCATGAATTCGAAGGCGTCGCCGGTCGCGCCCGCACCGAGATCGGGCAGGAGCTGGGGCTGATCGACGAAAGCCGCTTCGCCTTTGCGTGGATCGTCGATTTCCCGATGTACGAAAGGGACGACGAGACCGGCCGCGTGGATTTCTCGCACAACCCTTTCTCGATGCCGCAGGGCGGTCTCGACGCGCTCTCGGGCGACCCGCTCGAGGTGCTGGGCTACCAGTATGATCTCGCCTGCAACGGTTACGAGATCGTCTCGGGCGCGATCCGCAACCACAAGCCCGAGATCATGTTCAAGGCCTTCGAGCTGGCCGGCTACGGCGAAGACGAGGTGCGCAAGCGCTTCGGCGGCATGGTCAACGCCTTCCAGTTCGGCGCGCCGCCCCATGGCGGTTGCGCGGCGGGGATCGACCGGATCGTGATGATCCTGGCGGGCACCTCCAACATCCGCGAGGTCATCCTCTTCCCGATGAACCAGCGCGCAGAAGACCTGATGATGAGCGCGCCCTCCGAGCCGACCAGCGATCAGCTGATGGAACTGGGCCTGCGCGTCATCCCGCAGGATTGATCCACAGTTTATCCACAGGACGTTCGAAATGTGCAACGGGATGTGTGTTTTTCCATAATCCCGCTGCGCTTTTTGCGGTCATGTTCGCATCTCTCTTGCCGCCTCTGTCACATCGCCATTGGCACGGATTGAATGCGTTGTGACAGAAAGGCCCTGAGACCCGAGCGATCGCAGTGCATCGCGCCCTCCTGCAGCCCGTTTGCCCGATCCTCCAGCCCGTCATCCCGCGCACTGCGCGCGACGCCCAGAAGGAAGCGACGCAGATAGCCCACGGGCGGCGCGTCGAGCGCCAGCAGGTCCAGCGCATGGCTCAGGTCCTCGCGATAGGCCAGCATGTCGGGCGCGAGGGTCGTCGTATCCGCCGGGCGAGGACGTTTCGGTTTCAGGTTATCGGGCAGATGCGCGATGATCGCCGCCTGGAACACCGCCAGCGACTCCACCGGTTTGGGCAGGAATCCGTCCGCGCCCGCCGCCACCGCCTCGCGCGCGGCGGCCTCGCGTTCGGCCCCCGACGTGCCCAACAGGATCGGCACCCGCGGCTGCATCGCGCCCATTCGCGCGATCAGGTCCAGGCCCGACCCGTCCGGCAGACCGAGATCGACGATCGCCACCGAGGGGCGATAGACGTTCAGATGCCGCTCGGCCGAGGCGATGCAATCGGCCCGCCGGATGCGTGCACCCGACCGCAGGCACAACAGGCGCATCGCCTCGGACGCGTAGCGGCTATCCTCCACCACCAGGACGGTCAGCCCCAGCAGCGGCCGCTCGGCGGTCGGCCGCGGCCGGAAATCGAGATCTGTTACCGTGTCATCCATTGATGTCATCCCCCTCGGATGCAGACGAGTCGCCCAGTGCCCCGATTAGAGGTGGATCAGGTTGATGCCCGGTTAACGCGGTCCGGAACCTGCGGCGCTTCATCCCTTGGCACTCCGGGCGTGCCGGGCCATATCAGGCGGCAGCCGCAACAGGAGGAACGCCCATGATCGGCCGCCTGAACCACGTCGCCATCGCCGTCCCCGATCTGGAGGCCGCCGCCGCGCAATACCGCGACACGCTGGGCGCGCATGTGAACCCGGCCCAGGACGAACCCGACCACGGCGTCACGGTCGTCTTCATCGACCTGCCCAACACCAAGATCGAACTGCTCTATCCCTTGGGCGAAAACTCCCCGATCCAGGGCTTTCTCGACAAGAACCCCTCGGGCGGCATCCACCATGTCTGCTACGAGGTCGAGGATATCCTCGCCGCGCGCGACAAGCTCAAGGCCGCGGGCGCGCGCGTCCTGGGCGATGGCGAGCCCAGGATCGGCGCCCATGGCAAGCCGGTCCTGTTCCTGCATCCCAAGGATTTCACCGGCACGCTCGTGGAACTGGAGCAGGTCTGATGAACATCGTCACCGGCCTCGTGCTTTACGCGCTGATCTGGTTCATGACGCTCTTCATCGTCCTGCAGGTCGGCGTGACCAGCCAGTCCGAAGCAGGCGAGCGCGTCCGGGGAACCCATGGCTCGGCCCCCGTCGACCCGCAACTCAAGCGCCGCTTCCTCGTCACCAGCGGTGTGGCCGCGGTGATCTGGGCCGTGATCGCGGGCATCATCATCTCGGGCGTGATCACGATCGAGGATATCGACCTGTTCAGCCGCTTTGGCCTGGGCGAGCCGCGTTGACCATGTGGTAGAGATGGGTGAAGACCGCGGCCCCCAGAACCGGCACCAGCAGGTTCACCACCGGGATGGTCAGCGGGATGACCATCAGCACGCCCGCGATGAAGATCTTGCCGGAATGGCGCCGCCGAAAGGCGCGTGCGCCCGCCGCGTCCGACCGGCGCAGGGCGACCAGTTGCGCGTATTCCCGGCCCAGCAACAGCCCGTTCACCGCCCAGAACAACAGCGGCGCGATGGGGGCGAAGATCAGGTAGGCCACCAGCGCCAGCAGGTTCACCGCGATCACCACGCCCAGGAATTTCGCGCCATCCGCGATGCCCTCGGCAATGCCGATGCTGCGCGCGGGTGGTAGGTGGGGGTAATGCCTGTCCTCGACCGCGTCGGCCACCTGTTCGAGGAATATGCCCATGAAGGCCGAGGCGACGGGCACCATCAGGAAGACGGACAGAACGAGGAAGATGGGCACCGCCGCCCAGCTCAAGGCCTCGTCCGCCCAGGCGATCTCGCCGATCCAGGGCAGGGTGAAGGCATCGGGCAGCAACCAGCCGATCAAGGTGACGAAGCCGATGTAGAACCCCACCAGCAGCGCCAGAGTCAGGCCCACGCCAAAGGCCACGACGCGCAGGAAACGGCGATCCGACAACTGGCCGATCGCCTTGGAGAAGGCGGCGAAGATCACGTCTCGACCCAGCGTGTGAGGGCGTCGACGTCGGGCCGCGGGCGCGCGGCGGGCTGGCCCTTGGGCGTGCCGATATGGACGAAACCTGTCACCGCCTCCGGCGCCTCGATGCCGAACCCCGCGCGCAGGAATGCCGCATCGCGCGCCATCCACGCCGTCAGCCAGTGCCCGGCAAAGCCTGCCGCCTCGGCCGCGTTCACAAGGCTGAGGCAGACCAGCGCCGCGGTCTGCTCCTGTTCGATCAGGGGGATCGTGCTGTCCGTTCGGGGCGCGCAGATCACAGCCACGGTCAGCGGCGCATCGTCGAAGGCGCCGGCCTGTTTCTCCAGCTTGTCGGGGTCACGGCCCTGAGCGCTGCCGATCTCGCGGGTCAGCCGCGCCATCCGCATGATCGCGGGCTTGCGCAGCACCTCGAACCGGAAGGGCACGAGCTTGCCGTGATCGGGCACGCGGGACGCCGCGGTCAGCAATTGCCGCATCGTCGCCTCATCTGGCACAGGCGTCGACAGCATGCGCACCGGCACCGAGCGGCGGGTCAGAAGAAACTCGAGGGGGCTGCGCGTATCCATGACCGCCATGTCAGTGCTCAAGCGGCCGGGATCAAGAGGAAAGCCCGCGACTGACGCACAAACGGCGGGATTTCTACACAGATCGCCTGCGCCTCACTCCGCCTTCTTCGCCGCGGGTTTCGCCTTTGCCTTCGCCTTCGCCCTGGGCTTGGCGGCGGTCTTGGGTTTCGCCTTGCCCTTGCCGCCCTTCGCGGCCTTTTCGGCGATCAGCTCGACCGCCTGTTCCATGGTCAGCGCCTCGGGGTCCACGTCCTTGGGAAGCGTCGCGTTGACCTTGTCCCATTTGACGTAAGGCCCGTAGCGCCCCGACATCACGTTGACCGGCCCGCCATGCTCGGGATGCTCGCCCAGTTCCTTCAGCGGCGCAGCCGCCGCCGCGCCCCGCCCGCCGCGCCCCGCGGCCTTGGCGGCCAGCAGTTCGACCGCGCGGTTCATGCCGATGGTCCAGACCTCGTCGACCTCGGGCAGGTTGGCGTATAGCGGCTTGGCCGCGTCTTTCGCCTTGTAGCTGACATAGGGTCCGTAGCGCCCGATCGCGGCCTCGACCGGTTCGCCGTCCTCGGGGTGGTCGCCCACATGGCGCGGCAGGTTCAACAGTTTCAGCGCCTTCTCGATGTCCATCTCGTCGACCGCCCAGCCCTTGGGCAAGGAGGCGCGCTTGGGCTTCTTCACCTCTTCGGTCACCTCGCCCAGCTGGACATAGGGGCCGAAACGCCCGTCGCGCAGCGTCACGGGTTCGGACGTGTCGGGGTCGACGCCCAGCATCTTGCCGTCCGGCCCGATCGCCGTGCCGTCCTCGCCCTCGGGGTTGGGCGGGCCGAAAGGGCGGGTATAGCGGCACTCGGGGTAGTTCGAGCAGCCGATGAAGGCGCCGCCCGAGCGCGCCGTGCGCATCGACAGCCGCCCCTTGCCGCAGTTCGGGCACAGCCGCGGGTCGGACCCGTCGGGATTGGGCGGAAACAGGTGCGGCTCCAGCACCTCGTTGATCTTTTCCAGCACATCGGTGATGCGCAGTTCGGAGGTTTCCGAGATCGCCGCCGAGAAATCGCGCCAGAAGGCGTCGAGCACATCCTTGTAGGCGCGATCCCCCGCGCTGACCTCGTCGAGCTGGTTTTCCAGATCGGCGGTGAAATCGTATTCCACGTATTTGCGGAAATAATTGACAAGGAAGGCCGTCACCAGCCGCCCCTTGTCCTCGGGGATCAGGCGGTTCTTGTCCTTGCGGACATAGCCGCGCGCCACGATCGTGTCGAGGATCGAGGCATAGGTCGAGGGCCGTCCGATGCCCAGCTCCTCCATGCGCTTGACCAGCGTCGCCTCGGTGTAGCGCGGGGGCGGCTGGGTGAAATGCTGCTGGCCCAGAACCGCGCCGTTGCCCGACAGAAGTGCTGCCTCGGCCTCGCGCAGGTCGCCCTTGGCCTCGGCCTCGGTCTCGACCACCGCGTCGGACTGCCCGGCCAGCTTGGCCCATTCCGCGCTCAGTGCCTGCGCGGCGGGCTTCAGCGCATCACCTTGCGTGATCTGCGGCAGGCGGTTGCCGTCCTCGTCCTCGACGTCGTCGCGGCCCTCCTCGTAGACCTTGAGGAACCCGTCGAAGAGCACGACCTGACCCGTCGCGCGCAGCTCGACCTGCCCGTCGGGCGCGCCGATCGTGACGGTCGTCCGCTCCATCCGCGCGGCCTCCATCTGGCTGGCGATGGTGCGCTTCCAGATCAGTTCGTAGAGCTTGCGCTGGTCATCCTCCGACAGGCGAATGTCGCCCGGACCACGGCCCATGTCGGTCGGCCGGATGCACTCATGCGCCTCCTGCGCGTTCTTGGCCTTGTTCTTGTACATCCGCGGGCTGCCGGGGACATATTCCGCCCCGTAGCGGTCCTTGATCGCGTCGCGCGCGGCGTGGACCGCCTCGGGCGCCATGTCGATGCCGTCGGTCCGCATGTAGGTGATGTGCCCCGCTTCATAGAGGCGCTGGGCGGCACTCATCGTCTGGCGCGCGCCCATGCCGAACTTGCGGCTCGCCTCCTGTTGCAGGGTCGAGGTCATGAAGGGCGGGGCGGGGTTGCGGCTGGCCGGCTTGGCCTCGACGCTGGTGACCGACAACGCGCGCGAGGACACCGCCTGCACCGCCATGCCCGCTTCCACCGCGGTCTTCAGGTCGTAGCGGTCGAGCTTCCTGCCCCGCAGATGCGTCAGCCGCGCCTCGAAGGTCTGGCCCCGCGGCGTTTCCAGCATGGCGCGGACCGACCAGTATTCGCGGGCGCGGAACGCCTCGATCTCCATCTCGCGGTCGGTGATGATGCGCAGCGCCACCGACTGCACCCGCCCCGCCGATTTTGCGCCCGGCAGCTTGCGCCACAGCACGGGCGAGAGGTTGAAGCCCACGAGATAATCCAGCGCGCGGCGGGCGAGATAGGCCTCGACCAGTTCCATGTCGACCTGCCGGGGGTTCTTCATCGCCTCGGTGACCGCGGACTTGGTGATCGCGTTGAAAACCACGCGGCTGACCGCGGTGCCCGCCTTGATCGCCTTCCTTTTGGTCAGCGCCTCCTGCAGGTGCCAGCTGATCGCCTCGCCCTCGCGGTCGGGGTCGGTGGCGAGGATCAGCGTGTCGTCATCTTTCAGCGCATCCGCGATCGCCTTGACGTGTTTCTTGCTGTCGGCGCCCACCTCCCACAACATCTCGAATCCCTGCTCGGGGTCGACCGACCCGTCCTTGGAGGGCAGGTCGCGGACATGGCCGTAGGAGGCGAGAACCGTGTAATCGCTGCCCAGATACTTGTTGATTGTCTTGGCCTTGGCGGGCGATTCGACGACGACGACGGGCATACGGATACGGTCCTTCGGGGGCTGCGGCCCGCTGAGGGGCCTGATGGCGGCGGACCATGTGGGCTCTCGGCCCGACTTGTCAATGCGGCAGGCATGTGGGCCACAGCCCTCATTTACAATGAGGATTTCTTGCGGGGCGTCGCGGGCTGGCCACCCCGCCTCAGTCGCTGCGCGAGACGAAGCCGCCTGCGCTGCGGGTGATGCGGCCCGCCATCTCGAGGATCGCCAGCGCCTGCGCCACCGCCCGTGGCGGGCGGCCGAGATCGCGGATCAACTGGTCTTCGGCCACGGGCTCGGGGCCGAGCAGCGCCAGGATCGCGCCCTCGTCCCCGCCCTCGGGCGGGGCTGCGGCAGGTGGGGCCGCGGCGGGTGCCGGCGCAGGGGCCGGGCGTGGCGCTGGCGCGGCCGGGCCGAGGGCGCCCAACGCCTCGATCACGTCCTCGGCCCCGCGGATCAGCGTGGCGCCGTCGCGGATCAGCAGGTTCGCGCCGCTTGCGCGGCTGTCCATCGGGTGGCCGGGCACGGCCATCACATCCCGCCCCTGATCGAGCGCGATCCGCGCGGTGATGAGCGAGCCCGACCGCGCCGCGGCCTCCACCACGATCACCGCGCGGGCCAGCCCCGCAACGATCCGGTTGCGTCGCGGGAAGTGGCGCGCCTGCGGGTGCAGGCCGAAGGGCATCTCGCTGAGTGTCAGCCCCCGTTTCGCGATGTCATGGGCAAGGTCCGTGTTCTCGGTCGGGTAGACCACGTCGAGCCCACCGGCCATCACCGCGATGGTCCCCGTCTCCAGCGCCGCGCGATGGGCCAGCGCATCGACCCCGCGCGCCAGTCCCGACACCACGACGAAGCCCGCAGCGCCCAGGTCGGCGACCAGCCGCCGCGCCATGCGCGTGCCAAGGGCGGAGGCGTTGCGCGTGCCCACCAGCGCCAGCATCGGCCGCGAAAGGAGCGAGGTCTTGCCCTTGGCCCAGAGCACCGGCGGCGCATCGGCGATCTGCGCCAGATCGGCGGGATACTCGGCCTCGCCGAGCAGCAGCATCCGCGCGCCCGCGCGTTTCGCCGCGCGCAACTCGGCCAGCGCGACGGGTTCGGGGCAGGGGGCATAATCGGCGACCCCCGCGGCGCGGGCGACCTCGGGCAGGGCGTCGAGTGCCGCAGCCGCGCGGCCATGCTCGCCCATCAGCCGCATATATGTGGCCGGACCCACCCGGCGCGAGCGGATCAGGCGCAGCCGTGCCAGCCGCTCGGCCTCGTCGGCGGCGGGGGGCGGCAGGAAGGCGGGGGCAGGTTCGGCGAATCCGAACTCGGTCTCGGTGATCATGCCCCGAAGCTAGCGGCAGGCAGGTTAACAGGACGTTACCGCATGAGCCCGCGCCAGAGCGCCCAGACGAGCGCGCCCGTCCCCAGGGCGGTCAGCGGCAGGATGACGAGGAAGGACAGGCCCGCCGGCGCGTCCGGCAAGAGGGCAAAGCTCACGGCGGCCCCGATCGGCAGCGCGAGGCTGGCGAGATAGGCCCCCGCAGGCGGCGCCGGGTCACCGGCGTCCGGGGCAACGCGCGGGCTGCGCCGCAGCGCCAGAAGCGTCAGCCCCCAAAGTCCCCCGAGGGCCAGCGCCCAGGGCCAGACGGACCAGCCCATCATCGCGAACAACGGCACGGCCATCGCCGCCGCGGCGATCCGGTCGCCGCCGGTGGCCGTCATGTGCAGCCCGGGCCGGTCCACGATCCAGGCCCCGATGCCGTAAAGCGCCGTGGTCACGACGGTATAGACCGCGAAACCGCCGACATCCGGCAGGACCAGCTCGGGATCCTCCACCCAGAAGAGCCGCGCCCAGCCTGTCCAGATCACGCCAAGCGCGAGATAGGCCAGCCCTTGCCATGCCGCCGGCCACCTCCGACGCATGCGCCCAAGCGCCACCCAGCCGAGGCCAAAGACCACCACGAGGTGCCAGCCGAGGCTCGGCCATGCGAAGGAGAGCGGCGGCGCCTCGTAGGCCAGCGGGATGACGAGGGCCTCGATCGCCCAGCCCAGCGTCGCACCGCCGAGGATCAGCCCCACGGCGTCCTGCCTGCCGCCGCTGCCCATGACCACGAGCGCGAGATAGGCGAAGAGGGCATAGTACAGCGTGAACTCCAGGAAGAACGCGACGTGGTTCTCACCCTCCAGCACCGCGAGGACGGGCGCCTCGTTGAGGAAGAAGAACTCCGAGAAGAAGAGCGAGATCAGGCCGAAGCCGAGGGCTAGGGCAAGCCGCCGGCCGACCGCCCCCGCGTTTTGCAAAACGCGTGTCACGCCCTTGCAAGGGCGTGACCCAGAGCCTTGCAAGGCTCTGGCCCGCCTTTTGCATGGGGCGGGCGCCTCATGCCGCCGATCCGCCCACCGTCAGCCCCCCGATCAGCAGCGTCGGCTGGCCCACGCCCACCGGCACCCATTGCCCGTTCTTCCCACAGTTTCCCATTCCGGGATCCAGCGCCATGTCATTGCCGATCGCCCGGATCTGCTGCAGCGCCGTTGCCCCGTCGCCGATCAGCGTCGCGCCCTTCACCGGCGCGCCCACCTTGCCGTTCTTCACCCGGTAGGCCTCGGTGCAACTGAACACGAACTTGCCGTTGGTGATGTCGACCTGCCCGCCGCCAAAGCCCACGGCATAGATGCCGTCCTTCAGATCGCCCAGGATGCCCGCGGGGTCGGCATCGCCGCCCAGCATGTAGGTGTTGGTCATCCGCGCCATGGGCGCATGGGCATAGCTTTCGCGCCGTCCGTTGCCGGTGGGCGCCACCCCCATCAGCCGGGCGGATTGCCGGTCCTGCATGTAGCCCACGAGAATGCCATCCTCGATCAGAACGTTCCGCGCGCCGGGCGTGCCCTCGTCATCCACCGTGATCGAGCCGCGGCGGTCGGGGATGGTGCCATCGTCCAGCACGGTCACACCCGGCGCGGCGACCCTCTGGCCCATGAGCCCCGCGAAGGCGGATTGCTTCTTGCGATTGAAATCGCCCTCCAGCCCGTGGCCCACCGCCTCGTGCAGCAAGATGCCCGGCCAGCCGGGGCCGAGCACCACGTCCATCACGCCCGCCGGCGCCGCCTCTGCCGAGAGGTTCACCACCGCGATGCGCAGCGCCTCGCGCGCGATGCCCTCCCAATGGCTCCGGGTCATGAGGCCCTCCAGCCCGATGCGCCCGCCGCCGCCCGCCGAGCCGCTTTCGCGGCGGCCGTTCTCTTCCACGATGATCGACACGTTCAGCCGCACCATGGGCCGCACGTCGCGCACGCGCCCGCCCTCGGGGCGCAGGATCTCCACCTCCTGGTGGGAGGCCGCCATCGAGGCCGAGACCTGCACCACGCGCGGGTCGAGCGCGCGGGCAAAGGCGTCGATCTCGGCCAGCGTCTCCAGCTTCACGCCGAATTCGGCGCCCGCCATCGGATCGGCGTCGGTATAGAGCCGCGTGTTGGTGCCCATCGGCGCCTCGGCCAGTGTGCCGCCGCCGTCGCCGACGGCCAGCCGTGCCGTCTCGGCCGCGCGCAGCAGTGCCGCCTCGGAGATCTCGGTGGAATGTGCGTAGCCCGCCACCTCGCCCTTCACGGCGCGCAGGCCGAACCCTTCCGCGGCGTCATAACTGGCGGTCTTGACCCGGCCATCGTCGAACACGATCACTTCGGACCGCCGCCGCTCGAGGAACAACTCGCCATCCTCGGCCCCGTCGGTCGCCGCGCGAAGGACCCTCAGCGCCTCCGCTTCGTCGAGAAGGGTGTCGAAAGGGCGAAAGGGGGTCGGTTCGGGCATGATACCTCCGGCGGAAATGCTGCAGGCGCAAAATGATCCATGTCAATTTGCGCGGGGGTGAGACATTTAGACCAAATGCCTTGGGTCGTCACCGGCTATATGGTCCGTCCGACGTTGAACGCAACGGTATGCCGCGCGGGAGCATGTGGGCGGCACGCCGGGATCAGACAGGACAGACGGGAATGACGTTTCGCAAGACGCTCAGCGGCCTTGGGGCCGGTATCGGTGCAACCCTGACGGCGGGAATCGCCGCGGCGCAGACCATGGGGATGCGCGACGGCCTCGAGATCATCGGCGCGCCGACGCCCGGCGGCACGGGCTTCCAGCCGGGCGTGACGGAACTGGCGCGCGACATTCGCGCGCTCGACACGTTCCTTCTGGTGATCATGACGGCGATCGTTCTCTTCGTGACCGCCTTGCTGATCTACGCGATGGTCCGCCACAACGCGAAGGCCAACCCGACGCCCGCGACCTTCACCCACAACACCAGGATCGAGATCACCTGGACGGTCGTTCCGCTGGTGATCCTCGTGGTGATCGGCGCCTTCTCGCTGCCCGTGCTTTTCAAGCAGCAGACCATCCCCGATGCCGATGTCGTCGTGAAGGCCACCGGCTACCAGTGGTACTGGGGCTACGAATACCCCGAGCATGGCATCGCCTTCGACAGCTTCATGCTGGCAGAGGACGAACTGGCCGAATTCGGCTACACCCGCGACGAATTCCTGATGGCCACCGACACCGCAATGGTCGTGCCGACCGGCGCCACCGTCGTGGTGCAGGTGACCGCAGCCGACGTGATCCATTCCTGGACGATCCCCGCCTTCGGCGTGAAGCAGGACGGCGTTCCGGGCCGCCTTGCCGAGCTGTGGTTCGAGGTCGACGAGGGCCAGGAAGGCGTCTACTTCGGCCAGTGCTCGGAACTGTGCGGCGTCAATCACGCCTACATGCCGATCACCGTCTTCGCCGTGACGCAGGAAGAATACGACGCCTGGATCAACGGCGAGGCGCAGGAGTTCGCAAGCGCGGGCAACATGCGCGCGCCGCGCGTGATCGAACTGGCTTCGGCCGAGTGATGCGGCCGGCCGGGCCTTGTCCCGGCCAGCCTTGATGCCGGGCTCAAGCCCGGCTTACGTCCGAGGATGAACGGTAGGCCTGATGACCGACCTGACCACCAACACCACCGTCCAGACCGCCGAGGGCGAGGCCCGGTTCGGCGACTATGTCGCGCTGCTCAAGCCGCGCGTGATGTCGCTTGTCGTCTTCACCGCGCTGGTGGGCCTGCTCGTCGCGCCCGCCGCAATCGACCCGATGATCGGCTTTGCCGCCATTCTCTTCATCGCGCTGGGGGCAGGGGCCTCGGGCGCGCTGAACATGTGGTATGACGCCGATATCGACAGGGTGATGCGCCGCACCGCCAAGCGCCCCGTGCCCGCGGGCAAGGTCACGGCGGGCGAGGCGCTGTCGCTGGGCCTCTGGCTTTCGGCGATCTCGGTGGCGATGCTGGGGCTGGCGACGAACTGGATGGCGGCGGGGCTTCTGGCCTTCACCATCTTCTTCTACGCGGTGGTCTACACGATGTGGCTCAAGCGCGCGACGCCGCAGAACATCGTGATCGGCGGGGCGGCGGGTGCCTTCCCCCCGATGATCGGCTGGGTCGCCGCGACCGGCTCCATCAGCCTCGAAGCCGTGCTGATGTTCGGCCTCATCTTCATGTGGACGCCGCCGCATTTCTGGGCGCTCGCGCTGTTCATGAAATCCGACTACCACGAGGCCAAGGTTCCGATGCTGACCGTGACCCATGGCCGGGCCGAGACGCGCCGCCAGATCCTGATTTACACCGTCCTGCTGGTGCCCGTGGCCCTCGGCCTCGGCTTCACCTCGGTCGCGGGGCCGGTCTATCTGGCAGCCGCGCTGGTGCTGAACGCGATCTTCCTCAAGGGCGCCTGGGACATCTGGCGCCGCGATGAAGACGTGGCGCAGGCCGACGGCTACGCCACCGAAAAGCGCGTCTTCCGCTTTTCGCTCTATTACCTTTTCCTGCATTTCGGCGCGCTTCTCGTCGATGCGGGCCTGCGCAGCTGGGGGCTTGCCTGATGCCGATCACCCAAACCCATGACCTCCACAAGCGGCGGCTGGGGCGCAACATCGGCGTGGCGCTCAGCCTCGTGGGTTTTGCTGCAATCGTCTTCGGCCTGACGGTCGCCAAGATCCGCGAAGGCGCTTCGATGGAGGCTTTCGACCACCAGCCGCGTGTGTCGATCACACCGATCGTGGAGGACAGCCAATGACTTCGAACGCCCGCATCGTCACGCGGCTTATGGCGGTCATGGTCTTCATGGGTGGCCTCGCCTGGGCCTCCGTGCCGCTTTACGACTGGTTCTGCCGCGTCACCGGCTTCGGCGGCACCACGCAGGTTTCCGAGCAGGAAAGCGACACGATCCTAGACCAGACCATCCGCGTCCGCTTCGACGCGAGCCGCGCGCGCGACATGCCATGGGAGTTCCGCGCGGTGCAGCCCCACATGGACATCCGCATCGGCGAGACGGGGCTGGCCTTCTACGAGGCCTACAACCCGACCGACGAGCCCGTTGCCGGCACGGCGTCCTTCAACGTCGCGCCCTTCGAGACGGGCGGCTATTTCGTCAAGATCGCCTGTTTCTGTTTCGAGCTTCAGGTCCTGCAACCCGGCGAGCGCGTCGAGATGCCCGTGACCTTCTTCGTCGACCCCGCCATCCTCGACGATCCCGAGGCCAGCGGGACACCCGCCATCACGCTCTCCTACACGTTCCACGTGACGGACATGCCCGAAGACTATGCCGCGCTGGACGTGACCGCGCCCGTGGCCAACTAGACAAGAACCCGGACCGAGGACGACACCCATGGCCCATACCAAGAACCACGACTACCACATCATCAACCCGTCGATCTGGCCGCTCATGGCCGCAGGCGCCGCCTTCGTGATGCTCTTCGGGGCGGTCAACTGGATGCATGGCGGCATGCCCTGGCTGTTCGCGATGGGCTTCGTCGCGACGCTCTACGTCATGTTCGGCTGGTGGGCCGACGTGGTGGCCGAAAGCAATGCGGGCGACCACACGCCGGTCGTGCGCATCGGCCTGCGCTACGGCTTCATCATGTTCATCATGTCCGAGGTCATGTTCTTCGCGGCCTGGTTCTGGGCCTTCTTCAAGCACGCGCTTTACCCGATGAACACCTACGAGGCGTCGACCTATGTGCCGCCCGAGATCTACGCGGTCGACCCGTTCCACCTGCCGCTGATCAACACGCTGATCCTGCTTCTGTCGGGCTGTGCCGTGACCTGGGCGCACCATGCGCTGGTCCATGGCGGCCCGCGCAAGGACGTGGCCAACGGCCTGATCATCGGCGTCGTCCTGGGCCTCATCTTCACCGCGCTTCAGGCCTTCGAATACTGGGAGCTGATCGCCCATTACGGCTGGAGCTTCTCCGGTGACAAGTTCTTCGCGACCTTCTTCCTTGCTACGGGCTTTCACGGGGTTCATGTCATCATCGGCACGATCTTCCTCTTCGTGTGCTGGCTGCGGGTCCTGAAGGGACATTTCACGCCGGAAAAGCACATCGGCTTCGAGGCCGCGGCCTGGTACTGGCACTTCGTCGACGTCGTCTGGCTGTTCCTCTTCCTCGCCGTCTACATCTGGGGCCAGGCCGTCGTGATCGGCTGAGATCGGGACGACGGGGGGCTCTGCCCCCCGCGTCACCCGTTCCGGGTGACCCCCCCGGAGTTGTAATGCCAAGATGAAGGGACGCGGGCGCGCGTTAACCTTGACGGATCGTGAAGGGCCTGCCGCAGGGGTGGGCCTTTTGCTTGGAAAGGGCAGGGCATGGGACGGATCATCGGGGCCTTGGTGCTGGGTGTCGTCGGCGTGGCGATCCTCGTGTCGCTGGGCGTCTGGCAGATGCAGCGCCTTGCGTGGAAAGAGGGCGTGCTGGCCGAGATCGAGGCGCGCATCGCCGCCGATCCGGTGGCGATCCCTGACCCGCCCGATCCCGAGGCCGACCGTTACCTGCCCGTGACCGTGACCGGTCGTTTCGCCGAGGGGCATGTCCGCGTGCTGGTCAGCCAGCGCGGCCTTGGGGCGGGCTACCGCATCATCTCGTCCTTCGAGAGCGACGACGGGCGGCGCATCCTGGTCGACCGCGGCGTGATCCGCGTGGCGGACGAGGTGCCCAAGCCACCCCCGGGCGCGCTCACCGTCACCGGCAACCTGCACTGGCCCGAGGAGCGGGACGGGTTCACGCCCGAGAACGACATCGCCGACAACACCTGGTTCGCGCGCGAGGTGCCGGTTCTGGCCGCCCATTTCGGCACCGAGCCTGTGCTCGTGATCGCGCGCGCCCTCTCGAGCCCGGAGGCGGTGACGCCCCTGCCGGTCTCGACCGAGGGCATCCCGAACGATCACCTGAATTACGCGATCACATGGTTTTCGCTCGCCGCCGTCTGGTTGGGGATGACACTCTTCCTGCTCTGGCGTATCAGGCGACGGACCGTTTGAAGGACCCCTGCGCCGATGCGCTACATCTCGACCCGCGGGCAGGCGCCCGAGCTGACATTCGAAGAGACGATGCTGACGGGGCTCGCCCGCGACGGCGGCCTTTACGTGCCTGCCGAACTGCCCCGGATGAGCCACGGCGACATCGCCGCTCTGGCGGGCCTGTCCTACGAAGAGGTCGCGTTCCGCGTCATGCGCCCCTTCGTGGGCGACAGTTTCACCGATGCGGAATTCGGCGATTGCATCGCGCGCGCCTATGCGGGCTTCGGCCATGCCGCCCGCGCGCCGCTGAAGCAGTTGCAGGACAATCATTTCCTGCTGGAGCTGTTCCACGGCCCCACGCTCGCCTTCAAGGATTTCGCGATGCAGCTGATCGGCCAGCTGTTCCAGACGGCCCTTGCGCGCTCGGGCGAGCGGGTGACCATCGTCGGCGCGACCTCGGGTGACACGGGATCCGCCGCAATGGAGGCCTTCCGCGGCCTCGACAACGTGGATGTCTTCATCCTCTACCCCCATGGCAGGGTGTCGGACGTGCAGCGCCGCCAGATGACCACCGTGGTCGAGAAAAACGCCCATGCGCTCGCCATCACCGGCAGTTTCGATGACGCGCAGGCGCGGCTGAAGGACATGTTCAACGATTTCACCTTCCGCGACGAGGTGCGGCTGGCGGGCGTGAACTCGATCAACTTCGCCCGCGTGCTGGCGCAGGTGGTCTATTACTTCACCTCTGCTGTCGCCTTGGGCGCGCCGCACCGCAAGGTCAGCTTCACCGTGCCCACCGGCAATTTCGGCGACATCTTCGCGGGCTACCTCGCCAAGCGGATGGGCCTGCCGATCGAGAAACTGGTGGTGGCCACGAACCAGAACGACATCCTGCACCGGGCGCTTTCGACGGGCGATTACGTCACCCATGGCGTCGCCCCCTCGATCAGCCCGTCGATGGATATCCAGGTCTCCTCCAACTTCGAGCGTGCGCTCTTCGACGCCTACGGCCGCGACGGCGCGGCGGTGGCGCAGCTGATGGACGAGCTGAAACAGGGCGGCGGCTTCCACATCTCGCAAGGGGCGCTGGAAAGCCTGCGCTCGGATTTCGCAAGCGGCCGCGCGTCCGAGGAGGAAACCTCCGCCACGATTGCCCGCGCATTGCCGCAGATGGGCGAATTGCTCTGCCCCCATTCCGCCGTCGGCGTGCATGTGGCCCAAGGCTTCCTCGGGTCCACCCCCATGGTCACGCTCGCCACGGCCCATCCCGCGAAATTCCCGGACGCGGTCGAGGCGGCGACCGGTATCCGCCCCGCGCTGCCGCCGCGCATGGCCGACCTGCACGAGCGGCCCGAGCGGATGACCCGTGTCGAGAACGATCTTCACCAGATCGAAACCCTGATCCGCGAGGAAATCGCCGCGTGAGTGTCGAACTGCATACCCTTTCGAACGGTCTGAGGATCGTCACCGAGCATATGCCGGGCCTCGAGTCGACCGCGCTGGGCGTCTGGGTCTCGGCCGGGTGCCGACACGAGGCGCCCGAGCAGAACGGGATCGCGCATTTCCTGGAACACATGGCCTTCAAGGGCACGAAACGGCGCAGCGCGCTGCAGATCGCCGAGGAAATCGAGGATGTGGGCGGCTACATCAACGCCTACACCAGCCGCGAAGTCACGGCCTACTACGCCCGCGTGTTGCGCGATGACGTGGCGCTCGCCCTCGACCTGATTTCGGACATCGTGCTGAACCCCGTCTTCGACCCGCGCGAGATCGAGGTGGAACGCGGCGTGATCCTGCAGGAGATCGGGCAGGCCGCCGACACGCCAGATGACATCATCTTCGACTGGCTCCAGGAAGAGGCCTATCCGGGCCAGCCTCTGGGCCGCACCATCCTCGGCCCCGCCGAGCGCGTGCGCGCCTTCACCCGCGCCGATTTCGACCGCTTCGTCGCCCAGCACTACGGGCCGGGGCAACTGATCCTGTCGGCGGCGGGGGCCGTCGATCATGACGAGATCGTCCGCCTTGCCGAACAGGCCTTCGGCCATCTGCCGCCCTCCTCGCCGATGACGCCCGAACCGGGCCAGTTCGCGGGCGGCGAGCGGCGCGAGATCAAGGCGCTGGAACAGGCCCATTTCACCCTCGCGCTGGAAGCGCCGGGCTATCGCTCGGACGACATCTACACCGCGCAGATCTACGCGACAGCACTTGGCGGCGGCATGTCTTCGCGCCTGTTCCAGGAGATCCGCGAGAAGCGCGGCCTGTGCTACACGATCTATTCCCAGGTCGGCAGCTATGACGACACGGGGCTTCTGACGATCTACGCCGGCACCTCCGGAGAGGAGTTGCCGGAACTGGTCACCCTGACGCTGGACGAACTCAAGCGCTCGACCGAAGACATGACCGAGGCGGAACTCGCGCGCGCCCGCGCCCAGATGAAGGCGGGCCTTCTGATGGGGCTCGAAAGCCCCTCGGCCCGGGCGGAACGGCTGGCGCGGCTGGTGGCGATCTGGAACCGGGTGCCCCCGCTCGAGGAAACGGTCGCGCGGATCGACGCGGTGACGCTGTCGGGCCTGCGCGATCACGCGGGCGCGCTTCTGGCGACCCCGCGCGCGGCCATGGCGCTCTACGGGCCGGTCAAGGCGGCCCCCGATCTCGCGCAGGTGACCGCGCGCCTCGCCGCCTGATGCTGGCGCGAAAACGGCACTTGCGGCTGGACACGGAGCGCCTGGTGCTCCGGCTGCCGCGGCACGCCGATTTTCGTCCCTGGACCGCGCTGCGCGACGGCTCGCGCGAGTTCCTCACCCCGTGGGAGCCGACCTGGGCCGCCGACCACCTGACCCGCAAAAGCTTCACCGGCCGCGTCTACTGGGCGCAACGCGCGCTGACGCAGGGCAGCGCGGTGCCGCTCTTCATCATCCGCCGCGAAGACGAGAGCCTTCTGGGCGCCATCACGCTCGACAACATCCGCCGCGGCCCCGCGCAATCTGCGACGCTGGGCTACTGGATCGGCCAGCCCTTTGCACGGCAGGGCTACATGCGCGAGGCGATCGAGGCGGTGGTCCATTACGCCTTTCGCGGGCAGGATCTCAGCCGGGTCGAGGCCGCCTGCCTGCCGGAAAACGTCGCCTCGCGCGGGGTGCTCGAAAAGGCCGGGTTCAAATACGAGGGCGTGGCGCAAAGCTACCTCCAGATCAATGGGCGCTGGCGCAACCACGTGCTCTACGCCCACCTGCGCCATGACCGCCGCGGCCGCACCGAGGTGGGCTGACGCGCGCCCGGTTTCCCTCGGCCCACCCCTGTCCTAGGTTGCCCGCCATGACTGACCTCACCCGGCGCCTCGCCGCCCTCCTGCCGCCCGCCGCCCTCCGCGAGGTGACGCCGGCCTATCTCGAAGAGCCCCGCGGCCGCTGGCAGGGCCGCGCCGCAGCCGTGGTCGCGCCCGCCACGACCGGGGAGGTCGCGGCAATCCTGCAGCTTTGCACCGAGACCGGCACGCCGGTCATCCCCTACGGCGGCGGCACGGGCCTTGTCGGCGGCCAGCTGACCGAGACCGGCCCCGCGCCGGTCATCCTGTCGCTCGAACGCATGAAGACCATCCGCGCCTTCGACGCCGAGGCCGGCACGATGACGGTCGAGGCCGGCGCGATCCTGTCGGACATCCATGCCACGGCCGAGGCCGAGGAGTGGATCTTCCCCCTGACGCTCGCCTCCCAGGGCTCGGCCCGGCTGGGCGGGCTGCTCGCCACGAATGCGGGCGGGGTGAACGTGATCCGCTACGGCAACGCGCGCGACCTCGTGCTGGGGATCGAGGCGGTGCTGGCCGATGGCACCATCGTCAACGCCCTGTCGCCGCTCAGGAAGAACAACACCGGCTACGACATCCGCCACCTGCTGATCGGGTCGGAGGGGACGCTCGGCGTGATCACCGCGGCCTCGCTGCGCCTCTTCCCCAAACCCGCCGCGACGGGCGCCGCGATGATGGTCGTGCCGTCGCCCGAGGCCGCGCTGGCGCTGCTGCGCCTCGCACAGGCCCGGATCGGCGCCGCGATCTCGGCTTTCGAGCTGATGAGCCGCGAAGGTTTCGATTTCCTGGCCGAGGTCGGCCCCGAGACACGCCAGCCCTTTGCCGATCACCCCGATTGGGCGGTCCTGATCGACCTCGGCATGGGGGCGGGCGGCGATCCGGCGGGCGCGCTCGAGGAACTCTTCGCCGAAGCGTTCGAGACCGGTCTCGTCACCGATGGCGTCATCGCGCAATCCGAGGCGCAGCGCGCCGAATTCTGGGCGCTGCGCGAAAACATCCCTGCCGCCAACCGGCGCGTCGGCGCGGTGTCCTCGCATGACATCTCGGTCCCGGTCGCGTCCATCCCCCGCTTCATCGCCGAGGCCCCGGCCCGGATCGGCGCCATCGCGGAGTTTCGCCTGAACTGCTTCGGCCACATGGGCGACGGGAACCTGCACTACAACGTTTTCCCGATGCCGGGGAAATCCCGCGCCGATCACGAGAACCAGCGCGACGCGATCAAGCGCGCGGTCCATGACCTCGTGATGGACCTGGGCGGTTCGGTCTCGGCGGAACACGGGGTGGGGCGGCTGAAGGTCGACGATCTCGAGCGATACGGCGATCCGGGAAAGCTGGCAGCGATGAGAGCCATCAAGGCCGCGCTCGACCCCAGTGGCATCCTGAACCCCGGTGCAGTGCTGCGGTCCTGACGGGTGTTTCGGGGCCTTCGGCCCCGACCCGGCGGCGCGCGGCGTCGGGCCCCTGCGGGGCCGCTCCTTCGCGCGCTGGGGGCATGTGGCCGCGTCGCGCCCTTCCTTGTCCCGACCGTCATGACGGCAGACGGCGGGAGCCTCCGGCGGGAGTTGTATTGGCCAAGATGAAGATCGCAAGGCGGGCGCCGCGACGGATGGCGGACAGGCTCGCCCAGTGAGGTGGAAGGAAGCGGGCTGCCATCCGGCTCATGGCGACGGGACACGGGTTTCGTTCCCCACCATGCCGGTTTTTCCGCTTCATCTTGGCAAGTACAACTCCGGGGGAGTCCCGAAGGGACGGGGGCAGAGCCCCCTCTTCCGGAGCGCTGCTGCTGTCCTGCATACCGCGGATCAGGCACACCGACCGCACCGCGAAGCGGTGCCACCGCGGTCGTGGCGCAGGCCGAAGGCCGAGCCACGCCGCACGCCCTCGCGGCGTCAGCCGCGCGTTCCGGCGAAGCGGGCCGCCCATTCCTCCCGCGTCTCGTCGGCGATCTTGGCGAACATCACGTCGGGCACCGTGAAGGCGTGACCGCCCGGCAGGGCGCTCAGCGCGGCCTCGGCACTGTCGGGCCAGGTTGGCGCCACGCCCATCGCCCCGGCCATCGCCTCTGCGGCATCGGGGATGAAAGGGGCCGACAGCCCCGCGTAGAACGGGATCAGGTTGAGCGCGAAGCGCGTGATCGCCGCCGCCCGCTCGGGGTCGTCCTTGAAGGCCGTCCAGGGCGCGGCCGATTGCAGGTACTCGTTGCCCGCCACCCAGATCGCCCGCAACTCGGCCGCTGCCTTGCGGATCTCGATCGCGTCCATATGCGCCTCGTAGCGCCTCAACCGCGCCTCCAGGTCGGCGATCAGCGCCACCTCCTGCGGTCCGTAGGCCCCGCCCTCCGGCACCACCTCGCCGAATTTCGAGCGGCAGAACTTCGTGATCCGGCTCACGAAATTGCCCAGAACATCCGCCAGGTCCTTGTTCACGTCCTGCTGGAACCCTTCCCAGGTGAACTCGGCATCGCTCGTCTCCGGCGCATGGCTCAGGAGCCACCAACGCCAGTAATCCGGCGGCAGGATCTCCAGCGCCTGGTCCATGAAGACGCCGCGGCCCTGCGAGGTCGAGAACTGACCGCCATCGTAGTTGAGGTAGTTGAACGACTTGATGTAATCCACGAGCTTCCAGGGCTCGCCCGAGCCGAGGATCGTCGCGGGGAAAGACAACGTGTGGAAGGGCACGTTATCCTTGCCCATGAATTGCACATATCGAACATCTTCGGCGCCTTTGTCCGTGCGCCACCAGCGTTCCCAGCCTTTTTCCGACCCAGGCCCCGTGCCGGCCTCGACCCATTCCGCGGCGCAGGCGACGTATTCGATGGGCGCGTCGAACCAGACGTAGAAGACCTTGCCCTCCATGCCCGGCCAATCCTCTTCGCCCTTCTTCACCGGGATGCCCCAGTCGAGGTCGCGCGTGATGCCGCGGTCCTGCAACCCGTCGCCGTCATCGAGCCATTTCTTCGCGATCGAGGTGGTCAGGATCGGCCAGTCGGTCTTGGAGTTGATCCAGTCGCGCAACTGGTCGCGCATGGCCGATTGGCGCAGGTAGAGGTGCTTGGTTTCGCGCACCTCCAGATCCGTGCTGCCGGAAATCGCGCTGCGCGGGGCGATCAGGTCGGTCGGGTCCAGCTGCTTGGTGCAGTTCTCGCATTGGTCGCCGCGGGCCTTGTCATAGCCGCAGTTGGGGCAGGTGCCCTCGATGTAGCGGTCGGGCAGAAAGCGGCCGTCGGCCACCGAATAGACCTGCTTCTCGACCACTTCCTCGATCAGACCGGCCTCGGCCAGCCGCCCCGCGAAATGCTGCGTCAGCGCGTGGTTCTGCGGGCTGGAGGAGCGCCCGAAATGATCGAAGCTCAACCGGAACCCGCGTCCAAGCCGGTCCTGCACCGCCCACATCTCGGCGCAATACGCCTCCACCGGCTTGCCCGCCTTGGCCGCGGCCAGTTCGGCGGGCGTGCCATGTTCGTCGGTGGCGCACAGAAACAGCACCTCGTCGCCGCGCGCACGCTTGTAGCGGGCGTAGAGATCGGCGGGCAGCTGGCTGCCCACCAGGTTGCCCAGGTGCTTGATCCCGTTGATGTAGGGGATCGCCGAGGTGATGAGGATGCGTGCCATGGCCCTGCCTCCGGATGCGCGTTGCGCTCCGTTTAGCGGGCGCGCGCGGGCAAGGCCAGTGGGTCAGCGCAGATGCGGGAGGATCCGGTCGATCAGCTGCGTGTAGCGCGTCCGGTCGATGCAGTTCCCCCAGTTCGCGGCGAAGGCGATGCCCGCGCCGGTCGCCACGAAGGTCGCGCCATGCCCCTCGCGCGCGGCCTCGTCGAAGCACAGGCGCCCGTTATGCGTCACCTCGGCCTCCCGGCCCGCACCGCTGATGGCATATCCCATGGCATACCCGTCCGCGTCCGGGCGGCTCGGCGGCGCATCGACATGGGGCTGTCCCGCCGCGAACCAGTGCCGGGCGAGGCGGGCGTAGTCCTCGGCCGAGATCTCCCAGCCGGCATAGGCCGACATCGACCCCATCCGCCCTTCGATCACCGCGGCCTCCACGTTCGCGGGGGCGATCACGCGCGCCATGCAGGTTTCGGCGTAGGACCGGCCCGACAGCGCCTCGATGACGACGCCCAGAACGGCGAAATTGGTGTTGGAGTAAAAGGAGCTGCCCGGTGTGCCGCGGATCGCCCCCTCGGCCAGCGCCTCCGAGGCGACGCGGCGGTGCAGGCCGAGGGCGCCGTGCGTCCTGCCGACGAGGTCGCCCTGCGTCAGGTCCGGCTGCAGTCCTGCGGTATGCGTGACCAACCCCGCCAGCGTGATCCCCTCGTTCCACGGGCGCGGCGTGACGCCCGCGGCGCTCATCTCGGCGTCGATGTCGCCCAGCGCCGTGTCCCAGCCCATGCCCCGCTCGGCCAGCAGCCCGTCCAGACAGAGGCCGGTGATCGCCTTGGACAGGCTGGCGACCGGGGCCCTCGCGGCCGCGTCGCGCCCGAGGCCCGCGCCGATGACGCGCCCGTCGGGCAGGGCCAGCGCCATCGCGCCTTCCGACAGGGCAGCCTCGGCCATCCATCCGCGCCATTCCGCCTCGACCGCCTCGATCTGCGCGTCGGTCAGGCTGCGGGCCGGCACATCCTTTGGCGCCTGCAGGGGGGCGGCCGTGGCGGCCGTGCGGGTCACCAGCCCGGCCAGCGCGGCGGGCCAGACCGACGCCGGCCCCTCTGCCCGTGCCTCGGCCTGCGCGGCAGGCGCCACGCCCGCGACCGGCGTCGCCGCGGCGACCGGAGCCGGGATCGGCGGCGGGGCGACGGTGGCCGGGCCCTCGGCGCGGTCCGTTCCGGTCAGCGCAAGGTAGCCGAGGTTGCCGACCGCCCCGAGAAAGGCCAGCCCGAGAACGCCGGTCAGGATGCCGCGAAAAATGCCCATGTCTCTGGTCCCTCGTTACGCCTTGGTCATGCGTCAGGGTGCCCGCGGAATGGGCCGAAACTTGGCCGTCTCCATGGAATTGACGCGAACGCCTCAGCGCGGCCGGCGAAAGATCCGACCGACCAGAAAGGACGTCCGCGGGATCCAGACATAGGGATTGCGCGTGCTGGCCGCGGGCCGCCTGCGCATCCGGATCAGGCCGAAGATCAGGAGACCCACATGCGCCGCCGCGATGAAGTAGAACAGCGCGGGCGGTCCGTAGGCCGCGATCAGCCACGAGGTCAGCAGGGGCGCCGCGATGGCCCCCAGCGCGTAGAAGAACATCAGCGCCGCAGACAGCTCGACCCGCTGGTCGTCACGCGCCCAGTCATGGGCATGGGCCGCCGAGATCGAGTAGATCGGAAAGGTCGTGGCCCCGAAGGCCAGCGCAGCCAGGAAGATCGCCGCGATCCCCAGGCCGGAGAAGGCCACCGTCACACCGCAGGCGGCGATCGAGGCCCCCGAGAACCAGATCAGCACCCAGCGCCGGTCGTTGCGGTCCGCGGCCCAGCCCGCGGGCCATTGCGCCAGCGCACCGCCCAGCACGAAGGCTGCGAGGAAAAATCCGATCTGGTCCGCGCTCAGGCCCACCTCGGCCCCGTAAAGCGGGCCGACCATGCGGAACGACGCCCCCGACACGCCAGACACGATCACCCCCGCCACCGCCAGCGGTGACAGCGCCCATGCGATGCCGGGCCGAAGGCGTGGGGCGGCCCCCGTCTCGGGCTGCGGCAGCCGCGTCAGCGTCAGGGGCAGCAGCGCCGCGCAGCACAGCAGCGCCAGCAGGTTGTAGGAGACGTAGGAGGCCGGCGCGAGCACCCCGATCATCAGCTGCGCCAGCAGGCTGCCGCCGGTGTCGACCATCCGGTAGGTGCCCATCATCCGGCCGCGGTTGGCGTTCTCGACCTTGGCCTGCAGCCAGGCCTCGATCACCGTGTAGCAGCCCGCGATGCACAGCCCCGTGGCCACCCGCATCAGCGCCCAGGCATAGGCGTCGACCACCAGCATATGCGCCAGCAGCCCGATCGCTCCTGTCGCGGTGAAGGCCGCGAAGGCGCGGGAATGGCCCACCGAGCCCATCAGCCGCGGCGCCCACCAGCAGCCGATGAAAAAGCCCAGGAAATGGGCCGAGCCCAGGAGGCCGATCTGCCCGGCGCTGAACCCCAGAACGGTGCCCGACAACACGTCGAGCGGCCCCACGCCCCCCGAGGAGAGCTGCAAGAGCAGCACCGACAGGAACAGGGCGGCGAAGGAGACGATCAGGCGCATGGGGCTTCCGTTTCGTCCTGCCTAACGGGGCAGGGCAGGGAATGCAGCCACGTTTCCGGCAGATCGGCGTCGGTTTTCGCGCGCCCGTAACGCTTCCTTAACCCCGCCGTGGCAGGGTCCCCGGCCATGGACATGTCCCGGCGGGTCTGACACGCCCGTCACCTTCAGGTTTCCGTCCCCTGGCCCAAGACAGCCCCCAAAGGGCCAAGGCCACGGGCCGATCAGAGCCGGACACCGGGGTCGCCCCCTCAGGGCGGCCAGATGGACACCGCCCTGGCGGCGCCGCCATCCTTCACGGTCAAGCGCCACGCGGACCCGCTCCGACAGCGCACCTCCCCTCCCGAGCAAATCCGTCCCTCACGGGAACCCGCCGGAAACCGCATGGCCTCCGGCGCGCCCACGCGCGCGCGATCCGGTGACGCCATCCCCGGCGCGCACCCCCATCCGCCCGGTCAGCGCCCGTCAGTCAGCCACCGACGGTCCGTCCCGCAAGACCGCCCCCGCAACCCTTCATCAAGGTTAACGCGCGCCCCCTGCCGTCCATGTCCCCCCTTCATCTTGGCCAATACAACTCCGGGGGAGTCGCGCATGCGACGGGGGCAGAGCCCCCAGATGTCCCGCCCTCTCACCTGGGCGCCGACAGTCGGCCCGATCGCGACCGCGTCCGGCCATCGACCCGTGCACGCCCCCTTGCCCCAGGTCGCGCAGGTCGCTTCGCATCCGCGACCGGCATCCCCGGGGGGCTTCTGCCCGACCCGGATCACGGCCCCCCTCACGCAGGCTCCGCCGCCGTTTCCACCAGCACGGGCCGCCCCTTGGCGCCGCGCGTCACCCCCCAGTCGCCCGGCGGCGCGTCCCGCGCGCGCAGCCGTGCCAGCCGCCAGCCCGTCTCCTCCGCCCCATGCGCGGGCTCCAGCCGCCACCGGCTCTCCACCCCCGCGGCACCGCCCTCGCCCGGCGTCAGCATCAGGCCCGGCCCGCTGCCGCCCCCCGCCTCGGCGGCGAGGTGCAGCCGCCGCACCGGTGTCAGACCCGGCGGTTCGGGCAGGTCGCAGACCACCAGCGGCAGGACGCCGGCGCGCAGCGCCTCCTCCATTGTCCACAGCAGGTCGGCGGGGCGCTCGGGCTCGACGAAGATCAGGCGGCCGGGGTCGATCTCGGCCCTGACGCCGGCCATGTGCAGCCGATCCGGATGCCAGCCGGGGCGGATCCACAGCACCGGCCCCTCGACCTCCGCCGCCAGCCACAGCGCCAGCCGTCGCCGCGCCGTGCCGCACAGCTCATGCGCCCGCGCCCCCGCCAGCCCGAACCGCCCCAGAAGCGTCAGGCCAGGCCGGTCGCGGCGATGCGAATGGCGCGTGAGCTTGGTCATGTCCATGGCCGAGAGTATAAATGTTCGCCAAATGTTCTCAAGACCCGGAGCGACCCCGCCTTGCATCTCCCGCCCCGGTGCCTAGTGTCCGCGCGGACACGGAACAGGGGACAGGACATGCGCCAGATACCGCTCGGCTCGACCGATACGATGATCACCGACTATTGCCTCGGCACGATGACCTGGGGCAGCCAGACGCCCGAGGCGGACGCCCATCGCCAGATGGACATGGCGCTGGACGCCGGCATCACCATCGTCGACACCGCCGAGATGTATCCCGTGAACCCGGTCACCGCCGAGACGGTGGGCGACACCGAAACCATCCTCGGCAACTGGAACGCCGCCAATCCGGGCCGGCGCGGCGATTACGTGCTGGCGACCAAGATCAGCGGCAAGAACGCCGGTTTCGTCCGGCCGGGGCAGGACATCACCGCCGAGACCTTCACCGCCGCCCTCGACGCCTCGCTCGCGCGGTTGCGGACCGATGTGATCGACATCTACCAGATCCACTGGCCCAACCGCGGCTCCTACCATTTCCGGCAGAACTGGCGCTACGACCCCTCCGCCCAGGACCGCGCGGCCACGCGGGCCAACATGCTGGAGGTCTTGCACGCCGCGCAAGCGGCTGTGGATGAAGGAAAAATCCGCCATTTCGCGCTGTCGAACGAAAGCGCCTGGGGCACGGCGCAATGGCTGCAGATCGCCGAGGCCGAGGGCCTGCCGCGGGTGCAATCCATCCAGAACGAATATTCGCTGCTCTGCCGCCTCTATGACACCGATCTTGGCGAACTGGCGGTGAACGAGCAGGTGACGCTTCTGGCCTATTCCCCGCTGGCCGCGGGCCTGCTGACCGGCAAGTACCAGGGCGGCGCGGTACCCGCGGGCAGCCGGATGGATCGCAACGGCAATCTCGGCGGGCGCAAGACCGACCGCGTCTTCCCCGCCGTCGACGCCTATCTCGATCTTGCGCAGCGCCACGGGCTCGACCCGGTGCACATGGCGCTGGCCTTCACCGTGCAGCGGCCCTTCCCGGTCTCGACGATCTTCGGCGCGACCACCTCGGACCAGCTGGCGCATATCCTTTCGGGCCTCGAGACGCGACTGTCCGACGAGCTGCTGGAGGCGATCGACGAGATCCACAAGGCGAACCCGATGCCGTACTAGGCATCTATGGATAACCTTGGGGATAGATTGCTTTACTGCAATCAAAATTAGAGAACGCGCGGAATTTGGCGTGAAAAAGATTGACGTTATGAAATCGCGTTTCTGGCCGCCAAGGCCGCTTTCCTACCGGATCAGCGCCCTCAGCCCGTCGAGGTAGCCGGGCACGTCGCGGGCCGACACGCGCGCCTCGCGCACCAGCCAGTCGAAATGCCGCGTCACCGTCCGCACCCGGTCGCGGTCGCGAAAGGCGATGTAATGGCGGCCCATGTAGATCACCGCCATCTTCGGCCCGAAGACCGTGACCGGCGCCGACCAGACCTGCCGCGCGTCGAAGAGGAAAATCCTCAGGGACGGGTAGAACTGCGCATAAAGCTCGGCCAGCCAGTCCAGTTGCGCGCGCCGCACCTCGGCCTCGAGCCCCGCGTAATACCCCTCGCCGCGGGCGAAGCTTTCCATCTCGTGGACGGCCATCGCCATCTCGTAATCGCTTTCGGTCAGGCGCATCCAGTCCAGCCGCTCGGCCGCGGCATCGATCGCGGCGTCGGGGCGGCGGTGGGTGACGGGCGCGTATTCCCAGCGCAGCACCGCGTTGGTCTTGAGCATGTCGGGCAGGGTCGCGGGGACGTGGCGCACCTTGTAGCCTTCGGCCTCGCGGTGCCAGGCAAAGATCTGGTCGTCGAGGCCCGTCGCGCGCCCCGTCTCGGAAATCGAGAAGGAGGAGGCCAGCAGCGCGCCCGCCTGCTCGGGCCGGTCGGTCAGCCCCAGCAGCCAGTCCGCCGAGACATCGAGCGCCTGCGCGCAGGCCGCCACCACATGCCCGCCCGGCATCCGCGTCTCGCCCTCGGCCAGCATCTGCGTGATGCTCGAACGATCCACCCCGATCGCGCGCGCCAGCGCCGCCCGGCTGAGCCCCGAGGCCGTCAGCGCGCCCGCCAACCGCTCGCGGAAGGTGGCGGCGATCCGGCGTTTGTCGGAAATATCCAGCATCGTTGAGAATCCAGAACAGTGTTGAGTTCCCGTGGAGAAAACCCGGACTGCCCGCAACATGCAACGTGACATATCGGTGACAGGCGGGCGCCGGGGATGCACCCGCCAAAGACACGGGGCTTGATGCGGGTCGAATGGCCGACATTCCTGCTGATCTGCGCGACCTACGGGGCGCTGGCGGCCTGTCTTTTCTGGTTGCCCGAGATCAGCCTGACGCTGGCCATCCTCGCCCTGATCCCGGTCGTGGCGCTGCATTCCTCGCTCCAGCACGAGGTCACCCACGGCCACCCCTTCGCCGAACGCAGGTTGGGCGAGATCCTCGTCTTTCCCTCGCTCAATCTCGTCATCCCCTACCTGCGCTTTCGCGACACGCATCTGGCGCATCACATGGATGCGACGCTGACCGATCCCTATGACGACCCGGAATCGAACTACCTGGATCCGGCGGTCTGGGCGCGGCTGCCGCGTCCGGTGCAGTGGCTTCTGAACGCGAACAACACGCTGCTCGGCCGGATGATTCTCGGTCCCGTGATCGGGCAGGTCGCCTTCATGGCCGCCGACCTGCGCGCGATCCGCGCGGGCGATCGGGCGGTCTTGCGCGGCTGGCTCTGGCACCTGCCCGCCGCGGCCGCCATCGTCGGGTTGGTGCTGACCTCCGACATGCCGCTCTGGGCCTACGTGCTGGGCTGCTACGGCGGGCTTGCCGTCCTCAAGATCCGCACCTTTCTCGAGCATCAGGCCCATGAGCGCGCCCGCGGGCGCACCGTCATCATCGAGGATCGCGGGCCGCTGGCCTTCCTGTTTCTCAACAACAACCTGCATGTCGTCCACCACATGCACCCCAAGCTGCCCTGGTATCGCCTGCCGCGGATCTATTTCCCCAACCGCGACAAGTACCTCGGGCGCAACGCGGGCTACCGCTACGACAGCTACGCGCAGATCTTCCGCCGCCACCTGCTCCGCGCGAAAGACCCGGTGCCGCATCCGCTCTACCCGCAGAAGTAGCTTGAAGGCCGGGGGCTTCGGGCGCATGAGACGCCCATGCCCCTCTGGATTCCGGTCACGATCTTCGCCGCCTTCATGCAGACGCTGCGCTTCACGCTGCAGCGCCACCTGAAGGTCACGACGCTCTCGACCGCGGGCGCGACCTGGGCGCGCTTCCTCTATTCCGCGCCGCTGGTCGCCGTGATCGTCGCCGTCTACGCGCAGGCGACCGCGCAGGCCCTGCCGACCCCCGGCGCGCGCTTCTGGGCCTTCCTCATCCCCGGCGCGCTGGCGCAGGTGCTGGGCACCATGTGCGTCGTCGCGCTCTTCGCGGTGCGGAATTTCGCCGTGGGCATCACGCTGATGAAATCCGAGGTCATCCTGACCGCGTTTTTCGGCCTGCTCCTGCTGGGCGAGGCCGTCTCGCCCCCGATCCTGTTCGCCATCGGCCTCGGCTTCGTCGGCGTCGTCCTCCTGTCGGATCCGCCCAAGGGCGACACCGCGCTGCCCTGGCGCGGGCGGCTCTTCAACGCGGCCTCGGGCTACGGTCTCGCCTCGGGCGTCTTCTTCGGCATCTCGGCGGTGGGTTACCGCGGCGCCTCGCTCGCGCTGCCCGAGGGCGACGTTTTCCTGCGCGCCAGCCTGACGCTGGCCGCGGCCACGGCGGTGCAGGCGGTGGTCCTCGGTCTCTGGATCGCGTGGCGCGAGCGGGGCGAGGTGGGCCGTGTGCTCTCCAGCTGGCGGGTCTCGGGCCTCGTGGGGCTCACCTCCATGCTTGGCAGTCTCGGCTGGTTCACCGCCTTTACCCTTCAGACCGCGGCCCTGGTCAAGGCGCTGGGGCAGATCGAGCTGGTCTTCACCTTCCTCGTCTCGGTCTTCTGGCTCAAGGAACGCTCCTCGCCCAAGGAAATCGCGGGCCTTGCCCTTCTCGTCGCCTCGATCGGGGTGATCTTCTGGCGCGGGGTGGCGGCATGATCACGATCGCGCTCTCGATCGCGCCGATCTTCCTGCTGATCGTGACGGGCTATGCGCTGCGCCGCGGCGGCATTCCCTCCGAGGAATTCTGGACGCTGAACGACCGCCTTGTCTATTTCGTCCTGATGCCCGCGCTCTTCTTCGTGCGCATCTCCGAGGCGGATCTCTCGGACCCCAACCTCATCTCCTACGCGGGCACGCTCTACGCGGGCTTCTTCGCGGCCACGGCGGCAGGCACGGCGGCGGCGATCCTGATGCGGTTCCCGGCACCGCAGGCCACCTCGATCCTGCAAGGCGCGGGGCGGTTCAACACCTTTATCGCGCTGGCCGTGGCCGAGGCGCTCTACGGCACGCCCGCGCTGCAACTGGCGGTTCTGGGCGCGGCCGTCCTCGTGCCGGTGGTAAACCTGACGGTGGTGGGCCTTTTCTCCATCCTCCTGCCCCGTCCAGGCAGCCCGGTGCTGCTCGGCGCGGCCAAGAGCCTCGCCACCAACCCGCTGATCCTGTCGATCCTCGCCGCGGCGGGGGTGAACCTGATGGGCTGGGCGCCCATTCCCGTCTTGCAGGAAACGCTGAGCGTGCTGGGGCAGGCAGCGCTGCCGATCATGCTGCTCTGCGTCGGCGCAAGCCTCAAGCTGCGCGGGTTGCAGGCCGACTGGCTGCCCATGGCGCTGGCGGCGGGCGGCAAGCTGCTCGTCTTCCCTCTGGTCATCCTCGCGCTTGCGCTGGCCCTCGGCCTGCCGCCGCTGACCGCGCAGGTGGCGTTGATCTACGGCGCGCTGCCCACCGGTGTCGCGGCCTATACGCTTGCCCGCCAACTGGGCGGCGACGCGCCGCTGATGGCCGCGATGATCACGGTGCAGACGCTCCTGGCCTTTGCCGTCATGCCGCTGTGGCTGACGCTGGGCGCCCATCTCTTCGGCCTGTGACAGAGGGGGGCTCTGCCCCCGTCGGCTGCGCCGACTCCCCCGGCATATTTCAGGAACAGAGATGACAATTCGATTCAAACTTTCGCATCTCTGTTCCACAAATATGCCCGCCGGAGGCTCTTGCAGTCTCCACCCGCGCAACGCCGGGCCATGGAGCGGACCGGACGTCAGAGGCGCGAAAAGCGGCTGACCTCGGTGCGGTTGTCGAAGAAGGGCACGCCGGGGGCCTGTCGCCCCTCCAGCCGCGCCGACAGCTCGGCCAGCACCACCTCGGTGATGAAGGGCATGTCGTAGCCCCGCACTTCGTCGAGCGGCACCCAGTGCAGGTGGCCCAGCTCCTCCTCGGCGCGGCTGAAATCGTCGGGGTCGTTGCGCAAGGCCTCGGCCTCCACGAGGAAGAAGCGCGCATCGAAGCGGCGGGGGCGGCCCGGCGGCGTGATCGCGCGGAACAGGAAACTCGCATCGGCCCCGTCGGGCAGATGCCCCGTGGCGATATAGCCGCGCCAGCCCTGCGGCGCCTCCATCGCGCCCGCCCGCGGATCGGGCGCACCGATCAGAAGGCCGGTTTCCTCCCACAGCTCGCGCGTGGCCGCGGCGATCAGGGGTTCGGGTGCAAGATCGCTCTCGGTGGCCAGTGCCGCGGCGCAGACAGGTGCTGGGGGGGCGGCCAGCGGGATGGTGGCGTCGACAGCATCCACCGCGCCGCCCGGAAAGACGAATTTCGACGGCATGAAGGCCGCCGATTGCCCGCGCTGCCCCATCAGCACGCGCGGCCGCGTCGCGGCATCGCGCAGCACGATCACCGTGGCCGCGTTCCGGATCGCGGTCTTGTCCACTAGAACCCGTGCATCCGCTTGGCCCACTGCACCCCCACGATCAGCCCCTTGAAGCGCGGCAGAAGGTAGAGGGCCATGGCGATCACGCCAACCGAAAACGTCCCCGCCATCACCCAGGGCGAGGGCTGGAACATCTCGTAGGTGAACAGCTGAAGCGTGCCCATGACCTTGGCCGTGACCAGGATCGAGAGGTAAGCCGGCCCGTCATCGGCGCGCGCATGGCTCAGGTCCTCGCCGCAGGCGGGGCAGGCGGGCGCAAGCGTCAGGTAGCCGTCGAACAGGCTCCCCTCGCCACAACCGGGGCAGAGGCGGCGCAGCCCGCGGCGGATCGCGGGGCCGGCGGGGCGCTCGGGCGGGCCGGGCAGGAATTCGGGGCGCAGGGCGGGGTCGTCGTGGCTCATGCCCCGATAGATGCGGCGGCGGGGCGGGGGCGTCCAGTGCCCTTCTGCCGCGGCCCGCGCATTTTTCTGCATTTTTCTGCGACGGAACCGGGCGCGCCCTGCGTGTGACGGATCAGACAGCCAAGCAAGACAGGAGACAGGCCGATGTCGATGATGAAAGCAGGCGCGCTGGCGCTGATGATCCCCATGGCGCTCGCCGCCCCGGCGCTGGCCCAGCAGGGGCAGGGCCCCGGCCAGGGCCGCGGCATGGGTCCGCAGATGATCTTTTCCGAGATGGACCTCGACGGCGATGGCGCCGTCACGCTCGACGAGATGCAGGGCGCGCGCGCGGGCCGCTTCGCCGCGGCGGATACCGATGGCGATGGTGTGCTGACCCGTGACGAGCTGGTGGCAGGCGCCATGGCCCGCGCCGAGGCCGGGATCGACCGGCTGCTCGAGCGGGCCGACAGCGACGGCGATGGCGCGCTGAGCGCGGCCGAACTGGACGCGATGCGCGACGCGCGGCGGCAGGCGGGCCTCGAGCGGATGTTCCAGCGTGCCGACGCAGATGGCGACGGCCGCGTGACCGAGGCCGAGTTCGACGCCGCCATGGCCCGCGTCATGGAGCGGCGCGGCGGCGATCACGGCGAGCGGCGCGGCCCCGGCTTCTGGCGTGGCTGAGATGCGCCCCGGCGGTGCGGAACCCTGACCCCGCGCCGCCCCTTTCGGCCCCCCGGCGGGAGCGGTATCCAACGACATGTCCGGCGATCCGCCCGAATATGCCGCGCTCTCCGACGGGGCGCTGATGGTCCTCTTCGCCAATGGCGATCCGGGGGCCTCGGCCGCGTTGACCGCGCGGCTTCTGCCTCGCGCGCTGGGGCATGCGGCCCGCGTGCTGGGCGACCGGGCCGAGGCCGAGGACATCGCGCAGGAGGCGATGCTGCGCCTGTGGCGCGCGGCGGGCGACTGGCGGCAGGATGGCGTGGCGCAGCCCGCGACATGGCTTTACCGGGTGGTGGCGAACCTCTGCTTGGACCGCCTGCGCCGCCGGGGCCGGGCCGAGCCGCTGGAGCACCCCGACACCGCGCCCGATGGCGCGCCGGGGGCGCTTGCGCGGATGCTCGAGGCCGACCGGATGGCGGCGCTGGATGCCGCCCTCGCGCGCCTGCCCGAGCGGCAGCGGCAGGCGGTCGTGCTGCGCCATATCGAGGGGCTGTCGAACCCCGAGATCGCGGAGATACTGGATGTGGGCGTGGAGGCCGTGGAAAGCCTGACCGCCCGGGGCAAGCGGGCGCTGGCAGCGGCCCTTGCAGGACAGAAGGAGGCGCTGGGATATGGCGACTGAACCGGAAGACGATCGGCTTGACGCGCTTTTCGCCGAGGCCCGCGGGGCCGCGCGGCCGGGCGACGACCTTGTCGCGCGGGTGCTGGCCGATGCCGCGGCGGTACAGGCTGCGGGCAGGCCAGTGCAGCCGCGGCCCGCGCCACGCGGGGGGGGCTGGTCCGGGTTTGTCTCGGCGCTGGGCGGCTGGCCGGCCCTGTCGGGCGTGACGGCCGCGGGGCTGGTCGGGCTGGCGCTGGGCTTCTGGGCGCCGGAGGCCATCGACAGCCTGTCTGGCGGGCAGCTGTGGCTGCTGTCGGGCGGCGGGGGCACGATGCCCGAGATCGGGATGCTCTGGGCGGAGGCGGGCGATGTCTGATCCGCTGTCCCCCGTCCCGCCGCGCAGTGGGCGGGCGGTGAAGATCGCGCTGGCGGTCTCGCTTGCGCTGAACCTGCTGATCCTCGGGCTGGTCGGTGGCGCGCTGCTGTCCATCGGCCCGCGCGGCGGCGATGACGACCCGCGGCTGCGCACGCTGGGCCTTGGACCTTTCGCGCTGGCGCTGGAGCGCGCGGACCGCGACGCGGTGCGCGCGCGGATCGACCGCGAGGCGTTGCGCGCCGACCGCCGCGCGCTGGGTGCGGGGCTGATGCAGCTGCGTGGGGCGCTTCTGGCCGAGCCGTTCGACCGCCCCGCCGCCGAGGGCGCGCTGGCCCGCGCGCGCGGCGCGACCGAGGCGCTGCAGGGTCATGGGCACGGGGCGCTTCTCGATCATGTGGAAACCATGAGCGCCGCCGAGCGCGCCGCGCTGGCCGAACGGCTGGACCGCGCGCTGAGGCGGATGGGCGGGCGCGACCGCTGACCGGTCCGGTGGCCCGTCAGACTGCCGAGAGCGGCGACAGGGTCACCTGGTCGCGGCCTTCGGCCTTGGACCCGTAGAGCGCCGCATCGGCGCGGTCCAGCAGGCTGTCTCCGGTTTCACCCGAGCCCGCGGCGGCCAGCGCGATGCCCACGCTGAGGGTCACCTCCAGCGGGGGGATGTCGTGGCCGAAGGCGAAGCGTTCGCCGCCTATGGCCGTCCGCAGACGTTCCGCGCAATCGAGCGCCGACTGCCGGTCGCTGTCGGGCAGGGCCACGAGAAACTCCTCCCCGCCGATCCGGGCCAGAAGGTCGCCGCTGCGCAACTGGTCCCTCAGCCGCTTGGCGACCCGGCGCAGCACCTGGTCGCCGACCGGGTGGCCATGGGTGTCGTTGACCTGCTTGAAATGATCGAGATCCAGCATCATCACCGCCACCCCGCGGCCCGGCCGCGCGATCATCCGGCCCAGTTCATACAGCGCGTAACGGCGGTTGTGCAGCCCGGTTAGGCTGTCCCTGACCGCCAGTTCCAGCCCGGCCTGCAACGAGGCGCGCAGCCGGTCATCCTGCAGCTTGCGCGCCAGTTGCGTGCGGATGCGCAGCGCCAGTTCCTGCGGGTCGATCGGATCGTAGAGGATGTCATGCGCCCCGAGGTCGAGCGCGATGGCGGCGCGTTCGCTGTCGCCCTGCGGCAGGATCATCACCGTCGCCGCGTTCCGCGTCATCGGGCGCGAGCGCAGGTCCGACAGCAGGCGCAGCCCTTCGTTGCGGTGCGTGAGATCGGCGGCGATGACGAAGACATCGGGCGCCTCGGTCTCGGGCGTGCCGGCCCCGGTGAGGGCGGCGGCCCGCGGCAGGATCGACACCTCGCCCGCGATGCGATCGTCCAGCGCGGTCTTCCACAGCACAGCACCCTTCGGTCCCGCGGCCACCAGCGCGATGCGACCGGGCCGGTCGCGCGCCGTGAACCCTGCCGCGTCCTCGGCGAAGCCGAGCACCGGTTCGCCCCGCTCGCGCAACTCGCGCGCGGTGTCGCGCGCCCTGAGCAGCGAGCGGACACGCGCCAGCAGCGTGACCTCGTCCACCGGCTTGGTGAGGAAGTCGTCTGCCCCGGCCTCGAGGCCCGACATCTTGGCGTCGCGGTCGCTGAGCGCGGTGATCAGGATCACGGGGATATCCGCCGTTGCGGGATCAGACTTGAGCCTGCGGCAGACATCGAGGCCGGACATGTCGGGCATCACCACGTCGAGCAGGATCAGGTCGGGCCGGTTGGTGCGGGCCGTTTCGAGGGCGGCATGGCCGCAATCCGCCTGATCGACGGCGTAGCAGGCGGCGGCGAGCTTTACCTTCATGACGATACGGTTCGTGGCCACGTCGTCTACGACCAGAATTCGCCCTGTCATGCGCGCCCCTCTCCCGATATCCTTGCCGTCATCTGCCGGCACGACCCGGCCGAGACTAGCATCGTTGTCCGGGACAATGGTTAAAAAACTCTTTATCGGGGCAAGCGGTTTTGAGGATGACGCAAGATATCGCCGAAACGCGTGCGCTGGGCATCCTCGGCTGGCTGCTTGGCCGTGACGACCTGGTGCCGGTGTTCCTCGGGGCGACCGGGGTCAGCGAAAGCGACCTGCGCGACCTGGCCGCCGATCCCGTCTTCCTCGCCTCGGTGGTCGACTTCCTCATGCTCGACGACGCCTGGGTAATCGCCTGCGCCGAGGCGATGGGCTGGCCACCCGCCGAGGTCGCGCTTGTGCGCGCCGCTCTGCCGGGTGGCGCGTTGCCGAACTGGACCTGAGGGACCCGTGTCAGTCGGTTTCGTCGCTGGCCAGAAGCGTCAGCAGCCGACGAAGGGTCATCAACTCTTCGGTCGTCAGCTTGTCATGGAAATGCGATATCGCCTCGCGGCAGGCCGGAAGGGCGGCGCGAAACTGCGCCTCGCCCATTTCGGTCAGCCGGACCTCGGTGGTGCGCCGGTCGTCGCGGCCCATCTCGCGCGCGATCAGCCCCTCGTTCTCGAGGACCCGCAAGGCACGCGACGTGGCGGTGCGGTCGATGCCCACGAAATCGGCGATGTCGGAGGGGTTTTTCTTGCCCTCCTCGGCGACCGCCAGAAGAACGCACCATCCGACACGTGTAAGGCCAAACCGACGCAAATGCGCTTCGACCCGCCGATCGATGATCCGGGCGGTTCGACTGACATGGTGGCCGACACTGTCGTGAAGGCTGAATTTACGCTGAGTACCATCCATAGTGACCACGCGCTATAGATACAGAATACGGTTATGTCACGTTCTATATTCCGTTGCCTGACGGGAACGGTCCGTGGATCGGCACCAAAGCGACGATATACGAGGTTCACAAGATGGTGCGCGGAGTGCTGTTCGACAAGGACGGAACGCTGTTTGATTTCCAGCGAAGCTGGTCCGGCTGGGCCGAGGATGTCCTGATCGACCTGTCGGACGGCAGCCCCGACACCCTCAGTTCTCTTGCGGCCCTGATCTCCTATAATATTGATAAAAAATCTTTTTCACCCGATAGCCTTGCCATCGCTGGCACCTTGTCCGAGGTCGCCGAGGCGCTGGCCCTGGGGCTTCCCGGATGCGATCCGGTCATGCTGGAAAATCGGCTGGTTCGTGCCGCCGAGAGGGTCGTCATGGTGCCTGCGGTGCCCCTCGTGCCACTTTTCGAGGGATTGCGTGGGCGAGGTCATATTTTGGGCGTCGCGACGAACGATGCCGAAAGAGCGGCCAGAATACAGCTGGAAGTTGCTGGAATTATTGACATTTTACACTTTATTTCCGGCTATGATTCGGGCCATGGCGGCAAGCCCGATCCGGGCATGTGCCTGGCCTTTGCGCGGGGGGCGGGGCTGGCGCCGGAGGCCTGCGTGATGGTGGGCGACAGCACCCATGACCTCGTCGCGGGGCGGGCGGCGGGCATGCGGACGGTTGCCGTGCTGACCGGTGTCGCCACCGCCCGTGATCTCGCGCCGCTGGCCGATGCGGTGCTGCCCGACATCGGTGCGCTGCCCGACTGGCTGGCCGCGCAGGGCTGAGCGGGGCGGAGGCGCGGGCCGGCGGAATTTTGCGGAAATGCGACCTCCTGCGTCGGATACGGGCAATTGGGCCGCCCGATCCTGCGCGACTGTGGGCCCCGACTTGTGCACCAGCACGCGGGCCCGAGGGCCGCGAGGAAGGCCGACCCGATGAACGACGCCACGCCGAACCGCCGCCGCCGGGCCGGGGGCCGCGCCGGACACTCCGCCCGCGCGGGCGGCCATGCGATCGAGCAGATGCCCTGGCGCCTTCCCGTCAACACCGACCGCCCGACCGAGCCCCTGCCGGAAGAGGGCGTTCACGCGATCCATGCCGGCGCCATGCGGGTGCTGGACGAGATCGGCATCGAGTTCCTCAACGACGAGGCGATCGGCCACCTGAGGGCCGCGGGCTGCCGGGTCGAGGGGCAGATGGTGCGCTTCGACCGCGATTTCGTCGAGGAAATGGTGGCGCGCGCGCCCGCCTCCTTCACGCTGACCCCGCGCAACCCCGAGAAGCGGCTGATCGTGGGCGAGGGGCATATCCTGTTCGGCAACGTCTCGTCGCCGCCGAATGCCTGGGACCTCGAGCGCGGCAAGCGGCCGGGCGATTTCGAGACCTACCGGGAGTTCATCAAGCTCACGCAGTATTTCAACTGCATCCATTTCGCCGGCGGCTACCCGGTGGAGCCGATCGACATCCATGCGGGCATCCGGCATCTCGATTGCCTCTACGAGAAACTGACGCTGACCGACAAGGTTGCCCACACCTATTCGCTCGGCCCCGAGCGGGTCGAGGACGCGATGGAGATGGTGCGCATCGCGGGCGGGCTGAGCCACGCGGAATTCGACGCGACGCCGCGGATGTATACCAACATCAACTCGGTCAGCCCGCTCAAGCACGACTGGCCGATGCTGGACGGCGCCATGCGGCTGGCCCGTCGCGGGCAGCCTACGGTGGTCACGCCCTTCACGCTGGCCGGCGCCATGGCGCCGGTGACGCTGTCGGGGGCGGTGATGCTGAGCCTGGCCGAGGCGCTGTCGGCCATCGCGCTGTTGCAATGGATCGCGCCGGGCTGTCCTGTGGCGATCGGCACCTTCACCTCCAACGTCGACATGAAATCGGGCGCCCCCGCCTTCGGCACGCCGGAATACATCCGCGCCACCCAGATCACAGGCCAGATGGCGCGGTTCTACGGGCTGCCGCTGCGGTCCTCGGGCGTCTGCGCGGCGAACGTGCCCGACGGTCAGGCGATGTGGGAGACGATGAATTCGCTCTGGGCGGCGGTCCAGTCGGGGACCAACATGGTCTACCACGCGGCCGGCTGGCTCGAGGGCGGGCTGATCGCGAGCCCTGAGAAATTCGTCATGGATTGCGAGGTGATCCAGCAGTTCCAGCGTTACCTCGAACCGCAGATGCTGGGCACGACCGAGGCGGACCTCGCCATCGACGCCATAGCCGAGGTCGGCCCCGGCGGGCATTTCTTCGGCTGCCAGCACACCCAGGACCGCTACCAGGAGGCGTTCTACGGCCCGTTCCTGTCGGATTGGCGCAACTACGAGGCCTGGCAATCGGCGGGCGGCGTCTGGACGGCGGAACGCGCGCACGGGATCTACAAGAAGATCCTGGCCGAGTTCGAACCTCCCCCGATGGACGAGGCCATCCGCGAGGAGCTGGCCGAGTTCGTCGCCCGCCGCAAGGCCGAGGGCGGCGCGCCGACCGATTTCTGATCCCGCGGAATCGGTGCGATTGCCCTGATATCGCCCCGGTTGCGAAAGGGTTCCTTTACGCCTGTCCCCTAGACCGATGCCGGTCGGGTGCATGGTGCGCCCACGCGTAACGGTTGGGGTGGTGCGATGCATGGGATGGTGAACCGCGCCCTGCAGGGCTTCGTCACCGCGACCTACGGCGCCGAGGTCTGGGCCGAGGTGCGCAGCCAGGCGGGCCTGCCCTTCGACGATTTCGAGGCGATGCTCGACTATCCCGATGCCATGACCATGGCCTGTTTCGAGGCCACGGCCCATGTGCTGCACAAGCACCCCAATGCCCTGCTCGAGGATATCGGCACATGGCTGGTGACCGATGAACATCTCGAACCGCTGCGCCGGTTGATGCGCTTTTCCGGCCCCGGTTTCCTCGATTTCCTCTATTCGCTCGAGGAACTGGGCGAGCGTGGCCACCTCGCGCTGCCCGATCTCGACATGCCGCAGATCACGCTCGAGCGGCTGGACCCCTCGACCTTCCGCATCAGCGCGCGCTGGGCTCTGCCGGGGATCGGCCCGATCCTCATGGGCTGCCTGCGCGCCATGGCCGATGATTACGGCGCGCTTGCGCTGCTCAGGCTCGACGGGATCGCGGCGGACGGGGCCGAGGCGCTGCATGTCCAGCTGCTCGACGCCAGCTTTTCCGAAGGGCGCAGTTTCGACCTCGGGCGGGCGCGCGCATGACCGGCCTGCCGCCCTGCCTCGACCGGGTGATCGGCCTGTCGGGGGGGATGCTGGATACGCTGATGCCGATGCATGTCTGGATCGGCGCCGACGCGCGGGTGGTGCAGACCGGCCCGACGCTCGCCAAGATGGCAGGCGGCGCCGCCCCGGCGGGGCGCGATGTCTTCGACCTGGTCGAGATGCGCCGCCCCGCCGGGGTGCGCGACATCGACGGGTTGCGGCGGCTGGCCGGCCAGCGCCTCGGCCTCGCGCTGAGGGCGGCGCCGGACCTGCCGCTCAGGGGCACGGTCGCCCCCCTGCCGGAGGGGGCGGGGCTGATCCTCGATGTGTCGCTCGGCCTGTCCTTTGCCCGCGCGGTCGCCGATTTCGGCCTGACGCTCAACGATTTCTCGCCCTGCGACCAGACCGTCGACCTGCTCTACCTGCACGAGGCGAACGCCTCGACCATGGCGCTGTCGCGCCACCTGACCCGGCGGCTGCAGGACGCGCGCGTCGCCGCCGAGATGCAGGCGCTGACCGACCCCTTGACGGGGCTGGCCAACCGCCGCGCGATGGACGCGGAACTGGGCCGCGCGCTGGCCGACCCCTCGCAGGAATTCGGGCTGATGCACGTCGATCTCGACCTCTTCAAGGAGGTGAACGACACCCACGGCCATGCCGCGGGCGATGCCGTTCTGGCCCATGTCGGCGAGGTGCTGCGCCACGATCTGCGCGCCGAGGATGTGGCGGGCCGCGTCGGCGGGGACGAGTTTCTCGTCCTGCTGCCCGACTGCACCGATGAGGTTGACCTTGCCGCCGTCGCCACGCGCCTCATCGCCGCGTTGGAGCGGCCGGTGCGTTTCGGGCGGCGGCTGTGCCGCATCTCGGCCTCGGTGGGGATCGCCCACAGCCTGTCCTATCCGCAGCGCCCCGGCCTCGACGCGCTGCTGGCCGATACGGATGCGGCGCTCTACGCCGCCAAGCGCGCGGGGCGCGGTCGCTACAGGCTGCATCGCCCGGTGGGCGCGCTGCCGTCCGCGCCTCCGCCCCCCGAGGGACAGGCCCGCAGGCGCGGTGACGCGGCCGACCGGCGCGGGCCGTGATCGCGGCTCGAAACCCGGCGGCGCCGGACTACCTGTCGCGGCATGAGCCCCGCCGCCGCGCGCAAGGACCCTGCCGCATGACCGACCGACCCGATCCGCGCATGCGTGCCGTCCCCGAGGGGCGCTTCGCGCGCGCCCGCCGCATGGGCGGGCTGGCCACCGGGCTGGCCTCGGGCGTGGCGCTGGGGGGCGCGCAGGCGCTGCTCAAGGGCCAGCGTCCGCGGCTGCCCGACCTCGTGCTCAGTCCGGGCAATGTCGCGCGCCTGGCCGACCGCCTGTCCGAGATGCGCGGTGCCGCGATGAAGCTGGGCCAGCTTCTGTCGATGGAGGCGGGCGACCTGCTGCCGCCCGAGATGGAGGCGGTTCTGGCCCGGCTGCGCGCCGATGCCCATGTGATGCCGCCCAAGCAGTTGAAGCAGGTGCTGGAAACCGCCTATGGCACCGATTTCCGCCGCCTTTTCCGCAGCTTCGACACGCGCCCGCTGGCCGCCGCCTCGATCGGGCAGGTCCATCGCGCGCTGACCCCCGAGGGGGTGCCGCTGGCCATCAAGCTGCAATACCCCGGCGTCGCCGCGGCCATCGACAGCGACCTCGACAATGCCGCGGCGCTGATCCGCTGGTCGGGCCTGTGGCCTGCCGAGCTGGACATCGGCCCCTTGATGACCGAGGCGCGCCGCCAACTGCACGAAGAGGCCGACTACGCGCGGGAAGGTGGCGCTCTGGCGCGCTTCGGAGAGCTTGTGGCCGATGATTCGCGCTTCATCGTGCCCCGGCTTGACCCTGCGCGCACCCGCCCGGCGGCCCTTGCCATGAGCTTCGAGGCCTCCGACCCGATCGAAAGTCTGGCCCACGCCCCGCCCGAGACCCGTGATCGTGCCGTCAGCGCGTTGATCGAGCTGTGCCTGCGCGAGCTGTTCGAGTTCCGCCTGATGCAGACCGACCCGAATTTCGCCAATTACCGCTGGCGCCCCGAGACGGGGCAGATCGTGCTGCTGGATTTCGGTGCGACGCGCGAGATTTCGGAAGAGGTCTCCGAGGGCTACCGCGCGCTGCTGCGCGCGGGCCTGGGCGGCGATCACGATGCCACGATTCGGGCGCTGGAGCGCATCGGCTTCATCCGCCCCGGCCTGTCCGAGCGGCATCGCGACACGATCCTCGACATGGCCGAGATGGGGTTCGCCATCCTGCGCGGGCCCGCGCCGTTCGATTTCCGCGGCAACGATTTCGCCGAGCGCGTCCGCGCCCGCGGCCTGGAGATCGGCAACGAGCGCGAGCTGTGGCACATCCCGCCCGCCGAAACCCTGTTCCTGCAACGCAAGATCGGCGGCCTCTACCTCCTCGCCACGCGTCTGGGCGCACGTGTCGACATCCCCGTGCTGGTGCGCCGCTTTGCCTAGCGGGGCCGGGGGTCAGGCAAAAACGCATCGCCCGCGTCGGCGGCCATGTCGAGCAGGTCCTGCTCGCAGGTCACCGGCGCCTCGACCACGCTGCGGATGCCGCCGAGGTCGAGCCCGGTGGTCCGCCTCACCCAGTCCAGTTCTTCGGCGTGTTCGCGCAGGTGCCCCGCGAGGATCGCTTCCGAGAAGCCGAACCGCCGGCTGCCGTGGTCCGACATCCGCTCGGCCATGCCGCGGCGGATGTCGCGCAGCAGGGCGGGGTCATACGCGGCGGCGCGATACTTGTTGAACCCGTAGAGGATCGCGGTCGCCTCGGCCGACAGGCCGCGGTTCATCGCGAGCGGCGCCTCGATCGGCACCTTCAGGCCGGTGCGGTGCAGGAAATCCCGCACGATATCGCCATCACGCAGCGTGGCGGGGTCGTAGTCGCAGACCGTGACGGGGGTATCGCGCGACAGGGCGAGGACCCGCGACAGAAGCTTGCCGTAGCGCGGCGGCGGCAGGTGGAACGCGCTCAGCCCGTAGCGCACGCGCTGCTGGAACTGGCTGCCCACCAGCGAGGCCAGCGGCCGCAGGTAGACGAGGAACGCGATCCGGTCGAACCGGTTGCGCAGGTAGGACATCATCCGCCGCACCTCGCCATGGCCCAGCTGCATCAGCACGGCTTCGGCCGACAGGATGATGTCGTCGTCCCGCGACAGCGCGACGGTCAGGCAGCGGCGGCGGTGCTGCACGATCTCGGCCAGCGCGTCGGGCTCGAGGCCCGCATCCTTGAATTCCGGCAGGTCCTGCGGCCGTTTCGAGAACACGGAGCGCAGCACCATGTTGTGCGTCGGGTCGCCGAAGGACGGAAAGGTGATGCACCCGTCGGTCGCCCCGTCGAGGGCCGTCTGGATGGACGTCGATCCGGTCTTGGGCATGCCGGCATGGAAAAGACAGGTGCGCATGGTCGTCGGTCGCCGTCCGGTACTCGATCATGTCTCTTCCCTAGCGCGGGGGTGCCCGTCTTTCAAACCCGTGGCGGCGTACCAGGCGCTACGACCGAGGGCCGGCGACCAGTGGCAGGAGGCGCCCAAGCGCGACATCGAGAACCCGCTCGGTCGTCTCCGCCTCGGTGGAGGTGATGAAGAGATCCAGCACCAGATCGCCCCCCTGCAGTGTCAGCGTGATCTCGTGGCGGTCCTCGATCCGGCTCCGCTCGACACGACCGGGCAGGCCGAGCGCCACGACATCGGGCGGCACCCCGTCAGGGCCGTCGATCTCTTCGGCTTCGCCGGGCAGGGCGCGGCGCCGGTGCAGGAACAGCGCCAGCGCCGCGTCCTCGCGGTCGAGCGTGTATTCGATGCTCAGTTCGTCCTCATGGGGATCGTCACCCACCATGAGCGAGGGGGCAAGTCGCGCCCCCAGCGCCTCGATCGGCGGCAGATCCTCCTCTTGCGGGAACAGGGCCACCAACTGAACTGGACGATCCGACATCACGCACCCCCAGCAACACTCTCCAACGCAAACGCTGTCACGCGTCCGTACGCCTTGCAAGTCCTGTCCGCACCGGCGCCAGCGCCGCCACGATCGCATCCAGCCCATCGGTCAGCGCCGCGGGGCCGGGTTGCAGGATCAGCGGCGACTTGATCTCGGTGATCCGCCCGTCGCGGACCGCCGGTAGCACGTGCCAGCCGGGGCGGGCGGCGATGCGCTCGGGGCGCACCTTCTTGCCGCACCAGGACGCCAGGATGACATCGGGTCCGCGCGCCAGAACCGCCTCGGGCGTGACGATCCGGTCCGACGCCGCCTGCGCGCGCGCCAGCTCGGGAAAGGCGTCCTGCCCGCCCGCGATCCCGATCAGCTCCGACACCCAGGCGAGGCCCGAGATCATCGGCGCGTCCCATTCCTCGAAATAGACCACCGGCCGCGGGCCGCCCCGCCGCCCGGCGCGCGCGGCGATGGTGTCGAGGCGCCGCTGGTAGTGATCGACCAGCCGTGCGGCCCGTTTCGACTGGCCGACCATGGCACCGAGGTGGCGGATCATGGCGAGGATGCCCGCCACGTCGCGCTGGTTGTAGGCCATGACCGTGATCCCCTCGCGGATCAGCGATGCGGCGATCTCGGCCTGAAGGTCCGAGAAGGTCAGCACGAGGTCCGGCTCCAGCGCCACGATCTTCGGCACATCCGCCGTGGTGAAGGCCCCCACCCGCGGCTTTTCGCGCCGGACCCGCGCGGGCCGGACGGCGTAGCCGGTGACGCCGACGATCCGGTCCTCCTCGCCCAGCAGGTAGAGCGTTTCGACCGTCTCCTCGGTCAGGCAGACGATGCGCTCGGGCGGAAACCGCCGCATCATTGCCAGGCGCGCCGCTGTCGCGCGCCGCCCCGCCTGCGCCGTGCCGGCAGGGGCAGGTCGAGCGGCGCAAGCGGGGTGGCGATCGAAGCGCGCAGCAGGTCGCAAAACGCCGCGACCGCGGGCGCGGTCCCCTCGAAGGGCCTGGCCAGCGCGCAGGCGCGGGCGGCGGCGGCGGGATAGCTCTGCTCGGCGTCCAGCCCGCCCAGCCATTGCAGGTAGCCCAAGCGGGCGATCTCCTCGACCCCCGAGGCGGGCCCCGCGTAGCGTTGCAATTGTCGTATCGTCAGGTCCGTCAGCATCGCGCCCTCCGCGCATGGGGCAGGGCGATGGGACGGGAGAGAAGGGGCGCATCCGCCCCGTCGCACCACGACCCGGGGCACCCCGCCCGGTTGGTTCCAGTCACGATGGCAGGTCTCCTGGCTTGCGGGTCTGGGCTTGCCCGATCCTTCCCGGGCCGTCTGGCCCAGTGGATGCTCTCGGGGTCGCTCGCCGCTCACAGTTGCGGGGGCAGCCGCGGGTTCGCACCGCGTTCCCTTTTCAGACCGGACAGGCGGGCCGCCCGGTCACCATCGAGGCTCAGGGTGCCGCCGATCCCACCCCCCGGTCAAGCGAAAGCGAGGCGCGGGCGGGCATGTCGCAGGCGTCCCTTCTGTGCAAGCAATGGGCGCTTGGACATGTTGCGCACAACCCTGCGATGTATCTGGCCTGCTTGGGGTTGGCGGAGCGTGCGCGAGTCTCTAAATCGACCGCACAACAAATTGATCAGGGAGGATCACCATGACCATGTTCAAGGCTCTTGCGGCCGGAACCCTTGTCGCGCTTGCGACCCCCGCCTTCGCGCAGACACAGCTGTCGATCGCCACCGGCGGCACCGGCGGCGTCTATTACCCGATGGGCGGCGGCCTTGCCGAGGTCATCAACAACAACGTCGACGGCTATTCCGCCACCGCCGAAGTCACCGGTGCCTCGGTCGAGAACATGGGCCTGATCGCCACCGGCGACGCCGATCTCGGCATTGCGCTGGCCGACACCGTGGCGCAGGCCTATTCCGGCACGGGCCGGTTCGAGGGCCAGCAGCTGCCGATGGTGCGCGGGCTTGCATCCATGTACGCCAACATGGTGCAGATCGTGGCGCTCGAAGGCTCGGGCATCACCTCGCTCGAAGACCTGCGCGGCAAGCGTGTCTCGGTCGGTGCGCCGGGCTCCGGCACCGAGGTGAACGCCGCAGCGATCCTCGAGGCGAACGGCATCACCTATGACGACATCGACGAGCAGCGGCTGAACTTCAACGAGACCGCCGATGCGCTGGCCAATGGCGACATCGACGCGGGCTTCTGGTCGGTGGGCGCGCCGACCTCGTCGATCCTGAACCTCGCGACGACCAACGAGATTGTCATCATCGAACTGTCCGAGGCCGAACTGGCGGCGGCGCGCGAAGCCGATGCGACCTTCGCGGTCACGACGCTGGCGGGCGGAACCTATACCGGCGTCGACGCCGACATCACCGTTCTGGGCATCCCGAACGTTCTGGTCGTGTCCTCGGAGATGTCCGACGATCTCGCCTACGAGATCACGCGCGCCATGTTCGAGAACATTGCCGATCTCCAGGCCGTTCACCCGGCCGCGAACGAGACCACGGTCGAGTTCACCATGTCGGCGACCCCGGTTCCGCTGCATCCCGGCGCCATCCGCTACTACGAGGAAATCGGCACCGAGATCCCGGACAGCCTGCGCGAGTGAGTTTGCGCCGGTGATGACACGGATCGGAGGGGGGCTTTCGGCCCTCCTCCTGCTTTCCGCCTTCAGCGCCGCCGCGGCGGGCGAGCTTGTCGCCACCGCCGAGGACGGCACGGAGATCGCGCGACTGGCTGTCCCCGATGGGGGCGGCTGGTGCGTCTTGTGGAACCATTCGGTGCAGGGCTTCCCGGTGACGGATTGCTACGAGAACCGCGCGGGCCGCATGGTGCTGGTGCGCTCGCGCCAGCCCGATTTCGCCGCCGGTCTGGGGCATATCCCCGGCCGCGGGCGGCAGGTCTCGGACGGGCAGGGCGGCTACTGGATTCTCGGGATCGACGAACCCGTGCCCGGTGACGCCTACGTGCTGCGCCCCGGGGCCGGGCCGGTCGATCACAGGCTGCAGGTGGGCGACAGGGTCGTCTCGCTCTCGGCCGCTGCCGCGCGCCAGAGGGTGCGTATCGAACTGACGGGAGAGTAGCGTCATGGTGATGGATACCGAGGTTCCGCGTCAGGAATATCCCCAACCCCGGCTCGTGCTGCGGGTGATCACGGTGGTGGGCATCGCGCTGTCGCTGTTCCAGCTCTGGGCGGCAGGGGTGCAGCCGCTGGGCCTGTTCTACCAGCGGCCCATTCATCTCGGCTTCATCC
>Ga0076930_100159_pt1 | contig 92788 bp, 80 predicted proteins | sample HotLakConsoUCCRE_FD_71149 | JGI IMG/M metagenome (GOLD analysis project Ga0076930, IMG submission 71149) | Hypersaline microbial mat communities from Hot Lake, Washington, USA - Hot Lake Consortium UCC-RE (version 3) (version 3) ...
CGTTCAACCTAGGATTCATGTTGGGTCGTACCGACCACACGAATCCTTAGTTGTTGTGCTTTCGTTATTTATTTTCAATATAGACACCCTTCAGAGTCTCAGTATTACCATCTATTTCCGAAATTTCAAGTTGTAATATCTCTGCTATAAAAGGAAAAATATCAATATTTTGGAATGCCGGAATTTTCATTCCTTTTTTAATATTCGGACCCATGGCATAAAAAATTCCGTGCATATCTTTGTTTTGGTAAGGGTCGTAACCATGTACGCCTATCATGCTCCCTAACGCAAGCCCTGCATACGCTTCCTTTTGATTATTTCGAGGGATATAATGCCCATTATTAGCAAGAATAAGTAGGTCACCAATTCGGGAGTTTGCAGAATAATGCCAGTTTTGTGGAAATTCAGTTTTCTTTAATACGGTAAAGTTATTTTCCTTGCGTTTTAGCGTGACGTACAACGAATCTATCTTCGAAGTATCGTTTGCATAGATATTTATTGCTGCCCCACTGGGAACACTAATGAAGTTAGGATCGGAACTATCAATAAGGCTCTCAAAGTCAATGAATGTGTTCGACTTTACTTTTATTTCACTTAAACCATGATCCGAAACTATTATGGTATTTATCGGCAGATTTAACTTTTTCGTCTTTTGTAGTAAATCACCTATCAGGCTATCGGCAGATATAACGGCATCTTTAGTGGTTTTGCCCCAAGGTCCGAATTTGTGAGAATAGCTGTCGGGGAAACTAAAATAAAGTGTAATTAAATGGGGACGATCTTCAAAAGGTAATTCTAGCCACTCGATGGTCTGATCAATTTTATCTTGACTACTTCCACCTTTACCGTATTCATAAAAATAATCTGGCTGTATCATAGGGTCAGGTAAATCGGATCCTAACCAATAGTAGGAAGCAGTTTTTAGCCCTTGCTTTTTTGCTAGTGTCCATATTGTTTTGCCATTGTAGTAGTATGGATTGTTATTTGTTTCTTTCTTGTAAAAATGATAAACTTCATTTCGGGTTCTATCGTAAAAATTATTTTCTACAATTCCATGATTTTCAGGATATAGTCCTGTCACAATAGAATAGTGATTGGGAAAAGTTAAGCTAGGAAAACATGGAATTAAAGCCTCTGCATGCGTTCCGTTTACAAGAAATTTATTTATGTTAGGAAGAGACAAGCTATCAGCATAATCATGCCTAAAACCATCGAATGAAATTAAGATTACATAAGGAACCGAGTCTCGCTGTGCCTTAGCGCCATAGGATAAGGTAAACAGCAGAAATAGGAAATAGATTTTATTTTTCATGTCTAATAACTTTGTCATTTGTTGTGTATTATGAAGCACAACAATTGTATATAGTAATAATAGTTACTTTATACGCTTATTTAATACATATAAAACAACAAAAGTTACTTTATATATCATACACCCTTTTACCCTACCCTCAGAATAATATTTGAAGTTAAGCATTAGGTTTTGGCAAGTGGTATACTGTAAATATATAGGAAAATTATTTAATTACATCCTAAAAACACAGGAGTTGGTCAAAATGCTTTTTGATTGATCTACTAAAAAAGTCCAAGCGGACGCTTTAACTATTTCTTTAGATTGAAAAACACTAAAACCAAACAATATTCTTTCCAAAGAATTATTTTTAATTCCTATAAAATATTATTCTGTCCTTAATTATTATATAGACTCCTAAATTGGTCAACTTAAGTCCTAGAAAATATTTATGCTTCCTAAGATTTAGGGAATGATTTTTAATACTTAGGAAGCAGTTTTATTGCTTAGGAAGTGGTTTAAATGCTTAGGAAATGCTTTTTAATACTTAGGAGGTAGTTTTATTGCTTAGGACTAATTGAAATACCGGCTGTAATAGCCTTTTCTTTTGTTGTCATTATTCGAAAAAACAAATTTGCCTGTTCTATAGACTTCATCCACCAATTCTTTCAAATAGATATAGGCTTTGTCTCTCATAGTTTTAAGATTCGATTTTTCTTTTTCCTCTTTCCTAGCTTTAGCTAATAAAAAACTTAATTCAGTAGCCTCATTTGCGGCTTGGTCTAGTTTACTTTCATCAAAATTAATGGCGCTCAACAAAGATAAATTAGCTCTTCCAAGAGAGGATAAATCGCTTAAATCTTGTATCATATCCGCCTTGCTCGTGCCCTTTTTAATCCCCTTTACTTTATTTAACAACAATGGCTTTTCATGGAAGGCAAAACGAAAAGCATGGACTAATTCATTTTTTAAATCCTTTGCTTGTTTTCTTCTTTTATCCCATTCCTGCTGGGCGGGACCTTTGCTAAATCGATTATTGATCCATACCGATTGGGCATAACTCAAGGCATCAATTCGTTGGGTAAATTCCTCAAAATATTTTAAGCCTACAGCTTTTAATTTTTCTTGATCCTCTTTGCTCCAATGATACAATTCGTAAGCTTCCTGCACATAAACAGCTATGGGCATTTTGGGCTCCTTTACGTCAGTCTGCGGTATGGCTTCTATATTTTCTTTTAAGGCTTCAAAGATTTCTTTTGACATCTTTCTTACTTATTTGGTTGACAATTTTTAAATCAGAAAATTAATACCTCCATAAGTAGATAGCAAGGAAATTTAATTGGTTTTTCTAATAAACAATGTACGAAGTACGAGCTGGGAAGCTCGCACTAGCACTGTAGAGGATACTGAGCATTTTTAAAGCATAAAAAAACCCGCAAGCGTTTATAACTTACGGGTCTCCATATTTTAAAATCAGAAAATTACTATTCCTGATGCATCCATTCTTTTTTGGCCATTAGCTCGCCATCCGTTTCTTCATTATCTGGATCATCCACACAACAATCTACCGGACAAACAGCTGCGCATTGAGGCTCTTCATGGAAACCTGTACATTCTGTACATTTCCCTGTGACTATATAATAAAACTCATCAGAAACAGGTTCCTGCATTTTTTCCGCATCTACTTCTGAACCATCTATCAATTTTGCTTTTCCAGAAAGAGAAGTCCCTCCTGCCCAATTCCATTCCACTCCACCTTCGTATATTGCTGTATTAGGGCACTCTGGTTCGCACGCACCGCAATTAATACATTCATCTGTGATCATTATTGCCATAACTGAAAAAATTTAAGCGTTGAGCTAATATAGTTAGTATAACAACAAAATTACAAAGAATAAGTTTGTTCGGACAATAGTTAAGCAGAAATATATTTAAGAATGCTCTTATTTAAACAAGTTCTATATTGAATTACTATTCTCAAATGACATAATCGTATTAAAAATTAAAAATGAAGAAACTAAAATTTAAGCTGGCAGGCTTATTAATCAGCACCACAGTTGTGAGTCAAACGCTTGATGAGCAATATCGTGATGATGTAAAATCAATAGACGCCATTATTGATGCCTACTATGAGGTTATTTCGGACTCCAGCAATGATCCTTGGCAATTTGAAAGAGATAAATATTTACACTCAGAAAATGTAGTAATCTTCAGATTGGATGATAATGGCAAAGCAGAGGTTCATTCACTTGAAGCCGAATACATTCCCATGGGTCTAAACCCAAGAGAAGATTTTTATGAGCAAGAACTGAAACGAATTGTTAACAAAAATGATGATATGGCCCAAGTATGGAGTGCTTTTGAAATAGGGGTCAAGCTTGAAACTCCTTCAGCTATCAAAGAACAAAATAGCATTCAACTTCATAATAAAATAGAAAAATGGTATGTAAATAAGCAGACGGTTCAAATGAAATCTTAGCAGCACACCTAAGGATAAGATTTTTTAAATGAGCATTTATGATTTCACAATTCAGATATTATGAAGCCTATGAAGACAAAATACTTAGAAAATCTTTTTATGAGGAATTTTAGCAATTGACTTGATAAAGGATTGCTAAGATTAATCTTGTAAAAACTGTATAGATCTAAATCATTAAAATTCACCCACTATTTCTGAAATCATTACCGTTAAAAACCTATCTTAACTCTTGAATTGCCTGTTCTACAGCTTTTTTAATCACCTCAATATCAAAAGGTTTAGTAAAAAATTCATTGATTACTTTCTCTTTTATAGCAAGGTCAACTTCTTCGTTAAATGAATAGGCAGTAAGGATATAATAAGCAATATGTTTATACTGAGCTTTTGCCTTTTTGATGAATTCCAATCCACTCATTCCAGGCATTCGCATGTCACTAATAACCACAATTATATCGTTAGCATTATTTTGCAATGCCTCTAAACCTGCCTCACCTGATTTAGCTGTAATCACGTTATAAATTGGTTTGAAAGCATGATCAAATAAAAAGATATTTATATCCTCATCATCAACATATAAAACTGTAATGTTTTTTTTATCGCTCATTTATAAAATTTTAGGCATTAACAATAATACTCACTTCTGTACCCTTATCCAAATCAGAATTTATTGAAATCTTCCCCTTATGATCGTCAATAATTTTGTAAGTTATAGATAGACCCAAACCTGTTCCTTTTCCCGGTTCCTTAGTTGTAAAAAAGGGATCACTTATTCGCTTTAAATTCTCTTTAGGGATTCCAATTCCAGTATCAGAAATCTTAATACTTATGTCATTTCCCACGTGATTAGTAGTAATACGAATAGTCCCTTTTTCCATTATTGCTTGTTCTGCATTAGACAAAATATTTAAGAATGCTTGATGTAGCTGTCCCTCATTTCCAGTAATGATAATAGGGTCAGGGAAATAGAATTTTTCAATACTTACTTTATATTTTAATTTACTGTGCAGTATCAAAAGACAATTATCAAGTATTCCATGTATATCACATTTTTCATTTTGGTCTGAAGTTTGTCTGCTAAAATGGCTCAATCCTTTTACAATTTCGGTAGCTCTATTCACTCCTTCATTTATGATATCAATAAAAGGTGAAGCCTGTTGTTGTACCCTTTCATCAATATTTTGCAATTGATTAGAAAGCGCATTAACTCCACCTTTTATAAAGTTCAGAGGATTATTAATTTCATGTCCTACCCCTGCGGATAAAGTACCAAGAGAGGCCATCTTCTCTGCCTGAATCAATTGTTCTTGTGCCTTTTTCAAACTCTCTAAAGTCTCTTTCAATTCATCATTTGCTCTACTGAGTTCTTTATTAGCGTTTATAATTTGATTAGATCTCTCCTCAACCATGGCTTCCAAATTTTCTGAATACCTCTTCAATTCGTTCTGAGCCTTTTTCAGGACTGTCAAATCTTGAATAAACAAAGAGACTCCTGTCACCTTACTTCCTTGATAAACTGGATTAAAGTTAATAGATAAGTACATTGGGCCATTTGAGGAATGATAATCTACCATTTCAGACAATTTTTCTCCCTCTAAAGATTTTTTTAATAACCCAATTAGTAGCTCGGTATCAGGACCTTCTATAATGGCCTCCACTGAATCCCCTTTTTTTAGTTGAATTGAAATTCCTTTTTTAAAATGATTTATAAAAGCTTGATTAAAGTCCAGGAAACATAGGTCTGTATCTATAAGGGCAATTCCATGATTTGTACTTTCAACTATAGAGACCAAATTTGCTTCCCTTGCCCTAACTTCATTTTCAGCATTCTTTTGACTCGTGACATCTATTCCTAATCCAATTATCTCAGTTAGCTTTTCTTTACTGTCGTACAATCTGATTGAGTTCCATGAAACGATTCTTTTCGATCCGTTTTTAGTGGTCAATTGCATTTCATAACTTGAAACATTTCCATTGGGCATCTCTTCAAATAAACGTTCTACTTGTTTATATTCACCATCAGGATACATTTGCTTCCACCAATTCTTGCCAACAACTTCCTTTCTAGAATATCCTGTAACTTCTTCTGCAGCAGGATTCATAAATGTACAAATATGATCACTACTGATGCCAACAACTAATGCGGAAGTGGATTGAATAATATTATTGGAATAATCGCGCTCAAGGGCTAATGCTTTTTCATATCGATTTAAGCTATTTCTTAAGTAGCTGAAAATTAATAGTAGAAGAACGATCACAAACAAATAGGAAACCAAAATCAAGAATAACCCACTTTTATATTCCGCCCATAAAATTTCTTGCTTTGCAAAAACCTCTACATAATGATTTTGACTATTACTTTTTGTCCTGACTCCTATGACAGAACTCTCACTAAGCTTCTCAGATCCTTCAAAAAAAGTAGAGGTCTTTTTAGAGTTCATCTCCTGATTTACAATAATTGAAGCATTTTGACTTAAGATTTCGTTGTAATAGCTTGTGTCTAATGGATAAAGCAGCTGAGTGGTATTGAATTCACCGTTAACAAAATGAATGGTGTAATTTTGATCAATATTAAAACTTTTCAACTCATCAATTAACTTTGAAAGTCCAATAGCAGAAGTATTAACCGCTATTAACTCTCCCTTTTTATTTTTCAAAGGAACCCGAATAGGTAAAATCCAATTACTAATTTCATCAAAATAATAAACCTCTCCTATTACAATATTATTGGCCTTTTTGGCCTGCTCAAAAGTTCTTCTAGTTTTTTCAGATTCAGAAAGATTCGGTAAATTTTCTTGTTCTAAAGCTCCTGTAAAAGTTATAAGTTGCCCTGTAGTATCCACAAGCCCGATGGCCAAAAACTCATTATGAACGTTCAATGCACTTTTTGCAATCTCTAATCGTTTTGAAGCAGCGTCTTCGCCAATAAGAGAAAGCATTCGCTCACCAAGGCTTATTAAACCCAACTCCCGCTGGTAGAAACTTAATTCGTAATAACTATTTAAAAACAGTGCCGTTTTTTCCAAATCTGCATAGCGCTCCTCCTTCACATTCTCCCAAACCCAGTAGGCCGTTACAATGGCAAAACTGCTAATGAAAAACAGGATAATAATAAAAAAACTGTTAATTAAGTTCTGCCGGAAATCCATAGCTACGTTAAAAAATTGCGAAAAATAAAAGATAAACTAAATATTATAAAAAAAGTTATTTGAATCATCATAACAAAAAATTTATATATTTATAAAAACTATATAAGTGTAAAATAACTAATTTTAGAGTTATGAGTATCATTGCAAATATTATCGAATTTGGAATTAATGATAAGCTACCAGATTCCGTCAAAACAAAGATTCGCTTAGGCAATATTTTAAATTTAGCACTAATTGTCATCATCAGCTTTTATGCCCTGATTTCAGGACTGGTAATACCTGAAGTTTTACCATATTGTCTATATGGCTTGATTGCCTATTTGATTGTTCTTTTAGTTTCTTATTTGGGACTAAATATCCTGAGCCGATTTTTAATGGCAATTATGCCAGCTTTAGTAATTGGAATGCTTCATGCTGTAATCATGCAAGAAGATGCAGCTCTTCTAAAAGAAGTATATGCTTTTCAAATAGTAGGCTCACTTATAGCTTTTAGTTTATTTGATTATAAAAAAGTTCAGTTTTGGCTTCCTGCTTTTATCATATCCGCATTACCCATTATTTATATTTTTGACTTAAATAATTTTTTCAGCATTGAATTTGATAACTCCACCTTCCAGCAAGCATGGATAAGAACCACTGTATTGTTGGGCGCTTTCTTCTTAGGTGGGTTTCTTTTTATTTTCTTACAGAGATTAAATCAAAAGGAATTTGATAAGGCTCTTGAATTGACCAATAAATTTGCTGAAGAAAGCAAAAAAGCAACAGAAAAAGAAAAAGAGCTTCAAATCTCCTTAGGTCAATTAGAGCAAGCACAGCAGGAAGAAAAGAAAAGAGCCTGGGCTACTAAAGGATTAGCAGAAATAGGTTCAATTTTAAGAGGTCAAGAAGATTTAAAAATACTTACAGAAAAAATTATTGCTTTTGTGGTGAAGTATTTAGCCGCGAATCAGGGTGCGCTATTTTTATTGGAAAATGAAGATCAAGAAAATTTACACCTTTCTTTGAAATCAGCTTATGCTTTTAATAGAAAAAAACATCTTAATAGAAAAGTGGAATTCGGAGAGGGTTTAGTTGGTCAGTGTTATTTGGAAAGGGACTATATATACCTCACTGAAGTGCCTGAAAACTATATCAGCATTACCAGTGGTTTAGGGGATGCTAACCCCAGAGCAATTTTAATTACTCCCATGATCGTTAATGATGCTGTTTATGGAATATTTGAAATTGCCTCCTTTAATCAATTCGAACAGTATCAAATTGACTTTATGCTTGAAATGGGTGAAAATATAGCGATGCAGCTCAACAGTATCAAAACGAACGAAAAAACGAAACACCTACTAGCTGAAATGCAAGAACAATCTCAGCAACTCCATTCCCAGGAAGAAGAAATGCGGCAAAATATGGAGGAATTGCAGGCTACTCAAGAACAACAAGAACGTCAGGAAAGAGACCTCAGAGCTGAGCTAGAACGAGTAGAAAAAGATAAAATGAACTTAGAAAAACAGCTGGAAATAAAAGAAGCAGAGCTAACTAGACTTAAAAATTAAATTCTAAGAATATTTAGACTAAGAAAATCTATGTTATTCTTCCTGCGTAAAATCCGCCAAAAACTTCTTAAACGAAACAAAGTCAAACAATACCTTGTCTATGCAATTGGTGAAATCTTTTTGGTGGTCATTGGGATTTTAATTGCTTTGCAGGTGGATAATTGGAACACACAAAAGCAAGACGCAAAGGAAGAGTTAAAACTACTTAAGGAAATGCGCCTCAATCTGGCTAACGATTTGCAAGACTCTTATTGGAACATCAAGAAGCAGAAGGAGCTCAGTATTTCCAATGCAGCTGTTTTGATTCACCTAGAAAAACGTACGGCCTTTCATGATTCTCTGAAAGCTCATTACGGCAATCTGGTTTATTCTACCACGCAGCGTAGAAATATGGCAGCTTATGACCATTTGAAATCAAAGGGTATCGACCTAATTCAAAACGACAGCTTAAGGAGAAACATCACCGCTGTGTACTCAGAACGATACTACTATATCGAACGGCAAGAATTGGAATTTGACAACAAGTATCAAATGAATGAAGTGATTCCTCAACTTAATGCAAAAGTACTTTTGATTGAGGAGTCAAAAATAGGACAGCCGATCAATCTTGAGCGCTTACAAGAAGATGATTCATTCAAAGGAATGCTCCGAATGAATATCAAAATAAGGCAATTTATGATAAGCCGATATACCAGCTTATCTATTGATTTAAAGAACCTCATTACACATCTTGACAATGAGTTAGAAGCTAGAAAAAAATGAAAAATTGCGCACAATTGATGAAAAACTACTGCAACAACACAAGCTTATATAATATCTCACTTATTCCATAGGTGAAATCTTTTTGGTGGTAATCGGCATACCAGGTGCATAAGTGATTAACAGTTGGAATGAACAAAGCAAAAGAATCAATTCTTTCTTTTTGTAACATAATTGGAATACTGAATTCTATTCACTTTTCGTACAATTAGATCCGTATAAATATGTATTTTACTTATAAAATATAGTATATTTAAATTTACATGACTAATACTATCTATATCAAACTATCTAGCAAAGCGATGATCCATAGTTATATAAAGTTCTTCATGGGTTGTACTGCTTTATTCTTACATTTGAACGTTTATTCACAAAATGTTCAAGATAAAGATAGTGCCAATGCTGCACTTGAGATTAGCAACATCTATTCCGAAAAAGCTTCATATTTTAACAATATCAATCATTTTAGTGCGGACAGTTCTCTTTATTATACAGCTAAGGCTTTAGAGGTTCTTGATGAGCAGGAGCCTCTTCATCAAATAGCACTTAAAAGTTTACAATTAAAAAAACAGCAAATTGTAGAAGAGCTTTCACCTGATCAAGTTTCGGCTTTAAGTAGGGCCTACCAGGACAAGGCCTTGTGGTTTAAAGAAATGCCCCATTTTAACCGCGATAGTACTGTCTTCTATTTTGACATGGCTGCCCTCCTACTCCAAAACAGTCAACCCTTGCAATATGAACGCTTGGCTAAACTTTATCTTGATATAACGGATAGAAACAATAGGTCACATAACTTTAATGTGGTGGATTCGCTTGCCCCTATCGGTTGGTCGTATTATGAAAAAATTCCAGAAAGCAAGAAAGACAAGGTCTTGGGTTATGACTTATTGGTCAATTGGGCACTGATAAAAATAATTAGAGGAGAGCCAAAACCGGGACTTGAGCTTTTTGAAAAAGCTAGGGACATGCTTAAAAATGATCCCCGACCTGAAATTCAGCTTAAGTTATTGAAAGAAAAAGGCAGGTTTCTTTATCAATATGGTTTGCCTGAGGAAAAAGAATCGGGCGTGAAATATCTGAAAGAGAGTATGATGGGTTATGAAAATTCAGACTACCCAGAAAAGCATGAGGCACTGATTCTCAGCTACAAGTTTTTAGCCTACTATTACGAAGACCTCTCAAAACCTGATTCAAGCGTCTACTATTTAAATGAAATAGAAAAACTATTACCAGAAATCACTAACCCATTCCATCATGCCTGGCATTCATACGCAATGGGGGGCAGCTTGATTGACAGGAAAAAATATGAAGAGGCAAAATCTTACTTAGAAAAAAATATAAAGTTCTTGGAGGAATACAACTTACGAACCATTGATCTTTACCAATTCTGTCATTTTCTATTGGGAGATATTGCAGAGATTGAAGGTAAATACGATCAAGCAATTAAATATTATGAATTAGCCAAAGATGCTTCCATTGCTATAAACACTAATGCTAATACGGCCTATTTTATTGAAATTTTATCAGGTATATATGCCCGCACAGGAGATTATAAAACTGCTCTCGAATACTATAAAGAGTATTCAAAGATTAATAATATTATCGAAGTTGAAAGAAACGAAAGAAGCCTCCGTGAAAGTGAACTACAGGTGAATGTGCTTGAGAAAGATCAAAAGCTGGCAGCCAATCGACAAATACAGATCATTTATATTGCCGCCTTAGTCGTAGGTGTTTTATTGCTTGGACTGCTCTACCGCAATTACAGACTTAAACAAAGAAGCAATCAAAAATTACAAGTATTAAATGATGAGTTAGCCCACAAAAATACATTGCTGGATACACGAAATGCTGAAAACGAACTGTTGCTTAAAGAAATACATCATCGTGTAAAAAATAATCTGGAGTTGGTAAAAAGCTTAATTTCATTACAATCGGCTCAAATAGAAGATCCTGCCACCAAAGAGGCTATGATTGCCAGTCAGAACCGGGTGCAATCGATGGGTATTATCCACCAAAAATTATATCAAGGAACGAACCTGGGCAGCATAGAAATGAAAGATTACTTTCTAAATCTCAGCGAAGGTATTTTAGATACTTTTAACAAAGAAGAACAAGTGAAGATCGAATGCGCCATGGAAAATTTAGAATTGGATGTGGATACGGCCGTTCCAATTGGGCTAATCGTAAACGAGCTTTTGACCAATGCGCTTAAGTATGCTTTTCCTAAAAATGAACAAGGTACCATCCATATCAGTTTAGAAAAATCTACCGATAACAATTTAAAATTGAGGATAAAAGATAACGGAGTGGGTAAAGTTGTAGGTATAGCTCCCAAAGGAACTGGTTTCGGTTCACAGTTGGTTCAATTATTAACACAACAGCTAAACGGTAAAATGCAGGAGCATAACAATCAAGGCACCCATATTGAATTCAATTTCTTACTAAAGAAAAGTGCGTAAATGAGCGAGAAGTTTAAAATATTGATTGTTGAAGATGAAATGCTTATTGGGGCAAATATTTCATTGCAGCTAAATGAATTAGGTTATGAGGTGACAGGTATCGTCCCTAGAGGTGAAGAAGCACTTCAGCATATTGAGAAAAATCCCCCTGACATCATGCTGCTAGATATAAATCTTAAGGGAGATTTAGATGGCATCGAAACCGCTATAGCGATGCAAAAAACTCATGATATTCCGGTTATTTATTTGACGGCAAATACGGATGACACACATTTCAATAGGGCTAAAGAAACCAAACCGTTCGGTTTTATATCCAAGCCTTTTAAGAAACTGGATTTGCAGCGTACTATAGAGTTAACCATTAACCAGATGGATACTAAAATCAGTATGCATACTGATTCAGAATCTCCAAACAGTAATTCCTTCATACTAAGTGACAGTATTTTTGTAAGGCATTTAAATTCAATGGTAAAGGTAGAAATTAAAGATATCCTCTACATTGAAGCTGAACGGAATTATTGCCGAATATTTTCCAGTACTAAAGAGTATTTGGTGGTTTTGTCGCTGAAAGAAATGGATGAAAAACTTCCTGCTAAGCATTTCCTTAGAATTCACCGTTCATATATCATCAATCTTTCTCAAATTAAAGAGATAGCCGCAACTCACGTAGTGATTGGGAACAAGGCCCTTCCCGTTACAAAAGCGCAAAGAGAAGAATTGCTAAAGCGTATACAAGCTATTTAATTCCTTCGGACGCAACTAGCAACAAGGATAGCATTGCAGCTAGCAAAAAATACTGGTGCATAGCTTGAAAAGCTATATTTTATAAATTTAGGGTGCTCAACAGGATGGATGTTTTGACAAAAAAGTGCTAAGCAAATTAGTTTCTAATTGCATAATGCAAAGAAATAGTTATCTTTAGACGGATACAATTTATTCATTCATTTATTTCCTACTCTTACCAGCATGCTTAAGAATTTCCTATTATTTGCCGCACTTATGCTGATTAGTCTGAGTAATACTTCAGGACAGTTGATTGGTGTGTACCACAGTGAGGATTTAGAAAAATTAACAAATTGGTCACCTAGAGAAAAAGCAGTCTTTGAGAAAGCACTTACTTTTCAAGAAATGCCAACCTACAATAGAGATAGTGCCAATTTCTTTTACCAAAAGACGATCTATCTATTAGAAAAAAATAAGTCACGAAATTCTTACGAATTAGTGCAGCTTTATAGAAACTGGTGTGATCATGAAAGGAGGAATTTCAATATTCCAGTTTTGGACTCCCTCGCAAAAATCGGCTGGCAATATGCTGAAAATTTACCAGAGAATACGGAAAATCAAATTTTGCAGTACAGCTATTTAGTAAATTGGGCTTGGCTAAAATTGGATCTTGGCGAATTAGATACAAGTATAGTATTATTCACGAAGGCATTGTCAAAGGGAGAAAATGGTACTAGTGAAGAGCTAATAGCAAATATATTATTGAATAAGGCTCGGTTTTATACCCGTTATGATTTAAAAACTGATAGTGAGCTAAGCTTTCAAAATCTCTATCAAAGTTTGTCATTTTATGAGAACCAAAACATTGAAAAATTTTATTCTGAATTATTTACAACATATAAAATGCTAATCACGGAGCATTCGAAAACAAATTCAGATTCGGTATTTTACTATTTAGAAAAAGCGAAAAATGTTTTAACTTATAACAAAAACCCTTTGCATAAAGCATGGTATTTTTGTGTCTATGGTCGACAACTCAATACGATTCCCGCTCCAGGCGAAAAAGTTATAAGTAAAAGTAGGATATCTAAAGCTGAAAAAAACATTTTACAGGCTTTAGAAATATTGAGAAAATATACTATCACAGGTCATACGATCGAACCTTATTGCTACGGTCTTTTGGCAGATATTTATCAAAACAGAGGAGATTATGACAATTCCACTATTTATTACAAAAAGAGTTTCAATTTTTACAAAGCTAACGGAAATAGATATGCTGCCGGAAATATGCTAGAATACATCAGCAACTCTTATGAGAAGCAAGGTAATTTAGATAGTGCACTTTACTACTATAAAGCTTATTATGATCAGTCGGTGACATTTGAAAAAGAGAAAAATCAGCGCAGCATGAGGGAAAGTGAATTGCAAATTAATGTGCTAAAACGAGATAAAGCAATAAAAACGAAAGAAAATCAGGCACTATTATACGTATTTGCATTAGCCTTTATTGTCATTATTTTAGTCATTCTTTATTATTTCTATAAAAAAAGACAGGCACGAAACCTTGAATTGCAACGATTAAATGTTGAACTAGAAAGCAAAAATAAACAGAACGAGTTGCTGCTAAAAGAAATCCACCACCGCGTAAAAAATAATCTAGAGCTGGTTAAGAGTTTAATTTCATTACAATCGGCTCAGATAGAAGATCCTGCCACTAAAGACGCTATGATTGCCAGTCAAAATCGGGTGCAATCAATGGGCATTATCCACCAAAAACTATATCAGGGGACGAACCTAGGCAGTATAGAAATGAAGGATTACTTCCTAAATCTTAGCGAAGGTATTTTGGATACTTTTAATAAAGAAGAACAAGTGAAGATCGAATGCGCCATGGATAATTTAGAATTGGATGTAGATACCGCAGTTCCTATTGGGCTTATTGTGAACGAGCTTTTGACCAATGCCTTGACGTATGCTTTTCCTCATAATGAACAAGGTACTATTCACATCAGTTTGGAAAAATCTACCGATAACAACTTAAAATTGAAAATTAAGGATAACGGAGTAGGTAAAGTGGTAGGGATCGCTCCAAAAGGAACTGGTTTCGGTTTACAATTGGTGCAATTATTAACACAGCAACTAAATGGAAAAATGCAAGAGTATAGCAATGATGGCACCCATATTGAATTTGATTTTTTCATTAAAAAAAGCGCGTAAATGAGCTAAAAGATTAAAACATTAAATGTGGAAGATCAAATGCTGATTTGGTATCTATTCATAATAATTCCTATAAGGTTAATGGAAAAATACTTATGCAAAGATTATACAGTTTTCTATACTGATTTTAAATTTAATGTATAGATTTCTCAATTTTCTTTACAAAAATTGAATTTGTTGTTAATGATTTAGGAGTATCAAGATTAACCGCAGCGAATTATTTGAACAAATTGGCTGATGACAAAATGTTAATAAAAAATAAATTAGGGACTGGAAATTATTATATAAACGAGGAATTATTTAATCCCTTAACTAAGAGATAAAATGTACAGACGATAAGATCTAAGCTCCCAACCTGCTCTGATGTCACAGGGACTTGAATAATTTTAGAGTCAATCCTGGTTTTTTGAAATGCAGAAAGTTTTTCAGCATAAACTAACCACTTCTCCTCAAAAGCATTTTTAGCAATAAATGGCTACAAATAATGCCGAAAAGATATAAATCAAATTCTATTTAGCTTCCATCCTACTTCTAGGTACCCTAATTTTCCTTCGGACAGAAAACCAACACCTTCGGACAGTAAATCAGGGTCTTCGTCCTTGATCGGTTTTTATTTGCTTCAATATTTCCTTTCTTCCCCAATAAATTCAGCAAAATCGCTACTAAAGAACTGCTAGACAAATATAACCACCAATAACTACTATAAAAAGATGGCAACAACTACCGCAACCTCCTTAACCCCGCTTCAACCCACCGACCGCATCCATTCTTTAGATATTATGCGAGGCATTGTGCTATTTGGAATATTGTTAATGAACATTCATATGATGGGCTTAGCAAATGCTTACAGTGATCCTACGGTTTCTGGTGGCTCAACAGGCTGGGATCTCTACACCTGGATAGTGACCAATATGTTCTTTGAGGGGACTATGAGAGCTTTATTCTCCTTACTATTTGGTGTAGGGATGTACATTCTTTTAGACAGATTGGAGAAAAAGGGGGCTGGCTTAAAAGCGGCAGATATCTATTTTAGACGCTTGCTTTGGCTTTTAATTTTTGGTTTGATTCATGGCTACCTATTGCTTTGGACTGGAGAGATATTATACAATTATGCACTCATGGGTTTTTTGGTCTACTCATTCCGTCATATGTCCCCCAAAAAATTGATCGCTACTGCCATTCTTTTAATGGCATTTGGCTCAGCATGGAGTTATGTAGATTATAAAAAGGATGTAAAATTCATGGCTGATGTAGAGCAAGTAAGTCAATATCAGGCTGAAGGTAAAATGCTTACAGGCGATTTGAAAGAAGCTTCTTTGAAATGGGACGAGATCCAATCAAAAAGATCTCCTGAAGCAGTCGCAAAATTCAACAGCAACATGAGAGAAGGATATTTTGATATAGTCGCATTTCTGGCACCTATCAACAGGGACTATAATCAGCATGACCCTTATCGATGGGATGTTTGGGATGTTTTGAGCATGATGTTAATCGGAATAGCACTTTTTAAATTGAAAATTCTATCCGGAGGAAAGTCCTATCTCTTTTATGGAATGATGGTAATTCTTGGCTATTTGATAGGTTTAAGTGTCAACTATTATGAGACTATGCATATTGTAAATCAGGATTTTTCCTTGCTTAGTTTTTCCAAAACTAATATTACTTATGACTTAGGGCGTGTACCAACAGCGATTGGACATATCGGTTTGATCATGCTATTCTGCAAACTTTCTGTGCTTAAATGGTTAAAAAGTGCCCTTTCTTCAGTAGGCAAGATGGCCTTAACCAATTACGTTATGCATTCTATTTTTGCCCTATTTATTTTCACCGGGGCAGGTCTGGGTTTATTCGGAACCTTCTCAAGGCATGAATTACTGTACATTGTGTTTGCCATCTGGATTTTTCAGCTAATCATCAGCCCTATCTGGTTGAAATATTTCTACTTCGGACCATTGGAATGGATATGGAGAAATTTAAGCTATCAGAAAAAGCATCCTATTAAAAAGACTATTCAACCATGACATTATCAAAAACCAATAGAATAGAATCGATCGACATCTTAAGAGGTGTGGTGATGGTCATCATGGCACTAGACCATGTAAGGGATTACTTTTATTATGGATCATTTTATGTAAATCCAACTGATTTAGAAACGAACACTCCTATCCTATTTTTCACTCGTTTTATCACGCACTTCTGCGCACCCATATTTGTTTTTCTGGCAGGTACTTCTGCCTTTCTTTATGGCGGTAAAAAAGCAAAACCTGAGTTATTCAAATTCCTTTTTACCCGCGGGCTTTGGCTGATTTTTCTCGAAATAGTGGTAAATAATCTTATCTGGACATTCGATCTCACTTATAGTTTGGTGATTTTACAGGTGATTTGGGCGATTGGTATTAGCATGATTTGTTTATCATTTCTGATCTTCTTGCCCAAAAAAGCAATTTTAGCAGTAGGGTTGCTTCTGACTATCGGTCATAATGCACTGGACGGTATTCTAATGGAAGGTCAAAGTTTGCAATAAATCATGTGGTATGCTCTACATCAAAGAACAAGGCTTGTTTTGGAATCAGGTCAGGTGATTGCAATCGCATATCCTTTGCTCCCATGGATTGGTTTAATGGCGCTGGGCTATTTATTTGGCACTTTATACCAAAGAGATTTTGATGCTGCACTACGTAGAAAATGGCTGCTGGGCCTGGGATTGGGAGCACTGGCAGCCTTTGTAATTTTAAGAGGCAGCAATGTATATGGTGATTTGCTTCCCTGGTCAGTTCAAGATACAACTACCAAAACCATCCTTTCATTTTTTAATGTCACGAAATATCCGCCTTCTTTATCCTATTTGCTTGTCACTCTTGGGCCTGCCATGTTGTTTTTGTATGCATTTGAAAATACGAAAAATAAGCTAACCAACTTCTTTTTAGTATTTGGAAGAGTACCGCTATTCTATTATTTCTTGCACATGCTCGTAATTCACGTTTTTGCCATAATAGGCATACTGATATTTGGCGGCAACTGGCAAGACATGATTCTGAGCGGAGAAAGTTTTATGGCAGGAAATCTGGCAACTTATGGTTACTCGCTCTTAACCGTCTATTTAGTTTGGATAGGAATTGTGCTGTTTCTCTATCCATTCTGCAAACGATACATGCAGTATAAAGCGACTCACAAAGATAAATGGTGGCTGAGCTATCTGTAAATTCCAATGATTTAGAATTTGATCAATCAAGCGCATCTGCAAAAATGAATTAAAAGAAATGATAAAATTATTTAGAACAATTCGAAAAAAACTGCTCTCTGAAAATAACTATAGTAGATATTTTTTATATGCAGCTGGAGAAATAACGCTAGTGGTCATTGGTATTTTAATAGCAATACAACTTGATGCTATCAAAAACAATAATGAAAAACGAGCGGATGAAATTACTCATCTTGAAAATTTATTAGCAGACTTAAAGCAGGATAAAATAGAACTGAATAACATCATTGAGCGAAGAAAGTCGAAAACGAATTCCTTAAAAATTATTGGAAGTTCAAACCCCCTAGAAAAAGTAAAAAATTTAAATGATTATTATGCTCATCTGATGAATGTGCTTTATTGGGATGCACATAACCCAAGTCTACTTACGCTTAATGAACTCATAAATTCAGGTAAACTGTCATCCTTAACAAATGAGAACATCAAATATTCACTACTTCAAATCGATTTTAAATACAAAGAATTATTTGAGGTAAGAAAACATTTGTATGAAGATTATTGGGAATATTTTTATAGACCATTAGCCGACATAATAGATTATGAAAGTGCAATAATAGCTTGGACTGAACCCAATAAAGATGTCGAATTATCAAGCGAATTTGTGGACATAGTCCTGAAAAGCAATCGTATTAAAAACGGATTTACTTTGGCCAATTTCAATAATTCTCTTTTAGCTGATAAACTAACTGAAATTTTAGATGAGGTTGATTCGGCTATTTTGATGATTGAAGCAGAAATTAGCATATAGCTCAATGCAGATAGTGTGTTACTAAGTAAGGACATCATCGGTCCAATAAAACCAAGCACAGAAAAGCAAGAACTAATAAAAAATGCGTAATTCCAGATACTTTAATTAAGGAAGCATTTACAAAACATCAAATCAATCAACTATTTACTAATTAAATTTTCCTTCGGACAGAAAACCAGCCCCTTCGGACAGTAAATCAGGGTGTTCGTCCTTGATCGGTTTCTAATTTCATCAATAAGCGCTTACTTAGAAATGATTTTAACTTTTGCTCAGCATCAATACTTTAGTTCAAAACATGTATTAATGATTGCAGGGGCATTGGAAAATAGACTGAAACATCCAAAGGTGAAATTTCTAAATACTCAAATGAATTTTTAGCATATGACGCTTATTAAAAAATTAGTTTTTATACCATGCTTTATATTTTGTGTTAATTTAAGCCATGCACAAGTGACCGTACCCAAATGGGTTCAGGGTGATAGCGTAAACAATAAAGTCCCTTCTACTTTTCAGTCATTCGTGGGGCCAAGAAACAATGCGGCAGCCTGGTTAGACTCAGCTGATAATATCATAATCTATGGTGGAGAGGGAAACAGCACTAATGGACGTTTAGGGATTCTTAATGATTTGTGGAAGTATGACCAACAAACTCAGATATGGGAGATTTTGAATGGTGATACTGATGTTAATTCTACACCAGAATTAGATAATGCTCTCCAATTTGATGGAATAGATGATTATGTAGTACTCAATAATCTGATACCCTTTGCAGAAGATTGTACTTTTGAAATAGTTTTTAAGGTTAAAGATAGCAACAGCAATAGCTCAATTTTTGGTTTAAATGAGCAAAACGGATGCTGCTATCTGGAGCAACCTATTACTTTTGGACTTCAATATGATAGAAATGATTTACAATTCGTAATCGGTGATTTCTCTCGTCCTTACCTTGCTTTTACAGGCTTAGAAAGCGAGCAATGGCTGAAATTCACTATGACTATAGAGAAGAATGCGGATGGACTCAATGAGGAAATTAAATTTTTCATAAATGGACAATTCCAAAACGCCTTTTTAAATGATTTTGATCAAAAAATTGATGCTACTGACACCTCCTATTTGGCTACTGTTTTAGGAACAGGTGTTTCTCAACAACTTGAGGGGGCTATTAGCGAGTTAACGATTTGGAATACTGTGAGAACAGAAGAGCAAATTATAAATGATTTTAGTAATAAGATCAGAGGAAATGAGGAAGGTCTCTTAGCGCATTATTCTTTTAATCAAGGCATTAGAAATGGAGATAATAGCACCATTCAACCCAATACTTTTGAACCTCAAACTTTTTCAAGACCTGATTTTGTGGCAGACTACACTCTTCCACAATTTCAGTGGCGTTTATCTCCAACTGTTGCACTGGTACGTGAGTCAATAATTTTACCAGGATCTACTGAAATCTACACTTCCCCCCTGCACAATTTACAAGAATCAACTAGATGGAGTAATACTGAATCTCCATTGTTTGCTGTTGGATACACAGCTGATGTAAATCCAGAAGATTATGTGCAATTCAGAGAGTTATATTATCAATTTACTCCCTATACTGATATGGAGTTGAATACGCCCATTTCTGTTTACCTTCCAGTAGAGGGTCGGTATTTTGATGCGGTTTTTACTGAATATACTTTATCACGCCAACTCGATCCTGAATCGAATGGAGGCGGAGGCTTTGCTGTCGACTACATTGAAGTGACACCGCCTAACCCGATAAACCAGGTATTAGATGGATCCAGTAATAATTATCATGCTGAAATGAAGAATTTTGAGAAGCGATCTGAGGGGTATTTCAAAGGTGAAATTGCAGATTACAGAGTTTGGAGTGTTGCGAGGTCTGAAGCAGACATTCAAGCGAATTTGTTAGCAGTCGATCCGGAAAGCCTTGGATTAGAAGTCTATTATGATTTTGAAGATGGAATAGCTGGGGGTGATAATTCAAGTCTATCTACCGTTTTGGATAAGTCCTCAAATGCTTACAATGGGAACTTACTTGGATTCAGCTTGACTGGGTCGGAATCTAATTTTGTTGAAACGACTTTACCTGCAGCAACAGAGACAACTAATGCACTCAAATTCGATGGCTTAGGCGACTACTTGGATATTCCGAATTTGAATGTTTACAGCGGAAATTTCACAGTCGAGGGCTGGTTCAAAGCAGAGGAAGATGGTACTTTATTCTCTTGGTCACCAGCTGGTACGGAAAGTAATTTGACAGAGGGTGCAATTGTTGCTTTTATATCCAATAATAGGCTGACTTTCTCTATCGCCTTCTTTACTATATTTGCATCTTTTTCATATGCTCCTCTGGCTGAATGGTTTCATTTTGCAGTTACTGTGGAAAAAGATGCAGGTGGAACAAATGAAAAAATCAGCTATTATATTAATGGTCTTTTCCAATACGCTGAACTTGTAGATCTAGATCCAGTCATAAATGATGGCTCAGGTGATTTTATTTCCAAAGTCGGATATAATACTTCTGATTACCCAAGTTTAGTTGTATCAACTGGAGGAGGCCTTGTTCCAGAAGCTAAATCGAACTGGGTAGCAGGCCCAAGAGAATTTTCAATACTTTCTAGAACGCAGGCAGTACACTTTACTGATCAGCAGAACAATTTTTGGGTTTATGGAGGATTAGGAAATGATAATAATTCGAGACAGGTATATTTTAATGATTTAAGGAAATTAAATACAGCGAATAATGAATGGGAATTGATAAATGGTACCAACAATTCTGACAGACTTCCCACATATGGGGATTTAGCTGTTTTTGATGAAAATAGTCATCCAGGAGCACGAAGCTCAGCTGCAAGCTGGTTCATCAACGACTCTTTATTTGTCTTTGGGGGAAATCGATATTCTGCTGATAGTGCAAAGATTTTAAATGATTTATGGCTTTATGATATTAGTGATGAGCAATGGACTTGGATTGGTGGTTCTGATCAAATAAATCAAACATCTACAAGAGGAAATTTGAATCAAGCAGGTCAGTTATTTGATCCTGGAGCTCGAACAGATGCCTCTGCTATTGCCGATCTGGAAGGTAATCTTTGGCTCTTTGGTGGTGCTAACCAAAATGAACTATTCAATGATTTATGGAAATATTCTGTAGCATCTCAAGAATGGGCCTGGGTATCAGGATCAGCAGAGGGAAATCAGCCTGGAATTTATGGGACAATGGGGGTTGCTGATGTAGCTAATTCACCCGGTGCTAGAACAGGCGGTCAGATGTGGCTTAAAGACAATAAAATCTGGCTTTTTGGTGGGTTTGGCTATGATGTTAATGGCCAAATTCAAAATGAGATGAATGACTTTTGGTCCTTTGATCTTCAGACGCTTCAATGGACTTGGGTAGGAGGCCCTAATTTCTCTGGAAATACAGGAGATTATGGTATCTTAGGTGTTCCTGCTGGAAGTAACATTCCTGGAGCAAGACAAAATGCCAATACATTTATAAACTCAGCAGGAGAATTGGTCATGTTTGGAGGCTACAAATACACCCAGTTTAAATCTGGAAATTATAATGATCTATGGAAATATAATACTGAACAACAGACTTGGGTATGGACACAGGGAATAAATCAAACTACCGATAATGATTTTGGAGGACAAGTGGGAGCATTTGAGGGTGGATCAATATTATATCCGGGTGGTAGAGATGGATCTGCCTCCTGGGTCGATTCAAATGGAGACTTCTGGATATATGGAGGAAGAACCTCTGAGGTTGTGAATAATGGTCTACTTAATGATCTGTGGAAATATGACCGGATAAATAACAAATGGGACTATATAGGAGGGTCTATCAGAGCTGAACATGCTACAGGAAGTTACGGAACTTTAGGTTTAGGTACCGCTAATAATGTACCACGAAACAGATGGAATTCTAGTTATTGGTATGGCGATGATGGAAAATTATGGTTTTTTGGAGGTGTAGGGACTACATCAGTGGGAGGAAATATTACTTGGCTTAATGATCTTTGGTCTTTTGATCCTCGCACAAAAATTTATACTTGGGAATCTGGGAGTAATACTGCAGGAGCGGAAGGTTCATTTGGTGTGAAAGGTGTGCCTTCTATAACTAATGTGCCAGGCCCAAGAAGCAGTGCCGCTCATTGGAAAGATAAAGAAGGCAATTTCTGGCTTTTTGGAGGCTATGAAAATTTTGAGTTCTCCAACGATTTATGGAAGTATAATCCAAATACGAAAGAATGGACTTGGATAAGCGGAAGAAATAGTCAAAATATTCCTGGAAATTATGGCGTACAAGGTATAGCGAGCCCATCAAATGAAATCAGCTCGAGAAGATATATGAGTGGATGGGAAGATAAGGAAGGTAATTTTTGGATCTTTGGCGGGGAAGGAGTAGACGTAAATTCTGAATTTGGTCAGCTAAATGATTTATGGAAGTTTGATGTAAAAAGCAGCCAATGGATATGGATTAACGGATCAAAAACCCTTGAAGCTGAAGGTAATTATGGCGTATTGGGAGTGCCGTCTCCTGATAACCAACCTCCAGCTCGATCGATATATGCCTCATGGACTGATGAAGTCGGTAATTTCTGGATTTTAGGGGGCCGAATTAATAATGACTACATGAATGATTTGTGGAGATTTGATGTGAGGACTGAGGAATGGACTTGGTTTGGAGGTCGATTCTTTCCTAGAGATGAAATTATTAATATTGATAATTTTGCTCGTAGAAACTATAATTTAAGTCAATTTGGATCGATAGGTATTGGGTCTGCTTCCAATTCCATTGGGCCAAGACAAGCTCCTATGTCGTACAATGGTGGACAAAATGACCTTTGGCTTTATGGAGGTGGTTTAGGAGGAACGGTATTTAATGATTTTTGGCAACTGAAGTTCATACCAGGACAGGTTTATCTTTATCCAATTGATACTATTTCCGAAACCTCTTTTACTATTTCTTACGATGAAGCTTGGGCAATAAATTATAATATTCAAATAGCGGAGGAACAAAATTTTTCACAAATTAGGGAGGAAATAAATACTGCTCAGAGACAGTCAGTTGTTACGGGCTTAAATTCAGCAACAAAGTATTATTTCAAAATCAATGCTTTAAATGATCTTGGAGAATCCGGCTTTGCTCCTACTGATAGTATTTTAACATTACCAATTCCACCCATACTGAATATGGTGGAAATTACTGATATCACCCCTAATCAAGCTCTAGTGAGTTGGCAAGCTTCAGCTGGCATTATTGATCAATATCAAATTGAAATTTCACTGGACTCTACCTTTCAAAACCGCAGTAGGTTAGTCGCTGGCTTCGAGGAAAAGATTGTCGATTTCACTTCTACAAATATCTCGGTTAATAATTTAGTACCAGGAACAGTTTATTATGTTCGTATGAAAGCTATAAACGGAACAGGTAAATCGAGATATGGACAAGTACTTAGCTTTGTAACCAAGCCTGAACAGCCAATTATCGACCAGGTTTTGTCGAAGAATTCTGCGCAACAATTTACTTTTGATTTAAAGTGGAATAGTATTTCAGGCCAGTTCGACACCTACTATGTTTATGTTGCTGCAGATAGTCTTTTCACCTCACCAGACTCATTATTTAATGGTTTGCCAATCGAAAAATCATTGAATACGCTCGCTATCACCAATCTAAATGCAGGAAGCTATTATTATGTTTACATGGTTTCTGAAAATATATCGGGTAGGTCTGTAAATTCAGATACACTTCGAGTACTCACAAAGCCCGAAACACCTATTTTTCCTGCGGCTACTTTCCTATCCAATGTGACTAAAACTTCTGCAGTCGTCAGTTGGAATGCTGTGCCTGAAATCATCAACGCTTATGAGTTAGAAGTGGCTATAGATAATAGCTTTAATCCAAACTTTCTCTTAGAAGGTTATGGAAAGCATGGGCAAGCCAAATTAATTGACAAATCTTTAAGAAAGGATACCTTACGAAACTTAGAGCCAGGGCTAAGTTATTACATAAGGTTAAGAGCCATTAATCCAGCCGGTAAATCGCCAAATTCAAATGTGGTGTTTGCTAAAACGATACCAAACGCTCCAAGCATCAGTGCAATCAATAATATCAGTCAAAACTCTGCCTCCATTAGCTGGAGTTCGCCTTTGGGTGCCGGTTCCTACCTCATAGATGTTAATAAGTCAGCCGATTTCGCAGCAGACTCATTTATATTTGAGAATTTCCCTGTGGCCGTCCCTTTCCAGATACTCTCTGATTTGGAGGAAGGTCAAAATTACTACGTAAGGATTCAATCTAGCAATGAAAATGGAAGCAGTGGCTTGATCAGCCCTCCCGATTATGCTGATACCAGCTTTATTACTGTGCCTGCTACACCATTTATTTCAACCTTGAATGAAGTAACTCAATCTACTGCCATTTTATCATGGGATGAAATAACAGGAGCTGAATTTTACCAACTTGACTTATCAAATAATGGTTTCCAAACCTTTTTCGATGGTTACAATAATGTTCAAATTGAAGGGAATCAAATCGAATTAGTAAACCTGAATGCAGGTGAAAGTTATCAGGCACGTTTGACGGCAGTGAACGTTTCGGGCACCTCCCCTTTTTCCCAAGTGTTTAACCTGACCACCGTACCGCCAACGCCTATAGCTAGAGATGCTTCTACTGTTGCGGCTACTACTTTCACAGCCAACTGGGATCCCGTGACATCCGCTACCTATTATATTTTGGAAGTATCTGCTGATAACTTTCTGACTTTCACAGAAGATACCTATCCAAACCCGGTTCCTGTACGAATCAATAATTTGATTGAAGGGACCACTTATAAATACCGAGTGAAGGCCGGAAATAATTCAGGGATTTCACCTGCATCTAATGAAGTGGAGGTAACAGTAGCTAGTAATGCGCAGTCACTTTCTATTCTAAATGTGGATTTTAATCCTGCGTTTAATCGAAGTGCTGACAACAGTAGCATTACAATTCAGTTAGGAGGTGGACAAGGAAATGTGCAGGCATCCATTAAGTATAAAGGCGTACTAAGTACAATTTGGGAAGATAGTGTACAATTGACTCCCGTACAGGTCAATACCTATTCTTTTATGGTACAGGCAGAAATGCTGGATGAAGTAGGTTTGGATTTTGAGATTTCAGTTTCAGATGGGATTACCAATTTGATTAGAACCAACCGAATCAATTGGGTATTTGATAATTCGCAAAGTGATGCCATCCCGTTTTTTGATTTAAGTGGCGAATGGCAAATGTTTTCTATTCCGTATGTTTTGAATGATAACCTAATTGAAACGATTTTCAGCCAGTTGACTCAGCTCAACTATAAATTTGACTGGCGATTGGTGCATTATAATGGCAATGAATATGTAGATGCGGGTGCCGGTATCAATCGAATTGATTTAGGAAAAGGATATTGGTTTAACAATAAGAATGGCGGAAATCTAACCATTAGAACAGGAGGAGGATCTGTGAATATTTCCTCACCTTTTAATATGGTGCTTAATGAAGGCTGGAATCAAATTGGTAATCCATTCAACATCCCTATCAGTTGGAATGATGTAAGACGCTCAAACGGTGCGATTGCCACTGTAGATCCAATCATTACTTATGATGCCACAACTAAGGTTTTTAATGAAACAGATGTGCTTCCCCCTTTTTCTGGAGGCTTTGTTTGGGCAGATGTAAGCCGAGACTTGGCTGTGAGCATGACTTCATCTAGCTCGGGGCTGAGAATAGCTGAAGACGATAATGAGGATTTTAGCAATCAAATTGATGCAGCATCTTGGGAGCTACCCATTATCTTGAATTCAGCTACAGCAGACATGGAAATTGCTAAGGTAGGCATGCATCCGCTAGCTAATTTGAGTAAGGATCAATTCGATAAAATGACTGTTCCTAGATTTTTCAATTTTACGGAGATGAGTTCTTATCATGAAGACTATTTTTACCCCTATTTTTCTTCAGATATCAGGCCTACAAGCAATAAAGAAAGTTGGTTATTTACACTAAACTCCAATGTTGTATCTGGAAATATTACTTTGAGTTGGGATAACAGTGAATTTAAGTTTGCTAAAAAGCAGCTATGGCTGATTGATGAAGAGAATAGTAAAATGATCAATATGAATTCTAACACTTCGGTTACCTTCAATTTGAAGGAAGACCATAAATTATCTTTTCACTTGACAGCAGATGATCAAACGATTCCATTGCCGTATTTATTCCAGATTGGAAATCCCTATCCTAATCCAACAAATCGCATGAGCACTGTAAATATTTCTTTACCTGAATCTGCAGAGGCATTTGATATCAAATTTACTTTGCACGACATTCAAGGCAGAGAATTGAAAGTATTGGCCAGCGGTTCATATGCCCCGGGACTGTATGAATTCGAAACTGATTTTAATGATTTCAATTCACTTGAAAGTGGTATGTTTTTATACCGATTAGAGGTAAGTGGCTCAATGGGTCAAACGATTTTCAAAAAAATGATCTTAAAAAATAAGTGATGATGACTACTTTAAAAAACAAAATTATTTTGGGCTTATATGTACTGATTTTATTCTCCTCAGAAGCTGTAATTGGCCAAATTGTAACGGATAAAACAAACGATATCCTCATTAATTTTCGTGAGGCAGACAAAAACACTTCCATGCCGGTAATTGAATGGGTATATCCTCGGATAGAATATACCAATTCAACAGAGAAGTTGATACAATTAAGAGCAAAAGTTACTTCTAATGTCCCACTAAAAAATGTAGAATTAACCATTAAAAGAGGGTTGGATGGGGACTTAATTGGTACAAGAGCAGTGGAATTAGATGATCCTTTCAATGTAGATATAGATCTTAATTTGAATGTGATCGATGGAGAGAATTGGATCGAACTGATTGCCGAGAATGAAACTGGCGGCAAAGTAAAAGACCACCGCAGCATAAAAGTTGGGATGGATGCCATTGGGAATGCAGTAACCATTGACAGAAAGGATTATGCTCTGCTTTTTGGTACTAATCGGTACGACCATTGGAATGATTTGGTGAATCCTGTTTTTGACGCTGAGACTATAGCTAGGGAATTACAAGAACGCTACGGCTTTATCGTAGAAATAGTAAAAGATGCTGAACAAGATGTGGTGATGACCAAGCTACGAGAGTATGCACAGCGGAAATATAAGCCGCAAGATCAGTTATTTATATTTTTTGCCGGCCATGGAGTCTATGATGAAGTATTTGGAGAAGGATTTTTGGTGGCTAAAAACTCCATCATAAATGATGTAAGTAAGAATACATACATATCCCATAACAGAATAAGAAGTAATATCAATAATATTCCTTGTGATCACATTTTCTTGGTAATGGACACTTGCTTTGGTGGAACTTTTGACCCTGTTTTAGCCTCAAGTAGGTCTGCCTTGTATGAAGACGTTGATGATAAAGAATATTTGGTAAAGAAATTATCAAAAAGAACACGTAAATATCTTACTTCAGGAGGAAAGGAATATGTTTCTGACGGAATAAGAGGATCACATTCACCATTTGCTAAAAACTTTTTGGAAGCCTTAAAAACCCAAGGTGGCCCTGATCGGATACTGATTTTAGATGAAATTAAAATGAATATGGAAAGATTGCCAACAACCCCACGATTTGGTGAATTCGGCAGTAATGAAAATGGTAGTGACTTTGTATTTGTGGCTAAATAAGAAAAACAATGAAAAAATTTATATGCTATATTATATTTATTTTACTTTCCCAGACCATCTCAGTAACTGCCCAGCAAGTTCAGATTACAGACATACAAATGAAAGGTGAAAAAATAGAAGTCTATTATAATTTGATAGATGAAAGAATCAACAGGACTTACTCTATTTATTTATATACATCAAAAGATAATTTCATTTCACCAGTCAATCAGGTTAGTGGAGATGTAGGCATTGATATCGCAGTAGGGAATAATAAAAAAATTGTTTGGGAGGCAAAGAAGGAATTGGGAGCTGATTTTGATGGAAGTATATCGATAGAATTGAAAGGTAATTATTATATTCCTTTCATCACCTTAGATGGCATCTCAAAAAATCAGGAACTGGTCAGAGGTAAATCACAGGATTTAGTTTGGACGGGTGGAAGAGGAGATAATATCCTTAATTTTCAGCTTTATAGAGGTGATGAATTAGTGAAATCTTTTGAAGAACGACCTAATAATGGTAATACTAGCATCGCTATTCCTGGAAGAGTAAAGCCTGGCGATAATTATCGGCTGCGCATTAGCGATAAAAGAAACAGAGATGATGTAGTTTTTACAGATACCTTTATTATCAAACGTCAAATACCTTTAAGCCTTCAAATAGCCGGGTCCGCCATTGCTACTGTTGGTGTAGGGGTGCTTATTTACTTATTGCAGCCTGAACCACCAATAGGAGATCCACCCATTCCTAATCGATAATAGTGTTGAATTTAATTAGCCTAATAATGAATCAAATTTCAAAATTGAATTTATTTAAATTAGATGCACATTTAATTATTTTAACTTTAGAAAAACTGTTTTAATCTTAATAAAACAAGCGTCTACCTCGCTCTTGATCCCATTAAACCAAAAATCCTTCGGACAGAAAACCACCCCCTTCGGACAATAAATCAGGGGCTTCGTCCTTGATCGATTTCTATTTATCTCAATGTTCACTTCCTTACATGCTTGATGAGCACATAACGCATGCATCATCAAACTAAATGATATAAATGAATTGATCATAATTAGCTTAAAATGAAATTATCTCCTGCAACCGCCCTTCGATCAACAGTCCATACCGCTTTTTTGTGGATTATTTTTATGATAACCTTTACGTTTAGTTCTTTTACATTGCTATCTCAAAACAAATCAGCTGAGATCACCGGAAGACTACTGAACCTGAATCAAGAGCCCGTTCCTTATTCTACTATAGCACTTTTTGATAGTGATTCGGTCCTCATTCGGGGCGCCATCAGTGATGCAGATGGAAATTTCATCCTCCAAAATATAGTGGCTGGGACTTACAAATTAATGATCACAAACATTGAGTATGAAACTTATGTAGTCCCGGTTTTAACGCTAAGCGAAGGAGAAGTAAAAGAAATAGGCACCCTTAATCTTCAAGAATCAAAAGGACGAATGGATGAGGTATTAGTAACAGGAAAGCGACAAATGATAGAGGTACATCCCGACAAACTGGTTTTTAATGTAGCCAACAGTGTAAATTCCTCAGGAAAAAATGGTTTGGAGTTAATGAGGAATGCACCTGGTGTCATGTTGGATCCAGACAATAATATCATTTTACAGGGTCAGAGTGGGGTGAGGATATTTATCAACGGCAGACCGAGCAGGCTTTCCGGCAGCGATTTGGCAACCATGCTCCAAAGTATGCAGTCCGATAACATAGAAGCAATTGAGGTGATTACCAATCCATCTGCCAAATACGAAGCAGAAGGCAATGGTGGTATTATTAATATTCGTCTAAAAAGCAATATCAACCTGGGGTATAATGGCAACTTTACTCATAGTTCCTCTATGGGTAAGGCGCCACAGATGAGCAATGGCGCTACCCTCAATTATGGAAAAGGCAAGCTGGGGTTTACCGCCAATATTACCCGTTTCGATAATGATTTTGCCCAAGGCTTTATAGATAACAGAGTGCAAGAAGGTTTCCAGGTCGGGCTAAGAAATTCAGAGAGCCGAAAAGAAGAAGGCTTTAACATCTCAACCAGTGTCACTTATACCATGAACGACAAGCATTCTGTCAATTTCTCTGGTGGTGCAATTTTGACCGATGGAGATTATGGCATAGAGGCCGTTACCGATATCTCCAGGGAAACTACGCCACCCATTGATCAGGTATTGATATCCAGAACGTTGACAGATTTAAATGCTGATAATCTAAATTACAACCTAAATCACCAATGGAAATTATCCAAATCTTCCTCCCTGAGCACTGACCTCAGCTACGGCAGTTTTTTAAAGGACAGTCGCATCTATCAGCCCAATACTTACTTTGAAGAAGATGGAACATCGGAGATTGCAGAAGTAAACAATGGCTTTGATATCAATTCAGATATCGACCTCTATTCGATTAAAACGGATTACGAAAAAACTTTCGAGAAATTTAATGTATCTGCTGGCTTTAAATACTATCAGGTAGAAACGGTCAATGATTTTATAGTAAGTGATGTGGTAAATGGCGAATATTTTATGGACGAAGCAAGGAGCAACATCTTTAATTATACCGAGAAAGTAGCGGCTGCTTACCTCAATAGTAATATTAACTTTTCGGAAAACTTAAAGGCGAATGTGGGGCTCAGGGTAGAAAATACAGGCTCTCAAGGTATATTAGAAAGCTCAGTGGCTACTGAAAACGATAATGTAAAAAGAAATTACACTAACTTTTTCCCCAATATTGGCTTGTCCTACAAGAAGGGAAAATCAGATATCACTGCAGGCTACGGAAGGCGCATCGCACGGCCTAATTACCAGCAGTTGAACCCTTTCGAGCAAAAGGAAAGTGAATTGTTCATATTTAAAGGAAACCCTTTCCTTTCTCCCAGTTACACTACCAACTACCAATTAACCTATTCTTTTGATAGGGCATTGGTGATATCCAGCACCTATAGCATTACCCAAGGATTTTTTGCCACCATTAATGAAACAGAGGGTGCGGTTGCTTTTTTCATCCCACAGAATATGCAGAACACTACTAATGCTGGACTTACTGTCAGTTATCCACTTCAGATCGCTAAATGGTGGGAAGCATCTTATTACGTCACCTATAATTTTAGGACTTATGATGGCGATTTTGCAGAGGCCAATATTAACATAGATGCTCATATCTATTCCGGAGCTACTCAAAACTCTTTTAAATTACCCTGGGGACTTACCATGGATGTGCAGGTATTCTACAACAGTCCGTGGATATGGCGAGGTTCTGTTAATATTGAGGCTTATTCAGGAGTGGATGTAGGGCTTAAGAAAAAGTTTTTTGATGACAAACTGCAGCTGATCATAAATGCTAACGATATATTCAATGGATATACTGACTTCGCCTACTCAGGAGAATATGGGGGCATGACCATGCAAGGGATCCGCTCTTTCGACAATCGCAGGTTCGGATTTAGCCTCACCTATAAGTTTGGTAACCAGAAGATCAAAAGCCAAAAGCGAAAAGGGGGCTTGCAGGATGAGCTTAATCGCATTAATAATTAACGAACTTAAATAATTTAAAATATTCAATTATGGGATTTTTTTGGGACTTATTACAACAGGAAGAAATTGAAAAGCAGAAAATTAATGCTAACTCATTGGAAGAGCGTGTGGAACTGCTAGAAAAAGAATTAGAGCAAACACGCAAACTGCTATTCGATACTTTACATGTGTTAGAAGATCATTTAGGACAGGATATTGACAAGGATGGCATCACAGGTAAACCCAACAAATAATGCTTTTCCTACTCAATAAAATCCGCAGAAAAATGATTGAGAATAAGAACGTAGGCACCTACCTACTCTATACAGTAGGTGAAATCACTCTGGTGGTGATCGGGATTTTAATAGCGGTAAGCATCGATAACTGGAATTCAAATAGCAAAAGGAAAGCCAGTCAGTCTGAATACCTGGCGGCACTTAAATCAGAATTTCGGGAGAATCAGGAGCGCTTAAAGCAAGTCCGTTTAATCAACCAAAATAATATTCAATCAGCCCGAGCGCTATCACACTTAATGGGAACTAGCCCAGACACAGTTTCTGTAGAAAAACTTCGCTTACTAGTGATTAGAACTATTGGCGCAGAAGTGCAATATCGACCGAGCATTGGAGTGATAGAAGAGATTATATCTTCCGGCAAATTAGATTTATTTGAGAGCGATAGCTTAAGGTATTTGCTTACTGGCTGGAGCAGTGAACTTACTAAAGTTCAGTTTCAGGAGAAAGACGAAGTGAATCGTTTTCGGGAAGTGGTGATAGATGAAATGATGAAAACCATGAGCATGAAAAATGCCACCTACGAATACCAAAACAATCTATTCAATTTCAGCCCTTCGAGATTACATGCGAATGATTTTGACTTATTGAATTCCTTGTATCTCGAAAACAACTTGGTAGGTTTTATTTCAGCCAGCGAATTTCTGGAAGCAAGATACAGAGATTTAGAGAAGAAAATTTCCATCATCATTCAACATATAAAAAGCGAACAAAACCAGTTATAGATGCTGCATCTTCAATAATTTTTTATTAGGAGCAAATTTCTTTAGGGACAGCGCTCATCGAAGCGATAGATCATTATGTAGAAGAGTAGGTATAATCGATTAGGTAGTGATGGGATTTTATTAGTATGCATCAGCCTACTTTCAATAGCAATTTGAACAATGTTGAATTAAAATTTTAGATCTATGAAAAAAACCACATTAATACTCATCGCCATACTGAATAGCTATTTATCTGCCGGTCAAAATACAGCCGAATATTCTGAAGATGTCAAGTCGATAGACGCCATTATAAATGCTTATTATGAAGTAGTCTCGGGATCAAGCCAAGATCCCTGGCAATACGAAAGAGATCAATATATCCATTCAGAAAACGCTAGAATTACTAGGTTAGATGAAGGTGGCAAGGCCAATGTACATGAGTTGGAAGGCGAATACCTGCCTTTAGTATTATCGCCCAAAGAGGATTTTTATGAAAAGGAATTGAAAAGGACGGTCACTCAGTACGGTAATATTGCACAGGTCTGGAGTGCATTTGAAATTAGGACTGATCCAGATAAAGCATCCGATATCAGAGGGCTTAACAGTATTCAACTTCATTTTGAAAACGGCAGATGGTGGATTGACAGTTGGACTTGTGAAATGGAATCGGATAGAGACGATTTGGTGGAGGATTTTATTAATTCTCACAAATAAAGGAAAAAGAATCCTACATGGATTATAAAAACATTATCACATGAGAAATGAATAAAAACAAATAGATTAAAAAGTCATCGAATTTAATTGATGACATCATTTCCATTCAACTGACTGCGAAATTTTCATTCACAACCTTCCACAAAGCATTGGGTGTTAAGGGTTTCTCTACAAAATCTTTTACAACAGGAATTAATGCTGCTCTTTCCCTATCATCTGGGTTTGCACTAGTGGTTAATATGCTCACTACAGATCTATCAAGTATATCTTTAGATAGTTCATTATATTCTTCTATAAAATCCCAGCCACTCATGCCCGGCATGTTTATATCTAAAAAAATAATACCCGGCTTGGGGCAATCTGCATATTCACCTTTGCTCAATAAAAAATCAAGTCCTTCCTTGGCTGATTTTACAGATTGTATAAAGACATTTACCCCCTCTTCTTCCAATATTATTTTATGGTAAAAGTTTGTTGCCTCATCATCATCAATGAGCAAAATACAATTCAATTTTCTTTTTATATTATCCATCTGATTTTTCAATTGTGAAATAAAATGAGCTACCCACCCCTTCTATTGAGTTAATCCATATTTTCCCTCCATGCAGCTCTACGATCTTACGGCAGTAAGCCAATCCTAAACCTGTACCGTCATATTCTTCTGCAGCATTTAAACGTTGATAGATCAAAAAGATTTTCCCATAATCTTCTTCTGCTAATCCAATACCATTGTCTGAAACGCAAAACTCTACATGGTCGTTCCCTTCCTTTGCTGACACTTCCACAATTGGTAATTCATTGGTCTTTCTAAATTTAAGTCCATTGCTGATTAGATTTTGAAAAAGCATTCGTAGTTCGATAGGATTACCACTTACTTTGGGAAGCTCATGAATCTTAATCTTACCATCGGTCTCTTTCAAAGCAGCATCAAAATCCAATGCTACATTTTGCACCAATTCTTGGCAATTCACTTTCTGAATCTCTCTCTTATTACCTATTCTACTAAATTCCAATAACCCTTTGATCATGATGGTCACCCTATCGGTGGAAGAATTAACATATTCCAATATTTTCTTCCCTTGTTCATCAAAGTGATTGTAATACTTCTTCGAAATCAATTGGGTCATATTCCCAATGGTGCGAAGTGGCTCTTGCAAATCGTGACTGGCAATACTTGTAAAACGTTCCAACTCCCTATTTTTAATCATTAAATCAGCATTTAGATTTTCAAGTTGTGTTTGATTCTCTGACAACTTCTCTTGCTGCATATCCAATTTAATGACTTTATCTAATAGAATTTCCGAGCTCACCGAAAGCTGATTATTAATACCCTCAAGTCTTGAAAAACTACTTTTAGCAATAAATACAAGCATCACACTGATCCAAATAACGACTAATGAAATAACCATATTCATTTTTGATAAATCACTTGGATTGTTAGTCATTTCCTCTGAAAAAACAACAGATATAATTGTCAGAATTGTGCAGATTAATGCAGTAAATATGCTGGCAAATTTCCCTGGTAATAGCCAACTGTATAAAATCACAATAGTATATACGCTGGCCACTGCCACAGTGCTATCCGTATGTAAATCGATTATAAATATGACGCCAGCAATAAAAGACGCCATAAAAATCAAAAAGGCGTTTTGTAAAAGCATCATGGATCTACGGTCAGTAAACATTATTCCTGCAGTTTATTCAACTGCCGTTTGAGTGCTGCAATTTCCACTTCATACTCTTTTACTTGCTTTTCTAGCTGATAGGTTTTTAGCTTGTCTTCGGGCTTAGACTCTACTAATTTTGGTAAATCTCGAATTAAAACAAAAGCTGTAGCCAAACTTACAAGTGCTGTTAATACTCGTAATAGCGCACTAAGTCTGTAACCTGGCCAATAAAACATAATTGCATCAATTAAGTGAGTGCTTCCACATAATATTATGAATGCGCCAAAAAGCCAAAAAACAGGCAGAAATGGGAGATTATGCCTTTTTTGAATGAAAAAAATAATAATGGCTGGAATCACAAAATAAGCTAACCAAATAGCAATATCGCTTGTGATATATAACCAACCATGAAAGGAAGACCATTCTCCGCATACCCAACGAGCTGGCCAATCCTCTGCCGAAAAAAGGTTATTAAAAAATTCTATTACTTGTTCCATATATTAATTCAGTACTTACATAAGTAAATATAGGCTTTCCTGCTTGAAATAAAAACTCATACTATTCTCTAAAAAAATTTGTTGTACTTTCTAATCAATTCGGAAAGTGAGATTCTTACTAAAACCAAAATAATTGAGAAAAATACCTCTCAAACTCAACTGATTTGAATTCTTTTGAGTAAAATAGAACAGTCCCAAATATTCTATGATAAAAAAACAATTCCATAAGATTCAAAATTTCCTGAAAAGCTCAGATTTCCTTAAATCTGTTTTGGTTACTTTTGGTATTGTGGTTCCGGTATTGCTTGGAATTCAACTCGACCTACTCCCCTATTTTCTTAGCATTTCTATCGGGATGTTTTTAACCTCAAGTAGTGATGTTCCCGGCAGTCGAAAACACAAAAGTATAGGTATTTTAACAGCTTCAGCAATTGCAGTTATGGCTACCATCATCATAACAGCTGCCGCATCCAACCTTTATCTACTACTTCCCATAATGGCATTCCTGATTTTCGGGATATCCTATATTTCTGTTTATGGCTTTCGTGCATCTCTAATTTCATTTGCTGGATTATTAGCTATTGTTTTAAGTTTTGCAAACAAACAGATAGGTTTGGAAATATTTATTAACGCCCTATTTATCGGAATAGGTGGACTTTGGTCATTTTTCCTTTCTTTCCTTTTTCATCCTTTTCTGCAGAAACGACAAATCAATAATGAATTAACAGAATGCCTTCAATTAACGGCACAGTATATTCGTGTAAGAGGGAAATTATCAATCACTATACAAAATGAAAAAGAGCTTAAGAATGAATTATTCGATCTACAGGTAAAAATTAATGCTTCCCATGAGTCATTAAGAGAATTACTGCTTAGCGAGCGGCAAAACTCAGGATTCTCCAATTACAAAAGAAAACAATTGCTCATTTTTATTGAATTGATTGATATACTGGAGCTTTCAATGGCGAATCCGGCCAATTATGAAAAAATTCATGCTTTATTTAAAAATCAACTGCCACTCATTAATCCATTTATCGATCTGGTTTTTGAATTATCCAATAGACTGAACCAAATGGCTGAATCCATGCATAAAAGTAGGGAACTCAAGCATAGAGATAGCTTGGAACCTATGTTTAAAAACTGCCGGGAAAATATTCAAGCCTACGTGAATGAAGTAAAACTACCTAAAGCCAGAGAAGGAGCTTTACTTTTGCATAATTTATTGGATTATGAGGAAAATCAGCTTCAAAAAATTCAATCCATCGAAAGAATCTTCCATGACCTTGAGAATCAAAATGATGTTGGCTTAAAAAGTAAAGAGGGTAAGCAATTCATCACCCAACAGGATTATGACTTGAATATCCTAAAAGAAAATTTCAGTTTTAAATCCCCGATTTTTAAGCACTCTGTGCGCTTAACTATTGCCATGCTATTGGGTTTTGGAATTGGCACCTATTTTTCATTGCAAAACACTTACTGGATTTTACTAACCATAGTAGTAATCATGCGACCAGGATATACTTTGACCAAAGAAAGATCCAAACATCGATTATATGGAACCCTAATAGGAGCCGCCATAGCTGCTGTGATTGTTTTAATCACGCAAAATACTTATCTCTATGCTGTTTTATCCATTTTATCGCTCACGATGGCGCTTAGCTTTATCCAGAAAAACTATAGAACTTCCTCTATTTTTGTGACGACCAGCATTGTTTTTATTTATGCCCTCATCAATCCTGATGCATTTGAAGTTATTCAGTATAGAATCGTAGATACCGTGATAGGTGCCTCAATTGCATTTACAGCTGGCTCATTGCTATGGCCTGCTTGGGAATCCAACAGTATCAATACCACCATCATACAAACCTTAAGAGCCAATCGGAAATACTTGGCTGAAATCAATCGCTACTATCATCAATCAGAGGGTTTAACCGAATACAAATTAGCCAGAAAGGATGCTTTTTTAGAGATGGGGAATTTGAATGCAGCTTTTCAACGAATGAATCAGGAGCCGAAATCGCATCAACGCAATATTGGAGCAATTAATGAGATCGTCAGTTTAAATCATACTTTTTTGACCGCAATGGCAGCTCTTGGCGCCTTTATCCTAAATCACAAAAAAGATGAGGTATCCGAGGATTTTGAAATTATCATCAGAACTGTAGATACAAATCTGCAGCAGTCCTTACAGGCATTACTTAACATAAAACAAATTGAAAATACAGCAGAAGAAAAATTGGCAGAAGCCTATCAACATTTAGAAGAGAAATATGAAAATCTAGTTGCCATTCGAACTAAAGAACTGGAAAAAGAAGACTCCAAACCTATTGATCCTGAATTTAGAAAAAGTTTGCAAGCCACTCGATTGATAAGCGATCAGTTAAAATGGTTGGTCAATATTTCGGGAAATTTGAAGAGAGTGGTTGAGGGGTTGGAGGTTGCCAAAAATACTAACCGGTGAATTATGTTTTATAGTTTTTACTTTTTCAAACAATATAATAGAATAGATAACAGACAAAAATGTCAGCCAGAGGCTGACCAGCCCTTGGCTGGCTTCTACAAGAAAACTACCACCAGCTAAAGCTGGAAATTTAAGCACAAAAGAGATAAAACCTGCCTGCCGCAGGCAGGGAAAACAAAAGAAAACAGCCAAAGGCTGTTTCTTTACACAATCTTTTTAGCGTATAGCAAATAGTGCATTTTGTTATCCCTCTTGAAGTTCAGTTCTCAGACAAAGGCTGACCAACCTCTGGTTGCAAAAAGACAGTAAGAATTTGCTGAAAATTAAGGGGGGAAATCAAACATTTAAGCTTTCATTTTTATATTGAGAATTGACGAATTAAGGCTAATCATTAGTACGATTATCTCCAATTACTTCCTATACTTATCATTCAAGCCCACTCCCTCCAAAATCATAGGTTTAATTTTCTCTAATCTGCTGATTTTGGTATTTTCTCTTTTGGCAGTATCGATATGTTCAACATATTCTTTTTGTTTAAAAGGCGTTAGTTTATCAAAAGCAGTTTTAAATTCTTTATTAGAATTCAGGGCTTCTTGCAAAATTTCAGGAATTTCAACTTCTTCGGATTTTTCAGGCTTCCATTTTAAACCTTGCATCTCATTTTCGATGGCTTCCTGAATGTATTCTGCAATCTTCTTTGCATCCATTTCATCCAATGATGTAAATTTCCAATGACGCATAGCTTTGGTTTTGCCTTCCTGTGCATTTTCTAAAACCCCATAAGGATCCTTTAAAAATACGCCATTATAAAACCATAAACCTACATGACTTTTAAAAGCACCAATCATCAAAACATTCCCATTATTGAAGGTATAAACCTCCCCTCCCCATTTTCTAGTCTCGACTAATTCTGTTTTGTTAATGATAGCCCTTAAAAATTCAAGCTCTTTTTGCCATTTTTCCGCTGTACCCATGTTCTATTATTTTTAAAAAGTAGCCCAAGTTAGTAAAAAGAAAACTTCTTGGTAATAATCAATTCCTGCAAGATTTTATTAATTTTAATGGCATAGCCTATAAATTAAACATCTGATGAACTACTACTTATTATTTTATAAAACCATTGAAAATTATGTAGAAAAAAGAGCTCCATATCGCTCGGAACATCTCAAAATGGCGGAAGAAGCGCATCAAGAGGGAAGTTTAGTAATGGCTGGGGCTATGGCAGAACCGGCAGATGGTGCAGTATTAATTTTCAAAGGAGAGAGTCCAAAAGTAGCCGAAAATTTTGCGAACAATGATCCTTATGTTAAAAATGGTTTAATTAAAAGCTGGGAAGTCAGGCCTTGGACTGTAGTGGTGGGCAATTAAGAATCATGATATAATCTGTATATTTGAATAGAAAATATGTATTTCAGCTTGATCTTATAATTAGATTCTTTCACAATATGTTATGAAACCAAATAAATTAAATAAACCTAAAATCACAAAATACGATAGCTTCGAAGAATTAAAATCTTCATCGAAAACAACAAGAAGATTGTCTGATGAAGAAGCATTGGAAAAAGCATTAGAATTACTGGATTTTTTTAACTCCTTAAAAAAAGCGAAACCGCTGAATTAATTTCATAATGAATAAATTACGTGAAATACTTCTCAATACGTGTAAACATTTGAATGATAATAATGTAGAATACATGATCATTGGCGGTACTGCTGTAGCCTTTCACGGATTTAGCAGACCTTCTATGGGTATGGGAGGTGGAATTATAGATAAATATGATATCGATATTTGGTATAATCCAGTTATCACAAATTACTATAATCTTTTAAAAGCGATAAAAGCTACAGGCAAAAAAGTTGATGAGCTTTTTGATGAAGTCGCTGACCCTAAGAAATCATTTTTAAAGTTTGATTATGGTGACTACAATGTTGATTATAATCCTACAATATTAGGGTTTGATTCATTTTACCCTGCATATAAAAGAGTGAAAATCGTGGGTATTGAAAATGTTGAAGTCCCAATTATCAGCTACAATGATCTAATTCACAGTAAAGAATCTTTAAATAGAAAAACAAAAGATGAATTGGATAAAAAAGATATTGAAGAATTAAAAAAGAGAAATACTGGCGATAAAAATTCATAATAAACTAAGTCTTTATGAAATCCCATCACTATCAATCCCAAATCAAGTGGACGGGCAATACAGGAAAAGGAACTAAATCCTACACATCCTACGAAAGGTCTTATGATATTATTATTAAGGGTAAGACCACTTTAAAAGGCAGTGCCGATCCGGCTTTTAGAGGAAATAAAGATTTGCACAATCCCGAAGATTTATTTTTGGTTTCCATATCTTCCTGCCACATGCTTTGGTATTTGCATTTATGTGCGGAAAATAATATTACCGTTATTGATTACACTGATCAGGCCTCTGCTGAAATGCAATTAACTAAAGAAGGAAAAGGATATTTTACTGTGGCTATTTTAAATCCCGTAGTGGTGATTTTAGAAGAAGATAAAATTGATTTGGCTAAATCTCTTCATCAAAAAGCCAATGAATATTGTTTTATTGCCAATTCATGTAACTTCCCGATTCAACATCACCCTAAAATTGAGGTGCATTAAATTAAACTGTCTTCTCTTTTAGCTCACCATTTCTGTAAGCTTCCAATAATTCCTTCAAATCATCTATTCTTTCTTTGATATATTGACCATCATCCACATCCCTTATCCGCTGTTTGGTCTCCGATTGATTGAGAAAAACCTCACTGTAAGCAATATCTTTTTCTTCTGCAATGGCTACTTTCTGACTTTCAAAAGCTTCGTGGGCAATTAACTGTCGACCATAGCAATTATGCATTAAAGTAAAGCCAGCTATTCCCGTTTGATCCTGATAGGCTTTGGAAAAACCACCATCTATAACCACTAATCTACCCGAACCTTTGATAGGACTTTCCCCTTCCTTAACCGAAACCGGTACATGGCCATTTAAAATCACTGCATCCGGGCCTAAACCGAAATCCTTCAAGATCATTTTGCAGGTTTCTGCATTATCACGATAAGTGTAATAATAATTTTTGTGCTCTTCCTGTATGCTTTGATCCTCTATAAAATAGCGCTCAAAAGTGGCCATTTTATGTTTACCAAATATCGGGGAATCCGGCCCCGCCCATAAATACCATAAGATATCCACCCCTTTCATTTTTTCTTCTGATTCATTTCTTGCCGCAAAAGCCAACTGCACTTGCTTATCAAAATAATCCATTAAAGCTTTTCCTTTATAGACTTTATGGTCGATTCGAACTTCCTTTAATAATCCATTGGAATTCAATGGAATACAACCATGATAGAGTAAATTTTTATTGGTGACTTTATACATACTGCCTTTTTCAAACAAGAATTTTGCATGAGCTTGCAGTTTGGTGCTTTTTTGAAAGGACTGAAGCAATTGATCCATCAAAAATCTTTCTTCTGGGTGCAATTCAGTTAAATAGCCATTTTCTAAAGTCGGAAAATATTTATCTTTTAAAGCGAAAGTCTTTCCTTCAATTTGCACTGTGCCTTCTTTCAAATCAATTTCTGACATATAAAGCCTGTCATTCATGCCAAATTCAGGTCTTCTTGCCACAAGCTGATGCTCCAATTTAAACTGGATGATGGAAATAGCTTTATGCATCAATCGGTTCAACCATTCTTCCGAACTGCTATGGATTTCATCAGGTGCCACTTTCGGATTAAAGATAATGCTCTCATCATTTTTATAATATTCCAAAGCAAAGGATGCCAAAGGCAATAAATTTATACCATAACCTCTTTCCAGAGTATTACTGTTCGCATAGCGAAGTGAAAGTCGGAGCACATTGGCAATGCAAGCTTCCGAACCACAGGCCGCCCCCATCCACACTATGTCATGATTACCCCACTGAAAATCTACTGAATAATGATTTATCAGCTCATCCATGATGATTTCCGCACCCGGTCCCCTGTCATAAACATCCCCAATGATATGTACTTTATGAATGGCTAATTTTTGAATAAAAAAGGAAAGTTGAATGATCAATTCATCGGCTTGTTCAATTTCAATGATGCTGGAAATGAGATGCTCATAATAATCATTTTCTTCACCTAAGTCACGTTCAGCAACCAATTCAGTAATGATTTCATTAAAACCTTTGGGCAATAAACTTTGCAATTTTTTACTGGCATAAATCGAAGCGAAATCACGGGTTAATTGTATTAATCTGAAAATTGTTCTAGTATAAAATGCTTTCAGATTTTCAGAATCCTTTTTGATCAATTCCAACTTTTCTTTCGGATAATAAATCAGTGTAGCTAATTGAGCTATATCTTTTTCTGATAGCTCCTCACTAAATAGCTCCTTTATTTTTTGCTTAATAACACCTGACCCATTACGCATCACATGTTGAAAGGCTTCATGCTCTCCATGTACATCACTGATAAAAATTTCAGCCCCTTTTGTCAGATTCAAAATAGAACTGAGGGAAACAATCTTGGTAGAAACTGATAATTGATTGGGATACTTTTCAGAAAGAAGCTTTAGGTACTTTTTATCTAATGGCATTATTTAAGGCTTAAATACTTTAATTCAAGATACAGTTTCTATTAAAGTAAAACAATCCTTTTTTTAAATTGGATAATCATTTTAAAAATAAATCAAACTATCTAAAACTTTTCTCCATTCCCTATCATCCTAAATTCAAATAAGTCATAAATTGAATTAAATACGATGTATGCGGTGCAAAAAGAAGATTTAATATCACAAGCTCAGACTGGAGACACTTACGCCCAAGGGGAGTTGGTAAGAGAATGGTATCCGCGTATCTACAATTATGCCTACAAATATTTTGGAGAAGCCGATTTAGCACAGGAAGCCACACAGCAAACTTTTATTGCGATGCATCATAAAATCGGACAGCTAAAAGAGTGTTCTAAATTCAAATCATGGATTTACACTATCGCAACCAATATTTGCCGACAGGAAAGTAGAAAGGGAAAAAGACATAGATGGCTGAGTTTCGATCAGCTTTTACCTAAGCAAGAGGAAGAAAGCAGTCCGGCTTGGGAAATATCAAAACCAGGAGAAAGCAATCCGGAACAAACCTATTTGCAAGGTGAATTGGGCGGCATTTTAACCAAATGCCTTCAACAACTCAGCAAAGATCAAAGGGAAGTTTTGATTATGAAAGAATATGAAGGTTTGAAATTTAGGGAAATAGCAGAGGCCTTAAATACCTCTGAAAATACGGTCAAATCAAGATTGTATTATGCTTTTTCTCACATGAGGAAATTATTAGCAAAAGAAAATATTACTGAAAAAAGTATAAGATATGAAAACTGAAGATTGGAAAGCGAAAATGATGGATTATCTCTACGATGAGTTGAATCCTGCAGAAAGAAAAGCTTTTGAGGCGGAATTGGCTCAAAACCAAGAGCTCAAAGAAGAATTGGAGGCTTTTCAGAGTAGTAAAAATATATTGGAAAATTGGGAAGATGAGGAAGTCAGCGCCCCACCGTTTTTCAATATTCATAAAAATCCTGAGAGGAATAATTCTCAAAATGGGTTCAAATGGTTCCTGTCTATTGCTGCCTCACTATTGATTTTGATGGTAGCGGCAAAATTCACCGGCTTGGAAATCAGTAATCAAAAAGGTGACTTTAGGATAGCTTTCGGACAAGAAATCAATCCTAATCCACAAGCCGATAAAACTGAAATTGAGCAAATGGTCAATACTGCCTTAGCCAATTATGAACAAAAGTTGGATGCTGAAAGAAAAGAAGACAAGCAGGAATTGGAAAGTTATTTAACTGCTCAAAGCCAGCAAAACAAGAAATTGGTCACTAGCTATCTTTCTGACTTACAGGAAAATAGTTTGGAAATGATGCAAGCTTACTGGAAAGAAAGTAATGATCAACAGCAACTTTATACTGAAAATCTACTGACCAATTTTGCTGATTATATTCAGGAACAGAGAAAAGAGGACATGGATTATCTATTCGCAAAAATGGACTTAATGGAATCGGATAAAGATTTATTTAAAATTGAAACCGGTCAATTGATTAATAGTCTGGCTGAAAACAAGCAAGAAGAACAGGCTTACTAAAAAAATAAGGCACGAACTGGGAAGCTCGCGCCAGCGAATAAAAAAGATCAGGCCCAAACTGGTTCAAGCGTCCGCTTGAATCATTCTAGAAAAAGCAAAGTACAAGCGGACGCTTGCGCTAGTACAGAGCCCTTGGTCTGACGGTTGGAACCGTCTGACCGATAAGTGAGCCCGGTGGATTAAAATTAGAGATTAGACGGTTCTAAGAGTCAAACCGAAGAAAAGATAGAATAAAGACAAATAAGCAAGGTTAAAAATAAAGTCACAAGCGGACGCTTGCGACAGTAATGAATAAGAATTTAAATAATAGAACAATGAAAAAATATAGTTTAATAATAGCACTATGCCTTTTAGTAGGCACTACTTTGGCACAAGAAATTGATAGCCAAAAGATGGAAAAGGATTTGGAAGTAGCCCAAACGGTTTTGAACAGTTTGGTGAATTCCAACAAATCAATGCATTGGAGCAATGACAATCGGAATAGACAAACACAGTACATTGAGGGCTATGGCGTGATTCTATCATTGCCAAAGAATCATATTTATGGATTTGCTTTCACTCCTGAAATGCCCCCAATGCCCGATATTTCAAATGCTATTGCTAAAAGTTTTGAGGTGATAGAAGATATCTCCATTGACATTAGCGATGAGGAAATAAATGAGGAAGTTCGTGCTGAAATGGAAAAAGAAAGGGCTGAAAGAAGAAAGGAATTGGCTGAAAGACAAGCTGAATTGGAAAAAAGAGCAGCCGTAGCCATGGGGAGAGCCCAGTTCAAAATCCAGCAAATGGATAGCATGAGAGAAGAAAAAGTAGCGGAAAAAACGGAGAATATTATTGATTTCTTATTGGATTATGGTCATCTCCTTAGTCAATTGAAAGATGCTGATAAAATATTAGTGATGGAAAAAGGCCAAGATGTGAGATTCTATAGAGACGCAGAAAGAGTAGAAAGATTAAAGACCAATAGACTTTCAGTAGAAGCCAATGTAAAAGATATCAGAGCATTTCAGGCTGGAAAAATTGACAAAGAAGAGGCCAAAAGTAGAATAATAGTGAATACCGAAAAAGAGGTAAAACCTTTGGCTAAAGACCTGACTTTATATCAAACCATTTTGAAAAGATTATATGCACGTGATTTGTCGGACACCTATTATTTGAACGGTGGTTTACCACATGAACAAATTGAGGGCTTAGGCATCATCTTCTATATGGATATGGTTTCATCTGTAAGAGGAAGTAATGAAACATGGAATGTTCCCACACAAGACAAACAAAATCTATCTCAAAAAGAAAGGGATGAATTAATCAAAAGCATGTACCCAAAATTTGAGGAAGATTTGAAAAATAATATAGTAGAATACGGCAAAAATGTAAGCAGCTTAGGTGAGGATGAACAATTGATTTTTAAAGTTAGTATTACTAAATGTCAGGACTGTAAAATTCCGGAAACAGTTGAATTGCAATTAAAAGGAAAAACACTCAAGAATTTAAATTCGGGGAAAATTAATGAGAACCAAGCATCAAAAGAAATCAAAGTAATGAAAGGAGAAATGCAGTAATTTGAATCGTTAATTTTCCATTAGATACCTGATAACTCACTATGTTGTCAGGTTTTTTTGTTTAATTCGGTAATTATTTCCTAAGTTAATAATAATGACTAAAAACCATACATTGCTATACCTCACAGACCTCTACTACCCAGCTAAAGGCAGAAATTATTATGAAGAGGATTTATATATCACTTCGCAGCTTAAAGAGCATTTCAATATCTTGATTGGTAATCCTCAGCAAGCTTTGTCATTTTTAGATAAAGCTGATTTTATCGTTTTCCGAAATACGGGACCTGTCGCCTATTATCAAGAATACTTCAATGATTTTGTGGATGTAGTAAAGCAAAAAGGAATTCCAACTTTCAATTCCTTTGATGGCAAAGCAGACATGAAAGGAAAGCAATATCTATTGGATTTATTCGAACAAGATTTACCAGTAATTCCTACTATTGCTAATCTTAATAAACTTCATTTACTTCCACAATCGGATCAATACATCATTAAGATCAAAAATGGAGCTGATTCTATTGGAATGGAAAAAGTCAGTAAAGAAGAGCTAAATAATGCCAACCTTAAAAACAAGCTCGTTCAGCCATTTATAGATTTTGATTATGAAGTTTCTTTCTATTTCATCAATAATGAATTTCAATATGCTTTATATGCCCCAGATAAATCTAAAAGATGGGAGTTGAAAACTTATAAAGCCTCTGATGAAGATTTGAAATTCGCCCAAAAATTCATTCAATGGAATAATATGCAAAGAGGGATTCAAAGAGTAGATGCCTGCAAATTAAAAGATGGAAGTTTATTGTTGGTGGAATTAGAAGATCTGAATCCTTTCTTATCTTTAGATGCACTAAATGAAAAAACTCGTGATAAATTCATCCAAAATTTTATTCGGGCTTTGAAAGCTGTGATTAGTAAGCGCTAAATATAAGAAATACTCTCTATTGCTCTTATTGGAATATGAATACCTCCCTTTAGCATTAAGTGATTTTCTCCTACTCCCCAAACTGTTGTTTCAACTTCTCCTCTCCTCCCACTTTCCAAATGAAAAACTATCCGAACTTTTATTTTCTCCAGATTTCCCAAGGTTTGAGCTCGTAATAATTCTGACATCAGAATTTTCCTCTGACTTAAATCATTTATCACTTCCTTACTTGTAAACTTTAATCCAACAAGCTCTTCTTTTTGCAAAATTTGAGTTTCCATAGTTTCAAAATGTTATTTCAGAAAAAACGAATAGTTACTTAAGGCGTTCATGAAAAAATGATAAATCAATTATTAAAAGATTTAATAAGATAAATTGTATTATTTTATGAATTACTTAATTCATCTCAATATATATTAATCATAATCTTTTAATTTTATACATATTAGCTATTTCATGATTTTAAAAGTTTTCTAAGATCTCCAAAAGATGTCAATCAATTCCATGCAAATTTCTATAAATCCAACTTCCCAATTCATTTTCTCCACCTCAGGAAGCGCTAATTCCATAAAGAAACATAATACAGCCCTTCAAAAATTAAGATTGAATTTGGTGTATTTTACTTTCCCACAACATATTGAAGCAAAAGAGTATGCTGAACTATTACGTTCTCCAATTTCAAGAGGCGGTGCGGTAACGGGTAAAGATGGTCTGAAATCCAAGATTATTCCTTATCTGGATGAAGTGGAAGAAATCGCACAAAAGACTTTAGCCGTCAACACCGTAGTGAATGAAAACGGAAAACTTTATGGATACAATACAGATGCGATCGGCTTAAAAATTGCTTTGGGAAATGCTTTAAAAGCAACTTCTCATTCCATTAAAACTGCCGTGATTTATGGAAATGGTGGAGTTTCCGGAGTAGCGTATCATGTGTTGAAAGATTTGGGAATAAAAGTTATGATGACAGGCAGAAATCTAAAAAAGGTAACAGCTAAAAAGACTGATTTAGGAATTACAGAGGAAGAATTTTCAGGGCCTTATGATTTAGTGGTAGATGCTACCCCAATTTCATCTGAGCCTGATTTCATGGAAGCTAAAGGTTTTACTGAATTATTAAATAATTGTAAAATGTTGTTCAGTCATAATATGCCTGAAAAAGACAATCAACCCAACTATTTGAAGTCTTATTGCGAGGAAAATAATATCGATTTTATTCCGGGTAGCGCCATGTATAAAGCTCAATTAATTAGACAATATCAATTGTTTATTGGTGATATTTCAGAAGAGAAGATTGTTAAAAGCTGGAATCTACGAGATTGAAAATCTAATTCTATTTCTATATATAAAAAGAAAGCAAATAAGAATTCCTACTTTTATGCGCTCGACTAAAATTAAAAAATGGACTTATTAAAAAGAAATATTGAAGCGTATCTGGCCAGAGAAAATAAATCCCTTGCTGATTTTTTAGGTGATTTTAATATCAGTAGATTGGATCAACTTTCAGTAGGTGAATTAAAGCTTTTCTGTACTGAAAATGAACTAGATTATGTGAATATGCTGTGCAGACCTATGTTTGTTGATAAATCTAAAATAAAAGATATAAAACTATTGATTTTAGATGTAGATGGCGTAATGACGGATGCAGGAATGTTTTTTACAGAAAGCGGAGACCAATTCAAAAAATACAATGCCAAGGACGGCATGGCAATTAAAGCACTCGAACGCTTTGGAATTCAAGCGGGCATAATCTCTTCCGCTCATAAAATCCAAATGGTAAAAGTTCGCGCAGAAATGCTGAATATCAAACATCTTTATGTGGGAAGTGATCCTAAATTAGATATTTTAACAGATTGGTGCGAAAAATTAGATCTTAAATTATCTGAAGTAGCTATAATAGGCGATGACATTAACGACTTAGCTGTAATGAAAGCAGTAGGATTTTCCGCATGCCCTTCCGATGCTGTTTTAAAAGTAAAAGAAACAGTGAATTTGGTTTTACAAACCAAAGGCGGTCAAGGCTGTGTGAGAGAATTTATTGACTTTTATTTATTAGATGAGCCAGTGGAAAAACAGTAAAAAGGCATGACTTTCAGCCATGCCCTTTTATAAATTATGATTCAAAACTTGCATCTAATGAAATAGGGACTGCGCTTAAAGCTTTTGAAATAGGGCAACCTTTTTTGGCTCCTTCAGCCGCTTTCATAAAATCATCTTCTGACATACCAGTAACTTTACCTTTTACGATCAATTTGATTTCCTTAATAGCGAAGCCTTCTCCGTCTTTGTCTAATGTCACCTCAGCTTTAGCATTGATTTCATCAGGAGTATGACCTGCCTCGGTTATCACTAGACTCAATGCCATAGCGTAACATCCAGCATGAGCTGCCGCTATTAATTCCTCAGGATTTGTACCTAATCTACCATCCTCATTTTCAAATCTACTCTTAAAGGAGTAAGGAGTATTGTCAAAAAAATGATTGGAACTACTTAATTGACCTTGACCTTCTTTTACTGACCCTTTCCAGTTCGCTTCTACTTTTCTTTTAATAGCCATAATTTTCTTTTAAGTTTTAGTTTATTTTATTTAACCTCCCTTACTTTTATATGTTACATTGTATATTTTTTAAACATGATAGTATCTAGAAAACTTACAACTAATTAAATTTTTCTGTTCACAAAGCAGTTAGACGGTTTTACGAAGATCATTTTTAATTAATTAGTCTTTAACATTCTGTTTGATCGAAAAACGGCAACCATCCAACACCCCACATCCATCACCCTCCTCAGAACATTTACTGCTATTTATATCTATCTTATTTCTATTCTATCCTAATTCCCCTAATTTTGCATTTCAATTTTGAAATCAGATATCCATGAATTTATCAGCGCGATTAGAGGCCTTTAAAACTTTAGGAGAACAATTACGGAATATGAGCGAAGCCGAGCTGGACGAATGGTATTTCCGTGCCACAGCTCATAATAATTGGTTTACTCGTGAAAATGTTGTGCATGCAGTAAAGGCTTTAGGAGAAATGCTTCAAGCTGAAAAATTAGAGCAATGGATTAGCAGCTATGATTTACCCGAAGAAAGCTATAAAAAGATAGCTGTAATTATGGCTGGAAATATTCCATTGGTAGGCTTTCATGATTTCTTATCCGTATTAATTTCAGGCAATAGTGTTATAGCTAAATTAAGCTCTCAAGATCCCTATTTATTAAAAGAAATAGTAGCAAAGTTAATTGCCATCAATCCGGAATTTGAAAATAAAATCGATCTGACTCAGGAAACAATTCAACAATTTGATGCTGTAATTGCCACTGGAAGCAATAATTCGGCAAGATATTTTGAGCAGTATTTTGGCAAATATCCCAACATCATTCGGAAAAACAGAAGTTCCATTGCAGTTCTGACAGGCAATGAATCCGATGAAGAAATTCAAGCTTTGGGCAAAGATATTTTTCAATACTATGGATTAGGGTGTAGAAATGTTAGTAAACTTTTAGTGCCTGAAGGCTTTGATCTTTCTCCATTTATTAAGGCTTTAGAGGGTTTCAAGTGGGTAGCAGACCATCATAAATGGGTAAATAATTACGACTACAATAAATCCATCTATTTGGTAAACGATGAACCACATCTTGATTCAGGTTTTTTCTTAATGAAAGAAGATAAGGCATTAGTCTCTCCAATTTCAGTATTGTTTTATGAGTTTTATGAGGATGAAAAAGAGTTGGAAGAAAAACTAGCAAAGCAGGAAGCTCAAATTCAGTGTGTTGTAAAAAAAGGAGCAGAAATTGAACCTGGAAAAGCCCAACAACCTGAACTTTGGGATTATGCCGATGGAGTGGATACGTTGGAGTTTTTAGCGAACTTGCAGTAGTAGTTAATCTTCCGCTAGCCTCCGGTTAGTGGAAATTACTAGCTCCTCTGGAGCATTTTCCATAGCAGCTTCACATTAAAACACCATTTTTTTACCTATTCCTTAAAAACTACACCACCATTCTAATTTATGAGGTTTTTATAACCATTATGGTGATTCGGATTCAAACACTTGCCCATTTCATGCTTAAGACTTAATTTTCAAGAAAAATACTAAATGTCTTTTTCCAAATCCTACATCAAATTAGTAGAAAGATTTCTGCCTTCCCCTTTTGTAATTGCTATACTTCTAAGCGGGATTACTTTTCTGTTAGCTTTGTTTTTTACAGATCAGTCAGGAAATATATTTCAGCAATCCAAAAGCATTTTAGGTTTTTGGCAAACTGGTTTTTGGGAACTATTGTCTTTTACGATGCAAATGGTGCTGATTTTATTATTGGGACATACACTTGCTTTAACTCCATTCTTTTCAAAAATTATTCATAAAATAGCCTCTATCCCAAATAACACTGCCCAAGCAGGATTTCTAATTAGCTTTTTCACCATTATTATGAGCTTTTTGAATTGGGGATTATGCTTGGTTTTTGGTGCTATCCTCAGTAGAAGAATAGGTGAGAATTTCACTTCTCAAAACAAAGCATTCAATTACGGAATAATGGGTGCTGCTGGATATTCAGGAATGATGGTTTGGCATGGCGGACTTTCAGCTTCCGCTCCTTTGAAAGTAGCTGAAATGAATCATTTTTTAGTGGACAAAATGGGTGTAATCAGCATTTCTGAAACACTATTTTCAAGCATGAATATTGTCATAAGTTTTGTGCTTTTGATTGCTGTTCCAATTTTGTTCTACCTATTAGGGAAATATTTCAAGCCAAACTCTGATTATCAATCAATACTAACTCGAAAAGAAGAAAAAGTTGAAGAAAGCCAATCAAATGATAGTGAAAATAAGGCTTGGATTGCTTATACATTAGGTGGAGTCATGCTCTTAAGCGCTCTCCTATTTGCAGTTGATAAATGGCAATCAAATCAAGCTTTTATGGATTTGAATTTTGTCAATTTCCTATTTCTTACTTTCGGAATACTGTTGCATGGAAGCTTGGCGAAATTTATGAATGCGATAAATTCAGGCATCCAAGGGGTAAGTGGAATCGTGATTCAATTCCCACTCTATTCTGGCATTATGGGAATTATGAAATATTCAGGTCTGGTGATTTTGATTTCAGATTTCTTCGTTTCCATTTCAACAGCCTCCACTTTTCCAATTCTCACCTTTATCAGTGCGGGTTTAGTTAATTTTTTCGTTCCATCAGGTGGCGGACAATGGGCAGTGCAAGGTCCAATAGTGGTAGAAGCCGCTCAAGCTCTGAATATTCCTATCCCAAAAATAGTGATGGCTTTGGCTTATGGCGATCAAATCACCAATATGCTGCAGCCATTTTGGGCTTTGCCTCTATTAGGTATCACCCAATTGAAAGCAAAGGACATTTTACCTTATAGTTTATTCGCTTTGATTTTAGGTAGCTTGATATTTATAGGGGGGTTATTGGTTTTTTAGTTTAATGAAAAATCATTTACCAAAAGTCTTTTGGGTCTGTATTGTCCTTTTCGGTTTATAAATAGTAGGCTTTCGGCTTCTATGAGCCATTGATTTCATTTTCCAATTTGGTTTATTCTTAGTTCTTACAATAGCTACAGTCGATTCTTCTGTTGTAATAGATGTTTTATTATCATTAGCATTTAATGAAGTCACCAACTTTGGGGATTTAATTCTGATTAACTTTATTAAAAAGATTAAAAAGAATATAGATAATAAAACCGCTATTAGTTCTGTATACCCTCCTAAATCATTTACTATTCTATTTAACTCGAAACTATTCATTACTCAAAGAATTATTAATTATATCAAGTTGATACCTGATTTTGTTGATTTTCTTAAATATTTGATAAAATAACAATAAAGAACCTATAAAAGTTGTCGCCAAAAGAAATCCTGAAAAAAATGATATCTCATCTTGGCTAAAAATCAAACTAATAATGGTAATACAAATAACTAATAATGTTGTAAATATTCTGATTAATGTGTTATTAAATCCTATAATTTGCTCAATTGCAAATTTTTCATTTTCATCCATTTAGTAAAGCTTTTAAAGAATAGACAACAATACTAATGTATAAATATTTCTTAAGTACTCAAAATTTAGGATTAGATGGAATTCATCAAAGTTCAAACTTTCAAATGCCCTTTATCATTATACTTCACCAATTGAAACATATTTTCAGTGGCCCTAATATGATATAAAGCCAAATTTGCATGCTCAAAAATATCCATATCGGATAGCGGGTAATTAAATAATTGAGCCAACAAAATTCTCATAGCCCTGCCGTGCATACAGATTAAAACCTTCTTTTCCTCTTTCTTACGCATGATGTATTTCATGGCTTCCATTTGCCGCATAGCTACCTGATCTGGTGATTCTCCACCTTCCACGGGCAAGGAAGTTTCTCCTTGCTTCCATCTTTCCAGCATGGCGAAATAGTATTTATTTTCCTCGGGTGTAAAGGGCTGTCCTTCCCTTGTTCCCCAACTGATTTCATTCAAGCCCGATAATTTTTCATAAACTAGCCCTTTGTCAATAAATCCCTGAACCGATTCATAGGTTCTTTTCAAAGTGGAGATGTATAATTTGTCAAAAGGAAAATCACCGTAAGCTTTAAAAAACTCTTCAGCTTGTTTCTTTCCTGTATCATTTAAAGGTGAATCCACACCGCTTCCTTGCACAATCCCTTTTAAATTGTATTCTGTCTGCCCGTGGCGCACTATGTATATGTCCTTTACCATAATTGAAGTTTCAAAAGCAATCAAATTCGCTAAAAATTGTTCAAAATTGAATGTGAATCCGTAATTTTCGGCTCGAAATTACAAAACAGAATCAGCGCAACTACTATGGATAGGAAATTTCTTCAAAAACCAAGCGTAGAAGATCTCAATAAATTGGGTAAAAATACTATTTCTGAAGTGTTAGGCATGAGCTTTACTGAAATAGGGAATAATTATTTAATTGCTAAAATGCCAGTTGATAAAAGAACTCATCAGCCTTATGGCTTATTGCATGGTGGCGCATCTGTCGTTTTAGCTGAAACTTTGGGTAGTGTTGCGGCTATGTTAATGGTTGATCCAGAAAAATTCTATTGTGTCGGTTTAGATATTAATGCGAATCACATCAGGGGAATTAAAGAAGGATGGGTGTACGGTAAAACGACTCCCGTTCATATTGGAAGAACTACCCAAGTTTGGCACATAGAAATAAAGAACGAGCGTGAACAATTGATATGTGTAAGTCGTATTACAATGGCAGTAGTGAAGAAATAATTTTGGAAAAAGCAACTCAGCACATAAAACAATCTCAGCTTACGGCTGAAGCATATCTCAATAAGTTTTTGGCGTTTGCTCAACAGCTTAGTGCTGCACTTGCTATTTATAGACTGCCAAATGACTCTAAGTTACAAATACTTTGTGACCTCTCAGGTGGTAAGTATATAGAAGAGTTGAATTTAGAGGACTTTCCTTCTGGCTTTTTACTGCATCCTTTTCAAACTGGTAGCGATAAAATCGTGCATTTTGATGCAGAAATTTTAGCTGAAATCAATCTTACAGAAAAACTTTATTCAAATGAACTAACTGATTCTCTGGATTGGAAAAAGACTCCGACTGAAAATATTCAAGATAAGATAGAAAATACCAATACCGCATTTGATTTCAAATTATTAAAAAACAATCCAAATCAGAGTTCTACTTTAGCATCTGATTATATCAATATGGTGGAGAAAGGAATTCAACTAATAAAAAGAGAAGAATTTTATAAGGTTGTGCCTTCCAAAATCAAAAACATCGAAAATAATAATGATATCAATTTAGGTCAAGCAATTATAAATGCCTGCGAAAAATATGCAAACGCTTTTGTTAACTTAACTTACTCTGCAAAAACGGGCTTATGGTTTGGCGCAAGTCCCGAAACCTTAATTGAGGATAAAAAAGGCGAATATTTTAAAACCATGGCTTTAGCTGGAACTCAAGCGAAGTCTGAAAAAAGCATTGCTGAAACTACTTGGACACAGAAAGAAATTGAAGAGCAAGCATACGTTTCTCGTTACATTATAAATTGTTTTAAAAAAATAAGGTTGAGAGATTTTGATGAAATCGGCCCCAAAACTATTCAAGCTGGAAATCTATTACATTTAAAAACCACATTCAAAGTAAATACAGAGTCCGTTAATTTTCCTGAATTAGGTTCTGTTATGCTGAAGCTATTACACCCCACTTCTGCAGTATGTGGCATGCCAAAAGAGGCTGCCTTAAATTTCCTTACTAATGAAGAAAAACATAATCGAAGCTACTTCAGTGGGTTTTTAGGACCAGTTCATTTGAGCGGATTAAGTCATTTGTTCGTAAACCTAAGATGCTGTCAAATCAATAACCAGTCCGTTACTTTTTATGCTGGGGCAGGAATAACTGAAGATTCAAAAGCTGAAAAAGAATGGGAAGAAACCGAGATGAAATGTAAGGTTTTGTCGAATATAATATTCGGAATATAAACTTTAATCCTTATTTTTGGTTTATTAATCGATCATGGATCGATATTAATCGAAATTACGAATGAAGAAAGGGACTAATAAAGATACACCCAACCCATTAATAAGTCAAACATTTGCTACACTACTGAACTGCCAGCAGAAATTATCTTACAACATTTCAAAGGAGATGAAGACATTTGGCATTACTCGTCAGCAATATGAAGTGCTTGCCATCCTTAACGAAAATTCAGGAATGCCCATGAATTTGAACAAGGTAAAAAGTTATTTAAGGGAAAATGTACCTGATATTTCTCGTATAGTTCAACGATTAGTAGAAAAAAGATTAATCAACCGATCACGTCAAGCAGATGATAAAAGAAATTCTGCTATTTCAATCAATAAAGAAGGAATGGGTCTTATTGAGCAGATTAAGCCCATGATCAAGAAAAAAATGGATGAGTTTTTTGGAGTACTTTCCATGGAAGAATTAGCAGAACTCTCAAGAATAATCTCCAAAGTCAATGAAAACAAAGACTAATTCTTAAAGTTAGTCCAACATGCAATCTCTTCTACAATTTACAAATAAAGGAATTTACTGCCCAGAAGGTAAATTTTATATTGATCCGTGGAGACCAGTCAAAAAAGCCTTAATAACCCACGGTCATGCCGACCATTCACGTCCCGGTCATCAGCATTATTTAGCCCATCATCTTTCTGAATCTATCATGCGACAAAGATTAGGAGATGATATACAAATCGAAACCATAGATTATAATAAAAGCATTAATATAAATAGTGTAAAAGTAAGCTTGCATCCGGCAGGGCATATTCCCGGTTCTGCTCAAATAAGATTAGAATATAAAGGATTAGTATCAGTCGTTTCGGGAGATTATAAATTAGAAGATGACGGATTATCCACTCCTTTTGAACCTGTGAAATGTCATGAGTTTGTAACTGAGACGACTTTTGGATTGCCTATTTACCAATGGAAACCACAATCTGAAATATTTTCAGAAATCAATCAGTGGTGGAAACAGAATAAAGAAAATGGAAAGACCTCTGTAATATTTGCCTATGCCTTGGGTAAAGCACAAAGAATCATGAAAAATGTGGACAGGGGAATCGGTAAAATTTACACTCACGGAGCGGTTGAAAATGCAACCGATGCTTTAAGAAAAACAGGATTGCAATTACCTGAAACCATCAAAATCACGAATGAAATTCCTAAAAGCGATTATCCTGGAAATTTAGTGATTGCTACCCCTGCATCTATCGGCACACCTTGGATGAAGAAACTAGCACCTTACAGCACTGGAATAGCTTCGGGCTGGATGATGCTTAGAGGAACAAGAAGAAGAAAAGCTGCTGATAGAGGATTTGTGCTTTCAGATCATGCTGATTGGAATGGTCTTTTGAAAGCGGTGAAATTATCGGAGGCTGAAACCGTATATTCCACTCATGGCTATTCGAATGTATTTACTAAATACCTGCAAGAGCAAGGATTGAATGCTATTAGCTTGGATACCCAATTTTTAGGTGAGAGTTTGGATAGTGAGTTGTAAAGAACTAAAAAATTTACTTTGCTCATAATTTTTCTTTTCCTAAGTTCGTTTTACAGTCTTTAAACTATTAGCCCACATATATTAGCCCACATATAAATGAATAAATATCTATTCCTTAGCATTTCAATTTTCTTTTCTCTTTCCTTTTATTCCTACTCTCAAAATCAATCCGACAATAATTTTAAAGAAGAAGCCAAAACAATAGAAGAGCTAACCATTAAATCCCTGAAAATTAGGCAGCAAGTAAATCCTGAATCAGAAAATAAAGATTTGATCAAAGAAATGAATATTCTTGATTCAACTCTTTTACATAAAGTGACGCTGTTTCTCAATGAATATGGTTGGCAAAGCAAAAAAGAAATTGGTGATCTAGCCAATATGGGTTTATTTTTAGCCATTCAACATTCCTCAAAAGAAGAAATGGAAAGCTTTAAAGAAATAGTAGAAAAGGCTTATCAAGAAGATAAAATCGAAAAAAGTAGCTATGCACTTTATGTAGATAGACTAAAAGTCCGAAATGATTTACCCCAAATTTACGGCACTCAATATTATTACGATGAAAAATCAGCTTCTTTCAAGTTTAATGAAATTGAGGATATTGAAAATGTAAATAAAAGACGGAAAAAAGTAGGCTTAGCTAAAATTGAAAAATACGCCAAACAGAATAATATAGCTTTAGATTGATAAATTGAACATTATTTTATGATCAAAAAAAAGGAAGCCAATCCATCAGCTTCCTTTTCAATATCAATTACCACTTAAAAATTATCTTAAAATAGTTTGAGTTCTATCAGGCCCAACTGAAACCAAGTTAATAGGCACTCCTAATTTCTCTTCAATGTAGGTTATATAATCTTTCAATGGCTTAGGCATAGCATCAAAAGAATCGATATTATCCAAACTACAATTCCAGCCTTCCAATTCTTCATAGATTGGCTTTACTTCTGAATCTACTATATCGTAAGGAAATTCATCAGTTATGGTGCCATCTTCTAATTCATAATGAGTGCAGACTTTTATGTTTTTAAAACCTGAAAGCACGTCTGCTTTCATCATAAATAATTCAGTAACGCCATTGATCATTACCACATATTTCAAAGCTGGAATATCTAGCCAACCACATCTTCTAGGTCGACCGGTGGTAGCACCGAATTCATTACCGATTTTTTGCAATGCTTTGCCATCTTCGTCATGTAGCTCGGTTGGAAATGGCCCGCCCCCTACTCTAGTACAATAAGCCTTAAATATACCGTAGACTTTTTGAATGCTATTTGGTGCAACACCTAATCCAGTACAAACTCCTGCAGTCATGGTGTTAGAACTGGTTACAAATGGATAACTACCAAAATCAACATCTAGTAAAGAACCTTGCGCACCTTCCGCTAAAACAGATTTGCCGGCTTTCAATTCTTTATTGATTAAATACTCAGTTGAGCTTACGTTGAAAGTTTTTAGATATTCTATCGCCTCGAAAAATGTCTTTTCAGCTTCCTCCAATTCATAATCATACTTATAAAACTCAAGAATCGTTTTATGAGCATCAACTAATTTTTGATATTTCTCTTTAAAATTACCATAAAAAATATCACCAACTCTCAAGCCTAATCTGGCAATTTTATCCTGATAGGTTGGCCCGATTCCTTTTAAAGTTGATCCGATTTTTTCATTGCCCTTTGATTTCTCATAAGCTGCATCCAAAAGGCGATGAGTAGGCAAAATCAATTGTGCTTTATTGGAAATCCATAGGTTATCCTTGAAATTGATGTTGAAGGGATCTAATTTTTTGATTTCATTTCTGAAAATAACAGGATCTAGAACCACTCCATTTCCAATTACATTTTTAATAGAGCTGCGGAATATCCCACTTGGGATTTGATGTAAAACGTGCTTAATCCCATCAAATTCTAAAGTGTGACCTGCATTTGGACCACCCTGAAATCTAGCCACTGTATTGTATTTGGGCGCTAAAACATCCACTACTTTTCCTTTTCCTTCATCCCCCCATTGCAAACCCAACAAAACATCCATTTTCATTTCTTATGATTTTAAAATTAATACAGCCTTTAAGGATAAAAGCTGAATCTGATAAATTTATAACTTAATTATTTCAAGATCTTTAACTTCTTATTTTAAGCTAGCAAGTGCCTCTTCTTTGGTATCGTATATAGTAAAAATATTATTGAGCTTGGTGATCACCAATAATTTTTTCACTTGTTCAGATGGGTTTATTAATACGACCTCCCCATCCTTATTTCTTAATTTGGTCAAAATGGTGATCAATACTCCGATTCCACTGCTATTCATGTAACGAACTCCTGAAATATCTATAGCGCACCTTGTAATCCCCTTGTTAATTTGGTCATTTAATAATTCGACCAATCCAGGCCCATTATTTTCTCCAATAAGGTCACCCGAAATCTCTAAGTTTAGAATATTATCAACGACTTCTTTTTTGTAATCCATTTTATTTTATTGATTAAAAAATTATTCTTGCCCCACGGCTTTCTGTTTTGCTTGGCAATCTCCACAAATCCCGTATAAATTTAAGGAGTGATGCATGATTTTGAAGTTTAATAAATCGCCAATCATGGTTTTAATGTTCTGGATTCTAGGATCGCAAAATTCGACTACCTTATGACATTCAGCACAAATCACATGGTCGTGCTGTTTGTAGCCATATGACTTTTCATATTGCGCTAGATTCCTTCCAAATTGGTGCTTGCTCACCAAGTCACATTCCACTAATAAATCCAGTGTATTATAGACTGTAGCACGACTCACTCTATAATTTTTATTTTTCATACTTATATAGAGCGATTCTACATCAAAATGCCCTGTACGGGTATAAATTTCCTCAAGAATTGCATAACGCTCGGGCGTTTTTCTCAATCCTTTATTCTCTAAATAAGCCGTGAAAATTTGTTTTACTTCCTTATAAACCTTCTCGTTCAATGCCATAATTTATTCAACTCCCTTCTTCTTTCGCAAATATAGGAAATCTACATTTAATCATAGCGGTTCACCTTCACAATCCCACGAACGGCTTTCAATTTTCCGATTAATTGTTCTAAATGCTTCGTATTCTGTACAAAAAGGTGAATCTTTCCTTCAAAAATTCCATCTTTGGTATCAACAGAAATAGATTGCATGTTCACTTCCAATTCGCTGGAAATAATTTGTGTTACATCACTAATCAAGCCTACTCTATCTGTTCCGATAATTTGTAAGCCGGCTAGGAAAGCAATTTCTTGTTGAGAAGTCCATCTGGCCTTAATAACCCTATTTCCATGATTGGACAATAATTCAGGTGCATTCGGACAGGAAGTTCTGTGAATTTTAATTCCTTCATTTACCGTAACAAAACCAAATACTTCATCTCCTGGAATAGGATTGCAACATGCTGCAATGACATAATCCACCACATCCATATCTTCTCCAATCAGCAACATGTCTTCTCCTTTGGCTTTTTTCAATTCCTGCTCAAAAGATTTGGCATCAGCTGAAGATCTAATGCGCTTATTGTTTTTCTGAGGACCTTCCAATACTTCATCCTGAAATCTCTTTATATTTTTAGGATCATGTTTTCCCGTTGCTATTCCATAATATAAATCAAGTGGAGTTTTCTCTTCAAAGTAAGCCCTGATTTTATTAATCACCTCATCAGAAGGTGTAATCTTCATTTGCTTTAACTTCCTATAGACAATCTCCTTCCCTTCTACGGCTGCATATTTTTTATCTTCTTTTAATACATCCTTAATTTTGGATTTAGCTTTGGAACTGACTACAAATCGAAGCCAATCTTCACTGGGCTTTTGTTTATTAGAAGTTAATATTTCAACTTGATCTCCATTTTTAAGCTCGTAATTAAGCGGAACTAGTTTATTATTCACTTTAGCACCCAAACATTTAGCTCCGACTTCTGTATGGATATCAAAAGCAAAATCTAAAGCAGTGGCACCATTCGGCAATGTTTTTAATTCTCCCTTAGGAGTAAAAACAAAAACCTCATCAGAAAATAAATTAGAACGGAAATCATCTAAAAATTCAATGGCATTGGTATCATTCGATTCCAACATTTCTCGAACTCTAGCAATCCATTGTTCCAGTCGAGTTTCTTCAGGCTTGGTATAAAAGTCCTTATATTTCCAATGGGCGGCATAACCTTTTTCCGCTATTTCATCCATTCTACTTGTTCTGATCTGAACCTCTACCCAACTCCCGTTATCGCTCATCACTGTGGTGTGTAAAGACTCATATCCATTAGCCTTTGGAGTAGAAATCCAATCGCGAAGTCTATCAGGATTAGGCTTGTAAAAATCAGTCACGATAGAATAAACTTCCCAGCAAGCTGCTTTTTCATGCTCATCAGGAGCATCAATAATAATTCGGATCGCAAACAAATCATATACCTGCTCAAAAGGTATGTTTTGCTTTTTCATTTTAGTCCAAATCGAATAAATTGATTTAGGCCTTCCTTTTATAAAGTAATTCCATTTCAATTTATCTAACTCTCCTTCGATGGGCGAAATGAAATTATTAATAAATCTTTTTCTTGCAGCTTTAGTATTATTGATTTTGTTGGCAATATCCCTGTAAACCTCAGATTCAGTGTATTTCAAATGCAGGTCTTCCAATTCTGATTTAATAGCATACAATCCTAGGCGGTGAGCTAATGGTGCGTAGAGATAAATGGTTTCGGAAGCTATTTTAAGCTGCTTATTTCTTGGCATGCTTTCGAGCGTTCGCATGTTGTGCAAACGATCAGCCAATTTTATAAGAATCACCCTTACATCTTTAGAAAGAGTAAGTAGCATTTTCCTAAAATTCTCTGCTTGCTGAGATGTTCCATACTCAAACACACCGGAAATTTTGGTCAAGCCATCAATAATAGGGGCTACTTTTGTTCCAAATTCTCTTTCAATATCTTCCAGTTCCCAATCCGTATCTTCTACTACGTCATGCAAGAGAGCTGAAATAATGGAAGTTGTACCTAGTCCAATTTCTTCTACACAAATAGTGGCTACTGCTATTGGGTGTAGAATATAAGGTTCTCCAGATTTTCGCCTCATTTCTTTATGAGCTTCCATAGAGGTGGTGAAAGCTTTCTTAATCAACTTGGCATCGCCATCTTTTAAGAATGGCTTTGATTTCCTTAGTAATTTGCGATACTCTCTAAGGATGACTTTACGTTCTTCTTCTATATCTATATTCTGCATAAATGCTTTAAAAACTAAAATTCAAAATAACCAATAAAAAAACATTTCTGCGACTTGCAGCAAAAATATTTTTCCGTACCTTTGCCCTTCAATTTAATGAATGCGGATGTGGCGAAATTGGTAGACGCACTAGACTTAGGATCTAGCGCCTCACGGCATGGGGGTTCGAGTCCCTTCATCCGCACACTACTCAAACCCTTAGTTCCAGTAAAGTAATACGGGAGTGAAGGGTTTTTTTGTATATTAATAACACTATAAAATTTAATTACTTTGGACATTACACTCAACAAAAAGGACAACACCAATGCTTCTATTAAAATTATACTAAATGAAGCTGATTATCAACCTAATGTTGAACAAAAAATCAAAGAGTACAGGAAAAATGCCAATATTAAAGGTTTTCGTCCTGGAAAAGTGCCTGCTTCCTACATAAAGAAGTTATACGGGAAGAGCGTTTTGGTTGAAGAAATCAACAGCCTGTTGTCAAAATCATTAACTGACTACATCAAAAATAATGATTTGAAGATTTTAGGAGAGCCTATTCCTAATCAGGAAGATGCCGCTAAAATTGATTGGGATAACCAAAAAGATTTTGAGTTCGAATATACCCTTGGATTGGTAGATGAATTTGACATCGAATTAGATGATAAATTCAAAGTGGAAAAATATGTTATCGAAGTTACCGACAAGGTGATGAAAGAAACGATGGACAATTTGACCAAGCAACACGGTGAAACTGAATCAGTGGAGGAAAGCAAAGCAGAGGATACTTTAGAAGGTAAATTAAGCACTGCTGATGGTGAGGTTCAGGAAAAAGTTATTCTTCCTATAGAAGACGCTGAGAAAAAAGAGCAAAAACAATTTATAGGCCTCAAGAAAGGTGATGAAGTGAAATTCGATATCGCTAAAACTTTCAAATCTGCGGAAGCAAAATCAAGATTACTAGGTCAAAATGAAACGGATGCTGAAGCTGCTTCTGGCGAATACATTTTAACTGTTTCTGATATCAAAAGAACTAAGCCTGCTGAAATCAATCAGGAATTGTTCGACAAGGTATTCGGAAAAGATGCAGTGAAAACAAGAGAAGAATTTGACCAAAAGGTTAAAGAAACTATTGCAGAAAATTACAACAGAGAAACTGAAAATCTTTTAAACAGAGATTTGGTTGACAGCCTAGTAGAAAAAACCAAATTTGAATTACCTGATGAGTTTTTGAAAAACTGGTTGTTATTAAGCAACGAAGGGAAAATTACGCAAGAGCAAATCGATAAAGAGTATGATCTATATACTAAAGATTTGAGATTCAATTTGATCAAAAACAAAATTGCTGAAGCAAATCAGGATACTATTAAAGTTGAGCATACTGACGTGATGGATTACACCAAAAACATGATTGCTGAGCAATTTGGTGCATACGGAATGGCTGATCAATTAGGAGAAAACATGGATAGTTTTGCCCAGAATTATCTTCAAGGTGAAAATGGTGAAAACTACCGTAAAGTCTATGAAGAGATGTTGAACAAAAGAGTTTTGGACTTTATTAAGGACAAAATTACAATCAAAGAAAAGAAAGTTGACTTAGATGGCTTTAAAAAGGCTGTAGATAAGAACTAAAAGCTAATTTTACCGTTAATCGAAAAGTCCTTTTAAAGAAGGACTTTTTTTTTAAATTTGTACTTATAACAAAAGATTTAAATGATTAATAAAGAGGAATTTAGGAAATTTGCCGTTAAAGGCGAAGGCTTATCAGGTAGTTTGGTGGACTCATATGTACAGAAGGTTGAAAATATGACCAGAGCTGTAATTGAAGAACGCCCCACCAATTTCAGGGAAATAGATGTTTTTTCCCGTTTAATCATGGATAGAATTATCTTCTTGGGAATGCAAGTGGATGATAATATTGCCAATGTGATTACCGCTCAATTATTATTCTTACAGTCTGTGGATGCTAAAAAAGACATTAGTCTTTACATCAACAGCCCTGGAGGTTCTGTTTATGCTGGTTTAGGCATTTACGATACTATGCATTATATCTCTCCTGATGTAGGAACGATCTGTACAGGTTTGGCTGCTAGTATGGGAGCTGTATTATTAGCAGGTGGAGCTGAAAAGAAAAGATCAGCATTGCCACATGCAAGAATTATGATTCACCAGCCGATGAGTGGAATGCAAGGACAAGCTTCTGATATGGAAATTTCCTTGAAACAAACATTAGCCGTTAAAGAAGATTTATATAATATCCTTTCAAAGCATAGCGGAAAAACATACAAGCAAGTAGAAAAAGATTCTGACAGGGACTTCTGGATGAGAGCGGAAGAAGCTAAGGAATATGGATTGATTGATGAAGTATTAGTGAGAAAGTAATGGCAGAAGACAAAACACAAGTAACCTGTTCCTTTTGTGGACGCAACAAGAAAGATGTTGATTTGATGATCTCAGGTATACACGCGCATATTTGCGATAAATGTATAGCTCAAGCTCAGCAAATTCTACAAGAGGAAGTTAAAACCAAATCATCTTCTAAAGACCCAAAATTCAACTTGATTCGTCCGATTGAAATGAAAACTCATTTGGATCAATATGTTGTTGGGCAAGATGAAGCTAAAAAGGTAATGTCAGTTGCAGTTTACAATCATTACAAAAGATTGATGCAAAAATCTACTAAAGATGATGTAACGATTGAAAAATCAAATATCATTATGGTAGGTGAAACGGGTACGGGTAAAACCTATTTAGCCAAGACTTTAGCTAAGATTTTACAGGTTCCGTTTTGTATTGCTGATGCTACTGTTTTAACTGAAGCAGGTTATGTAGGTGAAGATGTCGAAAGTATTCTGACCAGATTATTACAGTCCGCTGACTACAATGTTGAAGCTGCCCAGAGAGGTATTGTTTACATAGATGAGATTGATAAAATTGCTCGTAAATCGGACAATCCATCGATCACAAGAGATGTAAGCGGTGAAGGCGTTCAGCAAGCGATGTTAAAATTATTGGAAGGTACTTCAGTGAATGTTCCACCACAAGGCGGAAGAAAGCATCCTGATCAGAAAATGATCAATGTAGATACGGAAAACATCCTTTTCATTTGCGGTGGAGCTTTTGATGGAATTAGTAGAAGCATAGCTTCCAGGTTAAACACCACTCCTTTAGGATTTGCTAAAGCAGATACTAGAGAAGAAGAAATAGACAAAGAAAATCTTCTTCAATATATCACGGCTCAGGATTTGAAGAATTTTGGTTTGATTCCTGAATTGATAGGAAGATTACCAGTTTTGACTCATTTAGATCCTTTGAGTAAGGATACTTTGAAATTAATTTTAACTGACCCTAAAAATGCTTTGGTAAAACAGTATTCCAAATTATTTGACATGGAAGGTATAAAACTAGTAATTGAAGACTCTGCTTTAGATTACATTGTTGAGAAAGCTGTTGAATTCAAATTAGGAGCAAGAGGTTTAAGATCTATTTGCGAAGTAATCATGACAGATGCAATGTTTGAATTTGATGGGGAAGCATCTGGAACAGAATTGATTATAGATGAAAAATATGCTGCTTCTAAATTCGAGAAATCGAAATATAAAAATCTTAGAGTAGCTTAATCGGTAGCTAGTATTGAGTATCAAGTAGCTAGATGCTGGTATAAAATAGAAAAGAGGATTTATCAAATGGTAAATCCTCTTTTTTTTTGGTCAAACCCCTCATCAGCTAGCTAGCGGAAGTCCCCTAAAACAGGGGAGCAGGGGTACACTTTCTTAAAATGTTGGTTTTTAACACAAGCTGATAATTACAAAAATTGAAATAAAGAGTATTTGTTTGCTCGGAGCAATTCCCCTCCTTAAAAAAGGAGGGGTGTCCGCTAGCTCCTAATATCCGCATATAGATGTTGAAAAGTACTGCAAAACCTTAGTTATTAAGGCTTTGCAGTTTCGATTATTTCACCTATTTTGGTGTTGGACAAACAATCGATGAATGAAAGTAATAAAATCAAATTCAATCTCAGCATTCGGAGGGATAAATTTTGTTTTCGAACACCTTAACAGGTTGAATATTAGCGATATAATCACTGAATCCTTACCAAAATTAAAACATAATTCTCGGTATTCGTGGAAAGATTTATTTTATTCATTCCTTTCAATCTATTACTGCGGTGGTGAACATATTGAAGATATACATACCAATTTAAGGCCGCATTTTGAAAATAATCCTTATGTAAAATTACCTAGTCCCGATACTTTACTGAAGCGCTTATCTGAGCTAGCCACTGAAAACCAAACTTGTAGGACTAAGCGCGGCTCAGTTGAGCATAAATTCAACAATAATGAAATACTCTGTAAACTAAATATGGCAATACTCTCAAAGCTTGGTGTATTGAACTCTCAGGAATTGACACTTGACTATGATAACACTATCATTTTTAATGAAAAAAGTGATAGCAAAATGACTTATAAAAGAGATTATGGTTATCAACCAGGTGTGTGCACAATAAATGAGGAACATATTCTTTACATTGAAAATAGAAATGGAAATTCCGCTGCTAATTCATTCCAAACTGATACTTTACAACGCATGTTTGGTGCTTTGGATAAATATACAACTTCAAAAGTTTCACATTTCAGAGCAGATGCGGCATCTTATCAATATGAAGTCATTGAGTTGTTGAACCAGAAAACCAAGTTTTTTTATATAGGCTGTCGAAACAGCTATGTTGAAAAATATTTTCCCCAAGTTCAAGACTGGACAACAACCCAAGATGAATTTGGAGAATTACAAGTGGGTTCAATCACGATTACACCTTTTAAACATCAAGCCAAAAACCATAAAGCTATTCCTAAGCCATATAGGCTTTTGGTAAAGCGTAGGCTTAAAAAGGATGGCCAAATAAACATGGTTACACAGGATGCTTATGATTACAGGGCAATATTGACCAATAATTTTGATATGACGGATCTAGAGGTGGCTAATTTTTACGCCAAAAGGGGCAACATGGAAAGACAGTTCGACATCTTGAAAAATGATTTTGGTTGGCAATACCTTCCTTTTTCATCCTTAAATAAAAACTCCGTATTCCTCTATTTTTCAGCGATTTGCAGGAATCTATACAAAAATGTGATTGAACATTTTTCAGCTAAATGTAAAAGTCTAAAACCCACCTATCGGATTAAAAAATTTATTTTTCGATTTATAATTCTTCCTGCAAAATGGATAAAACAAAGTAGGCAAATGAAGTTAAAAGTGTATAACCCGTCATTTGGGTTTACCTAAAACAGTCAAAAAAGTTAACAATTAAAAATAGCTTATCACACCATAAAAAACGATGGATAAGTCTGTCCTTACTTTTCAAAATTTTAATAAATCGGTAAATCTAGTCAGTAAAAAAAAAAGAAAAATTTGGACACAAAGAAATTAGAGCCTGATTTTCCCTCAAATCTCCAAAACTAAATGGAGTAAAACACAAAAAATAATCGAAACAGAGTTACTTGCGGATTTTAGGAGCTAGCGGACGGGGTGGTTGTAAATAATAAAGTACTTCTATCTAGATTTTCAGATTGAATCTTAGGCTCTTGAAATTATAAAATTTGAGCCTCCTGTCTAGGTTCCTAATTCTAGTATTTACGCCTTCACCTTATCCTTTGGTAAACGCTTTTTATCTAGCCCTCTCTCAATATACTCCACTATTTTTTGAGCAATATCTTTTCCTGTTGCTTTTTCAATACCTTCTAAACCAGGTGAAGAGTTTACTTCAAGGATTAGTGGCCCACGGGATGATTGTAACATATCTACACCCGCTATAGCTAAGCCCATAGCTTTGGCGGCTTTTAAGGCTGCTGCTTTTTCCGCTCTGCTTAATTTGATTACGTTGGCGGAACCACCTCTATGCAAGTTTGAGCGAAATTCACCTTCTTTACCTTGGCGTTTCATTGCGCCCACTACTTCTCCATCTACCACAAAAACCCTTATATCAGCGCCACCAGCTTCTTTTATGAATTCCTGCATGATAATTCTAGCTTTCAACCCTTCAAAAGCTTCAATAACTGAAACAGCTGCTTTTCTGGTTTCTGCTAAAACCACTCCCAAACCTTGAGTGCCTTCCAATAATTTTAATACTACAGGTGCCTTTCCTAAATGTTCAAGAATATAATCTCCAGCATTTTCAGATCGGTTTGTAAAAGCTGTACGCGGCATTGCCAATCCGGAACGGGACAAAATTTGCAAACTTCTTAACTTATCTCTCGACCGGGTGATAGCTAAAGAATCTACTGCACTAAAAGTCTTCATCATTTCAAATTGACGTACCACAGCAGTTCCATAAAAAGTAACAGAAGCTCCAATCCTAGGGATAATTGCGTCAATTTTTTCTAATTTTTCACCATGATAATAAATAGAAGGACCAGCCTCGTCCATAATAATATCACAATGCATATGATCAAGGCGAAGTGCCTCATGACCTTTCTCCTCTATGGCTTCAATTAGTCTTTTGGTAGAATATAAACTCGGGTTTCTTGAAAGTACTGCAATTTTCATTTCTGATTTTTAGTTTTACAAGCCAAAGTAAACTAAAAAAGCTGGTATCCCTAAACCAATGCTTCTTGATTTACAATTTCTTTAAAAATATTTTCAGAAAGCTGAACCCAATATAAGTTTGGAACATCCTTCTTTAATTTTTCTAATTGATGAAATTGACTTTTCGCAATAATATAATTTCCTTCTTTATTCAGAACCTCAAACCCTTCAAAAATGAAATCATCACGAAAACCAGCGATAAAATAAATTTCGTTTTCTGAATTTTTCGAATACCTCTTGACCTCTTCCTTGGAGATTTTGGCTATTGCCAAATCATATTTTAAATCTTTCAAATTAGATAATACAGCTAAAGCTGTCGGAAAACTTCCCGCTCCCTTTCCTTTCACAAATTGTTCTCCTGTATATTCAGCATTTACTAAAATCCCATTATACTCATTTTCAATAGTAAAGAAATCATCTTTATTATTTACCAATTTTGGTTCGACTTTCGCAGTGATTTTACCTTCTACTTCTTTAGCTTCTCCAATCAATTTGATTTTCAGCTGATGCTTTTGTGCAAAGTTTTTTATGCTTTCATCCAAAAAATTAATGCCCTGTAACGGGATTTCATTTGGATGTACAAATACTCCAAAAGCATGATAAATCATGATGGAAAGTTTAAAACGCGTATCTTCACCACTTACATCAGAATAAGGGTCTAACTCTGCAAAACCCAACTCTTGAGCATCTTTCAGTGCCGAGCGATAATCTTGATTTTCACCCACCATCTTGGAAAGAATAAAATTGCAGGTTCCATTAGCAATAGCTTTGATTGACTTAACTTGATCCGATTTGAAATGCTGATCGAACAATCTTAAAATGGGGACACTTCCACAAACCGCTCCTTCATAAAAGAATTTAACGCCATGTTTTTCTCGCAATTCAAGAATTTCCTTATGGTAAAGCGCTACCATTTTTTTGTTGGCACTTACTACCGACTTTCCCTTTTCAAAGGCTTTCTTTACAATGCTAAAAGCCTCTTCAGGATCATTGATTAATTCTATAATGAAATCTAAATTAGTGTTTTCAAGAATTTCATCTGCCTCAGTGGTGAGTATTCCATTGGGTAATTCTAAATCTCTTATTTTATCAATATTTTTTACGGCAATTTTTTCAATTGAAATGCCATATTTTTCATTTTGCTGTAGAGCTTTAAAAACTCCAGATCCTACTACGCCTAGTCCGAATAAGCCTGCTTTAAATTTCTTCATATAAAGAATTGATTAAATGTTTTTGGATGAATTGAGAAATCAAATTCCCTTCAATTAAAAATGCATCATGTCCCTTTGATGATTTAATGATTTCCAATTTTGCATGAGGGATATTTTCACTCATAAATTTCTGTTCCTGTATTGGAAAAAGATTGTCAGAATCAATCCCAATGCATAAAGTTTTGGTTTTAATTGTGCCTAAGACTTCTTTTAAATCATTTCCTCTGCCTTCTCCTATATTATGAGCATCCATCATTTTGGATAGTACTTTATAGCTATTGATGCTAAACCTTCCGTTGAATTTTTTTCCTTGATATTTTAAATAAGAGGCAACTTTCCAATCTCCCTGCTCACTTCTCCCCTTTTGATTTGTTTCAAAATCATGATAACCTCTGTAGCTTAACATGGCTATACTACGCGCTAAGGAAAGTGCTTTTTGCTTTTCCTCTTCCTTTCCGTTTTCACCTAATTCAATCGCTTGCCTTTGCAATTCATTAAAGGCAATTCCCCAAGCAGAATGTTTGGCATTGGAAGCAATTAAAATCTGATTCTTTATTGCTTCCGACTCTAAAATAGACCATTCTAAGGCTTGTTGTCCGCCCAGTGATCCTCCTATCAAATAATCAATCTTGAAAACATTCAGTGCTTTTCGTAAATCAATAAAAGCCCTTACCACATCTCGGTTATTTAGTTCAGGAAACTCATCATCGTAAATAGATTCTGTTTCAGGATTTACAGATTCTGGCCCAGTACTCCCATAACAGGAACCTAGCATATTAGCACAAATAACAGTATGCTTTTCCAAATCAATAAATCCACCATTCTCAATAAAGAGAGAAGGCCACCAGTCTTTCACGATGGCACTCCCTGTAAAAGCATGACAAACCCAGACTACTTCTTTATCATCTGAAATTCCTCCTAAAACTTCATAATAAAGAGAGGCTCCTTTCAAAGTTTGCCCGCTTTCTAATTGAAAATGATTTGGTAAATTATGCTGTGGCATAAGATTCTTCATGGATTTTTTGAAAAGACTGAGTGAAATCTGCAATGATATCATCAATATGCTCAATGCCTACAGAAACCCTCAATAAATTAGGAGAGATACCTGCTGACAATTGCTCTTCATCCGATAATTGCTGGTGAGTGGTAGCTGATGGCTGAATAATTAAAGTCTTCGCATCTCCTACATTAGCCAAATGACTTACTAATTTCAGGTTATCTACAAAACCTTTGGTCTCTTCTTTATCACCTTTAAGTGTGAAAGATAAAACTCCACCATAACCATTGTGCAAATACTTTTTTGCAAGCTGATAATACTTACTACTTTCCAATCCCGGGTAATTCACCTTCTCCACTAAAGGATGTTTTTGCAACCAATAAGCTAATTTCAAAGCGTTATCTACCGTTCTTTGAACTCTTAACGAAAGAGTTTCTAAGCCCTGTAATAAAAGGAAGCTATTGAATGGGCTTAGTGCTGGGCCAAAATCTCTTAAACCTTCCACTCTTGCTCTGATTGCATAAGCAATATTAGGCAGCCCTAATGGATTACCTTCGCCAAAGGTTTCCCAGAAGTTTAATCCATGATAACCTTCAGATGGCTCAGAAAATTGAGGGAATTTACCATTGCCCCAATTGTAATTTCCAGCATCCGTAATTACCCCACCAACAGAAGTCCCATGTCCTCCTATCCATTTTGTAGCTGATTCTACCACAATGTTAGCCCCATGCTCAATAGGTCTAAATAGATATCCCCCTGCACCGAAAGTATTATCAACAATTAAGGGTAGATCATATTTTTTGGCTAATGCTGAAATAGCTTCAAAATCGGGGATATTGAATGTTGGGTTTCCAATGGTTTCCAAATAAATGGCTTTTGTATTTTCATCAATTAATGCCTCGTAGGATTTTACTTCTTCGTCTGCAGCAAATCGAGCTTCAATTCCTAATCTTTTAAACGATACTTTAAACTGGTTGTAAGTACCACCATATAAGTATTTCGTAGATACAAAGTTGTCCCCAGCTTCGAGGATGTTATTTAAAGCAATGAATTGTGCTGCCTGACCGGAAGCAACTGATACTGCAGCCACACCACCTTCAAGCGCTGCGATTCTTTTTTCAAATACATCATTGGTAGGATTCATGATTCGAGAATAAATATTACCGAATTCCTTTAAACCAAAAAGGTTTGCTCCATGCTCTGAATTGTTGAATGCGTAACTAGTGGTTTGGTAAATTGGAACTGCTCTTGAGTTGGTAGTTGGATCAATTTCCTGACCTGCATGTAATTGTAATGTTTCGAATTTTTGTGTAGTTGACATAATTTTGAAATTTTAAAATGAATATATTTTTAGAATGAATATTTGAGAATCTGAGCCAATCATATTATCTGATTGAATCATTAAATTTTATTAACAAATTGATTTAGAATGGATTAAAACTGTTTCGAAAGGAATCTTAAAACTGGAAAGGATGTACTTTTCCCTTTAGATTATCGAAATGAATCCAAATAGAATTGAATTGTTGCTTAGCAACAACAACACATACACATTCGCATATATGCAATAGAAATAATAGGATTAAGCTTAGAAGCTAATTTTGTTGATTTTGAATTTTTATCCGAGCTGGCTGAATTGACGTGATCGCTAGAAGCGAAGAATTGTAAGTTGTTCATAATTATTAATTTATATTCCCCAATATCGGGCAGGATTTGGCACCTTGATTCAGGTTGCCAGAGGGTCAACGAGCCTGTCTCTCACCTCTTCGTTATAAATTGATTACCGAAATAATACTTCAAATGTAGAAAAACCTTTTTGAATAAAACAAATTCAAAGACAAATAAAAATCATAAATATTGAAATTAATCTTTATGCAGAATAATATATTATAAATGGATATTAATTAATTATTTTATACTGTCTTGTTTTCTTCTTTTTTCTTATGTTGAAGTAAACCATTTACAATTAACCATTGCGCAATTATATAAGTACTCATTACAGCAACACCAGAAAAAGGAATCGTATGTGAAAATCTATTGATAGCTAAAATCGAATCAGAAATAATAAATAAAGCAGCTCCTAAAACTACTAGCTGAAAACTTTCGTCCGAAGTTTGTCCTTTTCTGTACCATGCAGCTAAAATCATTAAGCATAAAACAATTCCGTAGATAACTAATGGAACCTGAATTATACCGTCTACATAAGGCAAAGTAAGATAAGCCATTAAAAGAATATATCCCAAAACTACAAACGGGAAAAATGACCATTTAAAATTAATTTTATCTTTGTATGTTGCTTTTTTATAGGCTACAATAAAAACTAAATGGGCTATTAAGAAAGCACTTAACCCAGCAAAAAAGAACATAAAATGTTTGAAAGTAAAGAGAAGCATTATGTCTCCAATCCAGCTAAATACTAATGCTAGAGTGACAAAACTGACCCATTTTTCGTTTTTACGACTATCAGATTTATCCCAAAAATAGATAAGAAGAGAAATCATCAAAAGTGGCTTTGCAATTTGATGAAGGATATCTATTTCGAACGTCAATGCTATTATTTCAATAGCAGCTATTATCCAATAAAAATATAATTTAAAATTCATTTTCTTCTGTTTATCGAAAAGTAATTAATATTAATCGATTAAAAAAGAGAAAATTATGAAAGAAATTGACTTGTAGGATTTAAAGTATAATTGTGAAATTATTGCTTTATAAATTTCTTTAAAGATTTTTGAGAGTCAATTGTTAACAATACGTAATAATGTCCAACTGGGATATTTGACAAATCTATTTTATATAAACCTGAATCCAATTTATCGTGTGTAATCTTCATTTTGTTCCCAATGATACTCATCACTTCAATTTTTACATCAGAAGATAAATTACTATCATTGATTTTAAGATAAATATAATCTTCAGCAGGATTGGGATAAACTTCAGCTTTATTTAGGATACTTGAAATTTCAACATCATTAGTCTTAAAAACGGAATTACGATTTTCAACCTCTGCAATAGAGATGTTGAAAGTGAAAATTGATAAGAAAAATAGGTTTAATATTGTTTTCATTATAATATTTTACGGTGATAACCGTTTTATGTTCTTGGTATCTAATTAATTTTCAATCTTTTTAAAAGCATCCTTTAAATTCAAAATCATGCTTGAAGGTGTCATATAATTTTCTCCAAACTCTTTCAAACTGATATCTCCAGCAAACCCATGCAAATATACTGCCAATTTTGCTGTCTCAAAAGAATTTTTAACTCTTGGAGCTATTCCTGCTAAAATTCCGCACAATAAATCACCGCTCCCTCCTTTTGCCATTCCTTGATTACCTGTCGTATTGAAACTTACTTGTCCGTTTTCATTACAAACCGCAGTATATTTTCCTTTTAAAATAACCACAACCTTATGATGCTTACAGAAGGACTTTAGTTGCATCAAAGCCTCAAAATTATTAGAATATTCTCCAACTAATCTTTTGAACTCCCCATGATGTGGAGTTAAAATGACTCCTTGCGGCAATAATTCCAATAATTCTCTATTTTTAGCTAGAATAGTTATAGCATCAGCATCCAATATAAGTTGCCCTTTATAGCTCTTTAGGATTTCTTCTAAAAGCTTTACTGTCTTTTTAGCAAAGCCAATAGCAGGACCAAAAACTAGAACATCCTGATTATCATAATTCAAAAAACTTCCTAGTTCATATTCATTTTCATCTTCGAGAATTAAAGCTTCTGGAATTTGAATTTGAATAATGTTAATACAATGCGGACAAGTTTGAACTGATAACAAGCCAATTCCAGAATGAAGCGCACCCTTTGAAGCTATAATTGCAGCCCCCATTTTAGCATGTCCTCCTGCTATAATGGTAGCCCGACCTCTAATTCCTTTATGTGCGATACTTTCAACTTTTAAAAGCGCCTTAACTTCATCTGTTAAATTATAAATTGTATAATCGCTTATGCATTTATTTATATATTCGGATGATAATCCTATATCTAATATTTCAAATTGACCAATATATTGCTGATTTTCAGCCATCATGAAAGCAAGTTTAGGCACTTGAAAGCTTAGCGTATAATCTGCTTTAAAAATTATATCACCTAGACTTGGCTCATCGGCAAAAACACCAGAAGGAATATCCACCGCTATTTTTATCCCGTTCGCTTTATTTACTTTTTCTATATAAGTAGCAATTTCCCCTTCAATGGGTCGCGAAAGTCCTGAACCGAAGATAGCATCTATGAAAATGGTTTTATCTGTGAAATTTGAAGAATCAAAATCATCAGCTATTTTAACCTCTTGAATTGATTTCAATCTGTTTAAGTTTTGTTCGAAATCTTGTGAACCAGATTCGCCCATCACTAAAACCACACTTACCTTATAAGCATGACTTGAAATTAATCTGGCTATAGCCAATCCGTCTCCACCATTATTCCCAGAACCCGCTAAAATGATAACTTCATGTTCAAATGAAAAATGTCTACAAATCCAATTCACTACTTCTCGACTAGCTCTTTCCATCAAATCAATACTGGCTATAGGCTCATTTTTGATCGTATATTGATCAGCTTCTCGTATTTGATTAACATTTAGAATCTTCATAAAAGTAAGATAAGGAAAATGGTTTTAATAACCAGAATTTAGAGCTAACTATTGATTTTTGCGAATTTATTACATTTCTGACTGCAATATTTTACATTCTCCCAATCCTTTTTCCATTTTTTCCTCCAACTAAATGGTCTATTGCAAACAGGACAAATTTTGGAAGGCAATTCACTTTTCTTCAGCATTTTTGGCATGATTTGAATTTATTTTTCCATAATGGTAAATCAATGAGTTTAAAGAATGTTTTGCTTATCAATCTGTAACTAATTCGGAAACAAGCACGAAATTACTTTGTGAATGAAGCCTTTTCTTCTATTTTTGCAAAAACTTTAAACAGAGCATAATGAGCGTTTTAGTAAATAAAGATTCTAAAGTAATTGTACAAGGTTTCACAGGTTCGGAAGGAACATTCCATGCTGAGCAAATGATAGAATACGGCACTAATGTAGTGGGTGGCGTAACTCCAGGAAAAGGAGGTCAGAAACATTTAGACAGACCAGTTTTCAATACTGTCGAAGATGCTGTTAGAGAAGCCGGTGCAAATGTATCCATCATTTTTGTTCCACCTGCTTTTGCTGCAGACGCCATTATGGAGGCTGCTGATGCAGGAATCAAAGTTATCATCACTATCACAGAAGGAATTCCTGTGAAAGATATGATGAAAGCGAAAACTTATATTCAGGATAAAGATTTAACTCTTATAGGACCAAATTGTCCAGGTGTTATTACTCCAGGTGAAGCCAAAGTGGGTATCATGCCAGGGTTTGTTTTCAAGAAAGGAAAAATAGGGATTGTTTCTAAATCAGGAACTTTAACATATGAAGCGGCTGATCAGATCGTAAAGGCTGGATTTGGCATTTCAACTGCTATTGGTATTGGTGGTGACCCAATCATTGGAACCCCAACTAAGGAGGCTGTAAAAATGTTGATGGAAGATGATGAAACTGAAGCTATTGTAATGATAGGTGAAATCGGTGGTAATTACGAAGCAGAAGCAGCTCGTTGGATAAAAGAAAATGGCAATAAAAAACCTGTTGTTGGATTTATTGCTGGTAAAACTGCTCCTGCCGGAAGAAGAATGGGACATGCTGGTGCTATCATCGGTGGAAAAGACGATACTGCAGAAGCAAAGATGAAAATCATGGACGAATGCGGTATTTATGTAGTTCAATCTCCTGCAGATATTGGAGAGACTATGAAAAAGGCTTTATCTAAATAGAATTTAAAGGCAAGAGTCTAAAATCTAGACGAAATATTATATTAAAAGACTGTTTCAAAATTTGAGATATACTTTCTAAAGGAGTTAATATCGAATTTGAAACAGTCTTTTTTATTTTAGCACCAATAAATACTTTGAAATGACAAACAATGATATTTTAAAAAGAATCCGCTATATTTTTGACTATAGTGATGAGCAAATGATTGCTATTTTTGAAAGTGCTGATTATAAAGTGACAAGATCATTGGTGACTGACTGGTTAAAAAGTGATGATCATGAAGAGTATAAAGAAATTTATGATGACCAGTTGGCTATTTTCTTAAATGGTTTAATAAATGAGAAAAGAGGCAAGAAAGAAGGTGAACAACCTAAGCCTGAAAAAATTCTGGACAATAACACTATTCTTAAAAAGATAAAAATTGCACTGAAATTACAAACGGAAGATATTACCGAACTTTTCAAATTAGCTGGGAAACCAATTAGCCCACATGAAGTAACCGCATTTTTAAGAAATCCAAAGCAAGCACAATACCGACCATTTCTAGATCAATATTTACGGAATTTCCTTAATGGGTTGCAACTAAAATTCAGAGATAAAAAAGAATAACCAATAAAAAAGGTGGACGAGACGCCCACCAATTCTTGTTAATCAATCAAAAAAACAATAAAACACTATTTACTTAAAATCATTTACCGCATCGCTTAAATCATAAACCTTAGCATTTGGCAATAAGCTTTTGATGATGCTGTAACCTGCAGACGAACGATAACCTCCTGCGCAATGTACCACTACTGGCTTTTGGGTATCTACCTCAGATGCCCTTTCTCTTAATTCTGGCAAAGGTATATTTTTAGCAGATTCGAAAAATTTACCATCTGCAACTTCGGATTCATTTCTAATATCAATAATCGTGTAAGCATCAGGGTTATTCTTAAAATCATCAATATTGATTAAAGAATCTCTAACTATTTCACCTTTTGGATTAACAACCCCTTTGACCAAATTGGCTTCGTAGCCGATTTTTGCTGCTCTATAAATTGCGAATTCCAATTCCTGTTGATTTTCTGCTACCAAATAATATTGCTCATCTGGCCCAACAATTGAACCTAACCAAGTCTCAAATTTATCAGCTTCTTTGTTCTGAATATTGATAGCGCCTTTCAGATGTCCTTTCTTGAATTCTTCTTTTGCCCTAGTATCAATAATGATTGAATCACTAGGGATTTCAAATCCATCCTTTTTATCTGCATTTTTAACTGCATCTTCCAATGCTTTAGCACCTTTTCTATTTACCTCTACACTGTTTGGGAAATATTTAGGGATGAAGGATTGACCTTCTAAAAAGGCATCTACAAACTTATTTTTATCCTTTATTTGAAATGCCCAGTTATTGGATTTTTCATTTGCTATTGTACTGCTTAAATCACTACTCATGTTTTTACCGCATAAGGATCCCGGCCCATGAGCTGGATAAACAATGGTTTCGTCAGCTAAGTCTGCAAAAACATTGTTTACAGTATCATACATCATTCCAGCTAAGTCCTTTCTGCTCACTTGAATATTGCCAGCACCTTCTCTTAAATCAGGGCGACCAACATCCCCCACAAATAAAGAATCACCTGTAAAAACTGCTTTCTCTTTTCCATTTTCATCCAATAATAAATATGAATTATGATCAGGAGAATGCCCTGGAGTAAACAGTGCTTTAAAAGTTACTTTGCCAATTTTGACTTCATCACCATGTCCCATATGTTTGAAATCATAACTAACACCCACTTTCTCGTTCACATAAATATCTGTGCCAAATCTTGCTTGTATTTCTAAGTGACTACTTATAAAATCAGCATGAGGATGCGTTTCAAAAACAGCAATAATCTTTGCATCATGTTGCTTAGCAAAATCTATATAGGGTTGTATATCTCTAGACGGATCAACTAAAGCCACTTTTCCTTCACTTTCAATAGCAAAAGAACCTTGGGCTAAAGCATCATCATAAAAATGTTTAATATTCATAGTTGTTTCTTTTTTTACTTTCAATTATAACTTACGAATGGAAAAGTAATAGGATAGTAACTTAGGTTACAGACAAAGCTGTCATGTTTTCAAGTTAGCGAGTTATCAGGTTGTATAGTTAGATTGATTTGAAATAAAAAAAGGGACTAATTAGCCCCTTTCATAATAAAATCTCCCCTACTTAATTACATAAATAATTCTTTATAGATCATAGCCGAACCCATAATCAAAACAAACCAACCAAATCCTTTTTTCAATTTCTGTCCATCAATCAGATTGGAAAGGTAAGTACCAATAAAAATTCCTGCTCCGGCAATTGCAGTGAAAATCATTAAGAACATCCAATCAATATCACCACCGGATTGAATATCACCAATAAAACCAATCAAAGATTTTGCTGCAATAATTAAAAGCGAGGTTCCCACGGCTTCTTTCATAGGTAATTTAGCTAGCACAACCAAGGCAGGAATAATTAAAAAACCACCTCCTGCACCCACCAAACCAGTTAATGCCCCAACTATTACCCCTTCAACTATAATTAAAGGATAATTGAATTTCTTTGAAGCTTTAACGTCTTTAAGTTCTTTCTTCAGAGCTTTTCTATCCTTTATCATAGAATATGAAGCAGCAATCATAAGAATGGCAAAAATCACCATGATACCGATAGATTTGGTGATTTCTAGCCCACCCACTACAAACCATGTTTCGGGTAGAGCAGGCACTAAAAGCAATCGAGTTAGATATACTGAAATGAAAGCCGGAATTGTAAATACAATACCTGTTTTGTAATTAACCAATCCTTTTTTAGCATAACTTAAACCGCCAACTAAAGAACTAAATCCTACAATAAATAAAGAATAAGCGGTTGCTGTGACAGGACTGATTCCTAGAAGATATACCAAAACTGGAACTGTCAGGATCGAACCTCCCCCTCCTATCAGTCCTAATGAAATGCCTATAACGGCTGCACTTATAAATCCTATTATCTCTATCAATGTCATAATATAAATCAATTTTTTGACAAAAGTAGAGCGTTGCGAATCGAAAAGACGTAACAAATGTTACTGCAAAAGATGGAAAGTATGATAAAAGTTATAGTTTTAACAAATTGGCACGATTCCATAAAGAATACATACTCACCTAAATTTAATTAGTTCATAAATTTAACCATTGAACCAAACTATACATTAAAAATAAAATCAAAACTTTATTAAGTCAGTTCCGCCATTAATTTTTTAGACTTATTATTAAAACGGATAAAAAGAATTACAGCGGTTACACTCAATCCTATCAATAATCCATACCAGACACCTTGCTCCCCAAAATCAAATGTAAAAGCCAATAAATAACCACATGGTAAGCCAATTACCCAATAAGCCATAAATGTGACTAAAGTTGGAAGTTTAACATCTCCCATTCCACGCAATGCTCCTAGCCCCACAACTTGAATTCCATCCGACAATTGGAATAGTGCGGCAATAATCAACAATGAAGCAGCAATACTGATTACGGCTGGATCAGAAGTATAAAGGAATGGTAATAAGTCATTGAAAACCATAAATATTGCACCCGTAAACGCCATGAAAAATATAGCCATTAAAAAACAAGTAAAGGCAGCAATACGCATAGTAGGAATATCTCTTTGTCCCAATTGATTTCCAACTCTTACGGTTGCCGCAGCAGAAATCCCGGTCGCCATCATATAGCTTATAGAAGCCAGGTTCATAGCAACCTGATGAGAAGCTAATGGAACCTCCCCCATCCAGCCAATCATGACTGCTGCCGAAGCAAAGGCTCCCACTTCAAATATGTATTGAAAGCCTGTTGGCACACCTAAATTTAGTAGATTTTTAAAAGTCTTGGCATTCCATACGGTAACTTTAAAATACTTCCAATACACTGAAAAGGTCTTATAATATCGGACAAACAACACCATGGCAACAGCCATCACAATTCTAGAGATCAATGTTGCCCAACCAGCTCCAATTAAGCCCATTGGTTCGAAACCTAATTTACCAAAAATCAATATATAATTTAAAAGGATGTTTAAAACATTTGCACTCAAGGTAATGTACATAGCTTGCTTGGTTAATGACAAACCCTCTGCAAATTGTTTAAAGGTTTGAAAGACCATAAATGGCAACAATGAAAATCCAATTATCGCTAAATAAGGTTTAGCTAAAGCAACAACATCTTTAGGCTGATTTAAAATATCTAATATCAATCCACCAAATAAAAGGATACCGAATAGCAAAATCCCAAAAAACACGTTAACAACGAAACTATGCTTTAAGAAACGCATACCATCCCTTTGATTACCTTCACCATCAGATTGCGCAATCAGTGGAGTTAAGCCAAAAGATATGCCGATTCCAAACATCATCGTTACACTGAAAACTGCATTGGCAACAGAAACAGCAGCTAATTCCGTAGTACCAACCCTACCTACCATTACTGAATCAGCAGTACCGACTAAAACATGACCTAATTGACTTAAAACAACTGGATATGCTAGTTGAAAATTACGTTTAAAATGTTCCTTAAAATCTGTTGTCTTCATAGAATCTGTTAAGGCAACAAAACTAATTATTAAAATGTAGGGAAGATAATTATCTGGCTCAAATTGATCAAAAACACCCAAGGAATGAATTCATATTCAGTAAGCACAGATTGGATTTACATTGGAACAAAGCAGGAACTATGGAAAAGTTCAGATTTACATACAAACTTTAGTAATAAATTAATCAACTCATTTTTTTTCTTTATCTTTATCTCATAAAAAATTGTAATAATTTAATTATTGTAAGAGTTGTGAGAAAGATAAAAAGTATAATATTCTTTGCTTCCCTTCTATTAGTAATAGTAGGTCAATCAAGCTTGAGTGCACAAAATATCAAGAAATACAATAAGTATATTGAAAAGGCAGAAAAGCATTTCGATAAGGGGGATTTTGAGAAGGCAATTAAATTTATGGATAAGCTTACTGAGAAAAGCACCAAGAAATTTGGCAAAGAAAACAGATTTATTCCTGTAGCTAATTTAAAAAGTGCCAAATACAATTGGGCTTTGGGTCAATTCAATAACTATTATCAGCTAAATGAAAGTTCAGTTGTAATTAGTGCCAAATTAAATGGGGAAAACTCAATCAGCCACGGCATTAATCTAGCGGATGCTGCACAAAACATGATCAATTATGGAAATTATGTTAAAGCTGACTATTATTTAAATAAAGCTATTGCAGTATTTAGTGAGGCTTCGAATATTGATGAAATATACATGGCCGATCTCAAACTCAAAAAAGCAGAAATCCTTATTGCTATTGGAGATTATAACAGTGCCTTAAAATTAATAAACCAAGAAGAAGCTTTTTATCTCCAAAGAACCCTTGCAAAAAATGAAAAGTTAGATAAAAAAGAACTGGAAAGAAGATATCAAGATGCTGCAAGGTTAATCACTTTAAAGAGCAATGTATTGCGTCATAAGGGAGAAATCAGGAGAGCAGATTCTGCCTTCTCAACTGGGGAAAACTGGATTAAAGACAAGCTCAATAGAAAAAATAAGTATTATGCCGATCATTTGTTCTACTTCGCTCAAATGCTTGAGGAGAATGGAACTCGTGATTTACCTTATAGTTACTACAGTGATGCATATATTTACTCTATTTCTGCAAATGGAGCTAATCATCCTAAAACAATAGAATATTTAGAGAAATTAATTATTAACACCATTAATGACAATAACATAAACAGAGCTTTAGCTTTTTATAAAGATTTAGATAAAATACTAAAGTCGAATTTTAAGAAAAACAGCTCTCACTTTGTTAAACTAGCAACCATTTCTTTTGAATCGAACCTTAGAAAGGGTGATATCAAAAAAGTAGAAAATGCCGCTGCTAAATTATCTGATGATAAAAATCTATTACCTACAGATCATCCAATTAGAATAGACCTTTTAAAAACCTTAGTAAAAGTAGCTGGTGCTAGAAATCAATTTTCAGCTTCTGAAAACTATTTAAAAGAGATTATAAAAATAAAAAGCCAATTATATGGCGATACAAGCATTACTACTGGAATTAGCAAATTAGACTTAGCTCATCACTGGGTAGATTTTACTGATAATTTTGAAGAAGCCGTTGAAATTTATGACAAAGAGTTTTTTGGGAAAATAGAAAAACAAATTACCAATAAACATTTTATGTATGTAAACCTTCTCAACCACTTAGCTTCAACTTATCAAATTGATGATGACTATAAAAAAGCGTCAACCTTATTAGACGAAGCATTATTAGTTACAAGAGAGAAATATGATAATCGAGATATAGATTTCGGTAAAGAATTAAATCTAATTGCTGACTTACAAATCAAAATTGGAGAATACGAAAAGGCAGATGGAAATATCAAAGAATCAATAAGTATATTAGAAAATTTCGATAATGATAAAGATGTCATCTATTACATTATGGCACTAGAAACATATGCCAAACTTTTATCGATCCAAGGCTTTTTTGATAAAGCAGAGGAATCATTAGAATTATCACAAGGTTTATTTAAAAGTGCAATTCCTAGTGCGGAATACAATCCATTAATAGCTTCTCAGGAATTAGCTTCCGTATATTTAAAAGTTGGAAAATATGGCGAAACCGAAGAAATTCTTCTGAATTCTTTAAAACGAAATGGAGAACTTTTTGGAAATGACAGCAGAAAACTCATCAGTCCTTTAGTTGATTTTGGGAAACTTCAATTGATAAAAGGAGACTATACCAAATCTGAAGAATATGCGAGAAGAGCTTTAGAAATATCGGAAAAAATATTTGGCGAAAAGTCTACTAAAAATGCACCCGCAATACTTTTATTAGGAGAACTTTACGAAACTATAGGGGATTTTGACAAATCAGAAGAATTCTATAGGAGAGCAATTACCATATTGGAAAATCAATTCGGCAGAACGCATGTGGATGTTGCTACTTCAATATCACGATTAGCAATAGTTCTGTTCTATAAAGGAAATGAAGATTCAAAAGAAATAGAGGAATTACTATTTGAAGCAAAAAACACAATTAGCAAAAGATTTTCAAGCAAAAGCCCTTTATATGCTGATTTATTAAAAGATATGGCCAGATTTTTTATCTCTCAAGACAAACTTGAGGATGCTTTTAGTTTCCTGCAACAATCAGAAGCTATATGGAAAGACAAAGTCGGTAGAAGAAATAACATAAAAGCGGCTGATATTCACGTTTTAAGGGGAGATATCTATTATAAACAAAGAAAATGGAATGATGCGGAAAGTGAATATAAAAGCAGTCAAAAACTTAATGAGAAATTCTTTAATGATAAACATCCTGAGTATGTTAAAGCAACTTCAAGAATGAGTAAGGTCTATTTCATGGATGGGAATGAAAGAAAAGCAAAGTCTTACATCGAAGAAGTAATGAAAAATTACACTCAATACATCGAAGAATATTTCCCTGCATTGAGTGAAAGAGAAAAAACAAAATATTGGAATACTATTAAAAATGATTTTGATTATTTTAATACGCTAGCATTAAGTATGAACGATCGATATCCTGAATTAATTGAAACAGTTTATAATAATGCATTGAGAATTAAAGGCTTGTTGTTAAGTAGTTCGATTAAAATGAGAGAGCAAATACTAAATAGCAACGATAGCCTCCTGAAAACACAGTACTTCGAATGGCTAGACAAAAAGGAATTATTGTCTAATGCTATTTCAATGAGCAACGAACAGTTACAAGCTGAAAATATCAATATTACTGAATTATCGAGAAATGTTGAGTTAATTGAAAAATCATTAAGTCAGCAATCAGAACTTTTTAATCAGGACATTGGAGCCAAAACCTATGCTTGGGAGCAAGTAAAGAATACACTTCAGCCAAATGAAGTAGCAATAGAAATGGTTAGATTTCGACATTTCGACCACTACATTACCGACTCTGTTGTTTATATTATGCTGATCCTTAAAAACGAAAAGCGTAGTAAGCCAGAATTTGTAGTAATGGAAAATGGTAATGATATGGAATCCAAGTATTTCAATAATTATCGAAACGCAATTAAATACAGAATTGAGGACACTTATTCCTACAATAATTTCTGGAAGCCTATTGAAGACAAAGTAGGGCAAAATAAAACGATTTACTTATCGCCAGATGGTGTATACAATCAGATAAATTTAGAGGCCATCCCACTTGGAGACGGTAAATATTTGATTGATAATTCTAACATTGTCTTAGTAAGTAATACTAAAGATCTGTTTTTAAGTAAAACTAAAACGGTGCAATATCAAGAAGAAAAAACTGCTTTACTTTTTGGTGATCCAAAATTCTACCTAGCATCCCGACAAGATTATATTAGTGAATTCAGATCTGGAGCAACACAGATTAGCGATCTACCAGGAACCAAAAAAGAGATAAATGAACTTACTGCACTTTTTAAACAATACGGTTGGAACACCAGTAACTATATGGATGTCGAGGCTGCAGAGCAAACAGTAAAAGAAATTAATAGCCCTAAAGTATTCCACATTGCTACGCATGGATTTTTTACAGAAAAAGAAGACCGAAATCCGCAAAATTCTAGATTACAGGAAAACACTATGTCTGACAACCCTCTGCTTAATACGGGTTTAATGCTAAAAGGAGCAGGAGATTTACTCGCTAAAACACGCTACAACTACAATGTTGAGCCTGGAATTTTAACTGCTTATGAAGCCATGAACCTTAATTTAGATAAAACAGATTTAGTGGTTTTATCCGCATGTGAAACTGGGCTGGGGGAAGTTCATGGTGGTGAAGGTGTGTTTGGATTACAAAGATCTTTCTTAGTAGCTGGTGCCAAAACTCTGATTATGAGTTTATTTAAGGTTTCAGATGAAGCCACCCAAAAACTTATGGTATCCTTTTATGAAAAATGGCTAGAAACAGGAGATAAAAGACAAGCCTTTATTGATGCCAAGAAAGAAATCCGAAATGAATACAAAGACCCTATTTATTGGGGAGCTTTTGTAATGATAGGACTTTAATTTAAGTGTTGAAGTGAGGACGTTTTGAGGTTTTTAGGTTTTTAGGTTTCGATTTAGGTCTGTACCAGAAGTCAGAACAGAAATAGCTTTATTTAATAGTTGGTAGTTAGAAAAAGCCTGAAGTTGGGTGTGGGATGATGGATGTAGGATGATAGATTGTGAATTAAAGACCTTCCAGATTTCAAAATCTGGAAGGTCTTTTTAATTGTAGCGAGATTTATTTCTCGCTATCATTTTTCCAATCTCTAATGAAATTGGACCAGGTCATAGGATTCAAGAAATTATTAGGAGGAACAATACCAGTCATCTCATAAAGGCGAGCATATCTCCATTGATCATAGTATGGACTATTATTTTCATATTGAGTATTCAATAGACCATTTAAATCCTTTTTGAAATTGTCTAGTTGCCTTTTCTGAATATCTGTTAATTCTGTTTTCACAATAGTACTAGTGAAGTAATCTGCATCAGGTAATGGATAAACTTTCACTTCCTCCAATAAAACATTTTCCCGCACCATTAATTCAATTAAAGAATAAGTCTTCCCTTCTAGTAGTTCTGGAATTACAAAAGTTGAATTTCGATATCCTACACTTCTAAAAGTTATGGTATCGCCTGGATAAGCTAAAAATGAAAAATAACCTGAGTTATCTGCCACTGTTCCACTTCTACCTTTCCCTATCAATACCGTAGTAAATGGAATAGGCTCCATATTTTCAGCATCAAGTATTACTCCTGTGATATTAATAGGGTTTTCGATTATTTTTTCTTCTTGTGCAAAAGAAGAATAAGAAAACAAACATATTGAAATGAATATAATCAGACTATTTTTCATATTTAATAATTTAATGATCCCAATTATACTTGTCTAGGGTTTCCAAACAAGCATTTAACAATTGAACGGAATCCAATATATCTTGTTTGTGAGCCATTTCAATTACTTGATGCAAATTTCTTGTTGGGATAGAAATAGCTCCAGCAATTGCTCCATTTTTACCCATCCTTTGTAAGCCAGCTGTGTCTGTTCCGCCAGCTGTTAAGATTTCAGGTTGCCATTTAATGGAATTTCTATCCGCTGTTTGCTTCATAAATTCTACCATTCTGTAATCACAAATCGTCATAGCATCTAAGACTTTAATTGCCGTTCCCGCTCCTAATGAAGTCACTTTTTCATGAGCTTGAGCTCCAGGTAAATCGAAAGCAATGGTAGTATCCAAAGCAATTCCGAAATCTGGATTGATTTTATGAGATGCAACGTTTGCACCTCTAATACCTACCTCTTCTTGCACTGTGAACACAGCATAAACATCATAAGGATGATTTTTTAAGGTTTTTAAGGCTTCTATTAATACAAATACAGAAACACGATTGTCAATAGATTTGCAATTCACACAATTGCCCATTTCAATTAAGCCTCTTTCTCTAGTTACTGCATCTCCTACAGAAACTATCTTTTCGACTTCTTCCTTCTTCATTCCGAGGTCAATGAAATAGTCAGTTATTTTACTGACCTTATTTCTTTCTTCTGTGGTCATCACATGAATAGGCTTAGAGCCCATTACCCCGATGACATCTTTTTTTCCATGAACGATTACTCGCTGCGCAGTTAATGTTTTAGGGTCAAAACCACCAAGGGTTGTGAATCTAAGAAAACCATTATCGTCAATATGAGTAATCATAAAACCGATTTCATCCATATGGGCGGCAACCATTACCTTTTTACCTTCCGGATTGCTCTTGGCTCTTTTTATAGCATGAACGTTTCCGAGGTTATCAACCTCCACTTCATCTACCAAAGACTTTACTTCGCTGATTACTAAATCACGAATCCTCTTTTCATGCCCTGGGGCGCCTGGGGTTTCACAAATTTTTGAAAGTAATTCTATATTAAAGTTTTCCATTGTAGCTTAATTATTTTTTTTCAAAATTAATTGAATTCGTTAGTTATCAATAATTGTGAGGAAAAAGAATTGTTTTGAAAACAGGGTAAATGATTTCGCTAAGCTCAAAAATACATAACCACAAAAGAAAAGAAAACAAAAGTAAATAACCGAGGTTATTTTAAATTATAATCTAATTTACTAATTAGGATAAAATTTAAGTGATAAAGAAAATTTTCAAGAATCTTAATAAACTAACAATGATAATTTTTTCAAGATCTAATTGATGATACTGGTCTTAGCGAGATGCTAAGACTAGGGTAGTACACATTGAACAGGAATATGATATTTGCAAATACCTTTTCGCTTTAGCGAAAACCCTTTTGTTTTCTTTTGATTCTTTTGTGGTTAAAATTAATAATGTTTGGGCAAAAAAAAAGCCGATTGGCGACCAATCAGCTTTACATTCAGAATCTATAAATTAAAATTATACTCTTCTGACACCAATGGCATTTAAGCCTTTTTTACCATCCGTAGTTTCAAAAGTAACTTTATCGTTTTTCTCGATATCGTCTTCTAAACCACTTACATGAACGAATATTTCGTTCTCTGTTTCGTCTTCTACAATAAATCCAAATCCTTTGTCTTCATTGAAGAACTTTACTGTTCCAGTACTCATAAAATAAATTGTTATTAATTAATATAAATTTGAAGCAATATACGTTTTTTGATTTATTCTGTTACTATTGTTGGAAATTAATTTTATATGAAGGAATTATTAATTGTTCGTCATGCTAAATCCAGTTGGGACTTCCCCCATTTAAATGATTACGATCGACCATTAAATGATAGAGGAAAAAGAGATGCCCCTAAAATGGCTCAATGGCTTTCTTCACAAGCACTAAAAGCTGATTTGATAATCAGTAGTGGAGCTGAAAGAGCGAAAAATACTGCAATAGCTTTTCAGGCTGTGTTGAATGCACCATTGAAAATTGACGATCAACTTTATCATGCGAGCCATTCCAAATTACTGAATCAAATCAAGCAGACTGATAATAATGTAAACTGTCTAATATTGGTAAGCCATAATCCTGGTTTAAATGATTTAGCTGATTATTTGCTTTCTGGATTTCCAGATAATATTCCTACTACTGGGATTGTGAGTTTGAAATTGGATGTACAAAAATGGAGTGAAGCGGCTTCTCAAAATGCTTCGCTTAGTTTTTTTCAGTATCCTAAGAATTTGTGAGTGCTACAGCTATTTTTCACCTTGACTATTTGACAAAAGTGGACTTTTGCGATTATGGTAATTGGAAAAGTATATCTCCAACTAACATATTGCCCTTATATATGAATAATTTCCACTACCCATAACCTAGCTTCTATTTAAGTTTTATATACCTTCCTTAGTTACCCTTGATCTAATTGCATCTGCAACAAGGTTATTAAGCGAGGTCTTTGTTTCCATAGCTAAAAGAGCCGCCTTTTGATGTAATGTAGCGGGTATTCGCACATTAAAGCTTCCTTTAAAGGGCTTTTCAGGTGATTTTCCTGTTGCTTTGCAATCTGCTAAATAAACACCAATGGCTTCTTTAAAATCAGCCTCTAAAAGCTGCCCGGTTTCTCCTTCATAAGAAATCAGTCCTTTAATACCTAATACTTTCCCGTAAAGCAGATTATCTTCCTGACTATACTCTATGCTTCCGGTATAACCTTTAAATTCAAGATATTTCATTTATTTTAAATTTGTTTAAATTTATCATACGGAACTTCCTTTGTAATCATCTCATTATCTGAGAATACCTTTCAAAAGGAAGTTTCATAATCCTAATGTTTCTTTAACTTGTTTCATTTGATATTTTTTCATGATACCACTTGGATGTGGCTTATGAAGCATAATAGGAACTCCTTCACTATTTTCGAACTTCACTCTCGATCCAGAAGTTTTTCCAATCTTTACTTCTTCAAAACCAAAGTATCCAAGTAATTTAGACATTTCATCATAATGAAAATCAGACGGCATGCTTAAAAACCTATCAATTAATTTCTGTTTTTTAGACATAACTCAAAGTAACTATATTTAGTTGCAAATTGCAAAATTACTTTTAATTTACAGAGATAATGGTACAAGCATTGGGTTGTGCTATATAGCAGAAAGTACTCGTTTTGCTGAGCAATACGCGCTAGTGTTTTTTTATCCGAAGAATTTGTGATTATTAGACAACTTGACACAAGCGGACAACTGTACTATAAATTTGTGACGCAAACTAAGATTTACATTTAGAAATTATCTTTCTGATAATCATTCAACTTATCATCTATCATATACTCAAAAACTTCGTCAAAACGCTCTATATAAGGCTCGTTCATGCTATACCTAATATATTCCTTTGCTAACTTGAAATTTTCATTAGCCTTTTCATTATCATTAAGTTTTCTATAAATCAAACCTAATTGGTAATAGGCCTCTGGAAATCGTTTTACTGACCCCATTGATTTTTCAAAATACAATATCGCTTTGTCATATTCTTCCATTTCTGCGTAACATCTTCCCATATAAAAGGAAACCAAAAAATTACCATCAAAGCCCAATTTTTCCTCTTCTAAATTTACGATTTCAAATATTTCAATTGCTTTTCTAAACTTATTTAATTTATATAAAGCTTGTCCCTTTAGAAGACCGCAAGGTTCTCCCCAGCACGAACTATAAGAATCATTTGTGATTTCTTCTATTAAATCCACATCTCTTACAACACCTTCATAATCTCTGTAGTAATATAAAAGTGACCAAGCTCTATATTGTAAAACATCTGCCTTACCATTTCTAATGTCAATTTCAGCAGCTTCATTTAAAACTTCCATTGCTTTAATGTGTTCTCCAACCTTTTTGTATGAATAGGAAAGTACTTGTCTTATTTCTACATTGTTAGGTTGTACCATTAAAGCAGAGTCTTTATATTTTCTATGTAACTCTGATGGTTGTAAAAAAGAGTTTGACATTTTATCATACCAGTTTGCTAATTCTTCTTTTTTATCTTCATCTAATGATGAGAAATCTTTAGATGTTTTTTCATTACAACTAAAGGCTATCAATAGTATAGCAAAACTAATTATCTTCTTTTTTAAGGACATACATCCGTGATTTTGCCGTGGTCAAACTTAAACATTAAAAAGGCATGAACATCTCTGTGGTTAAGCCATTCTATTTGCGATTCCGAAGAAGGAAAATCATTTAATTTACTGACTCTATTGATTATATGGCTTACAATTTCATTTGGAAATGAAGTTTCTTTATAGTCTCTATTCATTTGAATCAGGCCAAAGTTGCCAACATCTCCAAAACAGTTGATATTGAAATGAATGATTATATATCCAGAATTCATTTCGTTTTTCGGGAGATTATCATTTACATAGCTTGCTATAAATTCATTACCCTTGTTGAATGTAACATCGTCATAATAATATTCTCCTTGGTATCCGTCATAACAATTAGAGTATGGGAGAGTATTTTTAACTTGTTCCTGATATTCATCAGTGCTTATGGAATCTTTATAAAAGCTGATGCTTTTGGAAACTCTTGATGAATAATCTTTTAATTCAATTTTCTGGGAATCATAGCCTGCAATGCGGTAAATTGGTTGAGGATTATCACTTCCCTTTTGAAAGGAAAGAAAGTAAATGTCATCTATTTCAAAAATATGATATGCTTTTATTTCATATTCTGAAATTGCTTTTAAGCCTTGATAGTAATAATTTGTAATAATATTTACACTATCATTTCTAAAATTGAATAATTGTTCAACATCTAAATCTTGATTAGGATTACTATTTTCATCTTCAATAACATCATATTTCCAAATGAAACTTCTTACTTCTTTTTTTATTTTCTGAAGGTCAAGTTCATCTTCGGTTGTCAATTTTTGCAATACAGCGGCATATCTTGGATTAGGATTCCCATTATTAAATCTCAAAAAATTTGTAGTATCCTGTAAATCAAAAACTACTAAGCCATCATCATTTTTATCTAAGATTTTAAGATGCTTTTCTTGAAAACTAATTTCTTCAGCTTCATTTATTGGATTCTTAGTCGTTTTATCAATACAAATTCCGTTTTCATCAAAAAGATAGAGCGTGTCTTTTGTTTGTTTGATTATGTATGGATAAGGAATCATTCGATCCGCTACTCTGTATGAACCAATATACATTTCCGAATTAGTATTTTCATTATCGCTACAACTAATTAGCAAAGTTATAGCCATTAAAAATGTAAAGGTTAATCTCATTTAAGTTAGTTTCATCTTAGTAAAATAATTAAATATTTATGTGCTTGAAAAGGTGAAAAGGCAAGCATTTTTCATCTTCCCGTGCAATAGTTATACCAACTTAAATAAAAAATGGAGTGAAACCTCTCAATCCCCCGTTCCCGCCATGCTCCGCATGGTGGCCCTATTTGCTCATACTACATCATCAGATGCACAGCTTACATCCCTTTTTCCTCTATACAAAATTTTAAATGGCTAAGGATTCTATCTTAGTTTATTCTTCTTGTAAAAATTAGCTAAAATACCGTGGCAAAACTCACAAAAAACCTGCCTTTTAGGATTTTGAAACTTACGGTTTGCCATGACTTTGGTAGTTTTTCACTCTAAAACTATAAAGATAATACGTTTTTGGAAAAATAGCTTACCACCATGCAGAGCATAGCGGGAACGGGGGTACTGTTGTGAATATTAATTTGCAAATAACTTATTATGAATATTTGAGTATGAAACTACAACTAATACAGAAAAAAAAACTTTTAGGGACCTCTACTAATCAGGGAGAGTTATTTAATAAAACATATAAAGTTGGAGATATTTCTTTTAAGCTGGGAGAAATGAAGTTTTACACAAGGAGTACAGAAGCTGATATAAGTAACCTTATCGCGAACGAGTTAATAAATCCGAGAATAACATCTTTTGGCGACTATCAATCTGAAGAGGGCTTAGAGCTATATTCAAAAAAAGATGACAATAAAATTTTAATTGTTTCAGCTGGGGAAATTAATAGAGGGGTTTTTAATATTTATGTAGAAGGAGTTTGGAATATTTTAAGAAACCAACTCTAATCAGAAAAACAGAAAATTTCAGAACTTTTACTATTAGCAATAGAGATAAAAAGACGAAACTTTTTATGAGTTTCGGGAGTATCTCATGAACTGTGTAAGTTCTAAAAAAGGGACTTACAAAAAGTTATT
>Ga0076930_100160_pt1 | contig 92169 bp, 73 predicted proteins | sample HotLakConsoUCCRE_FD_71149 | JGI IMG/M metagenome (GOLD analysis project Ga0076930, IMG submission 71149) | Hypersaline microbial mat communities from Hot Lake, Washington, USA - Hot Lake Consortium UCC-RE (version 3) (version 3) ...
AAATAGAAAACATGCCCAGAAAATAAACAGAACCAATGCTTTGGCCGTGTTTTCGGACATGGCAATTCCAATGTTTTTAAAAAGAAAGTTTAATGAAAGCCTCGAAACTTTTGATGAAATTGTTTACAAAACAAGAGAAATAGTCAGACCAGATAGGTCTGAACCTAGACCAAAAAAACCAAAAAAGCCTTATTCAATGAATTACAAGAGATTATAACCTTAACTAAACGACATTGATACTTATATTGTAGAAGTAACAGCAACTGATGCAGATGGAGGACTTACCAGTGTACAAACGATCACCGTTACTGTCGATGATGTAACAGAGCTTGCTACTTTTACCATCGATGCAATCGCAAATGCGGCTGTTGACGAAAACATCGCCTACACTTCTGTTACTCCATCGATAACAGGTACGCCTATCGGAACACTGACCTACAGCCTAGGGGGAACTGATGCAGCTGACTTTTCTATTAATGCTTCCACAGGAGTGGTGAGCATGGTAGCAAGGGATTTTGAAAACCCTGTAGATGACAATACCGATAATGTCTATGAAGTTGCCATAACGGCTACAGATGAGGATGGAAATAATGCTTCACAGAACTGGACGGTATCTGTCGATGACGTGATTGAAACCGCCACTTTTACCATCGATGCAATCGCAAATGCGGCTGTTGACGAGAATCAAGCTTATACTTCTGTTACTCCATCTATAACAGGTACGCCTATCGGAACACTGACCTACAGCTTGGGAGGAACAGATGCAGCGGAATTCTCCATTAATACTGCTACAGGAGAGGTAAGCATGGTAGCAAGGGATTTTGAAAACCCTTTAGATGACAATACCGATAATGTCTATGAAGTTGCCATCACTGCTACTGATGCAGATGGCAATACTGCCTCCCAGAGTTGGACGGTGACTGTCGATGACGTGATTGAAGCCGCCCCTGCCATAGAGCTTACATTTAATACTGATCAGCTAATCCGGGGCAACAGTTACATCGCCACTATAGATGCTGCCGATTTTAACACCGGCAATACCTTTACTCTGGAGCTTTCAGATGCATCTGGCAGCTTTGCCAGCCCGGTCTCGCTGGTTACATTAGAGGGCACATTCTTTAGCAGTGAGCCACTTTCCTTTACAGTGCCAGTAAGTGTTGAGGACGGGCAAGGATATGCTTTAAGGGTTACTGGAAATAATCCGACCATGCTCAGTAATGAAATTACCAATCTTACAATAGGAGGCATACCTGAAATTCAAGTGCTCAACGAGTCAGTTGATTTAGGAAATAACTCAGAGATTGACTTCGGCAGCATCGTGGAAAATACTTCCACCTCACTAACGCTTACAATCAGCAATCAAGGAACTGCTGACTTAACAATTTCTAATATTCAACTGAACACAGGGACGGCTTACAGCATTAGTGGCATATCACTTCCGGCAACTATTGGTGCTGGAGGTTCTACTGATGTTATCATTACTCTTTCCAGTGCAACCGCACAAACTTGGAATGATGTTTTAACCATTTCAAGCGATGATGCGGATGAAAGTGATTTTACACTTAATTTAACAGGGATAGTGACCGCTACTCCTGAGCCTGAAATACAAATTTTCAACGGGGCAAATGATTTAACTGTTAACGAGACGGTTGACTTTGGAAGCACTCAGCAAAACACCTCCACCGAACAAACATTAACCATCAATAATACGGGAACTGCCGACCTGACCATCTCAGATATTCAACTGAACACAGGAACGGCTTACAGCATCAGTGGCATCACACTTCCAGCAACCATTTCTGCTGGAGGTTCAACTGATGTTACCATAACTCTTTCCAGTGCAACCGCACAAACTTGGAATGATGTGCTGACCATTACCAGTGATGATGAGGATGAAAGTGATTTTACACTTAATTTGACTGGAGTAGTCACATCTATTCCTTCACCAACAATAACTGGTTTTACACCTACTACTGCGGCTAGCGAAATTAATGTCACCATCACTGGTACTAATTTTATTGATGTTACCGCAGTGACTTTTGGCGGCATCAATGCTGCTTCTTTTTCCGTTGAATCTGAAACCGAAATCACCGCTGAAGTGGCTTCAGGTAATTCGGGCAGTGTAGAAGTGACCACAGCGGGAGGAACTGCTTCCTTGGCTGGATTTACCTTTATCCCTGCCCCAACCATAGACTCATTTACCCCAACTGCCGCTGTAGGTGAAACTGTGATTATAACAGGAAGCAATTTTACAAATGACATTACTATTACAATTGGCGGTGTTGTTGTAACTTCCTTTACTGTTACATCTTCCGGAACCATAGAAGCAATAGTACCATCGGGAGCTTCAAATGGAAGTATTTCAGTAACCACAGCTGGAGGAACAGTATCTGTAGAAGGATTTACAGTAATTCCTGCACCAACCATTTCTTCATTTACTCCAACAAGTGCGGGAAGTGGAACTTTAGTAACTATTTTAGGTACCAACTTCTCAGGTATTACCGCAGTAACATTTGGAGGCACTAATGTTGCTAACTTTACAGTAATTTCACCAACGGAAATCACCGCTGAGGTGGCTTCAGGGAATTCAGGAAGTGTGGAAGTCACCACAGAAGGAGGAACTGCTTCCATGGAAGGCTTTACCTTTATTCCTGCACCAACCATTGACTCATTTACTCCATCAACCGCAGCAAGCGGAACTATAGTGACCATTAGAGGTACTAACTTCACAGGTGCTGCCGCAGTAACTTTTGGTGCAACAAATGCTGCTTCTTTTACAGTAATATCGCCAACTGAAATCACCGCTGAAGTGGCTTCAGGTAATTCGGGAAGTGTAGAAGTGACCACAGCAGGAGGAACTGCTGCCTTGGCAGGCTTTATCTTTGAAAATCCTGAAATAGCAGTATTTGAGGCTGACAATAGCCCTATTACACACAATCAAACTGAACCCAATGATTTTGGGACTGCCCTCCCTGATGAAACAATAGAAAAACAATTTACAATTGAGAATACTGGAACTACTGATTTAGTCATTTCAAACATCTCATCTTCCGATACAACATTTGAAATTCTAAACATTCCCGATGCAATTAGCCCTGGCTCTTCTACTCAATTCAGTTTACGATTTAATGGTTCGGAAATAGGCGCTTACAACAGTGAGATAATTATAAGCAATAATAGTGTGAATGCCTCTGAATTTATTTTTACTGTCAGTGCTGAACTAACTGGAGTAAATGTAATAGATAATGAGACAGAATCAATTATCATCTCTAATCAAGACATAGATCTGGGGGAAACCTTTATCAATATTAACGTGGACAAGAATTTTAAGATTGAAAACCTTAGTTCAAATTCCACTATTGAAATCTTGAATATTACAGTTGATAATCCTGTTTTTCAGGTTATCAATCCGCCCACTTCAATAGACCCTTCTTCTTCAGCAGAGTTCACAGTCCGCTTAAATGCTGATGCTGTTGGCGAATATAGAGGTACTGTCACAGTAATGACCAATTTAAATGATTTTTCATTTCAAGTAATGGGGGAAGTATTACCGGAAGCCTCCACGGAAATAAAAGTTTTTAACGTGGTCACTCCAAATGGAGATGGAAGACATGACTTTCTTCAAATTGAGAATATTACCGAATACCCAAATAATATGGTATTCATTTTCAATAGATGGGGCGACAAGGTATTCGAAATCAACAATTATGATAATTCTACCCACATTTTCGAAGGGGTTTCCGATAAGGGGGAAGAATTGCTTACAGGCAATTATTACTATGTAATCGACAAAGGAAACGGAGACAAAAGGGTAAGTGGGTTTTTAATTATTAAAAGATAAAAAGATGAGAAATATCTATAAATTATTACTGTTTTTTGTTGTACTCTCCCCGCTTGGTCTCAAAGCTCAGCTTGACCCGCTCTATAATCAGTATTTTTTTAACCAAGCTATGATCAATCCAGCCTATACTGGTGTTAATGATATTTTTAATGCAACAGCCATCAGCAGAACCCAATGGGCAGGAATTGAGGGTGCTCCTATCACCAATACATTGAATGTGACCACTTCTGCTTTCAAAAACAAAGTAGGGCTTGGGGCTACTGTCATATATGATAATTATGGAGTTAATAGCAATACGGAGTTCAACCTAGCTTATTCCTATAAAATATATACCACCACTGGAGATGTCTTTTCCATGGGGCTTCAAGCAGGTTTAGTAAATTATACTTACCACTATGATCGATTAACACTTCAATACATTGATGATCTAGCCCTAACAGCTGCCCAACAAAATATGACCAAAGAAAACTTTGGCGTAGGCTTTTGGTATATGAGCAAAGACTATTATGTAGGCTTATCTGTTCCTAGAATGTTCGATGTAAGGGTAAATGATGGCGGCTTAGAAAGCATAAGATATAGAAGACACTATTACCTAAGTGCCGGCTATGTTTTTGACCAGCTTTTTGCCCTAAAATTTAAGCCTTCCATTTTATTGATGTATATGGATAACAATAACTATGCTTTGGACTTAAATGCTTCCTTTCTACTAAATGAAGCCATTTGGCTTGGAGCATCCTTCAGAAACTTCGGTACTATTGGTCTAAATACTCAAATGAAAGTGGGAGAAACACTCAAACTAGGATATGCCTTTGAGCAACCCATCAATAATACAGCCTTAACTGGCTTTGGTACTCACTCTTTGATGGTTTCATTAGATATGGAATTATTAAGCAGACATGGATTGGGGAGACGGTTTTTTTAAGAAATGATCTGGCTAAATTACTAAAAAGAGAGCTAAAAACGGTTTATCACTTAATTGTGAACACTGACTTTATTTAATACTATTTAACTTGCAACATCTATATTTTATAAACTTAAAATCAGCGGGATAAAAAAACCACTATTAGGATATTCTGAAAAATCATCATTTTTAGCTCTAAAAAATAAGTCGGGTTAATAATACATTAAAGCCAACTGAAAAATGAACTGACCTCTCACCCAATATTTTAATTCTGATCATTACTTCTTTTCAGCAGAATTTCAAACTCCTATTTCATGGCTTCAATCATCATTCTAAGTTTTTCTTAAAAAAGTAAAAAAATTGCTTCGGACAATAAAACCCGAGCTTCGGACAGTAAATCATAGCCTTCGTCCTAGATCGATATTCTAGATCATAAATAATTACTTACTTTCCTAAAGGATTAAGTACCAGCTTTTGATAGAAATTGCTTCGAACCAATTGCTAGAGAGAGACTGCTTTAATTCTAATCAAATCAAGTATTTATATTTTCTTAAATGATATAAATTAAAATGAAAAAGTTACTGTCCATTGTTTATTTGCTATTTAGTACATTTTTTTGTATCAATTCAGCTCTTGCCCAAGAACCTACTATCACCAACATTTCCCCAACTGAAGGCCCGGTAGGAACATTGGTAACTGTCACGGGTACTAATCTCGATAACCTTATTGCTTTAAGCATAGCTGGTGTAAATGGTCTTGAAGTTTCTAACGATGGATCCACTCTGATAGGGTTTGTAATGCCTGGTGCCACTACTGGCACCGTAGATGTAACTACCTCATATTTTGGTAGTACTACTGTAAGCAGTTTGCAGAGTTTTACAGTAATTACCCCAGATGCTACCCCAGCTTTACAATTGGGGACACACATTGATGGTCAAGCTGCAAGTGATGAGTCCGGCTATTCAGTTTCACTTTCTGCTGATGGGCAGCGAGTTGCAATTGGTGCTCCTGGTCATGATGGAACCGATACAGATGCTGGACAGGTACGCATCTACGAATGGTCTGGTACGGCATGGGGACAAGTCGGTTTAGACATCGATGGTGAGGCAGCAGGTGACCAGTCTGGCTGGTCCGTCTCACTTTCTGCCGATGGGCAGCGTGTGGCCGTTGGTGCTATTGGTAATAACGGATTTACTGGCCATGTACGTGTCTACGAAGATATTGCAGGAGTATGGACAAAAATTGGTGATGATATAGATGGCGAGGCAGCTAGTGACCAGTCAGGTTACTCAGTCTCACTTTCTGCGAATGGGCAGCGGATAGCCATTGGCGCTCGTCTTAATGCCGCAAATGGTACGAATTCCGGGCATGTGCGTATCTATCAAGATAATGCAGGAGTTTGGACACAAATAGGGACAGATATAGACGGTGAGAATGCAAATGACCAATCAGCTTTTTCAGTCTCGCTTTCTGCGAATGGACAGCGGGTAGCCATTGGTGCCCCTTTTAATGCGGGAAATGGTTCAAGATCCGGGCATGTGCGTATTTATGAAGATATAGCTGGCACGTGGACGCAGATGGGTGTAGATATAGATGGAGAGGCAACAAATGAGGAGTATGGATGGTCAGTCTCGCTTTCTGCTGATGGACAGCGAGTAGCAATTGGTGCAACGGCAGTACTTACGGGAAGTGCTGGGTATGTGCGCATTTACGAATGGTCTGGTTCAGCCTGGAATAAGGTCGCAGATATAGAGGGAGAGCAACCAGATGACCGGTCAGGCATTTCAGTTTCGCTTTCTGCCGATGGGCAGCGTGTGGCAATTGGTGCTAATGGCAATGATGGAACTGGCACAGATGCTGGACACGTACGTATTTATGAAGATTTGGCTGGCATATGGACACAAATTGTAGATGATATAGACGGAGAGGCAGCAGGTAATGAGTCAGGCAGATCAGTTTCACTTTCCGCAGATGGACAACGAGTGGCCATAGGTGCGCCTTATAATAACGGAAATGGTATAAGTGCCGGACATGTGCGTGCCTTCCAACTGGTAAATCCCTTAAACCTCACCAGTAGCACTCCAACAACCAATGCAACAAATATTGCATCCAGTGCCAACATTACCTTGGACTTCAATTTTTCAGTAGATGCTACAACCGCTAATGCTACAAATATTAAATTAAATAGTCAGCAGACGGGTACTATTGCTGGTACTTTCTCAGGCGGAGGCAGTTCTACCATCACTTTTAACCCGACCAACAATTTTAAAGCTGGCGAAATCATTACGGTAACTATTACCAGTGGCTTGCAAGGTACAGGTGGAGAAATTGCAGCAGCAGAAAGCTTTCAGTTTACCACTGCATCAGCTAGTGCTACAGGCTTTATTTCTGAAACAGTCATTTCAGCTACACAAACGGGAAATGCACTAGCGGATGTTGACGGTGACGGTAACATAGATGTCATATCTGCATCAAGCTCGCTTGTTTGGTTACAAAATGATGGTGCTGGCAACTTTGTAGAGTTTCAGATAAGTCCTAATGGTGCAGGATTAGTAACTGCTCAAGATATAGATGGTGATGGTGATATGGATATTGTAGTATCCTACACTGATAGTGACGATGTAACTTGGTTTGAAAACGATGGAAGTGAAAATTTCACCGAGCGTATAATACAACCTCCTATAGGACAGCAAACGGATGAGTCATTATTCGCACTTGATTTTGACTTAGATGGAGATATTGATTTGCTAACCTCCAAATTTGAAAACCCCGATATAGTTTGGTATGAAAATGATGGATCGGAAAATTTTTCTCGAAATGTGATTACCAGTTTCGCTGAAAATGGTCAAAACAAAGTATATCCTATAGATGTAGATGGCGATGGCGATATTGACTTTATAAATAATTATGAATTCACCAACGAAATTTCCTGGTATGAAAACGATGGGTTTCAATCATTTACTCGGAATGTAATAAGCACTAACGGTGATGGTGCAGCCCTATTTGCTATGGATATCGATAGTGATGGTGATGTAGATGTACTCACTACTACTTCTAATGGAATCGTTTGGTTCGAAAATGATGGTAGCCAGTCGTTCACCGAAATTACCATTGAGGCTACCACATCGGCTTACCTAACGGCTGCTGATGTAGATGGCGATGGAGATATAGATGTGTTGAGTGCGAGTGATAATGGTGTGAGCAGTACCATAGATGTTTACAGAAACAGTGGCTCGCAGGTATTTACGAAGAATACGCTTGCTACAGGTGATACAGGTTTAGAAGTGAAAGTAGCAGACATGTATAATGATGGCGACTTGGATGTTATCGGATCTTTCAGTTCTTTCTTTTTTCAAGAAGTAATTTTGTTTGAAAATGGCATACCACCTCCCAAGATCACACTCATCGCCCCCATTTCTGGAGAAGTGGGAACTGAGGTGACTATTTCCGGAACAGGGTTTAATAGTACTCCAACAAATAACATTGTGTTTTTTGGTACAACTAGAGCTAATGTTACTGCCGGAACCACCACAGAATTGACAGTTACAGTTCCAACTGGGGCAATTTATGCTCCCGTTTCAGTTCTTGATATTACGAATGGGCTAAGTGCTTCAAGTCTAGAGATTTTCACACCAACCTTTACCCCTTTCAAAAATAGCTTTGAAGTTACTGATTTTGATCCTAAAGAAAACTTTGCTACCGATGGCCAAGCCAACACTTTCGTTATCAACGATTTTGATGGTGATGGCAAGAATGATATTATTATAAGAGTATTTCTACCTTTTCCGTCTCCACCTGAAACCTCTATTTTTAGAAATACCAGCACATCGGGAACCATAAGTTTTGCTTCAAAAATAGATTTAGCAGGTGACTTTACCTCATCTATTTCAGTTGGAGATTTAGATGGCGATGGCAGAGCAGATTTGATTTTTACAGATTTTCAAAACGATGAAGTTGCAATTTTGAGAAACACAAGCTCTGTTGGATCCATTAGTTTTGCTCCAAAAATCGTTTTTCCAGTAGGATCTGATCCTTTCGGTAGTGCTGTTGGAGATTTGGATGGTGATGGAAAACCTGAGTTAGCAGTTGTTGATAATGCGGATGCTGTCGTTTCTGTTTTAGTAAATGTAAGTACTCTTGGTTCCATAAACTTTGAAACAAAGGTTGATTTTGCTACCGATTCCAATCCAAGACATATCATATTAAGCGATTTGGATGGTGACGGAATTGTTGATATCGCAACAGGTAATTTCTCCAATACCATTTCCATTTTACGAAATACCAGTACAATTGGCAACCTAAGTTTTGATACTAAAATTGATCTCCCTAGTACTGAATTCGGTAATATTCGCACCATTGCTGTTGGCGACTTTGATGGAGACGGTAAACGAGATTTAGCAACTGCAAATGCTTCTGATCCAAACCTGTCCATTTATAGAAATAATAGTTCCCCTGGCATAATCAATTTTGAACCACATATCGATTTAATTACAGGCAGCAGCCCAAGCAGTGTTATTATAAGTGATTTTAACGGGGATGGTATGGCTGACTTAGCTGCTGTTAATACGAGTAGCAGTTCTGCTTCTATTTCAATATTTAAAAATAACAGCAGTGTAGGATCTATTGATTTCGCCAACCAAGTAGAATTACCAATTGAATCAGGCTCCATTTCAGACTGGATTGATGCAGCAGACATCGATGGAGATGGACGGACGGACTTGATTAGTTCCAAATCATTCCCGGCTCCATTTTCTTTCTCTGTTTTTCGAAACAATCCTATTATTCCTCCATTATCGCTCGACACCAGTTTACCCTCCGCAAATTTAAATGACGTATTAAGATCAACTAGTATCGAACTTGACTTTAGTGCAGATGTTGATTTACTCTCTGTCAATAATAACAGCACAAATGCTAATGAAGTATACGATGATAATATTACTATTACAGGAAATGTAAGCGGTCAAGTCGAAGGTATTTTTTCTGTTGGTGCCGACAATTCAATCATTATATTTGATCCGTCTAATGACTTTAAGACTGGAGAAAAAATCACCGTAACGATTACTTCATCTGTACTGGGTAGCGGAAGTGAGAATGCAATCCCTACATCTTTCAGTTTCATTGCCACAAGCGGCCCTTTTGAAGGAGCTTTTATTGAAACCACTTCTGGAATTTTAGGTATGGCAGATGGTAGCTTTGATTGGGGTGATTATGATAATGATGGCGACCTAGACCTGATTATTGTCGGTTATGACTCGGACTATAATAATCCTCAAGCAACAATTTATGAAAATGAAGGTGGTAACTTCACAGACATAGGAGCAGGCTTAACAGGAGTAGTATTTAGTTCTGCTGCCTGGGGAGATTACGATAATGATGGAGATTTAGACTTAGTAATAGCCGGTGCTGATCCTTCAAATACACGGGTAAATATTATTTACCAAAATAATGGGGGTGTTTTCACTGACATTGGGGCAGGATTACAGGGAGTTGATTATGCTTCAGTAGCATGGGGTGACTATGACAATGATGGAGATCTTGACCTTATTGTGATGGGAAGAACTTCATTTAGCCCCGATGAAGCATCTACTACTATTTACGAAAATAATGAAGGCGTATTTACTGACATTGGAGCAGGGCTACAAGCACTAAATAATGGGTCTGCTGATTGGGGAGATTATGATGGTGATGGTGATCTTGATTTACTCCTTACTGGTTTTGATGAGTTTTCAGGAAGATATTCTATAATTTACAATAATGACAACGGGACTTTTTCAGATCTTGGAGCTGGTCTTCCCGGAGTTGGTTATGGCGATGCAGAATGGGGTGATTATGATAATGATGGCGACCTTGATATTTTGCTTTTAGGTGATGGCTCATCCCTAACTTACACTAGCATATTTAATAATGATGGAGGTGTTTTTAGTGATATTGGCGCTGGACTTCCCACTACCTCCGAAGGCTCTGCTAAATGGGGTGATTTCGATGGTGACGGTTTTCTTGATGTACTAATAACAGGAACTGATTATTCTACTTCTACTGAGATAACAAATATCTATAAAAATAATGGAAGCACTTCCTTTACCGACATCAATGCAAGATTGCAAACCGTTTATTTTGCTGGCCTTGCAGATTTTATAGATTTTGATGGTGATGGAGACCTAGACGTTTTTGCAGCTGGAGAAAGTACTTCAACCCCTTCATCCACTTCAGCTGTACTTTACGAAAACACCACATTTCCTGTATTTTACTCGCAAGGATCAGGTGCCTTTGATACACCAGCCTCATGGAATTCAGCTGCTGATGGATCGGGCTTCAACCCTATTGCCAGTAATTTCATAGATGGAAAAACCGATTTTATCATACAGCCTGGAAATACGATAAGTGCAGCTTCAACTGCTATCAGTATGAATAATTTTACTATTGAAGATGGTGGTATTTATGAAAATGGGGCTCAGGATGTGACAATCAATGGAGCAACAAGTATAACTGGTATATTTTCAGATGCAGTCACCTCAGGTGAAAGTTACTTCCTTGGCACTTTCACAGTAGAGCCGACTGGTAGTTTTACAACATCAGGAGTAAATAATTCGAGCTTTTATTTTTATGACACTATCATTAATCGAGGCACTTTTAATTTGTTGAGCAGTACCTTTTGGTATATTGAAGCCGACCTTACTATCATAAATGAGAGTGCATCTTCATTTATTTTAAGTGATTTGAACTCCGGCACTGGGTTTATCAACGCTAACCTAACTATTGCTGATTTCTCAGGAGGAGGTAATGTACTTTTGAGAAGTAATGATTTCATACGTATGGCCGAAAATACTACGCTTAGAAATGAGCTAGGAGACTATCCAACCAATTCTCGAATTTTGGAAGTTGCTGAAATAAGAGCTACTTCCGGAACAGCATCATTTGAAAATTCAACCAATGCAATTGTGCTCCACAGAGAAGGCAGTGCAGGCACTTTTAGTGGAATAAATTTTAATTTTACAGCAACAGATAATTTGGTTCGATACTTTTCTAATGGCAACGTTCAAGCCGTTGATCATTATCACATGGCACTTACTGCAGGGGCAACGAGCAATTTACTAGGATCAATTTCTGTACTCGGTAATTTAACTATTGAAAATGGAAATACACTGGATGCCAATGGCAATGATATAAATATTGCCGGAGATTGGATTAATCAAAATGGGCTTTCAGGATTTATAGCAGGTTCTGCTTCTGTTAGTTTTAATGGTACAAATATAGATCCCCAAGTAATATCAGGAAATACTGATTTTAATGACTTAGTGATTAATAATACTGGAAGCAGTGCTGAGGTCACTATCAATTCCGATATTAGTACTTCCTCCTCTCTTACCTTTACTAGTGGTATATTGAGAATTACAGATGGGAATACTTTAAGCTTATTGCCTTCTGCTACTATAAACGGTACCTTTGGGACGAATGAGATGATTCAGTTGGCGTCTACTGCAGCTATAAGAAAATATTTTGATGCTGATGGTAGTTTCACCTTCCCAATTGGTACATCTAATATTTATAATGAAAGCAGTTTAAGTTTAAATACTGGGACTACTTATGATGATGCAGCTGGATCAAGATATGTAGAAATAAGTTTAACCGACACGGAAGAACCCAATGTGCTTTTGCCAAATTTAGCCTTGACTAAATACTGGAGCATTAATTCAGTCAATTTAAGTAATATCACAGGAAATTTAGACTTCAGGTATGATGACCTAGAAGCACAAAACGGAGATGAAAACAATTATTTAGCCGCTTCTTATAGTGGTGATTGGAATACAACAGCTAATGTAGATGCTGCTACCAACACAATTTCTTTTGCCTTTTCCGGGGTCACAGATTTAAATGCAAATTATACAGCAGGTGAGGCTGCAGCCTTTATTCCAATTCCCACCATAAGCTCATTTACACCTACTGAAGCAGCAAGTGAAGACATTGTGACTATAACGGGTACGAATTTCACCAATGCAAATGCAGTTAGTTTTGGCGGAACTGCTGCAACTTCTTTCACCATTGTCTCAGATACAGAAATCACCGCTATTTTAGGTTCAGGTTCATCGGGTGCTATTTCAGTAACAACGCCCGATGGCACTGCCTCGTCAGCAGGTTTTACTTTTATTCCTGCTCCAATTATTGATTCGTTTAATCCAACTTCTGTGGCTGAAGGGGAAACTGTCTCCATTATTGGTACAAACTTTACTGATGCCACTGCAGTCAGCTTTGGTGGAACGGCAGCAACTTCCTATACCGTAGTCTCTGATACTGAAATTTCAGCAGTTGTTGGAAATGGAGCTACAGGTAATATTCTCGTTGAAACTCCTGGTGGCAGCATCACTCTAGCCGGTTTTACTTTTATTCCTGCCCCTAGCATTGCTTCTTTTAGCCCAACTTCTGTGGCTGAAGGTGAAACAGTAACCATTATCGGAGCAAACTTTACTGATGCTACTGCAGTCAGCTTTGGTGGGACGGCAGCAACTTCCTTTACCGTAGTCTCTGATACTGAAATTACAGCTATTGTGGGAAGTGGAGCAACTGGCAATATTCTAGTTGAAACTATTGGTGGCAGCATCACTCTAGCCGGTTTTACTTTTATTCCAGCACCTAGCATTGCTTCCTTTAGCCCAACTTCTGTGGCTGAAGGGGAAACAGTAACCATTATCGGATCAAACTTTACTGACGCTACTGAAGTCAGCTTTGGCGGAACGGCCGCCACTACTTTTACTGTAGTCACTGATTCTGAAATTTCAGCAGTAGTGGGAAGTGGAGCTACCGGCAATATTCTGATTGAAACTCCTGGTGGAAGCATTTCATTAGCTGGATTTACTTTTATTCCTGCTCCTAGCATTACCTCATTTAACCCAACTTCTGTGGCTGAAGGGGAAACCGTAACCATTATTGGATCAAACTTTACCGATGCCACTGAAGTCAGATTTGGTGGAACGGCTGCTACTTCTTTTTCTGTAGTATCTGATACTGAAATTTCAGCTATTGTGGGAAGTGGAGCTACAGGTAATATTCTCGTTGAAACTCCTGGTGGAAGCATTTCATTAGCTGGATTCACTTTTATTCCAGCACCTAGCATTGCTTCCTTTAGCCCAACTTCTGTGGCTGAAGGGGAAACAGTAACCATTATCGGATCAAACTTTACTGACGCTACTGAAGTCAGCTTTGGCGGAACGGCCGCCACTACTTTTACTGTAGTCACTGATTCTGAAATTTCAGCAGTAGTGGGAAGTGGAGCTACCGGCAATATTCTGATTGAAACTCCTGGTGGAAGCATTTCATTAGCTGGATTTACTTTTATTCCTGCTCCTAGCATTACCTCTTTTAACCCAACTTCTGTGGCTGAAGGGGAAACCGTAACCATTATTGGATCAAACTTTACCGATGCCACTGAAGTCAGCTTTGGTGGTACTACGGCTACTTTTTTCACAGTCATTTCTGATACTGAAATTTCAGCAGCAGTGGGAAATGGAGCTACTGGAAATATTTTGGTAAGCACCCCAGGTGGAACTATCTCACAAGCAGGTTTTACTTTTATCCCGGCACCTAGCATCACCTCTTTTAGCCCCACTTCAGTTGGTGAAGGCACAACAGTAAACATTGTTGGTTCAAACTTTACAAATGCTACTACCGTACGCTTCGGTGGAACTGCAGCTGCTTCTTTCAATGTAGTATCAGATACAGAAATCACAGCAGTTGTTGGAGATGGTGCAACGGGTAACATACAGGTTGAGACTCCTGGAGGCAGCATAACGCTAGCCGGATTTACTTTTATACCAGCTCCTAGCATCGCCTCTTTTAGTCCAACTTCTGTGGCTGAAGGCGAAACAGTAACTATCATTGGCTCAAACTTTTCCAATGCAACTACTGTCAGCTTTGGTGGAACCGATGCCACTTCTTTCACAGTAGTTTCTGATACTGAAATTTCAGCGGTGGTTGGGAATGGTGCTACAGGAAATATTGAAGTCACCACTCCAGGAGGAACGTTTACGGTTGCAGGCTTTGAATTCATTTCCGAACCCATCATTACTTCCTTCTCACCTACTTCTGCAGCACAAGGTGAAGCAGTAAGCATCATCGGCTCAAACTTCACCAGTACCACAGCTGTCAGCTTTGGTGGCACAGATGCCAGCGCTTTCACATTAATCTCAGCCAACGAAATAACAGCCGTTGTTGCTGGAGGGGCTTCTGGAGAGGTTAGTGTCACTACACCTAGCGGAACAGCAAATCTTGAGGGCTTTACTTTTCTAAGTCCTGAAATCGCTGTTTACCTAGCTGACAACATAACGATTATAAACAATCAATCTGAAGCTATTGATTTTGGAACTACATTCCTTGGTGAAACAATAGTAAGGCAAGTTATAATTGAGAATACTGGAACAACTGACCTCCTTATTTCAAACATATCATCTTCGGATCCTGCATTTGAAATATTAGACATTCCAGATGTTATCAATCCTGGGTCTTCCACTACGGTTACCCTACAGTTCAATAGTAATGACTTAGGGATTTACAACAGTGAGATCACATTAAGCAATAATAGTGTGAATGCCCCAGAATTTATATTTGAATCAAGTGCTGAAATAATTGAAGTAAATATCATTGACAATGAAACAGAGGCGATCATTATATCAAACGATGATATAGATCTAGGTGAAACTTTCATTAATGTAAATGTGGATAAAAACTTCAAAATTGAAAACCTAAGTTCCAATTCCACTATTCAAATTTTAAGCATAACAGTAGACAATCCTGTTTTCCAAATCATAGACATTCCTACTACAATAACACCATTATCCTCAGCAGAATTCACTGTTCGCTTAGTAGCAAGTAAAGTTGGTGAGTACCGTGGTATTGTAACAGTCGTCACGAATTTAAATGAATTTTCTTTTCAGGTTGTAGGGGAAGTATTGCCGGAAGCCTCCACGGAAATAAAGGTTTTCAATGTTATTACCCCTAATGGGGATGGAAGGCATGACCTTCTTCAAATCGATAATATAACGGAATACTCCAATAATGTGGTGAGTATTTTCAATCGATGGGGAAATAAGGTATTCGAGATCACTGGCTATAATAATACTGATCGTGTATTTGAAGGCATTTCAAGCAACGGCCAAGAGCTGCTTACCGGTAATTACTATTATGTGATTGACAAAGGCGATGGAAGCCAAAGGATTAGTGGATTTTTACTTATTAAAAGATAATTCAGATGAAAAAATATTACAAAATAGTATTGGTCCTTATCGCATTTTACCCTTTAGGATTAAGTGCACAGTTGGACCCATTGTATAATCAGTACTTCTTTAACCAAGCCATGATCAATCCCGCCTATACTGGCGTGAATGATATTTTCAATGCTACTGCCATTAGTAGAACACAATGGCTGGGAATTGATGGGGCACCAACTACCAATACCTTAAATGTAACCTCCTCTGCTTTTAAAAATAAAGTTGGGTTAGGTGCCAACCTTATTTATGATACTTACGGAATTAACAATAATACAGAATTCAATCTAGCCTATTCCTATAAAATTGCCACTCCTCTTGGTCATGTGTTCTCCATGGGATTACAGGCTGGTATTGTGAATTACAACTATAATTACAACAGACTGACACTGCAATATATAGATGATGTAGCCCTTTCAGATCCGCAGCAAAATGTAACCAAAGAGAACTTTGGAGTAGGCTTTTGGTACATGAGCAAGGATTACTACATCGGACTATCAGTACCCAGAATGTTTGATATCAAGGTAAATGATGGGGGCACCGAAAGCATTCGGTATAGAAGACATTATTATTTAAGTGCCGGTTATGTATTCGATCAACTTTTCGCCATAAAATTTAAGCCTTCGCTGATGCTGATGTACATTGATAAAGACAACTATGCGTTGGATTTGAATGCATCTGTTCTATTAAATGAGATCATTTGGCTAGGTGCCTCTGTAAGAAATTTTGGTACTGCAGGCCTAAACACGCAAATGAAAGTAGGAGAAAATCTAAAACTAGGCTATGCTTTTGAGATGCCGCTCAACAATACAGCATTGATCGGCTTTGGTACTCATTCCTTAATGGTTTCACTTGACTTGGAATTATTCGGAAGACAAGGATTGGGAAGACGGTTTTTCTAGGCACAAAAAAGGCACTTTACAAATATGCAAAGTGCCTTTTTCAATTACTCTAAATATGAGGATTATTTCCCTGCTTCATATCTCTTAGAAACTTCATCCCAATTGATTACATTGAAAAATGCATCAATATAATCTGGTCTTCTGTTCTGATAATTTAGGTAATAAGCATGTTCCCAAACGTCAAGACCTAAAATTGGAGTACCACCACAGCCTACTTTTGGCATTATTGGATTGTCCTGATTTGCAGAAGAGCAAACTTCTACCTTACCTCCAGAGTGAACACATAACCATGCCCAACCTGAACCGAAACGAGTTGCTGCTGCGTTTGAAAATTCTTCTTTAAATTTATCGAAAGAACCATAAGCTGCATTTATTGCATCAGCTAAAGCTCCAGAAGGTTCTCCTCCACCGTCAGGACTCATAACCGTCCAGAACAATGAGTGGTTATAATGACCACCACCGTTATTTCTTACAGCATTGTTATCACTATTATTTTTAAGCAATTCTTCTAAAGATTTGCCTTCCATATCTGTTCCTTCAACTGCGCCATTTAATTTAGTAACATATCCGCTGTGGTGCTTTCCATGGTGTATTTCCATCGTTTTAGCATCTATATGTGGTTCTAATGCGTCTTTTGCATATGGTAATGCTGGTAATTCAAAAGCCATAATATTTATAAATTATAGGTTAAACATTAATTAAAAATTCAATTCTTCTTATTTCTCATTTTCGCAAAAAAATCATCAATCAATTTTTTGCTTTCAGTTGCCATCAGACCACTTTTAACTTTTGTTTTGGGATGAATCATGTTGGGGTTTATTTTTGTAAATCCTCTTTTTTCATCCGCTAAAGCATAAACTACTTGATCAATTTGAGACCAGTTTAAAGCACCCGCACACATTCCGCAGGGTTCTAAACTGACATAAAGCGTACAATCTGTTAAGTATTTACCACCTAAATGATTGGCGGCTGATGTAATCGCTAACATTTCTGCATGTGCAGTTACATCATTCAATCTTTCCGTTTGATTGTAGGCTTTAGCAATAATTTTTTTCTGACAAACAACTACAGCACCTACTGGAATTTCTCCTTCATCATAGGCAATTTCAGCCTGCCGAAGGGCTTCCCTCATAAAGTACTCGTCAGAATAAACGGTGAGTTCCATTTTATGTTTACCGGAATTTGGTGGTTTCGAACATTTTCTCAACTATAGGCTGCCACTTTGATTTCAAATATGGCGGACATGAAAAACTGATGGTGACCAAGCCATTTTTATGAATAGTATACAATAAATAGGTATATCGCTTTTCAGCTGAGCGATTACTTTCCGCATCTGGTTTACCATCAAATTGATAGGCAGCAAATTCTTTTCCATTTAACTCTACCAATTCCTTTTGCGAAAAATCTATGTCTTGAAACAAAGGGGGGATACTTGAGTCATAAAATTCTTTTAGGAGCGTCACATCCCCATCTTGCCAAAAGGTGGGAGATGCTGTAATCGTGAATTCTACAGCCGATTGCTCATCAGTCATGGCTACATCTGGAATCCTTGCACCTAGAAACTTTGCTGATAGTTCCTGTTGAGTCATTTGTTTTAGCTCTGTGGAAACCTCCATACTGAGATATTCCGTTAGCTTCTGTTTTTTCAATACAGGTTCCTGCACTAGAAAAGCCATCAAAAATACTAAACCAATAGATTTAATCATTTAGCTATTTTATTTAAATCAATTAAAAAATTTATGCTCTAATCGCAATCACAGGATCTAACTTTGAAGCCATGCCAGCAGGCACAATTCCTGAAAGGGTTCCAATTAAAACAGAAACGCCTACTCCCAGTATAACATTGCCTGCTGAAAGCGTAAGTTCTAAACTTCCCAAGGAAACAAAACTTAATAAATACACCAAAAACAGACCAAATAATCCACCTAAAACAGATAGAAAAACAGCTTCAAACAAGAATTGAAAAAGTATAAAGAAATTTTTAGCGCCCAATGACTTTTGAATTCCGATGATGTTGGTCCTTTCTTTAACGGAAACAAACATAATATTAGCAATTCCAAACCCTCCAACTAAAATTGAAAAGCTTCCAATTACCCAACCTGCTACGGTTATCACTCCGAAAATAGAATCTAGAAAATTGGAAAAGGCCTCTGGACGATTGATAGCGAAATTTGTGTCCTCACGAGGCCGCAATCCTCTCTTTTGCCTTAACAATCCTGTTACCTCCCCCTCTAAATTCTTTAAGCCTACATCATCAGGATAGCCCTTTAATGCGATTTTGGATTCAACCCCAAAGTTCCCTTGCCCAGAATACATCTTAAAAAAAGTATTGTAAGGAACGTAACAAAAATCATCAGCGCTTGGAGCATTGGTAATGCTTGCTCCTTGTTTTTCCATCACACCAATAACTCTATATTTTAAACCTCTTAATTTAATTTCCTTCCCGATCGGATCATTTACTGGGAATAAGGTTTTAGCTAATTCAGCACCTATAATGGCCACATTTGCCCCTTTTTCAATTTCTTGTAATCCGAAATAACGTCCTGATTCTACCGGAATCTCAAAAACATCTTTATGCTGATAGGCCACTCCGGACACTCTTGCTCCACTTAAACTATTACTTCCATATTTTATAGTTACTCCATATCTTTCAGCGAAAATAGTGATAGCACTCGCTTCTTTTGAGTTATTTTTAAGGAACTGATACTCACTAAATTCTGCCTTCGGACGATTTACATATTTCCACCAAGGATAACTCTCTCCAAATATCCACGGAAATTTTTCAATCCTGATTACATCATCTCCAAGGAAATTAAGACTATCCTTTATGTTCTTCTCTAGTGAATCGACCAAAGTAAATACTGTGATGATTGAAAAAATACCCACTGTAACACCAAGGAGCGAAAGAATTGTTCTTAGCAAATTGGCTCGCAGGGCACTGATTGCGAAACGAAAACTCTCCAGAAGCAGATGAAAATAAATCATATGTAAATATAAAAATATAAAGCTACAAGTTTACAAAAACTATTCTTAACTTTGCCCTCTTAAATTTTTAAATCTAACCACTTAATACCGTAATATTAAGTATGAAATTATCAGAATTCAAATTCGAATTACCACTTAAATTAGTGGCGCAACATCCGGCAGAAGACAGAGACTTAGCAAAGCTAATGGTTTTGCACAAAGATACCGGTGAAATTGAACACAAAACTTTTAAAGACATTGTAGATTACTTTGATGAGGGTGACATTCTTGTTACAAACAATACCAAAGTATTCCCTGCTCGTCTTTACGGAAACAAGGAAAAAACAGGTGCTCAAATTGAAGTTTTTTTATTAAGGGAACTTAACAAAGAGATGCACTTGTGGGATGTGTTGGTTGATCCTGCTCGTAAAATCCGTGTTGGTAATAAATTATATTTTGGAGATGGTGAATTAGTAGCGGAAGTTATTGATAACACGACTTCAAGAGGTAGAACCATCAAGTTTTTATATGATGGAGATGACCAAGATTTCTACAAATTAGTAGATTCTTTGGGTGAAACTCCTTTGCCAAAGTATATAAAAAGGCCAGTGGAAGAAGCTGACAGAGAACGATTCCAAACGATTTATGCTGAAGAAGTAGGGGCTGTTGCAGCACCAACTGCAGGAATGCACTTTACTAGGCAGGTCTTAAAGAGAATGGAGCTTAAAGGCATCAAAACTAGCCCGATTACTTTGCATATCGGTTTAGGTACGTTCCGTCCTGTTGATGTGGAAGACTTAACCAAGCACAAAATGGATTCGGAAAACTTTAAAGTTCCGAAAAAAACGGCTGAATTGGTGAATGAATCTTTGGACAGCAAGAAAAGGGTTTGTGCTGTAGGTACAACCGCTATGCGTTCTATGGAATCTTCAGTAACTGCCAACAATCGTTTGAAAGAGAATGAAGGTTGGACGGATCGTTTCATCTTCCCTCCATATGAATTTAAAATTTGCAATGCATTATTGACAAATTTCCACATGCCTGAATCTACTTTATTGATGATGGCTGCAGCATTTGGAGGATATGATAATGTGATGAAAGCCTATCAAGAAGCAATAAAGCACAAATATAGATTCCTTTCTTATGGAGATGCTATGTTAATCATTTAATAGTATGATTTCTGAAATTAATACTGCTATGCTAAATTTTCGATGCATAGCAGTTTTATTTTCATCCAAAACAAACATTTCTTCAAAACGCGCTGTTAGCCCTATAAAATAGCAAATCCAATTTCAAATGACAGTATTACCTTATAAAGACAAGCAAACAGGCAAAAAACAACAAGTGGCTGATATGTTCGATAATATCAGTCCTAAATATGATTTTCTTAACCATTTCTTAAGTCTTGGAATAGATATCAGATGGAGAAAAAAAGCCATCAAATTGTTGAAAGATATCCAACCAAAGCAAATCTTAGATATTGCTACAGGCACAGGTGATTTTGCCATTGAATCTTTAAAGTTAAATCCTGAAAAAGTTATTGGAGTAGATATTTCAGAAGGCATGTTGAATGTTGGAAGGGAAAAATTAAAGAAAAGAAAGTTGGATGATAGAATCACTTTAATATCGGGTGACTCTGAAAACCTTCCCTTTGAAGATAATAAGTTTGATGCTATCATCGTTGCATTTGGGGTAAGAAACTTCGAGAATCTTGAGAAAGGATTGTCAGAAATGTTCAGAGTGTTAAGACCTGGTGGGAAAGTAGTGGTATTGGAATTTTCAAAACCTAAGCGTTTTCCGTTTAAACAACTGTATAATTTCTATTTTAAAAATATCTTACCTACTTTAGGCAAAACAATTTCAAAAGATAATGCAGCCTATACTTATTTGCCAGAATCAGTTAAGTCATTTCCTGATGGAAAAGATTTCACTTCAATTTTGGATAAATTAGGCTTCAAAGAGACATTATGCAAACCGCTAACTTTAGGTATAAGCTCAATTTACACAGGGATAAAGTAGTCTTATTTGTAATAGGCCTATTATTTAGTTTTCAAGTTTCAGCTCAATATTACCAACAAGAAAACTTACCAAACTATGATGATCAACTGATCCATTATGGATTTTATGTAGGTGGACATACAGCAAATCTTAAGGTTAGATATAATGAAGCCTTCCTTACTAATGAATTTGATTCGCTGCATTCGGTAATTCCACAAAGTTCTCCAGGCTTTACTGTTGGTTTTATTTTTAATTTAAGAATTGCTCAATATTTAGATTTTAGAACTCTGCCTGGTGTAGGCCTGTATCAATACACTCTTAATTACAACACCTACGATCAAGCCCAAGAAATTACCTATCAAGGAAAAAAAGAGGCTTTTTATGCCGAATTACCCCTTCTATTAAAATATAAATCTCAAAGAAGAAAGAACTTTAGAGCCTATATGGTTGGTGGTGCAAAACCTTCATTTGAAGTGAGTGGGAAAAGACCTTCCGAAATAAACGAGGATGTTTTATTGATCAATACCTTTAATCTGGCATTAGAAATCGGGTTTGGGGTTGATATCTATTATGAATTATTCAAATTCTCTCCTGAAATCCGCTTTTCCCGAGGCTTGACAAATGCATTGTTCGACAGGCAAAATAGTTATAGTAGTCCGATTAATGAATTGGTTACCAATAGTGTTTCTATTTACTTTCAGTTTCAGTAAATTAATATTCAGTTAACCTACCTTTTCCAATTTTCTGCTATTTTTGAAAAAAAATAATTCGTCTTATGAAAAAACTATTTCTTTTCACAGCATTTGTATCGTTTATAACAATTTCGGAATCTAAGGCCCAATGGCGTTTGGCTGCGGGTATAGATGTATTAAGTACTCCTTTCTTTGAAAATATTCCTAAGTACCGTTTTGGTGCTGAAGCTCAATATTTCATGGCTAATCGATTCGCTTTAACAGGCGGATTAGAATTTATTGAAAAGGATTTAGGAGGTTCAGCAGGTTTTAGATTCTACCCAATCAATCCTGTTTTCCTAAGAATGAGAGGTATTTTGAAAGATAATTCAGACTTAGCACTTGGAATGGGCTATGCCATTGGCTTGAATAAAAGTTGGCGATTAGAGACTATGGCAGACTACTTTGCTGTCAGTAGCGGTTTTGCTATGAGAGTGGGTTTGGCAGTAAAATTATAAATTAATAATAGGCGCCATGCTAAAGGTATCTTCCTTATCGGAAGGGTTTATTTTAAGGATATTGGACACAACCAAATTTACTAAAACCATTGAAGCTTTATATCTATTCAATTTTGAGATTTCCTGAAATTTAGCCAAGGTAATAGAATCATGCTCCCCCAAATATTCCAACAATACTTTCTCCTGTTCTTGAATTTGTAACACTCTAGCATTCTTCCTTTGGGAGAATTTAATAACATTCCGAACCTCCTTACTGGCTTGAATGCTTTTATCAGCTAATCGAACGTAGGCTTTTCCCCAATCGGCATTTTCATCTGGCAAGGCATAGTGTGGCTTTTTCTTGCTTTCAGGCACCTCATAATGTACTACCGCTCTGTCTTCACTTTCATCTAATGGAATAATATTGTATTCGTAGTTCAATCTGGGTTTGCAAAGTTTAGCTAAAGCTTTATTCAATACATAGATTTCTTCTTCAGCATATTTTACTCCTGGAATATTTCCATTATCATCCACACCAATTAATACATTCCCTCCTTTTGTATTGGCAAAAGCCACAAATTCACGCACAATTTTCTCTGGGTGAGCTGCTTTTCGCTTGAACTCAAGCGTTAGGCCTTCGCCTCTTCTGACTAATCGATATAGGTCTTTTAGCTCCATTGCTAGAAAGTAATATGATCCATAACCAAAAGGGAAAGCAATCGGTTTAATGAATTTTGTTAAAATTAAATCTGAGTATAATTTATCACCTAAATCTCCAAAGTTGGTTTTTCTTCAATTGTTCATGCCTTCTAAACGATAGAAATATTTTATTAAGGCAACTTTGGAAAAGAAAAGAAAATTAGGTTGCAAAAATGTCCTCATCTTTTTTGAAAGATTTGAACTCCAGAGCATTGCCGCTTGGATCCAAAAAGAACATAGTAGCTTGTTCCCCAGGCTCTCCTTTAAAACGAATATAAGGCTCAATCACGAAATCTGTATTGGCTTTCTTTAATCTATCCGCTAAATCATGCCATTCTTGCCATTCTAAAATTACGCCAAAATGCTTTATAGGCACAGATTTTCCATCCACAGGATTTGCCGGTGGCTCTTGGATAGGCTGATCCGTTAGATGAGCTGATAGTTGGTGTCCATATAAATCAAAATCTATCCATCTTTCAGAAGTTCTTCCGATTTTGCAATTCAATACTTCTTCGAAAAACTGGCGGGTTGCTATTAAATCTGTAACAGGAAAAGCCACATGAAATGGTCTGATATTTTTCATTTAATAATAGTTAAATGGATAAATAGATATTAGTTGAAAATGTATTCCTTTCTACTTCGGAGAAGGACTGAGTATGAGGCTTAAAAAAAGCAGTCAGCGACATAATACTCAACTGACTGCCTTAGGTTTTTATAATAATTTTATACGCCTTCGGCCTCTACTTCTTTCACATCATTAGGCAACATTCTTTTTAAAAGATTTTCAATTCCAGCCTTTAATGTAATTGTAGAAGAAGGGCATCCACTACAAGAACCTTGTAATAATACTTTCACCTTCTGGTTATCTTTATCATAAGAATGGAAAGATATGGCGCCACCATCCTGCTCTACTGCAGGCTTAATGTATTCCTCTAAGATATTTTTGATCTGATCTTCCAATTCAGCGTTCTCGCTGGTATTAGTTTCTTCAAACAAATCTGCTGCTCTTAACTCGATTACGCGCTGTCCAGATTCCAAAAACTCTTTAATAGTATCCTTTATATCATTTTGGATTTCAATCCATTCATATTCCGGTTTTTTGGTAACCGTTATGAAATTACTCATATAAAACACTCTGTCTACATATTCCTTCTTAAAAAGGATTTCTGCTAATGGAGCTTGTTTTGTATCTTCTATAGATGGAAAGTCAAAAGAATCCCCTTCCGGCACCAACATTTGGTTGGTAGCAAATTTCAATGAATTCGGATTCGGATTAGCTTCCATGTAAATGGTAACAGGTTGTTGTGTCTGCGTACTCATCTTCTTAAGTTAAGTTATTTTTAAATTATTTATTTGCAGGAACGTCATCGGGAACATTAAGTTCACCCTCAGATTGTGCAATTAAAGTAGAAACAGTGGCATCGCCTGTAACGTTCACCACCGTTCTAAACATATCCAAAATTCTATCCACAGGAAAAATAATGGCTACCCAAGCAGGATTTAGGCCTACTGAGTTCAATACAATAATCATCATTACTAAGCCCGCGCTTGGAACTGCCGCAGAACCAATAGAAGCTAATGTAGCCGTTAAAACAATCGTCAACTGCTGACCAAGAGTTAAATCTACCATGTGCAATTGTGCCAAGAAAACCACTGCTATGGCTTGATACATACTAGTTCCGTCCATATTTACTGTTGCACCAATTGGGAGTACAAAACTGCTTATTTTCTTGGATACACCCATGTTTTCTTCCACACATTCCATGGTTACTGGCAAAGTAGCCGCACTGCTTGAAGTGGAAAAGGCTAAAAATTGAGCTGGACTAAAACGTCTAAAAAATTCTTTATAACTAATTTTCTTTACGAATAAAGCGACTACCAGCGGATATAAGACAAATATCATAAACAGTAATCCCACAAGTAAAGTAACTGAGTAACTACCCAGCCCCTTAAAAATCTGCAGAACTTCAGCTGGTGTATCCGCCATTTTAGCAATAACTCCTGCTAATAAAGCAAACACAAAAAAAGGTGCCGCTTTCATAATAATATCCACCATTTTGAGAATCACTTCGTTTGCACCGTTCACAAAACTAATCACTCCACTAACTTTTTCATTGGGGAGTAGAGCCACACAAATTCCGAAAAACAAAGCAAAGAAAATGACTTGAAGCATATTAGAATTAGTACTGAATGCCCCAAAAACATTCTCAGGCACCATATCCACGAAAAAACTTAGCGGCCCTGTATTAACAGATTCTTCAGCCGATTGAGCTAATTGATCCACTTTTTCATTAGAAGCTTCCGCTACATTTCTTAATGAATCCATTGCTCCTTCATTCAATGTAGAATTTACTAATTCTTGATATTTCTGTTCCGTTAAGAAAGAGCGATCATCTTTCGGCTTAGCAACATCAGGGTTTTCACTTACCCATAATTCGTACTTTATGCGATTTTTAACTCTTTGGTCTTCATTAACAAAATCACCTGGTTTTACTAAATTGACGAGTGCAAGCCCTATACCTACTGCTAAAACAGTTGATCCTATGTAAAACAAAATGGTTTTTAAGCCCAACTTCCCTAACTTATTGATATCTGTTAAACTGGATACGCCACTTATTATGGAAAGTAACACCAATGGAACAGCAATTGCTTTTAGTATTCTTATGAAAATAGTACCGAAAGGATCAATCCAGTCGATTGTAAATTGATTCCAACCTAAATAACTTGATATAAAAGCCCAGATAATACCTAAAGCAAGTCCAATAATTATTTTTATATGTAATGGTAATTTCTTCATCAAATTTTATTCGTTTTAGCCCTTAACATAAAATCAGCAATCGTTAAAGCAGTCATCGCTTCCACAATAGGTACTGCTCTAGGCACTACACAGGGGTCATGCCGTCCTTTGCCTTTTACTGTTACTTTGTTTCCATCTTTATCTATACTGTCCTGATCATTCATGATGGTGGCAATAGGTTTAAAAGCTACATTGAAATAAATATCCTGTCCATTGGAAATTCCACCTTGTATTCCACCTGAATGATTGGTAGTTGTTTTTACTTTTCCTTCTTTTGTTTCAAAAGGATCATTGTGTTCTGATCCATACATTTTCACCCCTTCGAAACCACTTCCATATTCAAATCCTTTTACTGCGTTAATACTTAGCATAGCTTGTCCTAAGACTGCATGCAATTTATCAAAAACAGGCTCTCCTAAACCAACTGGAGTTCCTTGTATTACACAACTTACTATTCCTCCAATGGTATCTCTGTTTTTTCTAGTATCATCAATATGCTGAATCATTTTTTCAGCCATTTCAGGATCAGGGCATCGTACAATATTTTCTTCCGCCTTACTCAAGTCCAAATCATGGTACTGCTTTTCGAGCTTTAAACTTCCAACCTGAGAAACATAGGCTTGAACTTTGATGCCAGCTTGTTCTAAATACATTTTAGCAATGGCTCCAGCTGCAACTCTTGCTGCGGTTTCTCTCGCAGAACTTCTTCCTCCTCCTCTATAATCGCGAACACCGTATTTTTCTTGATAGGTATAATCTGCATGAGAAGGTCTGTAACTGTCTTTAATATGAGAGTAATCCTGACTTTTTTGATTAGTATTTCTGATTCCTAAAGCGATTGGAGTTCCTGTAGTAAACCCTTCAAAAATACCTGACAAAATCTCCACCTCATCTTCTTCTTTCCTTTGTGTAGTAATTTTTGATTGCCCTGGCTTTCTGCGTTGCATCTCAGATTGCAAGAATGCCTCATCAATTTCAACACCAGCAGGACAGCCATCAATGATAACACCAATGCCTACCCCATGAGATTCACCGTAAGTCGTGATTTTGAAGATTTTTCCGAAACTATTGCTCATTTATACAAAAATTGATGCGCAATTTAGGACTTTTTCAGTAAGATGAACAAGGAAAGTGAAAAAGCCACTATAAGAAATATGTTAAACACCCATTTCCATGTTTCAGTGGTTTGGTGGGATTGCAATTCATTGGACACTTCACCTATTCTATCATAAAACAATCCATCTGAAGAGGCTTGCTCAATATTTACATTTTCCATACTTTCTCCAGTAACTTTAATCTTATAATCAGATCTCAAAGTATCATATTTATTCTTGGCAGTATTAAAGAATATGAACTGAAAATATTTTGATAAATCATATTCTCCTGGTTCCTTCGGAATCATAAAATATCGGAACGCTTTTGAACCTTTTACGGAAACGCCACTTCTAATAATGTTTTCACTAACATTAGGCGAGTAAACCTCCAATTCCTTCTTCTTATTTATAATGGGTTCATTTATGCCTGAAATATTTCCAGCTCCTCTAACATTAAAATCATATTGGAAACTTTCTCCTGTACTTAATTCAGTAGAATTAATATTTTCAGCTAATTGATAATTACCAACTGAGACCTGATCCTTCAAAGGATGGTCGGGCAATTGCTTAACTTTTATAGTTTTTGGTTTAGAATAAAATGTTTTAAATGTCTCTTTTCGGTTTTGACCAAAAAAACTTCTGCTTTTTGCAACTTGGTATTTTATCATTTCCAATCCTACTTTAGGAAATACAATATCTCGCTCACCTAAAGGGAAGAAAGTGGCTTGATAGATTTTGTATACACTATATCGCTTTCCTCCAATATTAACTGGCTCTGCTGTGATATTCTCTATATTAAAGTTTTCCTCCCATACATTACTAGGTCTAATCTTTTGTAAAATCTTGGTTAACTGGCTAGTTAAATCATGAAATTGCAGTGGTGCTTGGTTCTCATTAGACACATAAAAAGCTAAAGTAGTATTAACACCCTCTCCAACATACACTTCATCTTTATCTGTAGTAAGTGCAAAAAATGCATCTTCCTTTAAATTTACAAATTCCTCAGGTTCATCTCTCCTTCCAAAAAAATCTTCGAAAGGATCGCTCCCAAATGGGTCATATCTTCTGTTTTGATTTTGTTGTTTGGCAGGCCCAACCACAACAGTCTTTCCTCCTGAGCTTACAACTTTACCATTTACATTAATACTAAAGGCAGGAATATTAATGGCACCCTCCTTTTCAGGTACATAAGATTGAGTTATACTTTGGCTCCTACTTACTTGTCCATTAAAAATATTAGTAGATGAACTACTTGAAGTTCCTCTTTTTACCAATCCGGCAATGTCAGGAAACTTATCATATGATTTCAAAGTCTCTCCTTCCACTTTCACAGTTATCGTAAAAACTTCATTTAAAGCAATTCTATCTGGCCCTAATTCTATAGAAATATCTTGCGCCACAAGCTTAAAACTGCCGCAAAACAAGACTGAAAATATTATTAAAAAAAACGCTAACCTTAACTTCATGTTTATCGTATTTTGATTCAAATACTTTTACTAATGGAACGTTAAAATTAGTGTTTAATTTCCGATTTTAATAAATTTTTACTACTTTCAAGATACCATAAAAACCAAGTTCTTTAAAGTAATAACTACAACCCAAACTAAAATAGCTATGTTAGATTATGCAAAATCAATTCTTTCAAAAGTAAGTTTCGACAGACGTTTATTTGAAAAGGAGTTGACAAAAGCTATTGCTCTGTTAGTTGAACATGAGCTTAATTTGTTGAAGGAATGGTGCTATAGAAATTTCAGTTCTAAGTACCGTGATGTGTTAAACAAACATTTCCAAACTATTTGATATTTGAGGCCACCCGAACGGTGGCTTTTTTTATGCTCGCCAACTTTAAAAATCTCTTCTCCTATTCGCAATTCAATTGCATTTAATGTAATTTCGCATCAAATTATATTAATATGAACAATAGGAAGAAAAATTCGATCTATTCCTTAATTTTAGTAGCTGTGGTGGCTATGGTTTGGTTTTACCGAGATAGCCGTAAACCTGAAATCGAAAAGCAGCCTTATATTTCTATTTCTGGAGAAGCACAAGGCACCACCTACAATATCACTTACTCAGATGAAGATAATAGGGATTTCAAAGCAGCAGTAGATTCCATTTTACATCAATTTGATCTAAGCTTATCCACCTATGTGAAAAGCTCAGAAATTGTACGTTTTAATAAATCTGACAGCTTTCAATTTGAATCACCCTATTTTTATCCTGTTCTAGAAAAATCAAAAGAGATCCATGAAAACTCGGATGGAGCTTTTGACCCTACTGTTTATCCATTAATTGAAGCTTGGGGTTTTGGGCCTGAAAAAGCGGACTTCCCTGATAGCAGCCGAATAGAGGAAATAAAGGAATATGTGGGTTTCGAACACATTAATTTCAATAAGCAACAAGTTGTTAAAGAAAAAGAAAGAGTCTCTCTAGATTTTAACGCCATCGCACAAGGATATTCTATTGATGTAGTCTTTGATTTCTTGGAATCTCAAGGCATTGAAAACATGATGGTAGAATTAGGAGGAGAATTAAGAGCAAAAGGGAAAAATGAAAATAAGGATTTATGGGCTATAGGCATTGATGATCCTAAAGCTGAAAGTGGTCAACAAGCTTCGAGGGTCGCTATTATTAAATTAGAGAATGAAGCAATATCTACATCAGGGAATTACAGAAAGTTTTTCGTGCACGATGGCAAAAAATATGGCCACAGTATCAATCCGACAACAGGCTATCCTATCCAAAGAGATATAATCAGCTCCACAGTGGTAGCACCTACTTGCATGGAGGCAGATGCTTGGTCCACCGCATTTATGGTAACAGGATTAGCAAAGGCAAAAGAAATATTAGCGGCACAAAAACACCTGAAAGCATTTTTCATATATGAAGATGAAAAGGGTGATTTACAGCAATTCAATACTGAAAATTTAGGGGAAAATATCATTCTAGAATAATGATTGAAGAGAAAAAAGAAAGCTTTAATGAATGGTTTGGCTCTCCCTATTATCATATTCTATATAAAAACAGAGATGATAAAGAAGCTAAATTCTTTCTTAGCAATTTACTCGACCATTTGAAAATCCCAAAAGAAGCAAAACTTCTTGATGTGGCTTGTGGAAGTGGCAGGCACTCTATTTTCTTAAATAATGAAGGCTATGAAGTAGAAGGAATTGATCTATCAGAAAGAAATATTGAATTGGCAAAAGCATATGAAAATGAAAAACTTCATTTCCATATTCAAGATATGCGAAATAGTCTGAAACAAAATCATTTCGACTATGCCTTTAATCTCTTCACAAGTTTCGGCTTTTTCAAAGCTGAGGAAGAAAACCAAAAATGTATAATTTCGATTGCTGATTCACTTAAAACTGGTGGAATATTTACATTAGATTTTCTGAATCCTTACAGAGTTATTCATAACCTAGTGAAAGAAGAAATCAAAACTATTGACAGCATTGAATTTCACTTAAGTAGACACTTTGATGGAGAAAGTATTATCAAAACCATCAAATTCAATGCAGAGGAAAAAAATTATGAATTTGAAGAGAGAGTGAAAGCCATTAGAAGATTATCCTTTTTGGAATATTTCCGTAATGCTAACTTTATGCTTATGCAAACCTTTGGCGATTATGAGCTCAATGATTACATACCCGAAACCTCAGAACGCATGATATTTATTGTAAAGAAATTATGATTAGCAACTCTATAACACTGTTTTTACTCACTTTTGGTGCTGGCTATTTAGTCTTTTTTATTCCGAAAGTTAATAATTCATTTTTTAAATTAGCATTAGTATTTGCGGGTGCTTATCTATTTTCAGTGACGGTAATTCATATTTTGCCCGAAATATTCTCGCAAGGTGAAAGTGTTGCTCATATTAGTTTATATGTATTAGCAGGTTTTTTCATTCAAGTGATTTTGGAATATTTCACTGAAGGTGTGGAGCACGGTCATTTACATAATAGCCAGGATCATCACCGTCACGGACAGCATAAATGGTTAGGATTATTGATTGCACTATTAATCCATGCATTTTTGGAAGGAACCCTTTTGGCACATCCAGACACTATTCATTCACATGACAGTACAAATTCTGTATTCTTTGGGATATTGATGCACAAAATGCCTGCTGCATTTGCCTTGATGTCAGTTTTAATATGCCATTTAAAAACAAAATGGAAAACGGTATTAATTTTAGTGATTTTTAGTTTAGCCAGCCCAGCGGGATTAGGGCTAAGTCATATTTTGCATGACGCTGCGATTTTCTCTGATAAGGCTTTTCTAATACTCTTTGCCATTGTTTCAGGAAACTTCTTACATATTTCCACTACTATCTTTTTTGAAAGTAGCCCAGATCACAGTTTTAATTTTAAAAAATTGTTTATTTCCCTTCTAGGGGCACTGATTGCGGTATTGGCTGAGTTTTCATTTTAGAAGTAGCCACTTGCTTTATAGCGCTATAAAGTAGATAATAACATGGCAACAATAATAAATGGCTAATTACATTTTGATCTATCCATTTATTAAAATAGATATCAAAACTATGAATCATGGCTGGTCCCGAAAACAAAATAATGGTTATTGGGATCTTTAAATAGGCCATGTCTTTATCTTGAAAATACTTGTAAAGGTGAATTATAGAAACAAACCCAATTAAACCCACGATAGAATTAACCTTTACAACATCAAAGTGCTGAACCGTTATTATTTGAGAAATAAATATTCCAAAGAATGAAAAAATCAGTACCCTCAAAAATAATTTTAGTTTAGATGATTCAAGTAGCCTAAGGCTAGCTAATTGAAAAAACAATATTGAAACACCCTGCATCGACCAGGCCATTAAATGTGGATTTTTTCCTAAATATAGATCTAGTAAATGAGCAGTTCCACCAAGAAAAGCTGAAAAACCAAGAATCAAGAAGAAGAAAGCAGTTAATTTGGCATACTTTGATCTGAACTCGTAGAAAAGCTTATGTCCAAAATAGGCGCAAAAAGATGCCATCAAAATATCGCTGATGAAAGTTAAGGGATCGGCTAGTTCCAATCCCAAAAACTCTATGTAAGTATGTTCAATCAATTTAAATACAATTCAAAACCAAAAAATCAATAGAATACCTACAATAAATTGCAAGATTTCTATTCAGTCAATAGTAAACTGATGAACAATATATGGATATTATTTTATACTTAGGTGCAATTCTTTCAATTGTTCTGGTGAAATTGTCGCTGGAGAATCAATCATAACATCTCTGCCTGCATTATTTTTAGGGAATGCAATGTAATCTCTAATAGAATCTGAACCTCCAAACATCGCACATAATCTATCAAACCCGAAAGCAATTCCACCGTGAGGTGGCGCACCATATTCAAAAGCTTCCATTAAGAACCCAAATTGCTTTTGAGCTTCTTCCTCCGTAAAGCCCAAGGCCTTGAACATTTTCTGCTGCAATGATTTATCATGAATCCTAATGCTTCCTCCACCGATTTCAACGCCATTAATGACCATATCATAAGCGTTTGCTCTGATTCTTCCTGGATCAGATTCAATGAATTCCATATCTTCTGGTTTTGGGCTGGTGAATGGATGGTGCATGGCATGGAATCTTTTAGTTTCCTCATCCCATTCTAAAAGAGGGAAATCTAATACCCAAAGCGGTTTAAAAACATTCTTATCTCTTAAGCCTAGCTCTGCTCCCATTTTGAGGCGCAATTCATTCATGGCTCTTCTTGTGTGATCAATATCACCACTTAAAACTAAGAGTAAATCCCCTGCTTTTGCTTCAGCAGCTTCTGCCCATGCTTTTAAATCCTCTTGGCTGTAAAATTTATCCACTGAAGATTTGAAACTACCGTCTTCATTGCATTTTACATAAACCAAACCTTTGGCTCCAATTTGCGGACGTTTTACATATTCAGTTAAGGCATCTAATTGTTTACGAGTATATTCAGCAGCACCAGAAACGTTTATTCCAACTACTAATTCAGCCTGATCAAAAACATTAAATCCTTTGTTTTGAGCAAGTTCGTTCAACTCCACGAAAGGCATTCCAAATCTGATATCAGGTTTATCAGAACCATACAATTTCATAGCCTGGTCGTATGTCATTCTTTGGAAATCTTCAAGCTCAACACCTTTCACTTCTTTGAAAAGGTATTTCACCATTTCCTCGAACGTATTTAAGATATCTTCTTGCTCCACGAAAGACATTTCGCAGTCTATTTGAGTGAACTCAGGCTGACGATCGGCTCGTAAATCCTCATCCCTAAAACATTTCACAATTTGGAAATACTTATCGAAACCCGACACCATCAATAATTGCTTGAAAGTCTGTGGTGATTGTGGTAAAGCATAAAATTCACCTTCATGAACACGCGAAGGAACCACGAAATCACGTGCTCCTTCAGGGGTGGATTTTATCAAAACAGGCGTTTCAACTTCCAGAAATCCTTCACCATCCATAAATCTACGGGTGGCCTGCATGAGTTGATGACGGAGTTTAAGCTTTTCCCTAACGGCAGGTCTTCTTAAATCCAAATAGCGATATTGCATTCTTAATTCTTCCCCACCATCGGTATCATCCTCAATGGTGAATGGAGGAGTTTTAGCTGCATTAAGGATATTCAATTCCTCTACAAAAATTTCAATATCACCCGTTTCCATTTTATCATTTTTAGAGAAACGCTCTAAAACTTCCCCCTTTGCTTGCAAAACAAATTCTCTTCCTACTTTTCGGGCAATTTTCAGAATATCGTCATTGGTTTTTCCTTCTTCACATAAAAGCTGGGTGATTCCATATCGATCTCTTAAATCAATCCAAAGCAAACCGCCTTTATTGCGAACTCGTTGTACCCAGCCGCTTAATATTACTTTTTCACCTGTATTTTCTATTCTTAACTCTCCGCAGTGATGTGTCCTATGCATGATAAAATCTTAATTCAAATTTTGGGCAAAGGTAAGCAATTAGAATAATTGATGAAGTAGTTTTCAGGATTGAATTTAAAGAAGTGGAAAATAATAAATAAAAAAGGGATGGATTCACATTAATGAACTCATCCCATCAAACTTTTGATTATGTAAATTATTTCGAGCTAGCTGTTTCTTTACTCAATATTTCTTCAATTACAGCTTTCATTTCCGATTCTGGTCTGTAACCTCGAGCAATTAAATATCCCTGTTTGCCTATACTTAAAACCACGGAAGGAAAACCACCTATCCCCATTTGCTGACCAATCTGAAACTCTTGATAAGTTTTTTCTTTATAATCTGGATCTTCCATTTTATTTTTGAACACTTCCCAAGGCAAATCAAAACTTTCAACTAATTCTTTATAATTATCAATTTCATTCAAATTGATGCCCTTTTCATATAAGGTTGACTGCAAAGCAGAAGCAAACTCAATATTGGATTTATTTGACATAGATTTATAAACCGTCATGGCAATGCAAGGCAATTCAGAATTGAGCATCAAGCTTCCTTCTTCTAAAATATCTAGGTAAGGTTGGCCAAATTTCACACCTGTCATTTCTTCTAGGCGTGGCATGGCCTCTTTAAGATAATCTTTCATTTCACTTAAAGGCTTCACTCTTTCTCCAAGCACCATTCCACCGCTAATGGCTTCAAAATCTATTTGGGGCTTAAATTCCTTCTCCAGTTTTTTAATCGCTGGACTAAATCCAAAACACCACCCGCATAAAGGGTCGTAAAAATATAATAATTTTGCTTTTTCCATGTAGCTACATACGTTGATTGAATGTTTGGGTTGATGCCAAATACACTTGTCTAATTAAATTCCCCTGAAAGTTGGTAACTAAAGGAGGCACCATTATCATCAGGGCGCAAAGCCAATAAATACATCTTTGTTTTCGCGGGAACAGTAAATTTATAGGGCAGTTCTTTAGTACTTATCAGGTTTTTCAATTGTAATTTTAAAACTCCATTCATTTCTGTTTTCATGCCATTATTAACATAGATTAGAACATAATCACCATATTTCCTTGTCTCAAACTCTATTTTATTATTTAAAGCAGATGGTTTTAATTCTGCTTCAAACTTTGACTCCTTAAAACTCTCTTCAACCTCAAAATCTGGTTTGCCAGGATGGTATGCATAATAGCTATTGGATTCTGTAGGGATGAATAATTCTTGTTTATAGTTTAAAAATTTAATAGGTAGAGTAATGTTTTGGAAATCCTTATTTTGTGCAACCATAAAATGTAAATGAGGACCTGAACTCCAACCAGTATTTCCACTGAATCCAATCAATTGCCCTTTTTCAATTTTATCACCTTTTTCTACTATACTTCCATTTCTTTTCAAATGAACATAGCTACCAATAGTACCATCACCATGATAAATTTTGATGAAGTTACCATATGGCTCAAATTTCGGATCATTTCCCCCCATATCCGAATCTTCTTTTATCTCCACCACGATGCCATCTCTTGCAGCAAAAATACTATCTCCAACTTTTAAATTAAAATCAATAGCATTTACCCCTCGATGTGTTCCAGCTCCATTGTTTCCTTGCCCTACTCTTACTCTTTTCCCATGTTTGTAAGGCAATAAGTACGGATAATCTTCATCGGTCTTAACAGATAAATCCCCAATATTGTAGTAAAAATTGAAATCAAATGAGGTCCCTTTTGCTTCTTTAATTTTTTTCAATTCCAGCACCTTAAAATTAGATGCCTTTGCAGGGATGGTCCTTATAAAACTACTTTCTCCGGAGCCTGATGATAGATTTTCCATTTTCTGGAAATTTATCTTCACCACATAAGGAACATCCTCTTTGTTATTGGCAAAGAAATGAAATCCGTCCTCAGATTTATTATAATGGACTTCAATAGGCTTATGTTGAGCAAAAAGAAAACTCGAATAAAAAAGAAAGATAAGTAGGTATAAAAAACGTTTCATTTTGAGTTCATTTACATTTAACAATCCATACCCTGCAATGACAGCAGATTTGTTTTATAACACTTAAAATAGGAAAGTTTTTACTAAATTAATCTAACCTTAGTTTCTATTATTTCGACTTTTTAGAAAGAGGGAACAATAAATTTAGTTGAATGGCAGTAACTTGATTCGTAGACACTACTGGATTCTCCCGTATAAAATGGTTTACAGGTAGAATATTTGCAAATCCTGATTTGAAAGTACCGTCTAATTGAAGGATAAATAAAGAAAAATCATAGGACAACCCAACTCCACCACTAATCCCAAAATCACCTCTGTTATCATTCTCGACAGCATAATAAATTTGAATCTGATCCAAATCCTGATCATTATCAATTGTTGTAGAAGCATTTAATGCCCAGGCAACATAAACTCCAGCATCGAGGAAAAATTTAAACTTCTTTGTTCCAAAAATTTGCCAATGTAGGTAGAATGGGAGCTCTAAATAATCTATTTCAGTAATAGCTTTGTTAGTAAAGAAAGTATTAGTGGAATCCAAAGTATTTTGTCCGTAGCCTTTGGTTGCAAAATTTAAATCAAATTGAATTCCGATTTTATCACTTTGCATATAGCGATAGGAAATCCCAAAAGTTGAACTGATAAAATAAGCCGTTGAGAATCGGGTAGTGATAGGAGCATTTGTAAAATCAGTAAAATTCACAAATGGGATATTAGCACCTCCCTTTACCCCTATGTAGGATTGGCTTTTTAGCTCTTTTGTAGAAAAAAGACACAAAAAAAGTATGAAAATTATGAGTATTCTTTTCATACTATATCAATTTAATATCAATCAAGGTTAGGATTCTGATTCCTCTTTATCCGTATTTCTTTTATCAATAAATGCAATTGCATTTACCAAGCCAACTAAAGTGACTAATATCCAAAAAAATGTATTGGCTCCTTCTGTTACCGGTATATCGTAAAACATATCTTTTTCTTTATAAATTATTGGCAAAAATAGAGGATAAGCATTTATCCTACAAGCATTATTGATTTAGTTTTTTACGGTATCTTTTTCAAGATTGAATAAATCATTTAAAACTCCAATCAGTGTTTCTTCCTCTCCTCTTTTGCAAGCTGCTTTTAATTGAAGTACAGGTAATTTTAAAATCTTCTGCATCATGCTTTTGGTTACCTTATCTACAATTTTGCAGTCTTCACTTTCAATTTCTTTCAAATATCGTGCTAATTCCTCTTGCCTAATTTGTTCTAGTGCTTTTTTTAGATTATTGATAGTTGGGGAAACAGCCATCTCTTTTGACCAATCATTAAATTCCTCGATCGACTCTTCAATAATTCTCTCTACTTGAGGGATAGCCGCAACTCTTTTTTCTAAAGCTTCATCCGCTTTACTTTTAACGCTATCAACATTGTAAACCAATGCTGCGGGATTCTCTTCCACTTCATTGCTGACAGAACGAGGAACGGATAAATCGATAAAATACTTAAAAGTTAAAATATCTAAAGCATCTACTTTCTCCTTAGTAAAGATGGGTTCTGAAGCTCCAACTGAAGATACAATTACATCCGCTTCATTTACTCCCTCCCATAATTCGGTATAAGGATGAACACCAAAATTACATTCTGCTGCTAAGGCATTGGCTTTATCTTCCGTTCTGTTTGTAATTTTAACTGACAGCCTAGTATCTCCTACAAGATTCCGACAAACATCTTCCCCAATCTCACCTACACCCACTACCAAAACTCTTGGATTCTTAATATCTGCTGTTAAATTCTTTACTAATTCAGTTGCTGCATAAGATACCGATGCTGCCCCATCTCTAAATGGAGTTTCTTGTACCACTCTTTTATTAGTGAAGAAAATAGTATGCATCAAACGATGCAAGAAAGGGCCAGCCAATTGCATATCAGCTGAAAGTTGATAGGCTCTTTTTACTTGATTGGAAATTTGAATATCTCCTACAACTTGAGCTTCTAAGCCCATTGAAACTCTAAATAGCCTCTCAACTGCTGACTCATGATCGTTGATAACTTCAAAATAAGGTCTAAATGAATCAAAATCACTGATTCCTTTTTCAATCCCTATTAATTTTATGATATCTTCAGAGAGTTCCTCCTCATTAAAATAATATACCTCCGTTCTGTTGCAAGTCGACAATACCAAAACATCAGAAACTGAAGTGAACTCTTTGAAATAGTTCAATAATCTACCAATAGCCTCATCATCGAGAGAGACCTGCTCTCTAATTTCGATAGGGGCATTTTTGAATGATAAACTTATTGCTTTGAAATTTTCTTTCATAATTCTAAAACGAATACGCAAAAATAACTTTTAAGTCACAGGAAATAAAATAGATGTAAGCACTTCTGCTTATTTATTATTTTTCTAAATAAGGGGTCTTTATATTCCTGCCTCTTAACACATAAAAAGCTCAATTCATTCCAATTATTTTTTTAGCAAAATAAAATAACGAAATTCGTGCAAAATTTAATCAATGGAAACGAATACGATATTAGTAATAGGAGCAAATGGTCAGCTAGGCACTGAATTAACGGCTGAGTTAAGGGCGATTTATGGAAGCGCTAATGTTATTGCAACTGACATTCAAAGCCCTAGAAAAGAACCTCTTCCCAATGAGCCTTTTGAGCAATTGGATGTTATGGATGCCGAGAAATTGAGCAAGTTAGTTGACCAATACAAGGTTACTGAAATCTACTTGTTAGCAGCCATTTTATCTGCAAAAGGGGAGCAAAACCCAATTTTCGCATGGGATCTTAATATGCAAAGCCTTTTGAACGTATTAGAAGTTGCTAGAGTGAAAAAACTTTCAAAAATATATTGGCCAAGTTCGATTGCAGTTTTTGGTCCAAACTCTCCAGTTGACAATACGCCTCAAGATTGTGTAATGGATCCCAATACGGTTTATGGTATTAGCAAATTGGCAGGAGAAAGATGGTGTGCGTATTATCATGAAAAATATGGCGTAGATGTTAGAAGTTTAAGATATCCAGGATTGATCGGTTATAAGTCTTTGCCAGGCGGTGGTACTACTGATTATGCCGTAGATATTTTTCACAAAGCTATCAATGGCGAAGAATTTGAATGTTATTTAAGGGAAGATTCATATTTACCCATGATGTATATGCCAGATGCCATTAAAGCCACTATTGATTTAATGCAAGCACCAGCTGAAAAGATTAGTGTAAGGTCAAGTTATAATTTGGGGGCACTTAGTTTCACTCCAAAAGACATTTATGAAGTAATCAAAAAACAGCATCCTGAATTTAAGATTACTTATAAGGTAGATTACAGACAAAAAATTGCCGACACTTGGCCGAACAGCATAGATGATAGTCAAGCTCAAAAAGACTGGAATTGGAAGCCGAAATACACTTTAGAAGATATGGCTGAAGATATTTTGGAAAAGCTCCCCGAATATGAATTCTAATTTAACATTTCAGTAAGAAAAAGGCTGTCTCTGAGTTAACAAACTTAAAAACAGCCTTTTCTATTATCATTGGATTAATCATTTCCCACCATAAATAGGGCATTGGAAAACAACATCTTTCCTTTATGCCAAAATGCTCTAAATAGAGGATCATCTTGGAGATAAATAACTTGACCTCGTCCATAGGATTCCACTCCAAAAACCATACTTTTAAGTTGTTGCTGCTTCGCCTTGTGTCCTGCAAAACCAGCAATATGACTATTATCGGATTTTATCACGCCAACATTCCATCCTTTGGGTAGATATTCATAGGCTTTTCCGGAGGTCTTTAAGCTGAAATATTGATTTCCTAAACCAAAAGCTAAAGGGTGACTATTGTCTAGTTGAACATCATAAATAGCACCAAAAATATTGCTTGACAATCTCTTTCTTTCTGCATTTTCATATAAGGCCAATGCCTCTTCTAACGGATCATCATTTTTTGCTTTCAACTGTCCGTTCTCCTTATCGGCAAAAAGCGAAATAGCAGCACCCATCGCAATAACTTTCCCACCTGATTTAGCAAATTCTGATAATTTTGATTTCCCTTCTTCCGTTAAATTAGAATAGCTGCCTGATGGTAAAATTAACTGATCATAATCTGACATATCAATATAATTAAAACTACTTACTCGAATACTATGAATTGGATAATCCAATGACTGCTCAAAGAAATGCCAAATTTCACCATATGCTAAAGAAGAAACCCCCTCATCCATTAAAACCGCTATTTTAGGAGCTTTCAAGAAATGGATTTCTGATGAGCCTATATCATATATTTTATTCGCAAATCCAGAGGTGATTGGATAAATATCTAGTTCGTATTTATTAGAAAGCTTTGATAGCTCATCATTTAAGTTCGTTATTTCCTCATTATTAGTCTGAGTGATAATTAAACTTCCTTTATTGAATTCCTCAGAATTAAATTTCAAATTTTTATAGGCAATTCGAACTTTAATATCTTTTTTAAGTGCTTCTGCTAAAAACTGAGCAGAATTGAAAGACTCCCATTTTACTGCATAGGCATAAGCTGGTTGCAAATTATCGGTTTCATAAATCTGCTCATTAATAGTTTCAGAATTAATTTTATTTTTCAAACCATAAGTTTCCAATCCATAAGCATAAGGAATAGCCCAAGCCGTAATATCATAAGTTAGCGAATCACTATAATTTGGTTTCGGATCGAAAAGGGCTTGAATTAAGGTGGATTTCGGTTGATAGGCACTAATGACTAAATCTTTTTCATGAGATTCGAAACTACTTTCCTTCCTTTGAAAATAGCTGTAGCCACTTAACTTTTGTCTATTACCAATTTGTCCAACTTCTATTTTTTGATCCTCTAAAAAGTCAAGTAAAGAATTTATATCTTGCTTTTTCTCTTCATTCCATTTTATGATATAAGATTTAAATTGATCTTCAGGATTGTTAATATTTCTTGAAAAATACTTTCTAAACTCTTCATTTAACTTTTTCGCATTTTCGGAAGATATTTCTATTGTGCTCATCCCTGTTGTGTAATGATGCTCAAGCCTGTCCTTTAGCGTTAATGTATCACCTAAAATTGTTAGAGCGCCTAACCCGGCTCTTCCATTTCCTGCTTGCTCGTAGGTCATGCCGATGGCACCATTAAAAGTTGGATAGGTATCACCATAACTCGGGTAAAACAAATCAAATCTTTCTCTTGTAAAATACAACCAATTATTTTGATCGAAATATTTAGCATGATTTTGACCTATTTGAGTCTGAAAATCTTTTTGCCAATCCGTGATCACCTCATGCAGCGGTTCTGCTGCCGGTGCAAAATAATAAGGACTATTGATCGACTGCTCATGAAAATCCACGTGAATATGAGGCATCCATTCATGATAAGCTTTCATTCTAGCTTTTGATTCTGTTTGCGTTTGCCAAGCCCAATCTCTGTTCAAATCGAATAAATAATGATTGGGGCGACCACCAGGCCAAGGTTCATCATGTTCTACTGCATCTAAATTTGGGTTGAAATTCTTCGCTCCATATCTTCTATAAAAGTTAGCATATCGATCTCTTCCGTCTGGATTTACACAAGGATCCATAATTACTACTGTGTTTTTCAACCATTCTTCACTTTCCATTCCTCCACTTAATAATTCATAAGCTGTCTTCATTGAGGCTTCAGTTGAGGAAGCTTCATTTCCATGAATATTATAACTCAACCAAACTACTGCCTTATCTGCAACAGCTCCTGAGCTACCTTTCAATCCTGTCTGCGAAATGTTTTGACTTTGTATTTCATCAAGACTTTCAATATTTTCTTTTGAAGAAATCACCGCATAGTAAAGAGGCCTTCCTTCATAAGTTTCACCATATTTTTTTAAGATGATTTGATCAGAATTTTCAGCAAGATGTTTAAAGTAATCAACTACTTTATGATGAAATGTGAATTTATCACCTAATGCATATCCTAATTTTTGCTCAGGACTTTGAAGATTTTGCGCAATTGAAACATTTGCTATTATGAAAATAAAGAAAAGAGTAACTATTTTTTTCATGCCTATATAATACTTGAAGTGAAATTAAAGATTAACGCTTCAATTTACATCGTTTTTTGAACTATTGAAAATGTTATTGATAGGCGGTTAGCAATCAGCTTTTACAAACTGCTTGCTAATTTTCACACATAAAAAAAGACCTCATTTCTGAGGCCTTCTAAACCAAAAATCAAACTTCACATCAATTTCTACTTCTCGAAGCAGAAACTGCAACTCTTGAATTTCTACTCTCACTACTTCTATTATTTCCATTTCCTCTTACCGAAGAACTTGGCTTTTTATCGGAATCACTAACTCTTGAATTTGAGCTATTGCTTCTTCCTGCAGAATTATTTATTCTTGAATTAGAATTGCTTCTAACTTGTCCAGAGTTATTATTTCTAACATTAGAGTTATCTCTAGCATCATTTCTATTTACTGAACTTCGGCTAGAAGTACTTCTTCTCGAATCTGATCTTACATTATTTGATGCATAACTTGCTCTTACATTTCTATTGGCAGAACCATTATTAGCTGCATAAGAATTATAATTTCTACCGCTTCTGTAAGCAATATGATTATGTCCATTATGATGGCCACTTCTATGATTTCTATGATTACAAACTACTTGATGAGTTCTATAAAAATTACCATGATATCCACAATGACCATTACAAATATGCTGCGCTAATGGGTATCTATTAAAATAATTGATATCCAAAATGATAGCATGTCTACCAAAGAACAATTCCACAAACTGACCTCTATATTCTAGCAATACGTTATAAAACAGGTTTCTGCCTCTTTGCTCACGGTTGATATGCACAATCTGATGATAAGGATAGTAATAATCAATTTCATAAAGAACCGCATTTGGAACTGCCCAGTTGTGTGCTGTACCAAAAGAAGCCACAATTTGAAAATTTTGAGATTTTGCAGAATTAGTGATAAACAATAATCCTAAACCTAAAACGAACGGAAGTATTATGTGCTTCTTCATAACTTTAAATGTTTGGTGTTATGAAGGATTAACCAAGTATTGTGCCAAAACCAATAAATCTTAACCACAAAGATTCAAAAGAAAACAAAAGGTAGCCAAAGGCTATTTCTACTTTAACCACTGAGTGACACAGAGATTTTTACAAAGTTTCACAGAGTCGATTTGCATTATTCAGCTTTATTTACAGCAAAGAGTGTTTATTTTCCTGTTTTTAATTAAATAAAGTTTAGAAAGTTAAAAGGCATTAAAAAATAAGCTTATCATAAAATTTTACTTTTGTTTAACGAAAACTTTAAAATCACACAAGGTAAAAACAATCCAAAATACATAGATTCTTTCTACAACATTTGACTTTTCCTTTGTATCCTTTGTGAAAGACTTAGCGGAACTTTGAGGTTTAGACATTTCAGCTTAGCTGAATTGATTTTTGAAGTTAAAATACAACAGCTATTCTTCAATATTCCCTTCTGGTTTAAGGATGATTTTTCACCTATTCATAAGCCGTTCTGCTTACAATACTTCTACCTAAAGTAATTTCATCAGCATATTCCAATTCACCGCCAATGGGAATTCCTCTTGCAATGGTACTGGTTTTAATTCCTAATTGTTTTACCTTTTTGCTGATGTAGAAAGCAGTGGTATCGCCTTCCATGGTGGGGGAAAGTCCGAAAATGATCTCCTTAACTTCTGATTCAGAAGAGGAAACTCTTTTTATCAAACTATCGATAGTCAAATCCTCAGGTCCAATTCCTTCTATTGGAGAAATAATTCCTCCTAAAACATGGTATAGACCATTATATTGAGAAGTATTTTCTATAGCTAAAACATCTCTAGTATCTTCCACTAAACAGATGATGGAGTTATCCCTTTTATGGCTTTTGCAGATATTGCATATCTCTTCATCAGAGATATTGTGGCATTTTTTGCAGTATTTGATATTCTGACGCATATCCATTAAAGATTGCGCAATATCAGTTGTGAAGCTTTCGTCTTGTTTCAGTAAGTGTAGAACTAATCTAAGAGCAGTCTTTTTCCCAATGCCAGGAAGCTTAGAAAATTCATTAATTGCAGATTCAATTAACTTAGAGGAAAACTCCATATTATTCTATCTCAGCATTTATTCCTGCATCCACTATGGCTTGCCTGTAAGGAATTAAATCCACAAAAGATCCTTTCTTCACAGCACATTTACCTTTATAATGAACCAGTAGGGTACATTGCTCAGCTTGCTCAGGAGTATGCTTACAAACCTTTATCAAGGTATTAATTACATGTTCAAATGTATTGACATCATCATTATAGACAATCAAATCATTGATATCCTCATCAGAGGTAGTTTCCAAAACCACCTCTCTTTTGTCTTCTTCTAGCTGATAATATATTTTAAAATCACTCATCACGACTCAATAACTTTAAAACGAACCTAATGTTATAATTAAGCATACTTCACATGCAAATTTACGAAAAATTAACCAACTTCGGATTTATTTGCTAAAAGCCGACTATAAATTTATCTGAAAAATCAGTTTAAATCGGCAATAATTGTATTTTCAAGTTAAACTTCCATAACGTTTTTTTATGAGTCCAATTCTGGTCATTTCAGTCATATCCATTTATTTTCTGGTCTTAATGGGAATTTCATGGCTTACTTCCCGTCAAAATGATAACCTGACTTTTTTTACTGCCAACAGGCAGTCGCCTTGGTATTTGGTGGCTTTTGGAATGATTGGTGCGTCATTATCAGGTGTAACTTTTATAAGCGTGCCGGGCGAAGTAGGGAATACTGCTTTTGCTTATTTCCAAGTGGTTTTAGGTTATTTGGTGGGCTATTTCGTGATTGCTACCGTTTTACTCCCACTTTATTATCGACTGAACCTGATTAGTATTTATACTTATCTGGAACAAAGATTTGGGAAATACTCCTATAAAAGTGGGGCATTTTTCTTTTTACTATCCAGAATAATAGGCTCCTCTTTCAGGCTTTTTTTGGTGGCTGGAGTTTTGCAATTAGCCATTTTCGATGCTTACGGCTGGCCTTTTTCGGTTACCGTGGCGATTACAATTGCATTAATCTGGCTCTACACTTTCCGCGGTGGGATAAAAACCATTGTTTGGACCGATACGCTTCAGACTCTATTTATGATTTTGGCAGTTGCCATTAGCATATATTTAATGAAAGACGGGTTGGATATGTCATGGGTACAACTTACCGAGAAAGTTTCAGCTTCAGGCTATTCGGAAATATTTGTTTGGGACTGGCAAAGTGGTCAAAATTTCTTCAAGCAATTTATAAGTGGTGCTTTTATTGCGATTGTGATGACTGGCTTAGATCAGGACATGATGCAAAAAAACCTGACTTGTCGTTCTTTAAAAGATGCACAAAAAAATATGTTTTGGTTTTGCATAGTGCTTGTAATTGTGAATTTTATGTTCTTAATCATGGGAGCTTTACTTTATATTTATGCAGGAGAAATGAATATCGCTATTCCTTCACGAACTGATGATTTATACCCATTACTAGCACTAGAGCATTTTCCTTTATTTGCTGGAGTTGTTTTCCTACTAGGAATAATTGCTGCAGCCTATTCCAGCGCAGATTCGGCCCTAACAGCCTTAACTACGTCATTTTGTGTGGATTTTTTAGGTTTGGGACAAAATGACAAACCAATTTCAAAGAAAATACGAATCAGGGTACACTTGGCTTTTTCTGTTATTTTGTTTCTAGTTATTATCGCATTCAAAGCCATTAATGATCAAAGCGTAATTACTGCGGTTTTTAAAGCAGCGGGCTATACTTATGGCCCTATTTTAGGGTTATTCACTTTCGGATTGATAACCAAATATCAGCTGAAAGATAAATGGGTTCCGCTAATTGCTGTACTTGCTCCAATTATTTCTTATATCATTAATGAAAATTCAGAAGCTTGGTTTTATGGCTATAAATTTGGATTTGAAATATTAGTAGTCAATGGATTGCTTACTTTCTTTGGATTATTTTTGATTAAAAAAGATAAATTAAAACTTGGAAATTAAAAAACATGTATTACATTTGTAATACTAAAAGAAAAAGAGATGCTTACCACAAGACTAACATCATCGGAGGAAAAGAAACTGACAGAATATTGTGAGCAAAACGGGCTTTCTAAATCCCAGGTGGTAAAAGAAGCACTTGCTCAATACCTAACTAAAAAATCTGAAGTTTCAGCTTTTGAATCTGGTCAAGATTTATTTGGAGCAGCTTCAAGCGATAAAACTGATCTTTCCACAACTTATAAAAAACGCTTAAAAAAGATGCTAAATGAAAAACATTCTCATTGATGCAGGTCCTTTAATTGCGCTTTTTGATAAAAGTGATAAATACCATTTAAAAGCTATTTCATTTCTTAAAACGCTCGAGAGGGGATTAATCACTACTTGGCCTGTCATTACTGAAACTTCCCATATGTTAAGTTTCAGTACGAAAGCACAGGCTAATTTTTTAGAATGGATTGAAAGAGGCGGCTTGAAAATTTTCGAATTGGAACATGATAAAATTGGCCGCCTTTCTGAATTAACCAAAAAATATGATGATGTGCCTATGGATTTAGCAGATGCAAGCCTGATTGTTGCCTCAGAGGTAAAAGGTATCCATCAAATTGCAAGCATCGATTCTGATTTTTATATTTACAGAGACATTAGAAATCGGTATTTGGAAAATATCTTTAAGTAAAATTATAAGTCCAATTCTTCCATCGGATTCCAAAAAACTTTCTCAAAATCCTGAATTTTATTTTCTCTGACCTTAATTCCTTCTGCTTCCAGTGATTTCTGCATGGCTTCTGGAGTTTCAAAATGCATTTTCCCAGTAAGCAACCCATTTCGATTAACCACCCTGTGTGCAGGAATATCTTCCAAAGTATGAGAAGCATTCATAGCATAGCCAACCACTCTGGAACTTTTTGCAGCACCCAAGTATTTAGCAATGGCGCCATAGGACGTCACTCTTCCCTGGGGTATTAATCGAACTACTTGGTATACCTGATCGAAAAAATCATTCTTTTCCTTCATATTATATGCAGACTGCTTTTACTTTTATATTTTTGAGGATTACAATTATGACAAAAATACTCTATATTTTCTTAATCCCATGGTCATTGTTTGCCTATGCTAGCTTAGCACAAGCCTATGCTGACTTTCCGAAGGACAGCACTTTAGAGGTATTCTCAAAAAAAGGCAAAAAAGGAATAAGGAGTGAAAGTGGAAACATAGTACTTGATGCCAAATATCAAGCTTTTGGTTGGTCTGACGGAAAATCTAATGATCTAAATGGGTTTATTGGATACCAAGAAAATGATTTATGGGGCTTGATGTCCAATGACTTTGAAGTAATTTCAAAAGCCAATTACAATAGCTTAGTTCCATTCGCTAATGATTTATTTATAGTTTCTGAGAAAAGTAAATATTCGAAAGTATTGTTTTATGGAATTATTAAAGGCAATGGAAAAACTAAAATAAAAACTAAGTATAGAAATATTTATCCTGCTGGAAATCATCTTATCTCAGCCACAAAAAAAGAAAAGGATATTTTCTTTGGCATTATGAACTCATCAGGAAAAGCGACTATCCCATTTGAATATTTTCACATTGCCTATTTAGGAAATGATAATTTCACTTTAACTAAAGAAGATGGAAGTAAAAAGCTAATCAAACTAACTAGCAAGTCTGAAACATTATTAGAAAATATGGATAGTGTCTCCAGCTTTAGAGATGGGGTAGCCATTATTTTCAAAAATGGAAAGCAAGGGCTTATCAGGCAAGATGGTAAAATCTTATTGCCAATTGAATATAAAAAAATAGAGTGGAATAATGGCAAGCACATCTATGTCACACCATTAGATGAATGGACAGTTTTCAATAAATCAGGTATAGAAACTGGAAAACAAAATGCTGATTCTATATTTTATTTGAACGACAGTTTATTAGTAAAAAACACTTCCTCATACGCACAAATTCATAATATTCGAACTAATGAAAATAAGCAAGTATTTCAGGCAGATATTGTTGGAGTATTTGGTGACAACTTCATTCTCAATAAATCAAACAAAACTTTTATAGCGCAAGACAGCAACAAAATAATCAGCGAAAAATTTGATGGCGAAGTTAGTTGGAATGAGGACTTTTTTGTTGCAAAAAAGAAAGTATATCAAGGCTATGCAAATATCATTACCAATCCAAATGGTAAGTCCATAACTGCTGACTCGTATAAATTTTTGGATAAATCTATAGCTCTGAAAATCAAATCAAATTGGGGGATTTATGATACAGAATTAAAGGAAATCATCTCTCCGCTTTACGAAGAAATTCAAAAAAACGACTCTCATTATATAGTAAAATTTAAAGGTCAATATGGAGTAATAGACCAAGAAAATAATTGGCTAATCCCCCCTCAATTCAAAGAAATCGAACCAATTGATAACCTTCATTATAAAATGGTAGACAAATACCTTCGTGAATTTGTATCAGACACTAAAGAAAAGAACGAAGCAAGTTTATATTATGACTTTTATGACCATTTTGGAGTAGAGCAAGATGTCAAAAATAAATTTAGGCTTATTGACCTAAATGGAAATGCCATCACTGATTTTAAAGAAGGAAAATATAGTGGTCATGGAAAATCAGGAATCATTTTCAAGAATAAAAATCAACATATTTTATTAAATAATTTAGGCGAAGAATTATTTAAGATTAACAATTACGATACTGTCGTTTTTACTGATGACAATTATTTAGCTATTCAAAAAAATGGACACTGGGGGTTTATAAACGAAAATGGTATTTTAAGAATTGCCAATCGCTATGATACAGCTCGGTCATTTAATAATGAAAGGGCAGCAATTAAAATTCGAAATTCATGGGGATTTATAAATCGAAATGAAGATTTAGTGGTTCAGCCTTACTATTCAGAGGTATCTGATTTTGAGAATAATACTGCATTCGTTCGATTAAATAATAAATATGGATTGATAGATTTAAATGGCGAATTCATCATTGAAGCGGAATATGACGAAATTTTAAAAGAAAAGGGCTATTATTTATTGAGGAAAGCCTCCAAATGGGGAGTTACCAATGATCAAGGCAGAGTGATTTCTTACCCTACTTTTGATAAAATCACTGTGGGAAATAGTTTTCTTAAAGTAGAAAAGTACAAAACAGTAAGAATCCTATCTGAAAAAGGAACAAACCTGATCGACAATCAATTTGATGAAATCTATTTTGATGAAAAACTAAATGTTTTCTTAGCTAAGAAAACATCAAAAAAGGAACAAGTTTTCCTTACTGATATTCTAAGCGGGGAATATCCTTGAATTAATTTTAAGCATTTCCAATAAGCCCATCTATTTCGATTCATAAGCTGATATTTATATAAATCTGACTAATCCACCTTTGACTTTTAACTCCTCCGAAAAAATATTCATTCTCGTTTTTTTCGATAAGATGTGATTTTTAGCGTATATTTAAGTTGTTTTTAGGGATGAATTAAAATAATTTAAGATCCTAAGCGTAAAATATGGCTTACAAATTAGAACATACTGCCGAAATTGCATCTGAACTGTCAGGTGAACTTCTTTTCAAAATAATGAAAGAAAGCTCATTAGTTGAAGCTAATGGAGTCTCTTTAAAAGCATTGAATAATATGCTTAATTTCATTACAAAGGAATTTGAAGCAGATGAAAATTGGATAGTAGAAGAAAGTAAAAAAGATAACTGTCTTAAGTGGGATCTTGATAATCCATTAATAAAAGAAAGTATCCCCTTTAATCATGAATTAAAAGAAAATAGTCAACACCCTTTCTTTACGATTGAAATCAAAAAACCATTCCTGCTATTTAAACATCATTTGATCTTTCCGATTGATTTAAATAACAAAAAAATCTATGTCGGTTTTTCGTCACAGCAAAGATTTAACCTAAGCTCGCAAGACAAAAGATTCTTCTATGTAATTTCCGAAAGATTAAAAGAGCTTATCCTTCTGATTAATAATGAGAGAAAAGTAAAATCAAAGTCTCAGCGATTAGAAACCATATTAGATAAGCTTCCTCAAGCCATTGTTTTCACTGAAAATAAAAATGGAGACACTTGGTTAAATAATGAAGCACTCGAAATTTTCGGATTAGGAAAAAATGAAAAGTCAATTCCGTCTGATCTTTTTAGCAAAAAATTATCAGAGCTCAAGGTAAAAGTCACTAACAAGGAGGAAGTAGAATTAGTGGGTAATAATATGATCAGCCTGAATGCATTGCCATCTAGTTTTGGTGAAGATTGGATATGGAAGTTTGAGAACTCAGTTTTAAAAGTGATTCGAAAAAATGCCTATATCGCTGGAAAAGAAGGTGAATTATGGGTTTTTGATAATGTAAGTGAATTATATTTTGCTAATGAAAGGCTGAACTCCCTTTTCAGAAAGCTTAATGTAGCCTATAATGAAATCAATGCTAACCTTACCGAATTTCAAAGCAAGTCAAGTAATAAAAGCATTACAGATTTAGAGGCTGAAGAATCTCGTATCATCCAGCAGTATGATGATAATGATATTTTAGGTAAAGTAACACATGATTTACGAACTCCATTTGCCAAAGTATATACAATCGTTCAGTTACTTTTGACTGATAATGAGGAGAATTTAAGTGATCAACAAGTTGAAAGAATCAACTTAATTAAGCAAGTGGTTGCAGATGGATTACAGATTGTGAAAGGCTTCTTGGATACTGGAAATATGGTATTGGATGATAAAAAATTCAAGCCAGAAGTAATCGACATTCAACAATTCGTGGATAACAGCTTAATGCCTTACGAACTTTTATCTGCTAAAAAGAATATTATTTTCATCACTCAGGTTTTGAATAAAAATCTAAAACTTGAAGTAGACAGAACTTACCTTAGAAGAATAGTGGATAATTTAGTTTCCAATGCCATTAAGTTTTCCCCTAATGAGACCCAAATAAACTATACCATCTACCAAGAAGGAGAGGAAATCATATTTTCTGTAAAAGACCAAGGGCCTGGACTTACCGATGATGATAAAAGCCGTTTATTTAAGAAATATCAACAACTTTCAGCAAAGCCAATTGGCACGGATGAATCTACAGGATTAGGACTCTACATTGTGAAAACAATGGCTGATAAAATGGGCGGTAGAATTTGGGTGGAAAGTGAAAAAGGTAAAGGAGCTGAATTTAAAGTAGCTCTAAAAGCCAAATCCTGATATCCTTACCAAAGAATTATTCCATTTTTTCTTATTATTTATTCAAACTCTTTTACTTTAGATTTTTTTAAATTTCGCAACTCCTATTTCTTTAATGAGTTATATGGCTATGAAAAATTTCTATCTAGTTAGTATCCTCTTAATAATTTTTGCATGCTCGACCGAAAAAGAGAAAATTGACCTCTCAGGAAAATGGATAGGTGAAATTAGTATGCAAAGCAAAACTATGCCTTTTGAAATGCAAATTTTAGAGGCAGAAGATAGTAGCATAACAGCTAGCATAATCAATGGTGAGGAAGAAATTATTTTAGATGAAATCCAAAGGAAAAATGACTCCCTCCACATTCCTTTGCACATTTTTGATATTACTATAGATGTCAAAATCGATAATAATAGTTTAGCTGGCACGTACACCAAGCATTATGAAGAAGATTATGTGTTACCCATAACTTTTCACAAAGGAAATACTCGATTTAAAAATAATTCAAATGAAGAGCCTGCCGATTTCTCAGGAAAGTGGGAAGTAACTTTCATTGAACCAAAAGAGCAAGATACTACTCAGGCGGTAGGAATATTTGAACAAAACGGTAAAGACGTTAAAGGAACATTTTTAACTCCTTTGGGAGATTATCGATATCTGGTAGGTATAGCTGAAGGAAATCAAATGAAATTAAGCACTTTTGATGGAAATCATGCCTTTCTATTTGAAGCTGAAATGCAAAATGACAGTACATTAAAAGGCAACTTTTATTCCGGCAAAGAATGGTACGAAAGCTGGACGGCATTTAGAAATAAAAATGCAGAACTTCCACATCCAGATTCTTTAACCTATTTGAGAAAAGGTTATGATAACATTTATTTTAGTTTCCCGAATCTGGAAGGAGAAAAAGTGAGCCTAACAGATGAGAAATATCAAGACAAAGTAGTAATTGTTCAGATTTTTGGCACTTGGTGTCCTAATTGTATGGACGAAACTAAATTTCTCACCAAATGGTACGATGAAAATAAAGAAAGAGAAGTAGAAATTATTGGCTTGGCCTATGAAGCAAAAGATGATTTTCAATATGCTAAAAGTAGAGTTGAGAAGATGATCAACAAATTTGATGTAAACTATGACTTCCTAATTGCAGGCACTAATGATAAGGAAGAAGCTTCTAAAACTTTACCCATGCTCAATCAGGTAATTTCATTCCCTACTATGATTATTATTGATAAAAATGGTGAATTGGTGAGTATTCACACCGGATTTAGCGGTCCTGGTACTGGAAAATATTATGATGAATTTGTTCATAATTTTAATGCAAAAATGGATAGTCTCTTAACACATTAAGTAATGAACATTAATTTAAAATATTCAATCCTTTTTTTAATGTTATTTGCCTTTGCAAGTAATTCCTATGCTCAGGAAATTGGGGAGAAATATGAAAAGGAGGAAAAAATAAAGCAAGAAGAATTCCCTAAAACAGCTTTAGAATTAATAAAACCAATTCTTAAAAAAGGCAAAAGAAATAGATATTACAAGGATTTCGATAAGAACACTTATTTCTTTGAATTCAAAACCATCTACAAGGATGAAAAAATAAGCATCAAATTTTATAAAGATGGAAGTCTTTTAGATATCGAAATCCTAAAAGAAATAGGAGAACTTCCTAAAGAAATCCAGAACCATCTTCAACAATATTTTCAGTCCAAGTATAAGAAATATAAGCTCAATAGAATTCAAATTCAATATAATAGGGAAGAAGAATATGAAGATGGTGAACTAGAAATAGATGATGATGAAGAATATATTGAGGAGTTTTTAGAAATGGACTTGGAAGACCTCATCATAAAATATGAAATTGAAGCAGAAGTAGTTGAAGCGAATAATGAAAGAGGCTTTTTTGAATTTCTTTTCAATTCTGAAGGTAAAGTAGAGCAAATCAATAAAATCATTAAACAGGCTGATGACAACGTACTTTATTAGAAGTCTTTTTTTCTGCATGTTTTTTATTCCATTTATCGGGCAATCCCAAAACCGCCCATCTATCCGTTGGGAGCCTGGTGTTTCGCTGACTAAAAAAATAGATTCCCGATGGAGTTATAACATTTCACTCATGGGCAGGCAGCGATTTACCAACTATGGTGAAGGAGAAAAAAATTTCAAGACAGATCGTTGGGAAATTAAGGGTTTTGGTACTTATACACTTCTAGGAGGTAAAAAATTAAGTTTGGGCTATATGTACAGAACTTATGACCCATTTGAACCTGAAAGCGGTTGGGAGCATAGAATAACACAACAATTTGCTTTTATTTCTAATTTTGGTGGATATCGGCTTGGTAACAAATTCAGAATTGAGCAAAGAATCCGTTCTAGTGATTATTTGACAAGGTTTAGATATGCCATTAGTAATGATTTTCCATTGCAAGGTGAAAATCTTGACCCAAAAGAATTTTATATTATTGGTGGTAATGAACTGGTTTATGCTTTTAATCGCTTGGGTGATGAATTAGAAAACAGATTTTCCTTAGGGATAGGAAGGCTTTTACAAAAAGGCCAAAAGCTTCAATTCTCAGTCGTAAGTCGAAATAGTGATTTAATTAGTTCAAATCGTGACCATATTATCCAGTTTGAAAGCGTTTATTACTTTAGTTTATAGAATAATAATTCCGCTGTGGAAAACTTTCCCGAATGTCTTCTTGTTTGATCTCTGAAAGCTGTAATTTTGCAACATCCTCAGGGTGTTAAACAAATTTTGGTGAACCTAACAAGTATGACAATACCGGGTGAAGCAAATCTGTAAAGCCAGGCCTCATCTGCCAACTGGCGGACCTCGTTTCTCGTTTACGGGATTCAGGATAACAGTGGAAGGCTGATCGGGCAAGCAGCCCAAATCCTGTAATAATCGGGGTTCACGCAATTTCTTTGATGCTCTGAGGTTTTTTTATTTTGATGGATGTTAGGTGAAGGGTGATGGATGAAAATTAGGCAATTATCCAATCTTATTTCTACCTTATTCCCATTTTCTATCTACCATATCTCCATATTATTTCAAGCATATTTCCACTTTATTTCATTTAAACCCAGTGCCGACCTTCGGTACTGACCTAATTTCGTGCTACTGCATTCATCAGCAAATTAATACATCATAAAATCACCCACTCATCAAAGTTGGAGCTCATTCCACAACAATTTCCTTACTTTTTGATTTTGGTATTCATATATTCATGAAAAATAAATTAACCTATGAAAAAATATATACTTACGATTGCATTGAGCGCTATTTCCTATTTTGGCTTTAGCCAAGCACCTCAAGAGTTGGATTCTCGTCACTATGATATAATAGAAGCAGTTTCAGCAGAAAGAATTGAAAGTGATATCAGGACTTTAGCAGGATTCGGCACTAGAAATACTTTTTCGGATACTGTTTCCAATACCCGTGGAATTGGTGCAGCTAGAAGATGGATAAAAGCTGAATTCGACAAAATTTCTGAGGAATGTGGTGGTTGCTTAGAAGTGTTCTACCAAAAAGATTTTGTAACTAAAGAAGGTAATAGCCGAGTACCAAAAGATGCTTGGGTAGTGAATGTTGTAGCCATTCTAAAAGGAACAGATTACCCCAACAACTATGCTATCATGTCTGGTGATATTGACTCAAGAGCAAGCAACACTATGGATTATGAAACGGATGCTCCGGGCGCCAATGATAATGCATCAGGTATGGCGGGTACAATTGAAGCGGCACGTGTGCTTTCAAAATATAAATTCAAAAGTAGCATTGCTTTCGTTGGACTTTCCGGTGAAGAGCAAGGTTTGTTTGGTGGGGCAGGATTGGCAAAATATGCTCAGGAAAATGAATGGAATATTATAGGAATATTAAATAATGATATGATTGGAAATATTGAAGGTGTGGATGGCGTAATTGATAACAGAACCTTCAGAATATTCTCTGAGCCAGTTCCCCAAACTGAAACAGAAAGAGAAAGAACCATGCGTAGATATTACGGTGGTGAGGTAGATGGAATCTCCAGACAATTAGCCAGGTACGTACACAATCAAGTCCAAACCTATATGCCAGAAATGAACCCTATGATGGTTTATAGATTGGATAGATTTGGTAGAGGCGGACATCATAGACCTTTCAATGATTTGGGATTTGCCGGCATCAGAATTATGGAAGCGCATGAAAACTATAACCGTCAGCATCAGGACATCAGAGTGGAAGATGGAATTGAATATGGTGATGTTATAGAAGGTGTGAATTTTGATTATACCAAAAAATTAACAGCTGTCAATGCCATTTCTTTAGCTGGTTTGGCTTGGGCACCACCTGCTCCTAAAAACGTAGGTATAGGTGGCGTTGTGGCTCCATCTGCAATGCTCGCTTGGGATGAAGTGGAAGATGACAATATTGTAGGTTATAAAATCTACTGGCGATTAACTACTTCACCAACCTGGGATCATTTCAGATATGTTGGAAAAGTAAATGAGCATACTTTAGAAGGAATAGTGATTGACAATTATTATTTCGGAGTAGCATCAGTTGATAAAAATGGAAATGAATCAGCAGTGGTTTTTCCTGAGAGAGTGATCAGATAAAATTATATTTTTTGGATGTAGAAAGGCTTGCGATAGGTGAGCCTTTTTTGTTTAGTAAAAATAATTTTTCATCGATATATTTATTGATTCTATCTACATTACTTACATTAGTCAATATTTAAAATACTATTTCGTTTGATAGTCCATCACCAAAAGATCATCATGATGAAAAAATCAAGTTTTATTTTAGGAGTTCTATTTTTATTTATCTCACCTTCAATTTTGGCTCAAGTCAACAACTATAACGTGATGAATATAGTCGATTTCCACAGCATTAGTGTTAATTCCGCCTACACTGTTTATGTAAAACAATCCAACAAAGAGGAAGTAAGAGTTGAGGCTGAAAAAGAAATCTACGCTTTAACTGAAATTACAGTAAAGGAAGGTGTCTTACATATCGACATTAAAAAGGATGAATCTCAAACCAGCAAAAGCATTTGGCAAAAAATAGATAATATTAAATTATTGCCGACACTCAAAGTTTATGTTGCAATCAAAGACGTCCAGAGCTTATCAGTAAATGGAAATGGAAAACTTATTTCAGAAAATTCCATTGCTGCAGATAATATCAACCTGCAAGTTGCCGGAACTGGGAGTATGGAAGTGGATATAAAAACTAAAATCCTTGAGGCTAAATTAGCAGGACCAGGGAATTTAACAATCAAAGGCTATACTGATGATTTGGTTTTAGATAATAGTGGAGCAGGAAGCATAGATGCATTTGAATTTGAAGCTCAAAATGCCGATGCAAATTTATTTGGCTTAGGCTCTATCAAAATGAATGTTTCGGACAAATTAGATGCTAAAATCTATGGAAGTGGCAATATCTCTGTTAGAGGTGCCACAAAAGAAATAGTCAAAAAAGAATATGGTTCAGGAATAGTAGAAAGGAAGAATTAATAACAAACCAACCCTTTGAACTCGATGGAAAAGAAATGAAACAATGATACTCTAAATCCTGTATACTATTGTAGAATAATTTGTTATTAAGTTTTTTAAAAATTTAAAAACCATTGAAATGTCAACGATAAAAGAAAGAACACTAAAAGAATTGGAGAATAAAGTTAATGATTTAGAAAATTTTATTGCTAAAAGAGGTATTGGCTCTAGCTATTTATCAAGAGCAGAAAAAATCCAAAGAAATATCAACATCGGTCTTTTTGTAGGTGGTGTAGCTATTGTTGGTGGGATCTTAGCTTATGCGCTTTTGAAAGAGGATGATGAAGAAGATGAATAAATACCTGTAACGTATCAATATTTGAGAAGCCTAACTATTAAAAGTTGGGCTTTTTTTATAATTTTCTATTTTTTCTGTTAATGCTACCCCAAATATCCAGATACTGATTAAATAAAAGAAGAGCTAGTTTAACTTTTCCAACCAAATTCTATTTGAACCACTAATAAATATTAATTGCAATCAAATACGTACTTGATAACAATCTAAGTCTTAATAAGGTTGTGTAAAAGGGCCTGCATATTAATCCAAACAATAAAGTTCTAATAATTTCTTATGAAAAATTCCGCTTATCTTTTTCTTATCATTTTATTAAGCTTTAGCAACACGAAAGTAATAGCTCAAAATAATTCTTTTACTGTAAGTGGTCACGCTTATGACACTAAAAATGGAAATCCAATTCAATATGCACAGGTAGCCCTTTTTAAAAAAGATGCTAAAGAGCCCGAAACTTTCGCCAATACTGATGAAAATGGAAAGTTTGAACTTAATGCAAAAAGAGGAGAATATCAGCTTAAAATATTTTTCGTAGGTTATAAAGATAAAATATTGAGTGATATAGCTCTCAGTAAAAACATTGAACTTGGTCAGGTTGAAATGATAAATGATAACAATCAACTAGACGAAGTGGAAGTAAGGGGTACCAAACCGATGGTGAGCACAACAGTAGAAGGCATTACCATAAATCCTGACCAAAATTTATCCAATCTTGGAGGTACTTTACTAGATATATTAAGAAATACACCTTCAGTGCGAGTGGGAGACGATGGCTCAATTTCCTTAAGAGGAAGTTCAGGAACCAATGTACTAATTAATGGCAGAAACTCTTCTTTAACTCGAAATTTAGACCGAATTCCGGCCAGTTCCATAGATGAAATCAAAGTAATTAATAATCCAAATGCGAGATATGATGCCGAAGCTGAAGCAGGAATTATTGACATCAAGTTGAAAAAAGGAGATAAGTTAGGTACAAATGGTGGAATAGATGCCCTTTACGGAACCAGAGGCCGTTCAAGTTTTGGGGGTCAAATTAATCACCGCGACATCAGATATAATGTATATGCCGGATATAATTATAGAGATTGGAAAAATGTTAGTGACAGAAGGGTAGATAGAATAATATTCGAAGATGAGGAAAACCTAAGACAAACTACTGATTCAGAAAGTCAAAGAGCAGGTCACACCTTTAATTATGGGGCAGACTATTATTTTGGTAAGAATACCTTAAACTATGAAGGCGTATTGAATACCAGCTATAGCCAACAAGTAAACACGCTTTTCTCTCAATTGACTGATACAAATTCTGATGACCTTATTTTGGAGTATGTTAGAAGAAATAGTGAAAATGAATCAGATGACGGCTATGATAATGCCATTATCTATGAAAGAGATTTTAAGGAAAAGGACAGGTCTTTCAAATTTTCGGCCTCACAATCCTACACAAACCAATTTAAGACCCAAAATATAGAGATTTTCAGAGGTACCCAAACTACTGATGAGTCAGAGCTTAATGGAAGGGAACGGGCATTTACGGATGAGAAAAGGTATAATTATGTATTTCAGGCTGATTATATTCATCCTTTTGAAGATAAAATGAAGTTAGAAACAGGTCTTAAATCAAATATCAGGAATTTTACTTATGATTTTGATTTTTCAAGATTCTCCTTTCAAAACCAGAATTTTGAGGATGACCCTGCAGTAAGCAATGAATTCGACTATCAAGACAGGATTCATGCAGCCTATGTGGTGCTGTCAAAATCATTTGAAAAACTGGATATCATAGCAGGACTAAGAGGGGAGCTCACTCAACTTAATACCTATTTATATAATACCGATGAAGAAAACAGTCAGGAGTATTTTAATTTATTTCCAAGCCTTCAAACACTTTATAAACTAACGGCTAATCAATCTTTCAAATTCACTTACAGTCGGAGAATAGACCGACCTACTGCATGGAGATTAAATCCGTTTCCTGATATTACTGATTCGTTAAATGTAAGAAGAGGAAATCCAGCACTTCAGCCAGAATTAATCAACTCAATAGAACTAGGTTATATTTTTGAAGGCAAGAAATCCAGTCTTACCACCAACTTTTTTTATAGACAAATTCAAGGGAGATTAGATTATATTACAAGAGTTGAAGATGGGATATCTTATTCGGAACCTGCAAATTTAAATACTGCAGAATCTTATGGAGTAGAGGTGATAGGGTTAAAGGATATAACTCCCTGGTGGACACTAAATGGAAGTGTCACTGGTTTTAATATAAGAGTTGACGGCTCCAACATCAGTGAAGAATTTACTAATAATGGATATGCCTTAAACAGCAAATTAAACTCTGATTTCAAGCTACCTTATGATATTACCCTTCAATTAGTCGGTAATTATGATTCTCCAGAAATTGAAGCACAGGGTAGCAACCTCGCTCAGTATTATATGGATGCCAGTATTCAGAAAAGCTTTCTGGACAAAAAAGGAAGTGTTTCTTTAAGCGCCAGAGATGTTTTCAATACTTTAAGATATGCTGGAGACCGTTTGACTAATTCATTTTCACAGTCTTACTATTCTAAAAGAGAAACCAGAATATTTTTATTGAGTGCTAGATATTCTTTTTAAAGGTTTTTTTGATTTATCTACCCTATTTTGAGGGCCTAAATTAAAAAGTTAGGCTATTTTTTTGTGGTTTGGGTTTTGAAATATTGCATTCATCTACAGGACCATGGCTCAAAGTCCCTCTAAGCATACACTATTCTACACGTCTCCAAGTATTTCTATGAAATTCACCATCTTATTAAGTGTAGATTTAAACGTTTAAATCTACGGATAAGTCGCTATTTACACCTTTAAATGCTTATCAGTAGCTTTTTTAATAACTATTAATTCAGTAGATTGCTTGAAAAATATAAATTGAATAAGTGTACCAGTACACTTACTAAAATGTTGTATTCAATATGAGCAATGAGATTAGAAATAAGCAAAATCTTAGCGGACTATATTAGTAAAAAGATCACTACAGATAGGTTTGAGGAATGGGTCTATTCATGCCAAAACTTAGAATCTGAACTTGGAGAAGAATTGTATCTAGACCTGATTTCGCTGAACTTTAAGGATAAAAAAAGTCGAATTGAGGTTGAGAGAATTCTGGAAGATAAAATTGACTATTCTGAACTGCACAAAAGCGAATTATTACATTTAATTAGCCAAGTCTGTTCAAAGAGTTTATCGTTTAAGGAGTCGATTAATCAATTGTATACTTGGATGGATTCAGGCTATCTTTTCTTAAGTAATATTGATACAATTGGGAATTTTAAGGAGCAAGGTAAATCAATAATACATTCCATTGAAGAGAATATGACGGAAGAACAAATGTGGGATATTTTAATAAAACATGAGCCCGATTTTTTCCAAGAATTAGAAAGCATTAAATCAAGAATTGAGAGTGGGCATATTCAAATTACAGGAGAGTATGAAAATACGGATTACTATGGAGAGCAATTTAGGTATATAGAATAAAGCATACAACATTCTGTATAAATCATGGCTGTTAGTGGGTTATTGTTGCTTCAGATCTTTGCAGAAAGCCCGTCAATCCGCAAGTTTGGCTTATTGGTGAAAATTAATTTAATAAGCCAATCCTGCGGATTGCCTCGGTAGTTTACTGAAATTTTTATACTTTTAATCAGCCACGAATTCATACAGTGGCGTTACCTTTCAGAAGTAGTTCACTACAAAAATTGTAGTCAAAGGATTTATTTTTACTACGAGTTTGTTAACTTCAAGATATGAAACAAGTAGCTCTTAAAAAATACCTTATACAAATAGCGGAAAAATTGACTCCAGAGTCAACACTTGAAGATGTCTATGAACAGCTTTCCCTACTTTCAGATATCGATGAATCTGAACAACAAGAGAAAAATGGCGAAACTCTAAGTCAGAAGGATGTTCAAACTATGTCTAGGGAATGGTTAAGGTAATCTGGACTAAAAAAGCATTCGGACAATTAGAACGAGCTATCAAGTACATTAGAGAAGAACAAGGACTTACATTTGCTGAAACAGTCCTGAATAAGATTTTACAGACAACTGAATTATTAGAAAAATCACCGAATATTGGAACTATTGAACCTCTTTTAGTGCATAAAAAATCAGAGTACAGGTTCCTTGTCGTTTGGAGCTATAAAATACTCTACAGGACAACTAAAGATAAAGCTGTCATCTCAAGAGTTTTTCATACCTCAAGGGACCCAAATAAATTAAAAGGAATGTAAATCCGAAAAGGTAATCGAGTAGACGGCCGTGAGCCATAAGCCCACCGTGCGTCTCTCATCCGCTGGCTAGCTGATACGGATCTAGTATAAAGCGGTTCGCTGAATGACTACTTGAGTCCTTGAGTAATAGAAAAGCATTGATTCATACCCTTTTCTCCTAAGTCTCGACAAGGTGACTGTGGTTATCAAGATTGGACTTTGGGCTTAATTAAATTATTTACCACATCAAAGGCAGGACTTTCAACCAATCCTCAAAAACCTCCTCAATATATCCCAAAAATTCACTAAATTTCTCGTGTAATTAACCATTTAATCTATGAAGAAATATACAATACTCTCATTGCTGATAGGCTTGATAGCTTTCAACTTTGGTGCTTTTGCACAAGAAAAAGATGAAAAAGCCGACAGCACTAAAAAAGCCACCAAAGAACTTCCGCTTGAGCCGGAAAGAACCATCGAATTCAACACCAAAGAAGGCACTTGGCTTTCTGTGGATGTAAGCCCCGATGGAAATACCATCATTTTTGACATGATGGGCGATCTTTATACCATTCCGATCGCAGGTGGAAAAGCTACCAAAATCACAGAAGGAATGCCTTATGATGTACATCCACGGTTTAGTCCTGATGGAAAATCCATCGTTTTTATTTCCGATAAAAGCGGTTCGGACAACATTTGGACAATGGATTTGGATTCGGAGGAGATGACGCAAATCACTAAAGATGATGATCAAAATTATTTCTCAGCTGACTGGACACCAGATGGAGAATATATAGTAGGCGCCAAAGGAAGAAGAAATATCAAATTACATATTTACCACAAAGAAGGAGGCTCAGGTGCTCAATTAATCGAAAAGCCTGAAAATTTAAAAACCACTGATCCTTCCATCAGCCCTGATGGAAAATTAGTTTACTTTTCAAAAAGAAATTCAGCTTGGAACTACAATGCGCAATTTCCTCAGTACCAAATCGGGACTTACGATATGGAAGATGGCGATATGGCCACCATCACTTCACGATATGGTTCTGCATTCACCCCTACCCTTTCTCCTGATGGAAAATGGCTGGTTTACGGAACTCGCTTTGAAACCGAAACTGGTTTGGTGAGAAGAAATTTACAAACAGGTGATGAAGAGTGGCTGGCTTATCCTGTACAAAGAGACGAGCAGGAATCCATTGGACCATTAGGTGTATATCCTGCCATGTCATTCACGCCCGATAGCAAATTCTTAATTGCCACTTATGGAGGAAAAATCCATAAAATAGATATCAATGCCAAATCAGCTTCAGAAATTCCTTTTGAAGTGGATGTGAATTTGGAATTAGGACCAAGATTGAAGTTTGATTACCCAATTTCTGATGAAAAAGAAGCTTTTGTAACGCAAATCAGAGATGCAGTTCCTTCTCCAAACGGGGAACAAGTAGCTTTCACAGCCTTAAATAGGTTATATGTGATGGATTTGCCTGATGGTAAGCCTAAGCGTTTAACCAAGAATAATTTTACGGAAGCCATGCCGGCTTGGTCACCCGATGGAACTCAAATTGTTTTCACTACTTGGGAAGAGACAGAAGGCGGCCATTTGTATAAAATCAATGCAAATGGAAGAGGAAAAGCCTTAAAACTCACTCAAAACCCAGCACTTTACCTTGATCCTGAATGGTCATACAAGCAAAATAGAATCGTGTTTAACAGAGGTGCCAATCAAGTTTATAAAGATGCTGTGGATCCATTCGGTTCTTTAATGATGGAAGATTTAGCCTGGATTTCAACTGAGGGCGGAAAGGTTAATTTAATTGATAAAGCCAAAGGAAGAAATACTCCTCATTTTTCTAAAGTAGAAGACAGAATTTACTTGAATCATGGCGAAAAAGGCTTGATTTCCATTCGTTGGGACGGAACAGATGAAAAAGAACATTTACAACTGACTGGTATTACAACCTATGGTTCTTCCGTGGATATGGTGCATGCCCATGACGGTACTCATAACTTATTACCTGATAGCGAAAATGCATGGAGAGAAAACAATAAGCCTTCAAAACCTTCTGAAATTAGAATTTCACCTGATGGAAAAACAGCATTGGCTAAAATTACTAATGACATTTATTCCGTGACCATTCCAAAATATGGTCAAACTCCAAAAATCTCTTTGTCAAATGCAGATAATGCTGCTTTTCCTGCAATGAAGCTGACTGTTATGGGCGGAGAATTCCCAGCTTGGTCTGCCGACAGCAAAAAAGCGCATTGGTCTTTAGGAGCCAGCCATTTTATCTATGATTTAGTAGAAGGAAAAGCTTATGCCGATAGTGTAGCCACTGCTAAAAAAGAAGCCAAGAAAAAGAAAGAGGAAGAAAAGAAAGAAGATAAAGATTCTGAGGAAGATAAAGAGGAAAAGGCAGATGAAAAAAAGGAGGACGAGAAGGAAGATGAAGGCTATACTGCTAAAGAACTCAAAATAAAAGTGAGCTATGAAAAGGATATTCCAGAAGGAACTATCCTTTTAAAAGGCGCTAGAATTATCACCATGACGGATGAAGGCGTAATAGAAAATGGAGATATTCTGATTGAAAATAATCGTATCATTTCAGTAGGTGAAAGCGGAAGTCTGGACATTCCAAATGGAGCCAAGACTATTGATGTAGCTGGTAAAACCATAACACCAGGCTTTGTAGACACGCATGCGCACATGTGGCCGAATTGGGGATTGCATAAAAATCAGGTTTGGATCTATTCTGCCAATCTTGCCTATGGTGTAACCACCACTCGCGATCCGCAAACGGCTACCACAGATGTATTGACTTATTCAGATATGGTAGATGCCGGTATGATTCATGGCTCTAGAGTTTATAGCACAGGTCCTGGTGTAGGTTATTGGATGTACAAAATCAAATCTTTGGAACACGCCAAAGAAGTATTGAAGCAATACAGCGAATATTATGACACCAAAAGCATCAAAATGTATTTGGTGGGTAACCGTCAGCAAAGGCAGTGGATTATTATGGCCGCCAAAGAATTGGAATTAATGCCAACAACAGAAGGTGGATTGGATTACAAACTGAATATGACGCAATTATTGGATGGTTATCCAGGGCATGAGCATAGTTTACCAATTGTGGGGATTTACAAAGATGCGGTGCAAACCATAGCGGAATCTAAAATGGCCGTGACCCCTACCCTTTTGGTTTCTTATGGTGGGCCGTGGGCTGAGGAGTTTTATTATGCTACTGAAAATCCATATCATGATAAAAAGCTTCAATATTTCACACCTTATGAGGAATTGGGTCAAAAATCTAGAAGAAGAGGCGCTTGGTTTATGGAAGAAGAACACGTATTCCCCAAACATGCTAAATTCATGAAAGATTTAGTTGAAGCTGATGGAATAGGTGGAGTAGGAAGTCATGGTCAATTGCAAGGACTAGGTTACCATTGGGAGTTATGGTCAATGGCAAGCGGTGGCATGAGCAATATGGACGCCTTGAGAACAGCCACTATTTTGGGAGCCGAAGCATTAGGCCTGGAAAGTGATTTGGGAAGCATTGAAAATGGTAAATTGGCTGATTTATTGATTATGGATAAAAACCCATTAGATGAAATCAGAAATTCCAACACCTTGACTCATGTGGTGAAAAACGGAAGGGTTTATGATGCTGATAATTTAGATGAAATAGCGCCTAATGAGAAAAAAGCTGAGAAATTTGAATGGCAAACAAAAAGGCCTGAGAATGTTCCGGGCGTTCAGAAGGATTAAATTCTGAGCTAAAAAAATCAAGAAAGGGATACTGAAAATGAATCGGTATCCCTTTTTTTGAACCCCAAAAGAAGGAAAACAATAGGACAGCCTAAGGCTGTTTATCATTTAACCACAAAGATATCACTGAGAATTTCACAAAGAACACAAAGTAACAGCTAAAGCTGTTAATGAGTCCTGTACACACCAGATAGCTTAATTAAAATACTTAATTCATTAAGGACTTTAAAAACAAGCATCTCAAAGAATTTCACATCTTGTCCCGAACTCTTTGGGAAAGGGAACAGATGTTCAGCTAAAATATATAGTTGTCTCAATCTTCCATAGTTAAGAAACCGAAGCTGACAATTCACCATCACTTTTCCCAACAGAATATCCACTGGAATTCATCGCTTTTACAATCACTACAAGCATTAGAATTTCAAAAATAGTTAAAGTGAATAATGCAGGAATTGCCATTAGAACACTAACAAATCCTAAGCCTGTGACTACTGCAAAAACCCCTGTCACCAAAGAAAGTGAACCCAAAGGTTTTTGTCTTAGAATAAAAGCTGTTCCGAGCAAAAGATAGCCAATCCCAAACATGACACTTCTTGCAATTAACAATACTTCTACCGACATATAACTGGTATAAAAAACCGTAATATCATTTAAATTACTAAGCAAAATTAGTACAATTAGAAATATGCTGCTGATCTTTAAAAGATGATCATCCAATACCTTTCCAATTAAATAGATAGGGTAATAAAAAACAGCAAAAGTAAGTATCAGGCCTATTTTCACCAAGCTGTAATTCATACCGGAAATATCACTGATGTTTTCATCATAAAAACCAATTTCCATAAAACCTTCCACAAAAGATAGGCACAAATAAATAATCCCAATAATAGCTGCCCATTTAAAGAATGATTTTTTATTTTCTAGCAAAGCTGAAAAGTGATTTTGTTGATCTTCTTTTAAATTAAGTTCTGAAAAATCTACATTTAATACTTCCAATATAGATTTCACTGTATAACTTCTGGGGAGTACCTCTCCCGCCTCAATTCGCTGAAGCGTTCGTACATTCAAATTACATTTCTCTACAAGCTCTTCTTGCGTAAGTCCTTTTGCCTTTCTCCAATTTTGGATTTTATGGCCTAATTCAGGTTGTTTCATGTTATATATTGTTTTGTTGACCATGGCAAATAGCTTTATTACAAACAAAGATAAAAATAAATTAGTAGGCTTATATCCGTCATTAACCCGACATTCTATTTTAAGGCACTAATTTACAGGATTTTATTTCGCATGAGCCTAAAAAAACAAAGCGCTAATCTGGAAAATATACTACCTTTAAATATTAATATTTTAATTTCGTATAATTAATGAGTACATCTGGTTTCAATTATGAACGCTACTTTGAGCTTACCCCCGATTTAGTATGTATTGCAGGATATGACGGTTACTTCAAAAAAATTAATAAAGCAGTAGTGAATATATTAGGCTTTAGCTTTGAAGAGCTTTATGCAAGACCCATCTTTGATTTCATCCATCCTGAAGACGAAAAAGTTACTTCTATACATCGACAGGAGTTAATAAAATCCAATAGTCTGCATAATTTTGAAAACAGATATATTACTAAAAGCGGAAAAATAATTTGGTTAGCCTGGACTTCAATTCCATCAGATGAAGATCAAACTATTTTTGCTATTGCTAAGGAAATTACTCATAAAAAGAGATTAGAGTCAGAAAGAAATAATCAACTGGCACAACTCAGTAATAGAAATGCTGAATTTAGAGAAATTAACTACAGAACCACTCATGATTTGCGATCTCCTATTCAAAATATGCAGACGCTCCTAAATATGATTGACCTTTCTGAAATTGGAAATAAAAACAATCGTAGGCTTATTGATTTATTAAAAAAAGGAAGCGAAAACCTTAAGAAAAAAATGAATTCCTATATTGATGCAGTCAGTAGTAATAATAATAGTCCAACTGTTAAATTAGCAAAAATCAAGATTGAAGATTGTTTGAAAGCCGTTTTGGAATCAATAAATAATTTGATTTCTAGTTCAAAAATTAAAATATCGACAGATTTCAGCAATCAACCTTATCTGTATTTTAACAGAAATTACCTTGAAAGTATAATTTTAAACCTTACAACAAATGCCATAAAATATTCAAAAGTAGGCTCTTTTCCTCATTTAAAAATCATGAGTAAGGACCATCCTGATAAAATAGAAATGGTTTTTGAAGACAATGGAATAGGTTTCGATATGGAAAAAGTACAAGATAAAATTTTCGGATTGCATCAAACCTTCCATCATAATGAAGACAGCAAAGGGATTGGTCTTTATTTAGTTCATACTCACGTAACCAGTTTAGGAGGGAAAATTTCGGTTGAAAGTGAGGTAAATAAAGGAACCAAGTTTACTATTACTTTCAATAAGGATTTGAGGTGAAGTGGATTACATCTATTCTTACTGATCAACTATTTATCATATTGCTCACTTAATTCTGTGCGTCCCCGCATTAATGTGCGGGGCAGGTTATCCTCACGAAGGTGGGGATCTCTTCATTTTAACCTTTAGTTAAAATATCAGAAAAGGCAGAAATAATTATTTCAAATAAAATCAATAAACTCATCCTACTTCTTCGATAAGAATATTGAAACTTCGTTTCAATAGACAAGATCCCTTTCTTCAAAGGGATGACGATCTAATCTGATATTGTGCTTTACAATGAACACTCACCTATCTAAACAAATCATATAACATCAAATTCACGAATGGTTGGTGTGCCATCAACCATTGGGACGAGGAGTGGGCAAAAAAAAGCCCTAACTCATTACTGAATCAGGGCCTCTACAATGATTTTACTTTTTTTGAATTAACCTCCGTAAATCTCGGCTAATTTCTCATGAAGTTTTTCACCTCTTAAGTTCTTAGCTACAATTTTACCTTCTGGATCTAACAATAATGAAAATGGAATTCCATTGATTTTGTATTCTTGAACGATTGGAGTTTGCCAAAATTTTAATTCAGAAACCTGCGTCCATTTTAAATTATCGTCTTCAATCGCTTTAATCCAATCTTCCTTTTTCTTATCCAAAGAAACTCCCAAAATCTGAAATCCTGCATCCTTATATTTATTGTAGGCTTCTACAATATTAGGATTTTCTTGACGGCAGGGCTTACACCATGCAGCCCAAAAATCTATCAAAACATACTCCCCTCTGAAATCTTTCAAGCTAACTTCTTCTCCTTCAGGTGTTGGCATAGTGAAATCAGGTGCTTGTGCTCCAACAGAAATTTTTGCCATGTCATCCATTTGTTTTTTGTAAAAAGTAGCCATTTCAGAGTTCGGATGTGCATCAGCTATTCTATCCGCTACAGATTTCATAAATTCAAAATCCTCGTTTGGATTGAAAAAGTTCATAGCCTGAATTGCAGCTAAAGAAGGTAACATCTCTTCAACTTTCTTTTTAATATTCTCTTTTTTCTTTTCTTGCATCAAAAGAAAATCATCCTGAATGTTTTTCATTTTCTCATCATCCTGAGCTTTACGAGCTGCCATGAATTCCTGGTTAATGGCTTGAACTTCATCATTCTGCTTCTTCATGATTTCCTGCAAATCCGTCATAAATTCCATGTCTTTAGAACCTGATATCTCTAATTTTCCATTTCTATCACCTCCATCAGCTATAATTTGCAAATCTTCATCATCCACAATTAAAGTAGCTACTTGGCTATTGTAAAAATTTAATTGAAAGAACTCAGGCCCTTGAGTTTCAACTGTAGATTCAAAAGTATTCTTTGCATCCAAATAAAGCGTATCCACCACTTCTCTTTTTCCAGCACTAATTTTAGCTAAGGCAATCACTCCTTGATCTTGCGGATTTTCAACTGTACCGCTGATGGTGACACCTGCTTTCTCTTCCTTATCGCTTCCACAAGCCACAAAAAATAGGGTGGCTATAATGGCTAAAGCGCTATTTCTCAATATAATCTTCATAATCTATTTTAAATTTTGTTGTAATAATTCATTTGTTTTTTTGGGGTCAGCTTTTCCTTTGCTCCGTTTCATCACTTCCCCAACGAATAATCCTATTAATCCTTTCCTGCCGGATTTATATTCTTTTACTTTTTCAGCCATATCATTTAAAACTTCATCTATTATCGGCTGAATACTGTCAGACGAACTTTCTTGTAATAAGTTCGCTTCAATTGCAATAGCTTCTGCATCAGAATCATTGCCTTTCAGCATTTGAACAAATATCTGCTGATTGGCAACTGTATTGCTAAGCTTACCTTCATCCACTAATTGAATCAAGCCAGCTAGTTTCTTGGGGGATATGGGTAAACTAGTGATATCTAAATTATTATCATTCAGATAGGACTTTATAGTTCCCATTATCCAATTTGAAGCAGATTTGTAATTTTTTGTCTCTTGGCAAAGTGCATCAAAATATAAAGCAATTTCTCTATTATCAGTTAAAACCTGAGCATCATACTCTGGTAATCCATATTCTTGCTTAAATTTTTGCGCTAATTCCCTAGGCAAAGCAGGCATTTGTGCTTTCACTTCTTCAATCCAAGCTTCATCTACAATCAAAGGCGATAAATCCGGTTCCGGGAAATAACGGTAATCGTTCAATTCTTCTTTTGTCCTCAAACTCGAAGTTGTCCCTGTAGCCGCATCAAAATCCCTAGTTTCAGAAATTACTTTTTCACCATTTTCCACTAATTGAATTAGCCGTTCAGCTTCATGTTCAATCGCCCGATGAACATTTCGGATGGAGTTCATATTTTTAACCTCCACTTTGCTGCCGTATTCCTTGGCGTCTGTAAGCATCACTGAAACATTGGCATCACATCTCAAAGAACCTTCTTCCATATTGCCATCACAGATTTCCAGATACCTCACTAATTTCCTAACTTCCGTTAAAAAAGCATAAGCTTCATCAGCGCTTCGTAAATCCGGCTCAGTCACTATTTCAATTAACGGAACTCCCGCTCTGTTATAATCCACTAAAGTATCTGTAGCATCTTCCGTATGAATGGATTTACCAGCATCTTCCTCCATGTGAATTCTATTTAATGCAATGGATTTTTCTTCAGTTGCTCCCTTAGGTTTAATCCACACTTTACCACCTACGCAAATCGGTGCTTTATCCTGTGTAACTTGATAACCTTTTGGCAAATCCGGATAGAAATAGTTTTTCCTGGCAAAAATATTTTCTTCTGTTATGCTACAACCACATGCCAAACCCATTTTTATGGCATAATCCACCGCTTTCTTATTGAGCATAGGCAAAGTGCCAGGATGCCCCAAAGAAATCGGACTAATATGCGTATTGGGACTTGCTCCAAAGGCAGTTGAATCAGAACAGAATAATTTACTTTCTGTCAATAACTGCGCATGCACTTCAAGTCCAATGACGATCGTATATTTTTCTCTTATGGATTTGTCTAAAGACATATTTTTATAATTCTTTAGCCATGTTTTTGGCTTGCGATACTACATCAGGCAAGCCTTCTAATTTTTTACCTCCGGCAGTGGCAAAGAAAGCTTGACCGCCTCCACCACCTTGAATATTTTTAGCTAAATCTCTAATAATTTTTCCAGCATTCAAATCTTTGGTTTCAACCAAATTTTCAGAAACCACCACCGAAATTTGCGGTTTTCCGTCCACATTGCAAGCTAAAACCGCAAATAATGAATCCACTTCATTTTTGAGCTCAAAAGATAATTTTTTCAATGCATCTGCATTCGGTAAAGTAATTTCGCTGATAATTACTGTAATTTCATTTTGCTTTTCAGCATTCTTAATTAACTCATCTTTCAACTGACCGGCTTGCTTAGATTGTTCTTTCTCAAGCGATTTTTGCAACTCATTTTTCTCTTTCATTAACTGTTCAACCGCCTGAGCCAGATTTTTCGGACTTTTTAATAAAGCATTCACTTGCTTTAAAACTGCCTCCTGATCTAAAACATATTCCTCAGCTTTCTCTGCTGTTAGCGCTTCAATTCTTCTGATTCCAGCCGCCACTGAAGTTTCAGTAATGATTTTAAACTGACCAATATTTCCTGTAGCCGGCACATGAACACCACCGCAAAGTTCTACAGAATAATTCAGATCGAATGTAATCATTCTTACATTATCACCATATTTTTCACCAAAAAGCGCCATAGCCCCTTTTGCCTTAGCTTCTTCTATCGGAATATTTCTTTCTTCTTGTTGTGGAATATTCTCTCTGATTTTTTCATTTACTCTGCGTTCAACTTTCAGAATCTCCTCATCCGTCATTTTAGAGAAATGAGAAAAATCGAAACGCAATATTTTATCAGAAACCAAAGAACCTTTTTGTTGTACATGATCTCCTAAAACTTCTCTTAAAGCGGCATGTAAAAGGTGAGTTGCAGAATGATTGTAAACAATTTTCCTTCTTCTCTCATTATCAATTTCTGCATAAACAGGAGCATCTAAATCTGCAGGAATTCTATCCACAAAATGGACAATCAGATCATTTTCCTTTTTGGTATCCAAAACCTTGATGGTTTCATCACCTATTTTCAAAATACCAGTATCCCCTATTTGTCCTCCACTTTCTGCATAAAAAGGCGTTTTATTCAATACCAATTGAATTTGCTCTTTATTTTTATTCTTCACCGAGCGATAACGCAAAATTTTAGCTTCAGCTTTTATTTCGTCATAACCGACAAATTCCACATCGCTGCCTTCACTCACAATTTGCCAATCCCCTGTTTCCATTTTAGCTGCAGATTTTGAGCGATCTTTCTGCTTTGCCATTTCTTGCTCAAAACCTTTTTCGTCTACAATCAACCCATTTTCTTTAGCAATCAAAGCTGTTAAATCTAAAGGAAAACCATAAGTATCATATAGTTCGAATGCCACAGCTCCCGGAATGGAAGTATTTTTGGTTTCAGATAAGTCAGCATTAATGCTATCCAATCTTTTCAATCCATTCTCCAAAGTTCTCAAAAAAGCAGTTTCTTCTTCTTTGATTACTTTTTCTACCAACTCTTGCTGAGCTTTCAATTCAGGAAAAACTTCCTCGAATTGCTTGGCTAAAATCGGGACTAATTTGTAAAGAAATGGCTCCTTTAAATCAAGGAAGGTATAACCATAGCGAACTGCTCTTCTTAATATTCTTCTGATTACATAGCCTGCTTTGTTATTGGATGGCAATTGTCCATCAGAAATGGAAAGCGATATAGCTCTGATATGATCCACAATTACACGGAAAGCAATGTCTATTTTGCTTAGTTCACCATATTTTTTCCCTGAAATCTTAGCTACTTCATTTAATAAAGGCGTAAAAACATCCGTATCGTAATTGGATTTTTTATTCTGAACCGCCATACAAATACGCTCAAAGCCCATTCCTGTATCAATATGCTTTGCAGGCAATGCATGTAAACTCCCGTCAGCTTTCCTGTTAAATTGAATGAAAACCAAATTCCAGATTTCCACCACCAAGGGATGATCATTATTTACCAAATCCTTCCCTGGTATTTTAGCGATATCAGCTTCATCTCTTAAATCAACATGAATTTCGGAAGCGGGTCCACAAGGTCCGGTATCACCCATCTCCCAGAAATTATCTTTTTTATTCCCTTTCAAAATTCGGCTTTCGTCTACATGGCTTTTCCAGAAATTATAAGCTTCTTCATCAAATGGAATATTGTCTTCCTTATCACCTTCAAAAACGGTGACGTACAATCTTTCTTTAGGCAGTTTGTAAACCTTAGTTAATAACTCCCAAGACCATTCAATGGCTTCTTTTTTGAAATAATCTCCGAAAGACCAGTTTCCAAGCATTTCAAACATGGTGTGATGGTAGGTATCATGTCCTACTTCTTCCAGATCGTTGTGCTTACCGGAAACACGCAAACATTTTTGAGTGTCAGCAACACGAGTTGCTTCTGCCACTTTATTTCCTAAAAAGTAATCTTTAAATTGATTCATCCCTGCATTTGTAAACATTAATGTGGGGTCGTCTTTGATTACCATAGGCGCTGAGGGCACTATTTTGTGCTGCTTTTCTTGAAAGTAATTCAAGAACTTTTTACGTATCTCGCTGGAAGTCATGGAGTAAAGTATTTGTATTTAATGTGTTACTTTAAAAATAATTACTTATATTTGCCTTTGTCAATGAGATTTATCAAAATATTTGATTTTTGATGAACCTTTGTGCAATTTTGCAGATTAAAGAATCCGAGTACAAAATTAGAAGTTTTTAACTAGTGTAAAACGGAATGGCAAGAATTAAATACTATTACGACACCGAAACTTGCAGATATGAGCGAGTAAAGGTTTCAAAGTGGGACATATTTTTAAATTTATTAGGCTTTTTGTCTGTATCATTGATTCTAGCTGTCGGCATTATCATTGTTTACAACGCATATTTTGACTCTCCGAAGGAAGCTCAGCTTAAAAAGGAAAATAAAGAGCTTCAATTCTATTATGAAATGATGGAACAAGAAGTAACTAATGTTCAGAAGGTTTTATCCTCATTACAAGAAAGAGATGATGAAGTTTACAGAAACATAATGGGTGCTGAGCCTATTCCATCAAGCATTAGATCTGCAGGTGTTGGTGGGGCCGAACGATACAAAAATATTATTGAAAGTGACCTTGAGAGAGAAAACCTTATTTTAGGCATGATGCAAGAAATGGATAAGGTAAAGAAGCAAATGTATATCCAAACAAAATCTTATGATGAGATTTTGGAAATGGCAGAAAATAAAGAAGAAATGATGGCTTCTATTCCTGCTATCCAGCCTATTCCGAATAAAGAATTAAAAAGATTAGCTTCCGGTTTCGGAATGAGAATGCATCCAATCTTAAAGGTTGTTCGGCCACATGAAGGTTGTGATTTCTCCGCTCCAAGAGGGACTCCAATTTACGCTACTGGAGATGGTGAAGTTACATTGGTGAGAACTACATTTGGCGGATTTGGAAAGTTGGTAGTTATAGATCATGGTTTTGGCTTTGTAACTAAATATGCTCACATGTCTTCTTTTAATGTAAAAAGAGGAGATAAGGTGAAAAGAGGAGATTGCATTGGTTTTGTAGGAACCACAGGAACATCCACTGCGCCTCACTTGCACTATGAAATTCATAAAGATGGTAAGCCAATCAATCCGGTACACTACTTCTATCAAGATGTTTCAGATGATGAATATGAAAAATTATTAGAATTATCGTCTAGAGAAAATCAATCTTTAGGATAGTCAATAAGAAATTAAAATCTATTTAAAGAGCAGTCGAAAGACTGCTTTTTTTAGCCTCATAAATAATGACTAAATCAGTTTCCACATTTTTTATTGTTTTTTTCATCCTTTCAGGCTGTAAATCTTTGCAAAAGACACAGCAAAAGGACGATTCTACTGAAGCACAAGCACAAGTTGATAGTACTCAACAGAAAATTGATACAATTCAGGTAGTCATTAAAGACACCATCCCAACTCAAGAAGAAGTTACCTTAAAAATTCATCCAAAAAAGCCTGATACTATAAGTATTATTGGAATTGGTGATATTATGATTGGAACCAATTTCCCAAATGAAGGCTATTTACCACCTAATTCAGGAAAGTATATGCTCTCTTCAGTTGCTCCTATTTTAAGAGATGCGGATTTAACTTTTGGAAATCAGGAAGGTGTAATTCTAAATGAAGGAGGAGAAGCGAAGAGTTGCTCTGACCCTTCAGTTTGCTATATTTTCCGTAGCCCAGAACATTTAGCCCAACATTATGTAGATGCCGGAATTGATATGATGAGCTTGGCAAACAATCATGCCGGAGACTTTGGCGATACAGGTAGAAAAAATACCATGCGAGTTTTGGATAGTTTAGGCATTCATCATGCAGGACAATTGGCGCAACCTTTTACTATTTTTGAACACGAAAGAATTACCTACGGATTTGTAGCATTTTCACCGAATAATGGAACTCAAAGCATTAATGAATTAGATGCTGCAAAAGGAATAATCCAACATCTAGATAGCCTAACAGATATAATCATCGTTTCTTTTCATGGTGGAGCTGAAGGTAAAAAATACCAGCACGTAACTCGTGAAAGAGAATATTTCTATGGAGAAAATAGAGGGAATGTATATGAATTTTCTCATGCAATGATAGATGCGGGTGCTGATATGATTTTCGGGCATGGCCCCCATGTTGCACGAGCAATAGAAGTTTATAAGAACAGATTTATTGCTTACAGCTTGGGTAATTTTGCCACTTATGGAAGATTCAATTTAAGAGGTGAAAATGGGCTTGCTCCTATTGCTAAAATTTGGATTACTGAAGATGGAAGTTTCGTAAAAGGAAAAATTATTTCTGCAATTCAAAAAGGTGCAGGAGTGCCTGAAATAGATATAAATAATGCTGCGGCTCAAAAAATAAAGGAATTAACGGAAGCTGATTTTCCAGAATCTAATATTTTAATTGACCCAGAAGGGAATATTCGCTATATTCAAGAGCAATTTTAAATTGAGTAAATAACAATCATAATGCTAAGTACTATTTGAGCATTTTTTAAGTAATTTAATTATAGAATTCATATAAAAGACTGTGCCATACAAGGAAAAAACCATAGAGAAAAAATATTACACCATAGGTGAAGTAGCCGAACAATTCGATGTTGCTACCTCTTTGATTCGATTCTGGGAGGGAGAGTTTGATATTATCAAACCTAAGAAAAACCGAAAGGGCAACAGACAATTTACCAAAGAAGATATTGAAAATGTAAAATTGATTTATCATTTGGTGAAAGAAAAAGGTTTTACTTTACAAGGCGCTAAGGATATGCTTAAAAATGATTCCAATGAGGTTCGAGACAAAATGGAAATGCTCGATTCACTTAGAAATATCAGGAATTTTTTAACTGAAATTAAAGAGAATATATAATTACAACCAAAACAACCCCATATGAATGCAGAGGAAAAGGCACTTTTAAGCCTGCATTTAATCCCCAAAATAGGTAATATCACTGTCAAGAGTCTCATAAGTCATTGCGGATCTGCACAAGCTGTTCTAGACTTACCCCAATCCAAGCTTTTGAAAATACCAGGTATTGGTCAAAAAACCATAGACAACATAAAAAGCAGGGAAATCACAAATTATGCCGAGCAAGAATTTGCTAAAGCAGAAAAGCAAGGCGTAAAAATCATCAGCTACTTAGATAAAGATTATCCTTTTCGCTTAAAGCAAATCCCAGACGCTCCTATTCTCATTTACACAAAAGGGCAATTTCCAATAGATAGAAAGCAACCAACTGTAGCAGTTGTGGGGACAAGAAATGCTACATCCTACGGTAAAAAACTAACTGAGGAAATGATTGAAAAGCTAAGTCCTTTGAAACCGATCATTTTAAGTGGCTTAGCTTATGGAATCGATATTCATGCCCATAGAGCAGCTTTAAAACATGGGCTCTCTACTTATGCTGTGATGGGCTCTGGGATAGATGTCATTTATCCTTCCGCTCATCATTCTACAGCTATGGAAATGCAGAAATCAGGTGGAATAATATCAGAACAAGCTTTTGGAGCCAAACCAGATGCTTTTAACTTTCCTGCAAGAAATAGAATCATAGCGGGCATGGCAGATTTGGTAATCGTAGTGGAAGCAGCCAAAAAAGGTGGAGCATTAATCACTGCCGAATTAGCTAATTCTTATGATAGAGAAGTAGGTGCTTTTCCTGGCAGAATAGGCGATCCTTATTCAGAAGGCTGTAATAAACTCATCAAACAGCACAAAGCGCATTTAGTAGAAACTGCAGATGATGTGTTGTATATCATGAATTGGGAACTAGAAAACCAAGCAGCTATAAAACAAAAGGTATTGGATTTATCTTCACTCACTGTGCAGGAACAAAGCGTAATGAATACTTTACTTCAAAACAATAAAGAGCTTCCTATTGATATTTTGAGTATTAAAAGCCAAATCAATTTGAATCAGTTGGCAGGAATTTTATTAAACTTAGAAATGCAGGGGATTATAAAATCCTTGCCTGGGAAACGGTATTTGGTGGCTTGAATAGCATTAATAATGGTGTTTTAATTTTAATTATAACTATTCGAGCATAAAAAATTCAATATCTTTGCTGATTACTAAAAATTAAAAAATGCATCCAGTTCTGTCCAATAAAAAAGCCATCATCTTCGATATGGATGGCGTAATAATCGATAACATATCTTACCACATAGAAGCGCTCAAACAATTTCTTAAGCAATTTGGAAAGGAGGTTACCGATGAAGAATTCCAAAATCATTATAATGGCAGAACCATTCAGGAAGTAATCTTAGGATTAAAACCTGAAGCCGATCATACTGAAGTGATGCGATTGGCAGAAGAAAAAGAGAAAATATATAGAGATTTATACAGTGCTGATTTAGCTCCTACTCCTGGGCTGATGGAATTTTTGCCTTTAGCTAAAAAAGCTGGATTAAAAATGGCCGTTGCTACGTCAGCCATTACTGCCAATGCTGATTTCACTTTGGACGGACTCAATATCCGTAAATATTTCGATGCCGTGATAGACAGTACAATGGTCATTAAAGGAAAACCAGATCCACAGATTTATTTAAAAGCTGCTGAGGAACTGAATATTTCTCCGGAAAACTGCGTTGTATTGGAAGATGCTCTTGCTGGAATCCAATCTGCCAAAAGTGCAGGAATGGATGTCATTGGTTTATATACTTCCTTGAAAAAAGAAGAATTACCAGATGGATTACTAATGAAAATCAAGAATTTCCACGAATTGAATGAATTAGCTTAGATTATATAGCAAACATAAAATGATAAAATATATTGCAATCCTATTTACAATCTTATTACTCGGCTCTCATTCTAGCTTTTCACAGCAGGTAAAAATAGCAAAGCTGAAATATAATGGAGGCGGAGATTGGTACGCTAACAAAACAGCGCTTCCTAATTTAATTGAGTTTTGTGAGCAAGAGTTAAAAGTGCCTTTGGATGATAAGGATTATGTGGTAGAGGTTGGGAGTAAAGAAATTTATCAATATCCGTATGTTTATATGACTGGTCATGGTAATGTGGTCTTCTCCGATGATGAGGCTCAAAATCTGAGGAATTATCTGATCTCAGGTGGATTTCTTCACATTGATGATAATTATGGTTTAGACCAGTTTATTAGACTAGAAATGAAAAAAGTATTCCCTGAATCAGATTTTGTGGAAATACCGTTTGATCATCCTATTTATCATAAAAAATTCAAATTTGAAGACGGCTTACCTAAAATCCATGAACATGAAGGAAAACCAGCTCAAGGCTTTGGCATTATTTATGAAGGGAGAATTGTCTGCTATTATTCTTATGAGAGTGATTTAGGCAATGGTTGGGAAGATCAAAGCATTCATAAAGATCCTGAAGCTGTTAGATTAAAAGCCTTAAAAATGGGAGCTAATATTATTAGTTTCGCTTTCACTCAGGATTGACACAAAAGCAGTTAATAAATCAATAAGAAAGTTTAATTTTGCAGTCATGATTCAATCTGCCATTAAATATTTTAGTGCCCTAATAGTAGTATTATGCTTATTTTGGGCTTGTGAGCCATGTGATGATTGTGGACCTGACAATGCTTATCCTTATTTCAATTTGAGCATTTTAAATAAAACGTCATTAGATACACTAAACGAATATAAAACAAGGATATCGGAAGAAATTGACATAGTTGATGTAGCGCTTGATGATCCAGGAAATGCACCAGTTGTTGATTCTTTAAATAATTTAAAAGCAGTTAAAACTGATTCCTTAGCATTGATAAACGCTTTGATTGCAACAACTAATAATAGATCTATAAGCATTCAATCAATTAATGGAGAAGATAGTTTATTTGAAAACAGAAATGGCGGAGATAGTTTAACAAGATTTAAAATCCCAATTAACACCAATCAGACTGAATCAGACTACATTTTTCAAATTGAATTTGCTGACACTACACATCAGCTTAAAATAAGATATCAATTAAATGATACTATTATCAATAACAAAATCACCAAATCTGCTAAACAATTGGAAGTGATTGAACATCAATTTGATTCACTAAGAGGGCCTTACGGCTGCAGACCAATATCAGAATGTATAAGTAATGAGCTTGAAATTTATGTTGAAATATAAATTATTATATCTATTTTTCTTTTCATCTATTATTGTGAATCAGGCTTTTAGTCAGGATTCAACAGAAGTTAAAGACGAAAAAGCTCAAAATCTAAGTATTGGAATTGCTTTTGATTATTTAAAGCTGCACACCTTATTGGTGGATGAAAGTGAAAAATGGGAAGGAGCAGTAAACTTTAGAATTTTAGATAAAGTTTCAGTAATTGGAGAATATGGTATTGCAGAACTCTCACCTCAAGATGCCTACGAGAATTCTGAATACCAATCAGCTGGAGGGTATTTTAGAATTGGTTTGGATTATCATTTGACGGTTGTCCCTAATAACTTCCTAATGTTAGGCTTCAGATTTGCTCAATCTTCATTTGATGAACGTATAAGTTATGAAATCGGAAATCCTATTTTTGAGAATGAATTTGGTGAATTAAATCGAGAAAACCTCAGTGCTACTTGGTATGAATTTGTAGTAACATCAGAGAAAAAAGTTAAGAAAATTCGTAAAAAAGATATTCCAGACTTCCTCTCGATAGGTTTCAAATTTAGGCTGAAATCTCTCCAAGAGTATGATAACTTCCCTGATTTTGAAGTTAAAAACATTCCTGGTTACGGACGAACTAATATGAAATTGAATCCTGAATTTAACCTTTACATTAAATTCAGAATACCCGTTTTCTAGTCATTAACAGCAGAAGATACTTGAATTCAAAAGCTCGGTAAATTAATTTAACCGAGCTTTTTTTTTACACAATAGTTCAATTGTTTGATATTTTCTGAAACTTAGAGGCATGTAGAGAGTTTTATAGATATGGAATCAAAGAAAAAATCAGATATGGAAATCAAATTTATTTATAACAGTACACAAATAAAAGAGAGGGAAGCATTTGCTTATGCAAAATCTTTAGACCAACACTATATTAATGCGGTAGATTTAGATAAAGAAGTTATAACAGAAAGGCAATGGGCTGAACTTGCCAATAAACTAAAAGTATCTGTTAAAGAGTTAATTAACGAAAACAATGATTATTATCAAGATGAATTAGAAGGTAAAGACTTTGATGATAATGATCTACTGCAAATAATCAAAGAGCATCCACAAATTATTAAAACTCCCATTATTGATTCTACTAAATTTGCTCGCTTTATAAAATCGCCCTATGATTTTAACGAAATGGACTTAGCCTTTAGAGATATTCAAAAGAATTTAGCCAATAAGGGGGAAAGTGATGATTAAATCACTTTAAGTTAAAACATATACGCCAAACTCATATTCAATCCTAAGAATGCAGGCATACTATTGAAAGTTGCATTTTGAGTAGTAACATTAGTCAATGCTCTTTTGTAAGTAGGCATTATACTCAAAGCGTATTTATCTGCTAAAGGATAACTAAATTCTATCCCAGCAATCCCACTTGCGAATATATTTTTATAAGATTGTCTATCGTTCTGATCAAAAGACACTTCATTGATTTGGTCACTGCCAGCTCTCAAGGTATTCTTTATAATAAAGTCTGCTGTAGCTCCTCCTACTAAGGATATATCTAATTTTCTATCTATAAGTTTATAAGAAACCATTAAAGGCACTGATAGAATCTGAAAATCATTATAAAAATCATATTCAGAGGTAACATTAATTACTCTACCATCTGAAATCTCAGTTGAACTACTCGCTCCGTGATAAGGATATAACAAATCACTATTTCTGTCACGGATCACCGTACTGCTATTAGAAGATGATCGATAATTACCAAACTGAAGGCCTGATTTAATATTCCATCTCTCATTTATTACCAGACCTGCATGTAATCCTACTGTAAAAGAAACATTGCTTCTCATTGGTGCAGAGCTTAGTTCTTGCACTGCTTCTCTTTCTTGGCTATTGATCTCTGTAACATCTTCAGTCACTCTCCCTGCCGTACCAGGATTGTTCAATGTAGAAACTGTAGAATTAACTGGAGAGGAAGTGATCTCAGAATTTGGATTGAAACTTCCAGAACCTAAATTGAAATTAGTGTTCCATCCAAGGCTAGCCTTTTCTTTTGAACTTTCTAATTTACTAACTGCAAAGTAAGACACTTCCTTAACTTCCATTTTTAATTGAGGCAAGTCGAAACCTTCAGGCGCTTTCGCCATAACTTTTGAAAATGAAGCAGTCTCAATACCATCTAAGGAGGCCAAAACTTGAGTATTTTGGACATTAGCAATTGCTATGCTTTCGGTTTTTTCCTCAATACTTCCAGCTGAAATGGCAGTAAAATTATCATTACCATTCATGACAACAGTTTTGTTGCCTCCCTTATCCATGAGAGATTTAGGCATTGTCACAATGACATCATTATCACTTATCAAAAATTCATCATTGCTATTATCTAACTCAATTGGAGCAAAAGCACCATTTTGATTACTGTTAAAACTATAATCCTGTAGGTTGAAATAGATAGAAACCAACGCAATCAAAATCACAGCTGCTGCCACATTTCTGTAAAAAGCTGCCTTCCTATGCATTTTTCTATTATCCTGCTTTAAAAGCTCGGCTTCAATCCCTTCCCATACATTATTCCCAGGCTGAATTTCAGCATTGGTAAATTTATTACGGACAGAATCGTTAAAATTATCTTTATTGAAATCTTTCATTCCCCCACTTACTTTGATTTTCTAATTGTTCCATTAATATTTTTCTTGCTCTTGCATATTGAGATTTTGAAGTCCCAATATTTATATCGAGCATTTCTGCTATTTCTTTGTGCTGATAACCCTCAATTGCGTATAGGTTAAAAATCACCTGACAACCTGTTGGCAGTTTCTGAACCAAATCCATTAAATCTTCTACTGCTAAATTATCAACTGATAAGGACATCATACCTTCTTTTAAATCATCAACATCTACCATTGGGTAGAGATATAATTTACTTCTTTGATGATTTAAAGCTGTATTGATAATGATTCTTTTAATCCAATACCCAATACTTGATTCGCCTCTGAATTTATTAATACTCTGAAATATCTTGATAAATCCTTCTTGTAAAATATCTTCCGCCTCTTGAGTTGACTTTGAATAGCGCATAGCTACCGCCATCATCCCTGAGGAAAATTGTTGGTAGAGTTCATATTGACTCTTTCTGTCGCCATTCTGGCAACCTTTTATGAGTTCTTTGGTTCTAGGCATGACAAAAACCTTAAGGAATCTGTTTATATTAGACCCAAATTACAAATTAAAGGTTGGAATGAAACATTATTTATATTTATTCATCACATTTTCGGCAATTATTTTCCTTGCAAATGCTTGTGTACCAGTCCAAAGTACGCAATCCAATAATAACAGAACCTATTATCCTGATTTAGAATTTGTAAATAAAAGCTACAGGGAAAGTATTAAAACAGTTCAACTTATTCATTTTAGTCAAAATAAAATGGTTTCTACTGATAACCCGGTGATTGAGCTAGGTTCTAGTGACCGATTACTGCTTACTTTCGATGACATTAGTGAGGAACAACAGCAATACCAAGCAAAAATTATTCATCTTGATAAAGACTGGAAACAAAAAAGTAATTTACAGTCGATGGATTATCTTGAGGAATATAATCAATACCCAATTAGAGAATATGAGTTTTCTTTCGATACAAAAATGGGATATATCCATTATGAATTTCAGCTTCCAAGAGTTAGCCTTTCAGGAAATTACCTATTAGTGATTTATAAAAACAATAATGAAGATGATATAATTCTCAGCGAAAGATTTATGGTTTATGAAGATAAATCTGGAATTGATTTTAAAATAGTCCCTTCAAATGTGGTTAGTAAAAGAAGAACACATCAAGAACTAGAATTTGAGATATTGTTGAATAGAATAAATGTTATCAACACGGGCACAGACATTTACCCAGTAATAAGACAAAATAAAAATTGGTTATATGCAGTGAATGCACCTGATCCTTTAAGAGTTTTAGATGGTAATAAAAGATTGATCTATAAATTTTACAATGGTGAGCTAAATTTCCCGGGGAATAATGAATTTCGCTTTATCGATTTAACTATGGTCAACTTTAAGGGCAACAATGTTGCAAACATTAATAAAGACTCTAAACCTATAACGATAACTGCCAGACCAGATGGCGTTCGTTCTAATGAGGCTTATAGAGAGTGGGAAGATAGAAATGGGGCTTTTATTATTGGCAACAGAGAAAGACAGAATACGCCACTAGTCTCTGATTATTTTTTAACCAATTTTGAATTGAAAGCTCCTCAAGAAACTGGAAATATATATTTAGTAGGAGAATTCAACAACTGGCAACTAAACAATGATAATAGAATGAAGTACAATGCCAATACTGGTAATTACCAAAACAGCTTCCTCATGAAACAAGGGTATTATGAATACAGCTATTATGTAGAGGGAGAGGATGTTAATCCAATAGATGGCAGTTATATTGATACTGAAAATCTGTACGACATCTTAGTTTATTATAAAAGCCCTCAACTCCGATATGATAGATTAATTGGATATGTTCAATTTAATTCTCGAGCTGCCCAGTAAAATATGGTACAGTTTGGCTACCGGGCGTAACTTCAGCCAAGTCTAACATTCCAAAACCTTTATCATTGAACAGTCCTAATCCACACTCAAATAAGTATTGATGGAGCTCAGGAGACGCCTTTAGTGTAAATGGAAAAGTGTAACCTCTCACTTCATAAGGTACATCTTGATCGAATAAAGGATAAACACGCGAATATTTTTTGCCACTTTCCTCCAGCTTCTTTAGGTAATTTTTATCGGGATAGAAATCAAAGCCCCCGAAATCATTTAATTCATTCTTCTCTAAAAGGGCTGATCTAAGATGTTCTACAAATTCACCTGACTCTGGTGCAATAAACTTTTTGCCTGAATCACTTGAAAACTCAGGCAACAGCAATATCAAAGGTGAAATACATATGTACTTAGTCTCTTCTTTGAATTCAATTTCATTTTCTAATTCAACAGAAAAAGGTATGATGGTCAAACCATTCAATTTTATCTCTGGTAAAGAAAATAAAACCTCTATTATGCTATCAATAAAATCTTTCTTAGAGCATGAAAACACTACAGTGATTTTTGAGCTATAAAAATGCAATCCAGTTTTACTAACCGTAGTCTGCCCTTTTAAACCAGAAAAATTATAATGTCTAAAGTTATTGAACTCCTCCTTACCACACTTTTTGATTAGGCCTTTAAAAAATCTAAACAAATAGTATTGATGATGGAAGGGAACTGTTGCTCCTTTCTCCTTATTCTTAAAAATTAATCTTACTCTCACGACCCTCTTCTTTTTTGTGAAAGACAAAGCGTGTAATAAAAATGTTTATAAATTTCTAAGAAAATTTACACATTAAATCTAAAGTGCATGATGTCTCCATCCTTAACTACATATTCCTTTCCTTCGATAGAGATTTTTCCTGCCTCTTTGCAAGCCGGTTCAGTTTTGTATTTCTGATAATCTTCTAATTTAATTACCTCAGCTTTGATGAATCCTTTTTCGAAGTCTGTATGGATAACACCAGCTGCTTGAGGTGCTTTCCAGCCCTTTTTAATCGTCCAGGCACGAACTTCCTGTTTACCTGCGGTGAAATATGTGATGAGATCTAATATTGAATAGGAAGCACGTATCAGTTTATTTAATCCTGATTCTGTCAAACCGTATTCTTCTAAAAACATAGCTTTTTCATCAAGATCATCAAACTCAGCTATTTGGGCTTCAATTGCAGCACTTACTACAATAACTTCTGCTTCTTCATCCTTTACATACTCTTTAAACTTCTCAACCAAATCATTTCCTGTAACAGCTGCCGATTCTTCTACATTGGTCACATAAATTACTGGTTTATCCGTTAAGAGCATCAAATCACGAATAGGTTCCTTCTCCTCTTTCGATAACTTCAGAGTTCTGGCATTTTTACCATCCTCTAAAACATCTCTATATTGAGTAAGAATAGCCATTTCTCTTTTGGCTTTTGCATCTCCAGTTCTCGCAATCTTTTCGGTTTTTTGAATTTTCTTTTCTACAGACTCTAAATCTTTTAATTGAAGTTCAGTGTCAATAATATCCTTATCAGCAACCGGGTTTACCCTACCAGAAACATGGGTTATATTATCATCTTCAAAACATCTTACCACATGAACAATGGCATCTACTTCACGGATATTCCCCAAGAACTTATTCCCTAAGCCTTCTCCTCTACTTGCTCCTTCCACCAAACCTGCTATATCAACAAATTCTATTATGGTTGGCACGACCTTATTAGGATTGACCAACTCTTCTAAAATATTCAATCTTTCATCTGGAACGCTTATGACCCCAACATTTGGATCGATCGTACAAAAAGGAAAATTTGCTGCCTCAGCTTTCGCATTCGAAAGTGCATTAAACAAGGTTGACTTTCCTACATTTGGTAAACCAACAATACCACACTGTAATCCCATGAAAATAAATTATTTAATTCTGAAAAATCTTATATTGCTTATATCCTTGATAAAGTTCAATTAAAATAACTCTTATAACGGTATATACCGGAATAGCTGCTATCATTCCTAAAACTCCCGCTAAGGATGCGCCCGCAAAGATAATAACAAATATCTCTAATGGGTGGGCTTTTACACTTTTTGAAAAAATAAGTGGTTGGAGCACGATATTGTCTGTAATCTGTACTACTGCAAAAACCGATACTATCTTGATTACGAGTAAAAATAATTCATTACTAAATTCGAATATCCCTCCAGTGGTTACTCCCACTATAATTCCAAAAGTTGCCCCCAATATTGGGCCTGCATAAGGAATTAGGTTGGCAACAGCTGCAAATACTGCAATAGTAACAGCGTACTTTATACCAAAAATACTCAATCCGACAGAGGCAATTGTAAATATTGAAATCATTTGGAATAATAATCCTAATAGATAATTAGAAAGTAGTTTTTCAATTTTATAAATAGCCCCAATTGAAACTTCAAAATATTTATTAGGGATTAATTGAATAAACTTTCTTCTAGCCAGCCCTTTTTCATAAAGTAAAAAGAAAGTAATAAAAAGAACGGCCAAAATAGCTACGAAAATACTCCCTGTAATAGATATGAAATTATTTAAGATATAACTAAAATCTACAGTTTGGGCAAAATTATAGATACTCTCTTTTAATCTATCAATAATGAAGCCTTGCTCACCCACATTTGGTATGGACTCAATCAAAAAGAATTCTATTGATTGAATAGGAGTGGTGATTCTATCATAAAGGTTATCATAATTAAGTTTACTTAAAATTTGTATTTGCTCAGAAACTAATGGAATGAATAGCCCAATAAAAAGCACTATAAATCCTATAAAGACAGAAAATGATATTATAATAGTTACTATTTTAGGTAGTTTATAACCGTAAAAATATAAACTATTTAGGTATCCTACGAGGGGGCGAAGGATGGTTGAAATAATAAGTGAAATTATGATATAAACTAATATATCGGAGAATAGAAGGCTCACTAAATAAAGTAATGCCGCGCCTCCCAGTAAATATAAAATTGGTTTGAGTCGATTCACAACTCTAAGATAATAGATAAATAGGGAAATGAAAGGCAATAAAAAATAGTTGCACTGAAAAGAACAGCTTATTAATTAAGACGACATCCTTCAACATATAAATTAATTTAAAAGCTCCTTATGCTAAAGACGAAAACCACTAAAAAGGAGATCAAAAAACATTTTTATAAGGTCTAAAGATTTAATCATTACAAAATTTACTAAAAATAATAACGCAATGAAATGCAGATCATTATTTACCTTATGAAAAATAAAAGGCCGTTTAAGTAGATAAACGGCCTTTTAAATAATCTGTATAAACTAATAACTTAATCTGCTACTCAAAAGGTAAAACAAGAGCATTTGTTTTATTCTGAACTAATATTCTGTTTAAGTTATGTGTAATTACTGCCTCCCTAGATACTGGATCATATGAAAAAGCATCTAATTCATCCGCAATAGCAGCAATGAAATCTGGAATAACTGGAGTTGTACCAGAGTCATTTATATCAATATTTGGATTAGACAAGTATTCTATTTCACCAATTACAAATTTTACACCCATATCCATAATTCTTCTTCCTTCAGCAATAAATATTTCTTGTCTCATTAAATACAAAGTTTCTAAAGCCTCATCAATAGTTGTGGCATTAGCACTCAGATATGCGGCATCAACTGATGTACCAGAAATAACTGGAACACTAATATCATCTCCTTTTCTGTACAACACTAAGTCTTCACGAAATGAGTCTTGTGCAGAAGCAGCAACAACGATGTCTGTACTATCAGGTCTTGATCCTGGCTCACGTTGAGTTCTATCCTGTGCTTCATTTGAAAAAGATTCTATAGCTCTTGTACCAACCAAGTCAATAACATCTTGCATTGTTACTAAGGCAGCTGCTAAATTTTGATCTGAAAGTTGAGCTTCTGCAATTATTAAGTGAGCTTCTTCTATCTTAAGTATTGCAAGTGGACTAGCATCTGTAGCATTTCTACGGTAATATTTTGGATCAAGAAAATCTAATCTCGGTAATACTTGTAAATCATCAAAACCACCTCTATCATAAAGAGCAGTTTGCATCTCATTTAAAGGACCATTCTGCTGATCAAATTCGATATTGAAAACTAAGTTAGGGTTTGTACCTATTGCTGATTGTGCAAATGAGACAGCTTCAGTCTTATTACCCAAACTTCTATTAATTCTTGCAGATGCCAATTGTGAAGCCCCAATTATATCCGAAGTCGCCCCAGATTGACTAATTGCAAGGTTAAAATTAACTAGTGCAGAATCAGCGTTTTGCTCTGACGATATAGCTGGGCCATCCGGTTCTCCTGGTAAGCTTGAGAATAATTCAGATGCTATCATAAAAGAATAAGCTTTCCAAAAATAAAGCTCTGCCAATTGATCACCAGTAGTTGCAGGGTCAGCCGGAGCCACTGTCTCTAGTCCATAATCTGATAACTCTCTTAGTCGTGCCAAATCCTGACCTAAAGCGTTCATATCAGCATCCTGCGATCTGATCGTTAGATTATCTAGATTCTGATTATAGAAAGTTTGTGTATTTTCATAATTATCAGAAGCTATCTCAGAGATAGTTATTTGCTCTTGAGAAAGCAATGCAGCTTGTCTTCTCACACCAAGTACTAAAGGTGAGATTGGATTATCTGTAGAGAGTATAGTTTCCTCAGTTAAATTGGGATTCACCACCTCAGTTGGATCTACCAATTCACATCCGGAAGCCAGCAACATAAAGGAGCTCGCTAGTGTATATATAATGTTTCTAATTTTCATAACTTAATTTTTTTATATTTAAAAACTAAACCTAACTGTCCCAAGGTATGTTCTTGGTGCCGATTCAGTTCCATAACCGAATCCACCACCAGCGAAACTGTTTTGTGTTCCGAATGCCGAACCACTTACTTCAGGATCCACATCAGCCTTAAAGAAATTGAATGGGTTTAATACATTTGCCCCTAGTGTTAACTTCTTAATGGCATCCCCAAACATATTATTAGGAAAAGTGTACATCAAGGATATGTTTCTAACTTTTACAAAATCTGAGCTTTGAACCCAATAAGGTGTTAAATCAAAAAAGTTGCTGTTTGTAGCCTCATCAGCAAAATCTGGAACCAAAGTGGAATTCCCAGCAAAATATCTAAGTACATCATCCACAGCTACAGTACTACCTCCAGATTGATAATCTGCACTAACATTTAAAGATAGACCTTTGTACCTTGCGTTTAAATTAGCAGAACCAAAAACTGGAGCAATAGGGTTGCCTAAGAATGCATTAGGTTCGACTTCAATTAGCTCGTTATTAGTATCAAAAATTGGCTTATTACCTCTTAAATACCCTAATGGCTCACCTTCTTTAACAAAAGAACCTAAGAATGTAAAACCACCCACAACAAATTCAGGCGCACCACCAGAACTTACAACAGTATTCTCTACTGTATTGAAGGAACCTCCTAATGTTAAGCCAAAATCCCTTTCGTCAATTATTACAAAATTAGCTCCCAATTCAAGCCCTTTGTTATTAATTTCACCAATATTTCTAAGTTGATTTATTTGACCAACCGATGAAGAAAAAGGAGCATTAAATAATGCATCTTCAGTTGTAGCATCATAATATGTAAACTGAAAATTAATTCGGCTTTCAACAAAACCTACATCAATTCCTAATTCCGTAGTACCTGTTTTTTCTGGCCTTAATTGGTCATCTCCTGGATTTCCGAAAGTATAAGAAGGTACCCCTAAATAGTTATTTACTGCAATTAATCTATCATTTGCGAAAGGTCTTGGGAAATTACCTGCTACTCCATAGTTAGCTCTGATTTTCACCATACTAACTACACTTTTTGAAATGTTGTCTGCAAAAAAACCTTCGTCAGATAAAACATAAGATGCTCCAACACTTGGGAAAGGAACTAAACCTATGTTATCTCCAAAAGCCGTATTCCCATCAAATCTTAAACCTGCTTCTAGGAAATATTTATCTTTAAATCCAATATTCTCTTTAGCATAAAAACCGTAATTAGTAACTGCACTCAAGAAATCTGTTGCGTCAATTTCACCAGCATTATTAATTGAAATAGACCCTTCTGTTACTTCAGTAGCATTTACTTGTAACTGTTCGTCCTGATTCCTGAAAAACTGTCCTCCAACTATAGTGATTGTTGACAAATCTCCAAAATCTTTAGTATAGGTTGTGTTTAATTGACCAGTTAAAGTGAAGAAATTTCTTTCCGCCACATCAATAGTACCTTGATCAGTTGAACCTTCAGCAACTGCTCCCCTTAAAATCAGTTGCTCATTTGTAGTAATATTTTTTTGTTGACTGGCTCTATAGTCAACCCCCGCTAATGCTTGGACAGTAAGACCATCTGTTATTTGAAAATCAAATTGATGAGAATTCTGAAATCTTCTTACTCGCTCTGTAATATTAGTCAATTCGATTGTTCTTCTAACTCGATCGCGAACCTCGTTAAAATCATCATCAGATAATTCAGGTAAAATCCCCCATCTTGCTGTTGTCTCTAAATTACCAAATTCTCCAAAGGAAGAGTTTGCATTATAGTCTCTAGTAAATTCATTTCCAGAGAAGGCTGCAGATGTAGTATAAGTAACCCAATCAGCTACTTTGGCCTTCAGTCCTGCTCTGAAGTTTCGTCTAATTTGGCTGTTACCATAGCGAAAACCTTCATCACCGTATAAATTCCCTGAGAAACTGTATGTTACTTTGTCTGTACCACCATCAACTCCCAGTCTATAACTCTGTTGCAAACCAGGTCTAAAAATAATATCTGCTGTTTCTTTAAAAAACAAGTAGTCTTCTGTTCCAACTTGGCTTCCAATCTGAGTTTCAAAGTTAACTCGAGCTGTTCCTTCAGTACCCTTCTTTGTAAATACTTGAATTACACCATTAGCAGCATCTGCTCCAAATAAAGTTGTTGCAGCTCCACCTTTAAGAAATTCAATTGATTCTATATTTTCAATTGGAATATCAGCGATTGCACTACTTACAGCTCCACCTGTTCCCAAAGCCAATTGTGCTTGAGAATTTAAATTATCAACTCGAATCCCATCAATATAAATAATAGGAGTTGTTCCTACAGCAGCAGAAACGGGGCCTCTAGACCTTATGTAAGATGCAGTACCTGGCTGTCCAGATGCTAGTCGAATCTGTGCCCCTGGTAATTTCGATTGTAATACTTGATCTAATTGAACAACAGGTGCAGATTCAATATCCTCTGAAGATAGTCTATCAACAGTTGTTGACAACCTTCTTTTTTCAATACCAGAACCTTGTCCAGTCACAACAACCTCGTTTAATTGAGTAATATCTGACTCCATTTGGACATTAACCACAGATTTGGAACCTACCTGTACTTCTTCTTTGGCCATTCCGATAAATGTAAATACCAGCACTGCCTCGTTAGATGGAACAGAGATCTTATAGTTTCCATCAATATCTGAGGTAACACCTGTTCCGGTACCTTTCAATAATACATTCACACCAGGTAAAGCATCTCCAGTCTCTTTTTCTGTAACTGTCCCACTTACGGTGCGATCCTGTGCCCATGCATGTAACACGAACACCAACATAAAACATGTTAGTAGAATCTTCTTCATACTCTTTTTAGTTTAAGTTAATAAAAAATTAAGCCTTAAATATACGCAAGATATATACACTACAAAAAAATAAATATAATTTATTCCATAAAAGGAAAATACCAGATATTCGTGGAATATACGAATATTAATAAAAAACCTCCAATCGTATTAATAGCAGCTATTTAATATATGCCTATTTTATATACATATGAATTTAATAAAAAATACATTATATAATTTTTCTAAGATAGACAGAAGATAGATTAACAATTACT